>Ga0079224_100015106_pt1 | contig 10800 bp, 7 predicted proteins | sample Stecom2015_FD_80414 | JGI IMG/M metagenome (GOLD analysis project Ga0079224, IMG submission 80414) | Agricultural soil microbial communities from Utah to study Nitrogen management - Steer compost 2015 | ecosystem: Environmental > Terrestrial > Soil > Agricultural land | place: USA: Utah...
ACGCAGCAGCGCCTCTTCCAGCACCCGCGACTGGGCGTTGGAACGGTAGAGGATGGCGATCTCGCTGCGCTTCAGGCCGTCCTTGCGCAGCGCCGCCTCGATCGACTCGACCACGTAGCGCGCCTCGTCGTGTTCATTGAAGGCGGCATACAGGCTGATCGGTTCGCCGTCGCTGCCGTCGGTCCACAGTTCCTTGCCCAGACGCCCGTTGTTGTTGGCGATCAGGGCGTTGGCTGCCTTGAGGATGCCGGCTGTGGAGCGGTAGTTCTGCTCCAGGCGGATCGTCTGGCTGTCGGGGAAGTCGCTGGAGAACTGCTGGATGTTCTCGATCTTGGCGCCGCGCCAGCCGTAGATCGACTGGTCGTCGTCGCCCACCACCATCAGGCTCTCGCCACCCTGGGCGAGCAGGCGCAGCCAAGCGTACTGCACGGCGTTGGTGTCCTGGAACTCGTCGACCAGGATGTGGCGGAAGCGCTTCTGGTAGTGCGCCAGTAGCTCCGGCTTGTCGCGCCACAGGTCCAGCGCGCGCAGCAGCAGCTCGGCGAAATCGATCACCCCGGCACGCGCGCAGGCGGCCTCGTAGGCTTCGTAGATCTTCAGCATGGTGGCGAGGAACAGGTCGCCGCCGGGCTGGATGTTCTTCGGTCGCAGGCCCTCGTCCTTCTGCCCGTTGATGAACCACTGCGCCTGCTTGGCCGGCCAGCGCTGTTCGTCCAGGCCCAGTTCACGGATCACCCGCTTGACCAGGCGCTGCTGGTCGTCGGAATCGAGGATCTGGAAGTTCTCCGCCAGCCCGGCCTCCTGCCAGTGCGCGCGCAGGAGGCGGTGCGCCAGGCCGTGGAAGGTGCCGACCCACATGCCGGCTGGGCTCATGCCGAGCATCTGTTCGATGCGCTGGCGCATTTCGGCGGCCGCCTTGTTGGTGAAGGTCACCGACAGGATCGAGTAGGGCGAAGCGCCGAGGAACTGGATGAGGAAGGCAATGCGGTGCACCAGCACGCGGGTCTTGCCCGATCCGGCGCCGGCCAGCACCAGCTGGCGGCCGAGCGGGGCGGCCACGGCCTGGCACTGCGCATCGTTGAGGGAAGCGAGGAGAAGTTCTGGGTCGAGAAGGGCGGGATCTTTGTGCATCGCGGCATTCTACGGGCCGGGTACGGGGGCGGCAAACCGCGTCCGGGCATCATGCCCGCCGTGGGCATCCCCCTGGTCGGCGCCCGGGTTTTGCCTGCTATCGGAGGGCGGATGGGCACTGCGTCACGGTGGCCGCTTTTACAGTGAACAAATGTTCGCCATTTGTCGCCAAAGGTGGCAAAAACGATGCCATTCGGCTTGGGCGGCCTCTCTAGCTCGGGTATGCTCGGGCCATGTCAGGCATCCCATTACAAGAATATCGCCTATGACTTTGTCGTTTCCGGGGGGCGCTGCCAGTGCGGCGGCGGATCAAGCGCGTACCATCCAGCAGCAGTATGCGACCGAGCTGGAGCTGGAGCGCACCCGTCTGCTCTATCAGGGCTCGCAAGTGCCCACCTTGTTCATGCTGCTCAATGCTCTGGTCTGTGCCGCGCTGCTCTGGCAGCCGCAGCCGAGTCTGGCCCTGGCCGGCTGGTTGTTGTGGGTGGTGCTGCTGGCCGTGTTGCGGCTGATCCAGATGTCCGCATTCAAGGCGGCGCTGCCCTCGCGGCAGATGCACCCGCGCTGGCGGCAGATGTTTCTCATCGGTGCCGGCGCCAGCGGCCTGAGCCTGGCCTTTGCCGCCATCGTGCTGGTGCCGCCGGATCAGTTTCTGCTGCAGGCGCTGGTCAACGGGCTGATCGCCGCGGCCATTCTCTCGGCTTCAGTGGCCTATGCGGTCAGTCGCGCGGCCTTCCTGGTCTTCGCCCTGAGCTGCATGGTGCCTGCCATTGCCTTTCTGTTGTCGCGCGACAACCTCCTGCAGCAGGGCTGGGGTGCGATCGCTCTGGTGATGCTGCTGAGCCTGTGCGTGGTGGCTTGGCAGGTTCATCGCCTGGTGCAGCGCGATCTGCTGCGGCGTTTCCAGAACCAGACGCTGATCGAGCGACTCGATCATTCCCGGCAAAGCGCCGAGGGTCTCAACCAGGAACTGGCCCGCGAGGTGGAGCAGCGTCGCCGTGCCGAGCGCGAGCTGCGCCGTGCGCATGACGAGCTGGAAATCCGCGTGGCGCAGCGTACCCGGGAGCTGGACGACGCCAGCCAGGCGCTGGGCAAGAGCGAGGCGCGCCTGGCTCTGGCTCTGGAGGCCAGCGAGCTGGGCCTGTGGGACTGGGACCTGAATACCGATGCGGTGCACCACAGCAACCTGGAAAGTATCTTCGGCATCACTCAGAACGATGTGACGAGTGTGCTCGGCCATCTCAAGCCGCGCCTGCATCCGGATGACCTGCCACTGTTGCGCCGTGCGCTGGTCGAGCACCTCAAGGGCCGCACCGATGGCTATTGCATGGAATACCGGGTGCAGCACGCCGACGGCCACTGGCTGTGGGTCGAGGACCGTGGCCGGGCCGTCGAGTGGGACGAGCAGGGCAAGGTGGTACGCATGCTCGGCACCCGCCGTGACATCACCCAGCGCAAGCGTCGCGAGGAGGAGCAGCGTCTCGCCGCGACGGTGTTCGAGGCGGCCAGCGAGGGCATCATCGTGCTCGATGCCGACTATCTGCTGCTGTCGGTCAACCAGGCCTTCAGCGACGTTACCGGCTACCTCAAGGACGAGGTGCTCGGACGCAGCGTGGCTACGCTGATCAGCAGCCGCAATGCGCGGCGCCAGTACCAGCTGATTCGCCAGGAGCTGGAGTTGCATGGCAGCTGGCGCGGCGAGCTGACCGAGACGCGCAAGAACGGCGAACTCTACCCGCAGTGGCTGCAGCTCAACGTGGTGCGTGACGGGCGCGGCCGGGTCAGCCATATCGTCGGCTTCTTCTCCGACCTGTCGCAGCGCCGGCAGACCGAAGAGCGCCTGCGCTACCTCTCGCATTATGACGAGCTCACCGGGCTGGCCAACCGCAGCCTGTTCCGCGAGCGTCTGCACGAAGTCGCCGAACGGGCGCGCCAGGACGATCTGCGCCTGGCCCTGCTGCACGTCGACCTGGACCGTTTCAAACTGCTCAATGACAGCCTCGGCCACGAAGTGGCCGACCAGTTGCTGCGGCAGATGGCGCGCCGTCTGATCCAGGCCGCCCCCGAGGCGCACACTGTGGCGCGTCTGGCTGGCGACGAGTTCACCATTCTGCTCGACGACTACGGCAGCCTCTCGGCCCTGGCACGCATGGCCAGTCGCCTGCTGAGCAAGCTGCGCATGCCCATGGATGTCGGCGGTCACGAGCTGGTGGTCAGCGCCTCTGTCGGCATCAGCCTGCTGCCGGACAATGCGCGGGAAATTTCCGCGCTGATCAGTCAGGCCGACATGGCCATGCAGCACGCCAAGCATCTGGGTGGCAACACCTTCCAGTTCTATACCGACAACCTGCAGGCCTGCACCCTGGAGCGCCTGCAGCTGGAAATCCAGCTGCGCAAGGCTATCGAAGACGGTCAGCTGGAGGTGTTCTACCAGCCCAAGCTGTGCCTGGCCGACGACAGCCTCAATGCCGCCGAGGCGCTGGTGCGCTGGCGCCACCCCGAGCTGGGCCTGGTGCCGCCCAGCGATTTCATTCCGCTGGCCGAGGAGACCGGCCTGATCGCGCCGATCGGCGAGTTCGTCCTGCGCCAGGCCTGCCTGCAGGCGCGCGAATGGCAGCAGCAGGGGCTGGTCGATCTGCGCGTTTCGGTGAACCTGTCGGTGCATCAGTTGCGCCAGGGCAGCCTGATCGGCCTGGTCCGTCAGGTGCTCGACGAAACCGGGCTGCCGGCGCGCATGCTGGAGCTGGAGCTGACCGAGAGCCACCTGCTGGACAATGTCGAGAATGTCATCGCGACCTTCCAGCAGCTGCGCGATCTGGGTGTGAAGCTGGCCATCGACGACTTCGGCACCGGTTATTCCTCGCTCAGCTATCTCAAGCGTTTTCCGGTGGATTACGTGAAGATCGACCAGACCTTCGTCCGCGATCTGGCCGCCGGCGGCGAGGATGCAGCGATCACCCGGGCCATCATCGCCATGGCTCATGGTCTGGAGCTCAAGGTGGTGGCTGAGGGGGTCGAGACCCAGGCGCAGATGGACTTCCTCAGGGAGCAGAACTGCGACGAGATCCAGGGCTTCCTGATCAGTCCGCCGGTGCCGGCCGAGCGCTTTGCCGAAGTGATCAGGGCGCAGACGGAGCTGTGTTGAAGCGCAGCAGCAGGGCGTGATCCAGATCGATGCCGCTCGCCAGCGGCAGGTACAGGGTATGGCCATCGCCGGGGGCAACCCCGGTGCGCGTGCCATCGGTTTTCTCCAGGTGCCCGAGGCGAAAGCTCAGATTGCCCTGCGGCGTCATCAGCTCCAGCTGGTCATCAATCGCGAAGCGGTTCTTTACCCGTACTTCGGCGAGTTCGCCGCGCCGTCGCCCGGTGAACTCGCCGACAAACTGTTGCCGTTCTCCCACTGAATTGCCGCGCTCGTAATTCTGGTAGGCATCGTGTACGTGGCGGCGCAGAAAGCCCTCGGTGTAGCCGCGGTTGGCCAGTGATTCCAGGTCATCCATCAACTGTGGATTGAACGGCCGGCCGGCGACTGCGTCGTCGATGGCGTGGCGGTAGGCCTGAGCGGTACGCGCCACATAGAAGTGGCTCTTGGTGCGGCCCTCGATCTTCAGCGAATGCACGCCCATCTGCAGCAGTTGCGGCACATGCTGCACGGCGCGCAGATCCCTGGAGTTCATGATGTAGGTGCCGTGCTCATCCTCGAAGGCCTCCATCAGCTCGCCCGGACGGGTTTCATCCTCGAGCAGGAACAGGTGCTCGGTGGACGGGCCCTCGCCCAGCGTCGGCTGGCAGCTGCGGACAATGCCGCCCAGCTCGTTTTCCTGAGCCTCGTGGGCCTGGTATTTCCAGCGACAGGCATTGGTGCAGGTGCCCTGGTTGGGGTCGCGCCGGTTGATGTAGCCGGAGAGCAGACAGCGCCCGGAATAGGCCATGCACAGCGCGCCGTGGACGAACACTTCCAGCTCCATGTCCGGCACCTGCTGGCGGATTTCCGCGATCTCTTCCAGGCCCAGCTCGCGCGACAGGATCACCCGCGTCAGCCCCTGCCGGCGCCAGAACTCGACGCTGGCCCAGTTCACCGCGTTGGCCTGTACCGAGAGGTGCACCGGCATATCGGGGAAACGCTCGCGTACCAGCATGATCAGCCCCGGATCGGACATGATCAGGGCGTCCGGCTGCATGGCGATTACCGGCTCCAGATCCTTGAGGAAGGTTTTCAGCTTGGCGTTGTGCGGGGCGATGTTGACCACTACATAGAAGCGCTTGCCTTGGGCGTGGGCTTCGTCGATACCGGTCTGCAGATTGGCGTGGTCGAATTCGTTGTTGCGTACCCGCAGGCTGTAGCGCGGCTGGCCGGCGTACACCGCATCGGCGCCGTAGGCGAAGGCGTAACGCATGGACTTGAGCGTGCCGGCCGGGCATAGCAGTTCGGGGGCAAAGAGCTTGGACATGGCGGCGCCTCGTAGAAAAAAGGCGCCAATGGTGCCCGCGGGGCGGGCGCCGGGTTTTGATCCAGAGCAGCTTGCGGCGTGATCCGGGTGGCGCTTAGTCCACCCACTCGCGCCCGGCCAGCTCCAGCAGGGTGCTGGCCTGCTCCGGGCCGTTGCTGCCGGCCGGATAGGGGCGCGGATCCTGATAGTTGTCCTGCCAGCCCTTGAGGATCGGGTCGATCCAGGCCCAGGCCGCTTCGACTTCATCGCGGCGCATAAACAGCGTCGAGTCGCCCTCGATCACGTCCAGCAGCAGGCGCTCGTAGGCATCCCAGCGGCGTTTCTGCGGGAAGACCTGGGCCAGGTTGAGGTCGAGATCCATCGGCGTCAGGCGCATGCCCTTGCCCGGACTCTTGCCCATCAGCTGCAGGGTGATGCGTTCCTCCGGCTGCAGGCTGATGACCAGGCGGTTGGCCTGGCTGCTTTCGAACAGGCGGTGCGGTACCGGTTTGAACTGGATGACGATCTCCGAGCGTTTCTTTGCCATGCGCTTGCCGGTGCGCAGGTAGAACGGCACGCCGGCCCAGCGCCAGTTGTCGATCTCCGCCTGCAGGGCGACGAAGGTTTCGGTGTCGCTGTCGTTGTCGACGTGCTTCTCGAAGTAGTAGGCCGGCACTTCCTGGCCGCCGATCCGCCCGGCCACGTACTGACCGCGCACGGTCTTGTCGTGTACGTCCAGCCCGGCAATCGGCTTGAGCGCCTCGAGGATCTTCACCTTCTCGTTGCGTACCGACTCGGCGTCGAAGCGTACCGGCGCCTCCATTGCCACCAGGCAGAGCAGCTGCAGCAGGTGGTTCTGCAGCATGTCGCGCATGGCGCCGGCCTGGTCGTAGTAGGCGCCGCGGTTTTCCACGCCAAGGGTTTCGTTGACGCTGATCTGCACATGGTCGATGTGCCCGGCGCGCCAGATCGGCTCGAACAGGGCATTGGCGAAGCGCAGCGCCATGAGGTTCTGCACGGTTTCCTTGCCCAGGTAGTGGTCGATGCGGAACACCTGAGCCTCGTTGAACACCGCGCCAATAGCCGCGTTGATGCGGCGGGCCGAGTCCAGCGAACGGCCGATGGGCTTTTCCACCACGATGCGCGTGTCGTTGCCGGCCAGCCCGGCGATGGCCAGGTTCTCGGCGATGGCCTCGAACAGATCGGGCGCCGTGGCCAGGTAATAGATGCGCCCGTGCTGGCAGCCGCTGCTGCCGAGAAAACGGCCGAGCCGGCCAAACTCGGCGGTGTGCGACAGATCCATGGCGAAGTAGTCGAGGCGGGCGGCGAAACCGGCCCAGGCAATGCTGTCGAAGTCGCTGCGGGCCACCTGGGCGCGCACCCGGCGTTCGGCCAGGGCCTGGTAGTCGGCGCGGCTCAGGGCGTTGCGGGCCACGGCGAGGATGCGCATGTCCGGGTTCAGGCGGCCATCGCGGTGCAGGTGGAAGAGCGCCGGCAGCAGTTTGTGCAGGGCCAGGTCGCCGGTACCGCCAAACACCAGCATGTCACAAGGGCTGTTCAACTGAGGCCTCCGGCGTGTTTGCCTGTGCGGTTCGGGCATTCATGTAGTATAACTACAACGACACTACATCCCGATCATAACAGGCCGGGGGAAACCGCCGCGAGACAGTCGCCGCAGGTTGCCCGGCGGTCCGCCGAACAGAGTCCCGTCCGTGAATCTTCTGCAGCATATCGCCCAGTCCCGTCACCTGCTCCGCAAGTCCGAGCTGAAGGTTGCCGACCATGTCCTGCTGGATCCTTCCGCAGTGATGCACAGTTCGATGGCCGACCTGGCCCACGAGGTCGGCATCAGCGAGCCGACCATCGTGCGCTTCTGCCGGGCCATCGGCTGCAGCGGCTTCCAGGATCTCAAGCTGAAGCTGGCACAGAGCCTGGCGGCGGGCGCCAGCTTCGGTCAGTTCTCGATCAGCGAGAACGATTCGGTGGCCGATTTCAGCCTGAAGATCTTCGACACCACCCTGCATACCCTGATGGAGGTGCGCGAGCACCTCGACCCGCTCGCGCTGGAGAGGGCCATCAAGGCCATCGCCCAGGCTCAGCGCATCGAGTTCTACGGCTTCGGCGCCTCCGGCGCGGTCGCTGCCGATGCCCAGCACAAATTCTTCCGTCTGCTGCTGACCGCCGCGGCCTACTCCGACCCGCACATGCAGGCGATGAGCGCGGTGACGCTCAAGCCCGGCGACGTGGCCATCTGCATCTCCCAGTCCGGGCGTTCCAAGGACCTGCTGATCACCGCCAACCTGGTGCGTGAGTCCGGTGCCACGCTGATCACCCTGTGCCCGGGGCAGACACCGCTGGCCGACCTGGCCGACGTCAATCTGGCCATCGACGTGCAGGAAGACACCGAGATCTACACCCCGCTGACCTCGCGCATCGCCCATCTGGTGGTGATCGACGTGCTGGCCATGGGGGTGGCCATGGCCCGCGGGCCTGATCTGGTCAACCATCTCAAGAGCGTCAAGCGCAGCCTGCGCAGTCTACGTCTGTCACCCAAGTCGATCCGCGCTAGCGAGGACTAGGCGTTGACTGTCTGGATGAAGCCGCTGACCTGCTCTGGCCTGATGCTGCTGTGTCTGTCCCTGTCTGGCTGCGGCACGCTTATGCGTGGCCTGGCGCCCTACGAGCCCCAGCTGTACCCGGCCACCCGCGATGTCCTGCACAGTACCCGCAATGATTTGTGCTGGAGCTACTACATCTGTCCCCTCCTGCTGGTAGGCCTGCCGGTGGACCTGGTGGTCGATACGCTACTGCTGCCCGTGGATGCGCTGCGGGTTGCGCATCAGGAGCGGTAGGCCGCAGTGGCGGCCGCCCGCGCGCTGAGGTGTCATGTGGCGGTCATGTGGCTGTCTCCCGAATGTCATGACCCGGGGCGATGCTGAGTGTACGAGCGTATTGCCACAGGAGATTCGCCATGGCCCGTGCATTCGATACCGAGTATCCGTCAGTCGACAGCAAGACCCGCCGCAAGCTGGAAGATCAGCGCCGCATGGCCTTTCGCCGTGCCATTGAGGATTACGCCGAGCAGCGTCGGTTGCAGCGGGAGCTGGGCGGTTATGGCGAGCTGGTCGTCTGCTCCGGCAGTCGCGTTGCCTGAGCTGCAGGCTGTTCAGTCTGTCGCTGACGATTCCGCGAGGGCCTGGCCGGGCTGACTGAAGCGCTGCTCCAGACGGGCGATTTGCGCGCGTTCACCGCGGATGAAGTCGCGGAAAGCTTGGGCCACCGGCGACAGCCGTTTGCCGCGCACATGCACCACGCACCAGCTGCGCTGCAGCGGCAGCTCCTCCACCGGCAGCTCGCGCAGCAAGCCCTGGGCCAGCTCCAGGCGCACCGCGTGGCGTGGCAGCAGGGCCAGGCCGAGGCCGGCGATCACTCCTTCGACCTGGGACTCGCTGGAGCCGACTTCCAGCGTCTGGGCGAAGTGCGCGCGCTTCTGGTGACAGTATTCCTCGCCGGCGCGGCGGGTGCCCGAGCCGGACTCGCGGATCAGCAGCGGGAAACTGGTGAGGTCGCTCAGGCGAAGTTTTTCCAGGGCGCACAGCGGGTGCTGCGGTGGTGCCACTGCCACGATCGGGTTGTTGAGGAAGGGGAAGAAGTCCAGCGCCTGGTCGCCGGGTGGCTGCGACATGATCAGCAGATCGTCACGACTGGCCGACAGACGGCGCACCGCCTGCGCGTGGTTGACCACCGCCAGTTGCAGGCTGACCTCCGGATGCTGCTCGCGGAAGGCGGCGAACAGGTGCGGCACCAGGTACTTGGCACTGGACTCCACGGCCAGGCTGAGCTGCCCCTGCAGCGAGCCCTGCAGGTCGGAAAGCTGCATGTCCAGGGCTTCCAGGCGGCCGAATACGTCCTCGCTGGCACGCAGCAGGGCTTCGGCTGCCGGAGTCAGATAGAGCTTCTTGGCGATGTAGTCGAACAGTTGCTGGCCGACCAGTTCCTCCAGTTGGCGGATCTGCAGGCTGACCGCCGGTTGGGTCAGGGCCATTTCCTCGGCGGCGCGGCTGTAGGAGCGGCTCTCGCACACCGCGCGAAAGATCTGCAATTGGCGAAAGGTCATTCGCATCAATGACTTGCGCATTATTTCCGCCCTTTCTCGACCTGCCTTCCCTACAGATATTAGCTTTAGCTAATGCTTAACCCAACAATTATTGATTTTGTGTGATCTCTCGGCGGCGCTAGCTTATTTGCACGGCCGGCGCAGATGCGCGGTCATCCGCAGACCGCCCCGGGCGGTCGTCTGTTCACGTGATCGAGGAGCCTGGCTCGTGATCAAGAAGATCCTCATCGCCAATCGTGGCGAGATTGCCGTGCGTATCGTGCGCGCCTGCGCCGAGATGGGCATTCGCTCGGTGGCGGTCTATTCCGAGGCCGACCGCCATGCGCTGCACGTCAAGCGTGCCGACGAGGCGCACAGCATCGGCGACGATCCGCTGGCCGGCTATCTGAATCCGCGCAAGCTGGTCAATCTGGCGGTGGAAACCGGCTGTGATGCGCTGCATCCCGGCTACGGCTTTCTTTCGGAGAATGCCGAGCTGGCGGAAATCTGCGCCGAGCGCGGGGTCAAGTTCATTGGCCCGTCGGCCGAAGTGATCCGCCGCATGGGCGACAAGACCGAGGCGCGGCGCAGCATGATCGCTGCCGGTGTGCCCTGCACGCCGGGCACCGAGGGCAATGTCGCTGATCTGGCCGAAGCCCTGCGCGAAGGTGATCGCATCGGCTATCCGGTGATGCTCAAGGCCACCAACGGCGGCGGCGGGCGCGGCATCCGCCGCTGCAACTCGCGCAGCGAGCTGGAGCAGGCCTACCCGCGGGTGATTTCCGAGGCAACCAAGGCCTTCGGCCGTGCCGAGGTGTTCCTCGAGAAGTGCATCGTCAATCCCAAGCACATCGAGGCCCAGGTGCTGGCCGACAGTTTCGGCAACACCGTGCACCTGTTCGAGCGCGACTGCTCGATCCAGCGGCGCAACCAGAAGCTCATCGAAATTGCTCCCAGCCCGCAGCTCACCCCCGAACAGCGTGCCTATGTCGGCGATCTGGCCGTGCGCGCGGCCAAGGCCGTGGGTTACGAGAACGCCGGTACCGTGGAGTTTCTGCTCGCCGATGGCGAGGTGTACTTCATGGAGATGAACACCCGGGTGCAGGTGGAGCACACCATCACCGAGGAAATCACCGGCATCGA
>Ga0079224_100015107_pt1 | contig 10799 bp, 8 predicted proteins | sample Stecom2015_FD_80414 | JGI IMG/M metagenome (GOLD analysis project Ga0079224, IMG submission 80414) | Agricultural soil microbial communities from Utah to study Nitrogen management - Steer compost 2015 | ecosystem: Environmental > Terrestrial > Soil > Agricultural land | place: USA: Utah...
TCAAAAAACAGTATTGAAAACCATTTTGATACCAGTTTTGAGCTGGAAGCCACACTGGAAAAACGCGTTAAACGCCAGCTGCTGGAAGAAGTACGCAGTATTACACCCAAGAATGTGACCTTGATTTCGGTACGCCAACCGGTAGCGCTGGGGCTGGGAAATGCCATTATGTGTGCTTATCCGGTGGTCGGACACAACCCTTTTGCGATTTTGCTGCCTGACGTTCTGATTGATCAGCATCAGTGCGAGCCTGCTAAAGACAATCTGGCCGCTATGATGACACGCTACAGCGAAACGGGGGCCAGTCAGATTATGGTCGAGCCGGTACCCGGTAATATGGTCAATCAGTACGGTATTGTTGACTTGAATGATGCAAGCTTAAAAGCCGGCACCAGCGCAACGATAACTGACATGATTGAGAAACCTGCCGTCAATGAAGCGCCAAGTAACTTTGCGATTACAGGCCGTTATGTGTTGTCAGAACATATCTGGGACTTGCTTGCCCATATACCACCTGGCGCCGGCGATGAAATACAGCTTACCGATGCGATATATCAGCTGTGCTTACGCGAGAAGACAGAGGCATATCATATTATTGGTAAGAGCCACGACTGCGGCACCAAACTGGGGCTGATACAAGCAAATATCGAGTATGCACTGCAGCATGAACACTATGCCCGACCGTTACGTGCCACCATCGAGCGCATTTTCGCAGATCTGAATAAAGATAAGCGACATCTGCAGCTGTTGAAAACAGTGTAAGAGGCATACAAGCTATGCAAAACAGCACACCGCATATCCGTAAAAGTCAGCCCGTGGCAGGCGTATCTTTTTGCCTGCTGTCACAGCAGCAAATTGTGCAAAGTGTTATGTCATTGGCACCGGAAGAAGAAGCTTTGAGGCTGGTGGTGACGACCAACGTTGATCATATGGTCACAATGCACAAGCAGCCAGAGTTTAAACATGCCTGTAAAAATGCCTGGCTGGTCACTGCAGATGGTTTTCCGGTCGTGAGCTTGCTAAAAGCGTTAAACATTGCCACACCGGGACGTATAACAGGGGCAGATTTATTTCCAGCCATCCTTGCTAACTTAAGTCCGGCCTGGCATTCACCGTTTTTCGTCTGTGCCAGCGAAGCCACCGCGGATTACCTGCGTTGCTGGTTAGCCGGCAGAGGTTATACCAACCCGGATCAGCGCGTAATAGTACCTGAGTTTGGTTTTGAAAAAGACGCGCTACGCAGCAACGAAATGTTGCAGCAGATCCAGGCTGTTGGCACGACCCATCTGTTCTTTGGTGTCGGTGCGCCTAAATCGGAATTATGGATGCAGAAACACAGAGAGCAGCTCAGCGGTATGTATGGCTTTGGCTTTGGTGCCGGGCTGGATTTCTTTGCCGGCACGGCGAAAAGAGCGCCGCAGTGGGTGCAGCTGGTCAACATGGAATGGGCATGGCGTTTATTTTCTAATCCGCGGCGTTTAGCAAAACGCTATCTGGTTGATTCATGGAGCTTTCTGCGGATAGCGTTAACGGAATTCAGGTTGACTACGAAGGAGAGCCGCTAATGTCTTCATCCTCTATGATGTTGCCTGATGCCATTATTGATTGTTCTCATTTAGGCCGTAAAACGACGGGTATCGAGCGCATTACAGAAGAGTTATTTTCTGATGAATCACTCGGTAACAGCCAGGTTGTCAGATTAAAGTCACGTAGTATCAGCGGTATGCTATTACAGCAGTGGTTTGGCATTTTGTATGCGGCGCTTAAGTATCCTGATAGTCTAATAATCACACCGGGTTTTCCACCATCAATGCTTGCGACACTGATGCTAAATGACAGGCTTATCCCTTATATTCACGATGTTTTTCTGTTGACCCGTCAGCATGAACTTAATCGCAAGGCCAGGCTTTATATGCGGCCGTCTTTCGCTTTTGCGGTAAAAAGATTAAAGCGCTTTTTTGTCAATTCGGAAAAAACCAAACAGGATTTGCAGCAATTTTGCCAGCCTGACGCGCAGATCATTATGTTACGGCCTCAGGTACGAAATGTATTTGAATTGCAGCATGATGAACACCGCTATGCCAGAATTGAACCGGCCAGATTAAAGTTGGTCATGCTGGGTACCGTAGAGCCGCGTAAGAATTATGCGGCGGCTGTGGCTATTCTCAATGAACTACGGGCCAGGTCAGGTAGTGAGGTGGAGCTGCATGTTGTAGGACGGTTAGGCTGGGGGCCGGATGCCAATTTACTGCAGAATACCCCAGGCGTAGTGTGCTATGGCTATCTCAGCGCGGATGAGATCAGAGCCTTAATCAGCAGCGCGACCTTTTATTTATCCACTTCGCATGATGAAGGTTTAGGTTTGCCGCTGTTAGAGCTGCAGTACAGTGGTATAGCTGTGGCCGCGGCAAAAATACCGGTGTTTGCCGAAGTATTGGGTAATTCCGGATTGCTGATAGATACCGGCGACGCTGCACAGGCGGCTGAGCAAATTCTGGCATTTTGTCAGGACAACGCCGCGATGCAGCAGCAAGCTGAACTTGCCAGGCTGAATATTCAGCGCTGGAATGCCCTGGCAATGGCAGATAAAGCCAATGCTGCGGCGCTGATCTCAGGGTAGGGTAAGCAGTGTTTTTCAATGGCATAAACAATTTTCGCGCGCTGGCTATTTTTCTGATCGTTTGTGGCCACTGCTTCTGGATCTCAAATTGGTACCCGGAGCAAACCTGGGAGAAAGTGTATTTGTACATGATACCCGGTGGCACTTTTTTCTTTGCTTTTATCAGTGGTTTTTTGTTTGCACACCTTAACGTCAATACGTTTCGTTATGCTGATTTTATCGGAAAAAAGTGGCGCAACATCGCGTCACCTTATCTTTTCCTATCGATCCCGGTGATATGTCTGGCGGTCGTTATTCAGTATCCGGGTTATTTTGTCGATGAACGTTCAGGCCTGTATTATCAGTATATTCAGCCATTTATACAGTATCTACTGACCGGACGGGTACTGACGGGCTACTGGTATATACCCTTTATTATGCTGGTGTTTGCAATTTCTCCGTTATTGGTTCGGTTTTACCGCATGCAAAATCAGTTTTTGCAACTGGCTGTCGTTGGCACTTTGCTGGTAATAGCGATGTTTGTACATCGCTCAGAAGATAATCTGAATCCGCTGCAAAGTTTTGTGTATTTTCTGCCTGTGTTCATGTTTGGCATGGTATTTAACCGTCACTACGCATTGTTAAAGGATAACTATCGCGCGCTACCGTGGGTGTTGCTTATCTGTTCTCTGGTTTTGTCAGTGTATCAAAGTGCCTGGTTGGGTATTGCGCATAACGCGCACAAAGCATTTTTCGAGTATGCTGATGCAGATCTGAAGTTAGTGGAAAAGGTGATGCAAGCGGTAGCAATTTTGCTACTGTTTGAACGCTACTGGCATAAGCGTTACCGGTTGATTGACCTTATCGCATCGGCCAGTTTTGCCATATTTTTTCTGCACCCGATAGTGATTGCCGTATTTAAGCGGGTGCTGCAGAACAATTTTGCCGGCTTTATGTACTGGCATGTTCTAACGTTTACGGTTTTCTTTACTACGTTGTTGCTGGCCTGGTGTGCGAAGCAGGTTCTGGGTTCGTACAGCAGACGGGTAATAGGCTGGTAAAGGGTATTTTAAAGGAGCTGTTATGTTTACACCTGTAATTATGGCCGGGGGGTCAGGTACCCGTTTATGGCCGCTGTCGCGTGGTAATTTTCCAAAGCAGTTTTTACCACTGACAGGGCGTCACACTATGTTGCAACAAACATTACTGCGCCTGAGCGGGCTGCAGCATAGTACGCCATTGCTGATCTGTAATGAAGACCATCGTTTTATCGCGGCGGAGCAGATCCGCCAGTTGGGTAATGGTAAGGCAGTTATTCTGCTGGAACCAGCCGGACGCAATACGGCGCCGGCAATAGCACTTGCCGCGCTGCGTGCCAAGCAACAGGGCAACGCCGAGGCTGTACTGCTGGTGCTGGCAGCCGACCACGTGATAAACAATACGCCGGCATTTCAGCAGGCAATAGAACAAGCTTTACCACTGGCTCAAGACGGTCAGTTGGTCACTTTTGGCATAGTACCTTCCAGCGCAGAAATAGGCTATGGCTACATTAAACGCGGCGCACGATCAGGTAACGCGTATCGGGTAGACAGTTTTATTGAAAAGCCGGATCTGAAAACAGCGGAGTTTTATCTGCAAAGCGGAGAGTATTACTGGAACAGCGGTATGTTTATGTTTCGTGCTGATATTTACCTGCAGCAGTTACAAAAGTTCAGACCGGATATTTATGCTGCCTGTGAAGTAGCGATGACAGAACAAGTTGCTGATTTAGAGTTTGTAAGGGTAAATAAAGCATCGTTTGAAGCTTGTCCGTCGGATTCTATCGATTATGCCGTGATGGAAAAAACGGAACATGCTGTTGCCGTGCCGCTTGATGCCGGCTGGAATGATGTCGGCGGCTTTGCGGCACTTTGGCAGGTATCGGCAAAAGATTCTGATGGCAATGTTTTGTGTGGCGATGTACTGGCACTGGACAGTGAAAACAGTTATGTGCGCAGCGATGACAAACTGGTGGCGGCTATTGGCGTGAAAGATTTGGTGGTGATCAGCACCAAAGATGCTGTGCTGGTGGCGCACAAAGACCAGGCCCAACAGGTTAAACAAATTGTTAACCAACTGGCCCAGATGGGCCGCAGCGAAGCGGTGTTTCATCGTGAAGTATACCGCCCGTGGGGTAAATACGATTCAGTAGATTGTGCTGAGCGTTTTCAGGTGAAACGGATCACCGTGAAACCCGGCGCAAAACTGTCGGTACAAATGCATCATCACCGAGCAGAGCACTGGATAGTTGTATCTGGTACTGCCAGGGTCACTATAGATGGCAAAGAGCAGTATGTTACTGAAAACCAATCTGTTTATATACCAATCACCGCAGTACACGCATTGGAAAACCCCGGCAAAGTGCCACTTGAGCTTATAGAAGTGCAGTCAGGCGCTTATCTGGGAGAAGACGACATAGTGCGTTTTGAAGACCGGTACGGGAGAGCCTGATCTGATGCAAAAACTAACATGTTTTAAAGCCTACGATATCCGCGGTAAACTCGGCGAGCAACTTAATACTGATATAGCGTACCGGATTGGCCGGGCTTTTGGCGAATTTTTGCAGCCGAAGCAGGTAGTGCTGGGCGGCGATGTCCGCGCCAGCTCTGAGGATCTGAAACAGGCACTGGCAGAAGGGCTGATGGACGCCGGCAGTGATGTGATAGATCTTGGCATGACCGGCACAGAAGAGGTGTATTTTGCCACTTTTTATCTGAACGTAGATGGTGGTATCGAAGTAACCGCCAGCCATAATCCCATTGACTACAACGGTATGAAGCTGGTGCAAAAAGGTGCCAGGCCAATCAGCGGCGATAGCGGACTGTTTGCTATTCAACAGCTTGCCGAGCAGGCTGATTTTAAACCCGTTACGCAGCGCGGGAAATACAGCAAAAAGTCGGTGTTAGATGCTTACATTGACCATTTGCTCAGTTATGTTGATTTAGCGCTGTTTGAACCTTTGAACATTGTGGTCAACTCTGGCAATGGTGCAGCAGGCCATGTTATTGATGCACTGGAGCAGGCATTCATCCAACACAAAGTGCCGGTGAATTTTATTAAAGTACATCATCAGCCTGATGCGACTTTCCCAAATGGTATACCGAACCCACTGTTGGTGGAAAACCGTGCCGATACCCGCGCAGCCGTGCTGGAGCACAAAGCTGACTTTGGTATTGCCTGGGACGGCGACTTTGACCGCTGTTTTTTATTCGACGAGCAGGGCCGCTTTATCGAAGGGTATTACATAGTGGGTTTATTGGCTGAAGCTTTCCTGCAAAAAAATCAGGGCGCCAAAATTATCCATGACCCACGTTTAACCTGGAACACCATCGATCTGGCAATCAGGGCTGGTGGCATGCCGGTGCAATCCAAGACCGGACACGCTTTTATTAAAGAGCGTATGCGCCAGGAAGATGCGGTTTATGGCGGCGAAATGAGTGCTCATCACTATTTTCGTGATTTTGCGTACTGCGACAGCGGCATGATCCCATGGCTGCTGGTTGCGGAGCTGATGTGTCGTAAAGCCCAGCCTTTATCTGAGCTGGTCGACCAGCGCATAGCGGCTTTTCCTTCATCTGGCGAAATCAACTTCACGCTGTCTGACCCTCAGCAGGCGATAGAGCGTGTTATGCAGCACTATCTGGCAGAAGCCTTGGTGGTGGACAAGACAGATGGTATCAGTCTTGAATTTGCCAACTGGCGTTTTAACCTTCGAAGCTCAAACACCGAACCGGTAGTACGGCTGAATGTGGAAAGCCGTGGTGATGTTGATTTGATGCGTCGTTACACCGATGAAATCAGCAAATTACTGGTGACAGCATGAAAATTCTGGTCAATCACTTACTTGAGCCTGCTAACCGTATTTCAGGTATTAGCAAATACTTGTTTTCTCTGCTGGCAGAGTTAGTGAAGTCTGGCCGGCACCAATATGTGCTTCTGACGTCCTGGGATGAAGAGTGTCTGCCGGCAGACCTGCGCACACCAGGCCTGACAGTAATATCAGTACCTTTTGTAGAATCAACGCCGCGTAATCTATTGCGCCAGTTAACACTGGTGCCTAAGGTTATGAAGCAGCAACAGGCTGATATTGAATTTAACTGCAACCCTCTTGGAGGCTTTCTCGGCAGCTGGCCTCGGGTAACAGTGACTCATGATCTGTATTTTAATGTGTCACCAGGCTCGTACAAAGCGCATCACAGGCTGTGGTGGAAGCTGTTTTATCCGCTTACCTGTCGCTCTGCCAGCAATATTATCTGTGTGTCAGAAAATACCCGTCAGGATTTGCTGCGTTATTTTCCGCAGTTTGCCGAAAAGACCACCGTGATTGCAGAGGGCCCCTGTCTGACAGTGCCACAAGGCTTAGACAGTGATGCCAAAAAACGCCAGAGCTTTGGCTTATTTGTCGCTAATGTATCGCCAAACAAAGGTGCCGATACGCTGGTAAAAGCATTGGGCTTATTAAAGGGATGTCAGCGGGCGATCGAGGTTAAACACGTCGGGGCCGACAACGAAGGCAAGTTTGCCCGTTTAGTTGCCACTATTCCGGAAGGAGTTGCGCCGGTATCTGTTGGCTATGTCAGCGATACTGAACTCAGCGCCCTGTACCGGCAAGCCAGATTTTTAGCATTTCCATCGCGTTACGAAGGTTTTGGTTTGCCGGTAATAGAAGCTCAGGCCCATGGCACACCCGTTATCGCCTCAGATATACCTGTGCTGCGCGAGGTTGCCGGTGACGGGGCTGTATATTTCCCCCCTGGTGACGCCAGTGAATTGGCCCGTCATATGTATGCGTTGCTCAACAACGACAAGGTATTCAGTGAGCTGTCAGAAAAGGCATTGCAGAATCAGCAACGATTCAGCTGGCACAAAGCGGCCAGACAAACCGAACAGGTGTTTACGCAGCTAGGCTGCGCCGCAGTGGCCAGCCAACGCCAGTTAAACTAACTTAAGGTAACAACATGACTTACAAATCAACACTATTTTCAGTTCATCCACTGGATCCATACGGCAGTAAAGTCGGTGGTATTGAAACCCATGTACGACAGTTGCTGAAATATTGTCCGCCTGAGATGCGGCTGGTACTGATAGGCGTAGACGATAGTGGCAAGCGCAAACTTGGTGAGCTGACAGAAGTTGAGTTGTATGGCGGACGCTTTTTATTTATGCCGATTATGCATTGTCAGCATGAGGCGGTGAACTCGGCAGCAAAGTCGCTGTTTCAATCAACCACACTACGATTTTTTGTTAACTTTATCCGTTTTAGTGGCCGTATTCGCGCCCTGGCCAAAGAAATGCCGTCGAGTTTTGATATTCAGCGCTATGAGTTTTCCTGGTTATGCCGCCTGTTTGGTTTTGATTATGTATTAACAACTCATGGTGATGCTAATCCGGATCAACCGATGGACTCGCTGCTGAGCCGTTACTGGTTTCTACATAAGTTTAATGAGAAACACGCAGTGCATGGTGCACAGCACGTATATTCGGTTAACCAACAGCAAACCAACAGGATCCGTGCTGATTATCCAAAGGCGGCGGCAAAAACTGATTTTATGACGGTGAGTGTCGACGACCAGCTGTTTAAACCGACACCTTATCTCAATTTTAACGGGCCATTGAAAGTAGCATTTGTTGGCCGGCTTGATACGTTTAAACGTCCGGGAATGATGTTCAGAGTGATAGCGGAACTGGCCAGACAAACCAACGATCAGGTGGAGTTTCATTATGTTGGTGCTGCTAACCCACATAGCTTTGCTGAGTTTGCACAGATAGCGCATTTGAGTACCTGTCATGGTTTTAAAACATCCGCTGACGTAGCAAAACTATGGCCGCAGTGGCATATGGGCATAGTTACATCGGTATTTGAAGGCATGCCTGTGTATGTGCTTGAAGCGCTATGCGCCGGTAGGCCGGTATGCTCTGTTAATTTGCCACAGCTATCACTGGTGATTGATAACAATGTCAATGGTGCAGTGCTAACAGCGAATGAAGACTCGGAGCAAATAGTGCAGCAGCTGGCTCAGCAGATGTTGCAGTATTGGCAGAAAGTACGTAGCGGCCAACTGCACCCGGAAGTGGTGAGCCAAATGGTTGCACCTTACAAAGCCAGTAATCAGATGCAGGTGTTATTTGGCCGTCATCAACAATTACATTCTGGCAATGGAGATGTCGTCACCCAAAGTTAAATGAAAGAGGTTTACCTATGGTTTCGCGCAGACAATTTATGCAACGTATGCTTGGTTTAAGTGCAGCAGCAATGCTGCCGCCAGCGATGGCAAATGCAGTAAAAAAAGCACCAGCCATTAAAACGGGGCAGGCCGCATCGGCGACAGCGGTGGCACAGGCGTCAGCAGGGACAGAGGTGGAGTCGTTACATCAGATAGCCGAAGCGTCAGGCCGGATGTTTGGTAGCGCCTTTGATATGGCGTCAGTTAACGACCCTCAGTATGGCGAGTTATTAAAACACCATTGCGGTATTTTAACGACCGATTATCAGTTTAAGTTTGCCACGCTAAGGTGGCGTGAAGAGTCGATAAATTATTACAAAGCCGATCAGTTGGTGGCATTTTGTCAATCTGCCGGGCTTCCAATCCGCGGGCATACGTTAATTTGGAACGAATGGAACCCTGAGTGGCTTAAACAAGCCGCTCCCAGTCATGTTGCCTATTGGTTAGATCGTCATATCGAAGAGGTAGTAGAGCGCTATGCCGGAAAGTTTCATTCGTGGGATGTGGTTAATGAGCCAATGTGGCCAGGCCATAATAAAGAATTTGGCCTACGCTCCGGGCCCTGGTTCCGTGCAATGGGGCCGGGCTACATCAAACGGGCTTTTGATGTGACTGCGCGCACTGATCCTGGTGCTAAACGCGTGTTGAACGAAGCCTGGCTTGAGCGCGCCGATCATTGGGGCCGTGGGCTCAGGGCTGCATTTTTACCGATGCTTGATCAGTTACTGGAACAGGGCACTCCGATTGATGCCATAGGGCTGCAATGCCATCTGGCGCCCGGCAATCTTGATATGGAGGCCTTTATACAACTGGTAGAGCAAATTCAGCAGCGCGGGCTGCCTATTTATATTACTGAGCTTGACGTTAATGACCAGATATTTGCCGATGATATTGCCGAGCGCGATCAGCATGTGGCAGCAGTGTATTCTGATTTTCTACAGGAATTGCTGCAGCAACCCGGCATTGAAATTATTCAAACCTGGCAGTTAAGTGATAAATATTCGTTCTATCAGGGCCGGCAGGAGCGTCAGGTCAGGGTGCTGCCGTTTGACCGTGAAATGCAGGCAAAACCGGCCTATCATGCGGTTGCCCAGGCGCTGGCGATACCGCGAAATGACTAATCTTTCTGTTACAACCTCCATAGGCGCAACAGTCAACGCCAAACCACATTACAGTCATATTGCTCTGGCACGTGGGATCAGTATTGTATTGGTTGCCTTTGGCCACAGTGCGCTGGCTGACATGCATGTCGCTTCACAAGCGTTAGGCGTTGTCAGAATGCCGTTTTTCTTTTTGCTGGCAGGGTTGTTCTTTGCACCGCCGTCAGATCTGATGCATTACTGTCGCAAAAAAAGCATTGTGCTATTAAGCCCCTATTTTTTCGTACTGACAGCAATAGGCATAAAGCAATGGCTTGCCGGTGGCGATCTGCTCGGTTATCTGTCCGGTATGTTATACGGTAATGGCCAGACCATCGCCTGGACACCATTGTGGTTTTTACCGCATTTGTTTTTATTGTACTCGCTGGCGGCACTGACTCTTGGCAGCGCAGTGTTCCGGCGTTTGCAACACTGGCAACAGTACCTGATTACAGCAGTGTGGCTTATCGTTGGCGGTGCCGTGTTTAATGTTATGCAGGTACATGTATTTGCCACTGCTTCTGGTTTATTACATACCGGTTTGCCGTGGGGGGCCGATTTTGCGCCGGTGTCGCTGGGTTATTTTGCACTGGGTTATCTGTTGCGCCAGCAGTTTGTGCACGCACAGTTTAGCCTGATAAAACTAATTGGATTTACTGCGTTATTCTGTACATTGGTTTACCTGTTAAATGCAGCGGTGGATTTTAACCTTCGGCTCTATACACCCGTACTATTGTTACCCGCCATTATCTTGCCCGGCTGTTTCATGCTATTGCAATTTGCTTTACTGCTAAGCCA
>Ga0079224_100015108_pt1 | contig 10799 bp, 8 predicted proteins | sample Stecom2015_FD_80414 | JGI IMG/M metagenome (GOLD analysis project Ga0079224, IMG submission 80414) | Agricultural soil microbial communities from Utah to study Nitrogen management - Steer compost 2015 | ecosystem: Environmental > Terrestrial > Soil > Agricultural land | place: USA: Utah...
TCTTATTAATAAGCAAATACCCGACCTGGTCATCTTGCCACACGAACAGGTTGGTATCCAACGCCATAATCGCGTTTATAGCCCCCTTGTCAACATCCAGGTCTGTAAAGTTTGTTAGATTAGCGTTAAACATAGACAACCCATTCGACCCAGTATCCTGAACAAACAAATCGGACCAAGTAAGCGAATTATACCGGTTTATGCTTCCTGGGTTTTCAATCTCTAACAGCGCCCTACCACCGTTGAAAAACGACTTACCATCTCCAATACTGTTTATTTCTATGTTTAACCCTCCAAGGTAAAACACATTCCCGTCGTTCATAATATCGACAATAGCAGGATTACCATTATCTTGGTCCTGTACATTCCCCTTGTGATACCCATTAACGACATAATGCACTCCTGGTATCTCATAAAATACAATATTCTCCTGGGTCTCCAAAGATTGTCTGGCGTAAAATATGCCTGTTCCATAATTATGAGTCCCATTGGAAACGCTCTGAGCGGAAAATGGACCAGCCGAAGGAGCCTTAACCACAATCCATTCTCCAGCCGGAGCCCCTTCTACAAAATCAGCCTCCCTCATCACCCTGTTCGAAACCTGCAGAGTTAGAATACGCCCATCGTCCTGATGTACATCAAGGTACATCCCAGGGTCCGGCAAAAAGCTGTCAGACGCATATTTCATTAAGTACACATATTCGCCATCAGCTTTCACAAACTGAAACCCTGGGATAATAAAGTACTGTAAATCCCTGTCAGTACGAACAAACTTATACTTACGAGCCCATGATGGGGGCCTGTGGTTTATGGTCGCCTGTAATGAAACTTTAGGGTTATCCATACTCTCGCTTATAGATATTCTATTGTTGTCGAACAATGGATATGACCCTCTATTGTAGTCGTCATAATAGACTATCCCCACGTTCATAGAGTATCCCTTCCGATATGTTATTGGCATATCCTGAATAAAAGCATACTCCAAATTAACATACTTCACATCTGGGTTACCCGTGTTGAAGCTGAGTCCATTAGTGACTTCATTAACCCCTCCGCCGGGGAAAAAGGTCTTCCACACACCGTCTAACTCATCGCCAGCAGCTGAAATACTGGCATACGAGGCAGAGAACACGTGCGTGAATTGCACAGTTTGAATAATACTATCTGTATCTGAGTATATAAAAGAGAACACGAACACATCGCCCTCTTTTATTGTATAGTTTTGAGGGAAATTGTTTACAAGGGTTGCAACATTATCCCCAGATGTCGTGGCAACAAACTCCGTCTTGTCGTAAGTTCCATATAATGGAGTGATATTAAAATCAACATCAATATCATTCCCATCTACATCTTTAAAATCTTTGCCATCCCTGTAGTTGGCATAAAACAATCTCCCGCCAACCAGAGACTCTAATTTAGCAGTTTCTGGGACATTACTAAACAGAACATTCTTTTCCGTCTCAGACAAGGCTCTATACACCAGGTTATTGGAGAAATTAACAACCGCCCCCTCATCAGGAATATTGTTATTTTTCAGTGTATCAATCAAATAAGCATTCCCGCTATTGGTGTCAATAGCAAAAACCTCTACCTTATCAACCATAGGGTTCGGCTTCCCGATAAACACGTTAACTACGTTAGCTATATTTTCTATACGGTTTATCGCAGTTCGAACATCAATCTCGTCTATAAACGCTGGGGATGAACCCTGCGGCAGCGTAACACTCCCGAGCTCTGCTCCCTCCAAAGAGTACTTCTTATACACACTCCCCACCTTTGCTATGACTGCGTAGTTGTATCTCCAGAGGTAGTCAGCACCATTCCAAGCAGGATGAGTATCAAAAAAATTCGTAGTCCTATATCCGTCAGCGAAACCAATTCCGCTATCGTATATAACAACAGATTGTATGTTAGAATCGAAACTGTCCTGGACATCAAAAGAGGCACCAAAATCACGACTCACATGCATTTTATCAGCAAGGATACAAATGATATGCCTGCCACTTTCTGAAACTGCAGAGCCCCATCCGTAATTATCGAACTCGTCCGCAGAGGAGGAGGAAATTTGACTCGTTAAAGTCTGAAGCAAGGTGTCCCCATTGTTCCCAAAAACCAATGCTACAAAACTAAAAACGTATTCCTCCTGGCTTACAATAGTTGATGCACCATATGTCACGGTAAGAATATCCCCATTATCGCTGCAAGCTAACTTCAAGGTAGTTATGGAACCAGTGGCACCAATATTTCTAAGTTTAACGAAAGTCTGACCATAATCACTACTCATCCACAAATCCACTCCCCCCATGTAAACATATCGACCATCCCTGCTCATACACCCATAGGAATAGAATTTGTGAGAAGGCCCCTTTTTAAACGTCTGACCATAATCCGTACTCCGTAATACAGGCTTATCAGACCCAGATGCATAAAGCAGCACGAGACTACCATCATGCGACGCCAGCACCCTGTCGTACGCCAAATCCAAGGATGAACCCACTTGAGAAGCCGTGCCTAAATCAAACCCAGAGAACCTATACAGTCTACCCTCGCTAACATAATAACCTACCTTTGCGCTGTCCAGTTCGGACTCGGATAAAAGGCTATTAGGAGCGAACACTCCTCTGGAGTATGTGGATAGCGGGGTTTTCTCTCCATCGGTATAGACATATCTTTGCGCGAACTGGAAGTTGGCATTCTTGGTGTTTATGCTTGATTTACTATAGTCTCGATAAAATGAAACCGTAGGTTCAGAGGGGACAAGTTTGATGTTAAACATATCTCTAACTTGAGGATAACTATTACCCTCTAATAGCCACGATATGTTAACCTTAAATGGATTATTTACTCCATCTGTCCAATAACACATTATATCGCCACTCGCCTGATTCTCAACGAAGTCTATAGACAATATTTCTGAAACCGGCTTGTATGTAACGGTAGTATAGATAGGGTCCCCCCCTCCCTTTCCATCATTAACAAAAGAAGCATCATCAAAATTAGCGGTGCTTAAGGCCGTAATGTCGCCGTTAATACGCAAAGGAGCAGAGCATAGCAAATACTCGTCAGCCCCCCCCTTGTTCTTAATGGTGAATATGGAGGCGAAGTCAGATAAATCATAAAACTTAGAAGTAACCCCTCCGGCAGAAGATACATCGGCTACAAGTGACCCATTCACAACAATTAGCACCCTGCATACCAGTCGTTCATTAATAGTCCCAACACCGGAGAGGCGGAAGTAATCGTTTAACTCCTCTACTGATGTAATAGGAGTCCCAGCAGTAATCCCGCTTGTTTGAACAACATCACCATTAGAAACAATAGGGATAGTCGAATACACAGACCCATCAGAAACCTTTAGTAACTTGTTAAATAAATTAAACTCTGGGGAGGAGGGAGGACTTCCAATAATACCGCTATCTCCTGGGTACTCCATAACAACATCCTCCAGCACTCTGGAGAACACTTGATTATAACTACCGGAAACAGGGTTTACCTGAAACAATGACAATATATTACCGTCCTCATTGTAGTAGAAGGCGTAATACAACCCCTTGTACTCCTTCCCCCCAACGAAATTACCAGCAGAGGGTAATTGACAAACCAGCTTATCACTCTTAAGATTCTTAACAAGAAACCGACCCCCGCCTTCACTTCGGTCGATTATCCCATTTTTAAGCATTCGATAGTTCCCCTCCTCAATAAACCTGTCATCGGAGTCCCTATCCATTATTCCTGTGAAATTTGCTGCTAATTTCATGCGATTCTATTTATTGCCCCTCAATACTTGGATTAACTCATTGATGCTCAATTTTCGCATCTTAGCTCGTTTCATGGCGAGTTTATACTCCTTTAAGGCTCGGGTTTTTTCATACAATGGGACGTGCCTGTTTACTTCAATTATTTTATAGTAAATATGCGCCTCTAGGGCCTCCTGATAGTTCTTGTGGACTCTGATAGCCCCCATATCCATCTTGAGCTTATGGCGCAATATTGGGTCTGAAACATATTCTAAAACCACCCTATCCAAACTAACCCCATTAACAAGAATTACCCGGTTGGCAGCATCATATTTATACATACCATTCGCAGACACCTCCCCCGGTTTAATTTGATATATCATCTGCCCACTGTTCAGCGTTCCAATAGCTCCTACATCAACCCCATAGTATGTGTACGTTTTGTCGTTATCGACCCTAGGAGTTAAACCGTGGGCACTAATAACATACCCGGCATCATCCAGCAGTCTAAAAGAATCCTCATCGAGCAACGACTCTTGTCCAATGTTAATATTTTCATTTACATACAAAGGAGCCAAATAACCATCCTGACTCACGCGGTACAATCCTACATAATCCACGAAGTCCCCAGGGAGGTAAACTTTATTGTCTACCACGGCTAACTCTGCAAACCGAACATTCTTCCCTGTAACTCCCGCATTATCCTGGAGCCACCGCTTGGCGACCAGCAATGCCTTAGTCCTGTCTCGTGGGCCAACAAAACCCTCATCACCTGAGCGCATTAACAGCGAATCAATAACATCTAACACAGGCACATGTTCGGAGTCATAATAGAACACTGCCGGGATAATATAGTCCTCCAGGTCACATCTTACGACTATTACTCCAGACTCCTGATGTCGGGTCGTGTCGTGCCTAACAGTGGCAGTAAGTAAGCCTTTGGATGGAGACCCACCAACATAGGGTGTGTAGTCAATAGTCACATTCTCCAACCAAGCTGGGTGAGCAATAACCTCAATTAACGACCCCTCGTGGATGAATTTTATTTGCTTAGTTACAGCCGGCTCATACCCAAAATCAAATATATCTGGCTTCCATATAAATTTTGACATGCTATCTACCTGTTACGTTTGGTGAAATCTGTCTCGTCCTGATTGGCAGCTACCTGGGCCACAAAATCGTCGCGCAGCTTAACACTAACCATCCCCAAAATATTTGTAACCAGCCTATTAAACAGAGACTGAGGAACCTCAAAATCCTGATAAAGCTCAGAGTCCGGATTGAATACAGGTGTCTTCCCATCAATCATCACATAGGTCCAGTTTGGTTTCTTGGGGTATCTGTAGTACACCAGTTCAATCTCATCGTAAGCTATATAGTTGTTCCCATCCTTTATCGCTCCAATGGTGTCGGGGAGGGCATACAGCTTATTCCCCTCGATATAGCAAAACGGAGCAGAGTCCGTGGGGGAAATGAAATAACTCCTCTCCAGAGCAGCCTTGGTCTTCGAGGGCTGCTTTACCAACTCAACCCCATCAATATTTGCCGACCCCCATCGCATATAATCGGATGGCAGGGTGTGGTATTTCATAACACCAGACGGGGTCTCACGGGACAACATTGTCCGAGCAGCAAATATCTCGATGATAGCTTCCAGTGAATTTAACGTATCTGGAGCATCATATCTAGCCGCATCCCTCTTCTTTATTCGGTACTCATCAAGAGCCTCTTCCAACACCCTCAGCTGAGCACTCTCTGCAAAAGCCACAAAACGGGTAGGGGTCAGTAACCCGTACCCGTTTTTGTTTAGGAGCTCTTGTACTACAATATATACTTCATTAATCATGTATCTTTTGTTCTAAAAGTTCCCTGACTTTTAGATACTCATCAGTCAACAACAGTCGAGACAGGTGAGTACCTGGGTCTTTATTGATTGGCACTTTGCAAACTTCTTGATTGGAGTCGGTCCACAGAATTGCCTCTCTTTGGGGGCTGAACTTAATCACATTAAGCGCAACGCCAAGGTGATAAAGGTATAATGTCTTCAAAGACGGGTCATCCAAGGCCTCACGCACCAGCTTAGGATTGTTGTGAGACAGAGTTCTGAGATTGAGAGTCAGCTCTGCCTTACTCATTTGATTTACCTGTGATAGTGACAGTTTTGGGAACAACATCAAATTTATAGATTTAAGACTCTCTAATTCGAGGGCCCGCACATCATCCCATACATTGTCAATCTCTTCCAACCTCTCCATCTCCCGCTTGGCGTTCCCAGCAGGGTCTACTACGCTAAACTTCTTCCCATAATCTGGGTGCAACAGTAGAAATTGCACCAGTTGAGGGTCCCGGATTACGTTGTTAGCTTCCAGAGCAATATACTCAAGCTTGATGCCACCTGTTTCATCCTGCTCGTCAGCAAAGATAGAGTTAACTCCTTTTGTAAACCGAACCAATGTTTTATTGCCATCCTTGTCTACAAATACAAATTTTGGCTTAATCATCAAATAAACACCCTTCTTCAGATTGAATACAGTGTACCCCGGGTCTGATAAAGGCTTGCGTTCTTCTATAATCCTCTCAGCGTTCTTAATAGCTGCCTGAGAGCGTGTTAATGCGTTTTTAGCCGCCATGTTTTAATCGTTTTAATTGTTATTTAAGAAAAAAAGGGAGGAGCCAGTTCCCCTCCCCTTAAAAATTACTCACCAGCCACACCTTCTCCGATGATAAACTTCTCAGCATTATAAGCAGCCAAGAGCGATTCATTCAGGAAGTGAACCTTGAACGAGTCATCACCATTCGTGCGAGGAGTAACCCAAGCACCACCCTCGGTCCAGGTATCATAATCACGAGCAGCCAGCTTAGTGAGGTAGTTGCGCTGCACAGTAGAAGGATTATAAGCCAAGCTCTGGTCTCCTTCAGACACGGGGGTCATACCAACAGGGATGGCCAAGAAGTTCATCCTATCAGCAGCAGCGATAGCATCATTGCCACGGAATGTATTTTCCTGCAGGTACTTCCAGCCCTGCTTCAAGAAAGTATAACCTCCGTAACGGAATCCATGGAATCCGAGATTCAAAACCTTAGCGGGGTCAGAGTTGTTGTACTCACCAATATAGTTTGCCAAAGCAGAGGCATCACCATAACCGGAGTTGAAAGTGCGGCCCAGCTCATCAAAGGCAAACTCTTGGTCTTGGTTGCATAAGAACAGGTTAATACCAGCTCCGTTAACCTTGTTGTAATGCTTAATCAAAGACTCCAAGTCAGCGACAGAACTAATCTCACCCAACCAGGTAGCACCACGCTCGCGAATCTGGGCGAAAAGGCCTTTGGTACCCTGCAAGCCGGCAGCGGCAGCATCCGAACCAGCGGCGGGGATATCTCCCTCGATAAGCTTCTTCTCAACAGCTTCCAGGAAGTTCTCCCTGGTAGCATCAATCTCAGCAAGAAACCAACGATATTGACCATTGATTTTAACCCACTTCAACTGAGGAGGCACGGAACCCAACTCAGTGTAGACATCACGAGTGATAGCGGGACGATTGCTGTGGATAGAATAGGGGAGCTTACGACCTTTGGTGAAGTCAGCACCTTTAGACCCTTTGCCTACCTCGATACCTAAAGAATAGGTATAAACTGCGGTAAGAGCATCAGTATAATCATCCAGGATAGCCTCGGAACCAGCATCATAAGTACCAAGATGCACGGTGGCGTCATCGACGACTGCAGTAACAATAAACACACCTGCACCCAAAGAGGTATGCAATTGCACTTTTTCATGCAAACGGTAGCCCACCTCAGCACCAGCGGCGCGAGTTAGCACATTGTTTGCCCCTACGGTAAGGACAGCGTCGCTGTAAGTTACAGGACGCCTCTCAAGCTCGGTCCAGACATATTTCTCGGAAGTGAGCTGCTCTACATTAGAGAATTTCCGGATAAAACCAGAGATGGTATTATCGTACTTTTCAATAGCGGCATCTCTAAGGTGAGGGATGTCATATGTGGTAAACTCATATGCATCCAAATAATTCTCCCTCTCAGGAGTCAGCCCAAGACCCTGAACGTCTGCAGGATGTAAATATTCAAATGACTGTAAACTCATTGTTTAAAGAATTTGGTTGTTAAAAGTATTTTCTAAAGTCCGAAACGACCTTTTGGGGGTCTGCCCCTCCGGACGGGGGCGCCTGTGCTCCAGGCTCTTTGTGATTGGACATCTTTTTCAAATCATCCTCCACTGCCTTATTCTTGTAGTACTCTGCGTACGACTGGGCAATCTTGGCTGCGTTTTCTCCAGCATATAATGTCTGGAACAATGCCTTGTAATCAAACGAATCGCCCTTCTTGTACGACCCAAGAATCTTTTCCAGAGAAGAAAATTTGTCCAACGTCGCCGGGTCATTCCCAATTTTATAGGAGAAATCCCCAATATTTATCTCCTGGACCTCTTTCAATGCTCCTAACATTCCCTCTTGGAAGCGCTTTGCATCAGCCTCTGCCTGTTGAGCCGCTTGCCGCTGGCTCTCCGTATCGTCAGTAGGTAAAGTAAATTGCTTCTGCTGAGCCTTAAAGTACTCCAAAGCATTTTTATAACGCTGTTCGAACCGGATTTTGGCCATTCTCCGCTCTTTGTCCGAAACCTCGTCTTCGTCCGGAAGATAATTCAACTCATAGAAATCTTTTAGCAACTCGCCGTCCAAGCCCTCCGTCTGTCGTATGTGTTCCATTACAACAGCTTCTTTGGATTCACTCGTCCAGTCTTTGTTGGCCTTCAAGAAATCAGATAATCCTCTTCCTGTTTCCTTTTTATATTCCCAGAACTTCTTAACGTCCTCTGGAAGCTCTGGCTCTTTTATAACCTCGATTTGTTCGACCTTTGTCAAATCATCGAGAGATTTAATCTCACGCCCTATTTTCTTGGATAGATACTCGTAGTAAGCGTCCTCATTGCTATCAAGGAACCCAAACACTTTCTCGGGAGCAAGACCCTCTAACTGGGCATCTTTTTTAGGCTCGCCTGCCCCTGCATTAATAGAGTCATCGGAAGCAACTGGAGGGTCTGTTTTTACATCATCTCCCTGCTGTACCTTTATGTCGTCACCCTTGGGCTTTAAATCCTGGGAAACCTGCCCCAATACTTGCTCGAACTTATCCATCTTTTTTCGTTTTAATTTTTACTAACTTTTGATTGCAAAATACACATTTAAAATATTATATGCAAATTTTAACACCCTGTTTTTGTTTATTTAGGACATTTGTTGTAATATTGCATTGTATTATTCTTTAATCTTAAAAAAGTAATTATGTTCGAACTAACAGGAACCGTCCATTCGGTGGGCGAAACAAAGCAAATGACAGACACGTTCCGCAAGCGTGAGCTTGTCCTTTTCGTGGAAAATGCTAATAAGCCGGAATTTTCGGACTACATTCCATTCGAGGCTATTCAGGCTGGATGTGAGGCCCTCGACCCTTTGTCAAAAGGGGACCGTGTAAAGATATCTTTTTTTATAAACGGAAGACTATGGAAAGAAGGGACTGCTGACGAAAAAGCCTTCAGCTCTCTTTCCATCAAAAATGTAGAAGTATTAGAGACTGCCAGGAACTCAGGAATTGCAGGATACACCAACCGCACTGCCTCTGCTCCTACTCCTGCCGTATGTACTCCATTTAAGCCCGACCACGGCGAACCGGACGACGGACTTCCGTTTTAACATTAAACCTAAAAGGCTCCCTGATAGGAGCCTTTTTTTTAAACCTTAAAACTATGGATACTAAAATATGCATAATCTGCGGGGAAGAGAAAGAAATTTCTGAATATTACAAACACCCCAAAATGGCGGACGGGCACTTGAACAAATGCAAGCAATGCACAAAGGATGGTGTTAAGAAAAGATATTACCAACTAAGCAATAATCCAGAGTGGGTTGAGTCAGAAAGGTCCAGGCATAAAGAGAAATACCACAGGCTTGGATATAAAGAGAAACAGTTGGAGTGGGATGCAAACAGGCCATGGACCAGAGATTCAACATACAAAAGCCTTAAGAAAAAAATCAAAACAGCCGTCCGATTAGGAAATATACCGGGGTTGAACTCAGTACAAGGATTAGAACTGCATCATTGGAATTACAATAAACTAGAGTCATTCTTTTTATTAACTCCATCCCAACACAAACAACTCCATGCTCAACTAACGTTTGATGAAGTAAGCTTAACATACAAACACAAAGATAGAGACCTAAGCAGTCCAGAAGAACACGCCATGGCGATATTGGCAATACTAGGCCTACAGGAAGCTGTCAGGCTAATACAACGAGAAGATGGTGAATTTAGGATGACTATGCTCCCCTTCTAACAACCATCCGATTATCAAGCAAATAGCCCCTCCGTTTTAACAGAGGGGCTTTTGTAATTTTACTATTTCCTCTTGCTTAACTTCTTCTTTATCCTGTCGGATTTTTTCTCGCTCACCTTTTTGATTTTAACCTCCCCGGTGCGAGTGTTCCCCCTCTCCTCTGTTATAAATTGGTCTTTCCTGTCTCCGGCCCCCTTGTAATACAAGCTATAAGAGCGCTCCCTGCGAGCTATTACGTCTGGAGCATCCGGCGTTGTTCGACTCCCTCTACTGAAAACAGTATTATCCAATTTTTCCCGCTCTCGCTGGGTTTTCTTTTGGCTTTTGTTGAATTGTCGATGGGCCTTATTGGCAGCAACTCGACCTCTGAGTTTCTTAATAGGCATTGCAATATAATTAAATAGTTAACAAACAATGATTAACGAGCTCCCTCTCCTTTGCGCCCTCTGTTTTTGTACTCATTTATATATACATCCATCTTTCTGTCCAAGAAGAATCCCGGACTGCCCCCATACACCCATTCTAATACATCATGTCTATCATTAACAAATGAAATACTCATTGCATAATTATCTGTAATGACAGATTTCTTCCTATAACACCTAACGGGTATATCCCTACATAAATGAGATTCTATGATAGACTTAACCGATTCAAGAAATGACCTAGTTCCCATAATCGTCAAATCTTTTCTCGTGACATGCCCGTCTCCATCA
>Ga0079224_100015109_pt1 | contig 10799 bp, 12 predicted proteins | sample Stecom2015_FD_80414 | JGI IMG/M metagenome (GOLD analysis project Ga0079224, IMG submission 80414) | Agricultural soil microbial communities from Utah to study Nitrogen management - Steer compost 2015 | ecosystem: Environmental > Terrestrial > Soil > Agricultural land | place: USA: Utah...
GCTGGCACGATGGCGCGCCGCTGACGGCGGCCGACGTCGCGTTCTCCTACTCGCTATATCTCGACCCTGAACTGGGCCACCCGGCCGCCGAGAAGCTGGCCGGCGTCGTCACCGGCATCGAGGCCGTCGGGCCGGGCGAACTGCGGGTCGCCACCAGCGAGCCATACGTCGACCTGCCGCTGGTGCTCGGCCGCCTGCCGGTCGTGCCCGAGCATGTGCTGGGCGGCGTCGAGATCGCCGATCTGGCGGAGCACCCCGCCTCAACCGGCGCCGACCCAGCCCTGGTCGCCGGCACCGGCCCCTTCCGACTGGCGGGGGTGGAGCCGGATGGCAGTATCGTCACTGTCGCCAACCCCGACTACTGGGACGGCGCGCCAGCGCTGGAGCGCCTGATCGCCCGGCCAGTGGCCAGCCAGGCCGAGATGATCGCGCTGCTGCGCGCCGGGGAGATCGATTTGGGGGCGCTCTCGCCCGGCGCCGTGCCCGCCTTCGAAGGGCTGCCCGTCGAGATCGTCGATGCGCCGGTGCTCGGTTCCACGCTGCTCGGCTTCAACCTCAACGCCCAGAAGACGCCGCTGTTCCAGGACGAGCGGGTGCGCCGCGCGCTGCTGATGGCGCTGGACCGCGAGAGCATGGTTCAGGAGGTTCGCGCGGGCTACGGCGACGTCGTGCCCGGGACGCTGCCGCCCAACTCATGGGCCGCGCGCCACGACCAGATCGAGACGCGCTACCCCTAGGACCCCGCCGCGGCACGGCAACTGCTCGACGAGGCCGGCTGGACGACCGGCGCGGACGGCATCCGCGCTCGCGCTGGCCGGCGGCTCAGCTTCACCGTTGTCACCAACGCCGAGAACGATGTGCGCGATGACTACCTCGACCTGATCGCCGAGCAGTGGGCGGCGATCGGCGTCGGCATCGAGGTGCAGGTCGAGCCCTTCGAGGAGGTCGTCGCGCGCCTCACAGATAGCGGCGACTTCGAGGCCTTCCTTTTGGGCTACGCCTGGGATGTCGCGCCGGACCAGTCCGCGCTCTTCGCCTGCGCGGCCGGCCGGCCGGCGGCGAATCTGACCGGCTACTGCAATCAGAGCGTCGACCGGCTCCTCGTGCGCGCCGGCCGCGAGTTCGACCCCGAGCGCCGCGCAGCGCTCTACCTGGAGATGCAGGAACTGGTGCTGGCCGATCTCCCGCTGGCGATCCTCGACTTCCCCCGCGCCGTCTACGCCATCACCGACCGCGCCCACAACGTCTTCCCCGGCACGGTCAATATGTACTTCAACGCCGAAGACTGGTGGCTGGGCTAGATCTCGTCCCCTGGTCGTCGAGGCCGACATCGTCGCGGGTGGAGACAAGCTCAGCCCCTACGAACTCTTGACCGACTCTGATCCCCGATCCGTAGTCTCTATTCCCTCATCGATGCCGTCAGGCCGCGGACCCAGTCCGGGAAATCCACGAGCAAGCGGGCCATCTCGTCCGGGATGGCGCTCCGTTCGCTGACCAGGCCGGACAGGAACTCGACGACCGACCACGCTTTGGCAGCCACGAGATCGTCGGCTCTCGCTGCGAGGAGCGTGGCTGGCGCGGCTCCCCAGTAAGTCAGGGCTAGCCGCTCGAAATCGGCGCGGGAGCTGAAGCCCGGCACGGTGATCGCGAGGTCCAGCGCCGGGGAGCCGAGCGTCAGGCGCTCCCAGTCAAATAGCACCGGATCGCCGTTTGGGCGGACTGCCCAGTTGCGCGGATTCGGGTCGCCGGAGAGCAGTGCCTTGCCCTCGAAGAGCGGCTGGGCGCGATCCCGAAGGCGGTCAAGGTGGGCACGCAAGTTGACGCCGTCCTCGCCGGGGAAGAGCGAGCGGGCGGCAGCCGTCATGTCGTCATCCCAGCGAGGCCGGTACCGATCCGGCGGAATGAGAGCCGGGTCAAGCTCGATGTGGTGGAGGCGGCGCAACATGGCGACGACCTGCGCGTCGGCCAGCCAGCGCTCGGGCGACAGTGGCTCCGGCACGTCCTCGATCAGCAACCAGGGCGAGCCGCCAGCATCACCCGAGGCCAGCAGGCGCGGCATGTGGACGTGATGCGCTCGGAAGAGCTCGCCTAGCCGGCCGTAGACGTGCAACTCGACGGCTGGCGCGCCCTGCTTGAGGATCGCCGTGCAGGTCCCGAAGTTGAGGCGCAAGACCGCCGCGCCGCTCAGCCCGCCCAGGTGCTCGACGCCGCGAGGCTCGCCGAACTGCGCCCGGATTCCGTCCGGGATCTGACTCCGGATCGCGGCGACGTCCACGCGCTCCTCCTTTGCGTGCCTGGAACTGGGGGCGCGGCCTACACCTCCGGGCGGCGCGCCTGAAGGTTGAGCCGCCAGTAGTCGAGCTGGAAGGGTGGGTCGTCGCGCGCGGCCTGCTCGGCGAGCTTTTCGACGAAGCCGCGTCGCAGGGTCGCGTCGGGGATGCGGCTGAGGTGGCTGCCGAAGACGACCGTCTCAAGGTAGTCGCGGTACTCGTCATAATCGCCGAGCACGACCGGCGTTTCCTCGAGCCCGGTCTCCACGTCGACGAAGCCAGCGGCCACGAGACGCTCTGCCGTCGTGCGGTCGTCCGCAAACTCCCAGGGACCAGGCCAGCCCTCGAAGTAGGGCCGGTAGTCGTCCGAGGCCATCAGCTCGGCGGCGCGCGCCAGGACGTTGGCGATGTTCGCTCCGCCGCCGCACTGGGCGACCAGCCAGCCGCCCGGCTTGAGGCAGGCGAACAGGTGGCGAAAGAGCAGCTCGTGATCCCGCACCCAGTGGAGCGCCGCCGTGCTGTAAATCGCGTCGACCGGCTCAGCGAGCGTCAGCGTCTGGAGGCCGGCCTGGAGGTAGTACACGCGGCCTCGGGCCAGCGGTTCCAGGTGACGCCGCGCCTCGGCCAGCATGTTGGCGGAGAGGTCGACGGCGATGACCTTGCCGTTCGGCAGCGCCTCCAGCAGTTCAGCGGTCAGCCGCCCGGTGCCGCAGCCGGCGTCGAGGACGGTCTCGTTGCCCCGCAGCGGCAGGCGCGCCAGCACCTTCCGTCCCCAGGTGACGTGCGGGTTAGCCAGGCGGTGGTAGTCGGTCGCGTTCCACTCGCGCGCGTTGCCGGTCGCGTCAGTCATCGCGCCCCACCTTGACGCGTAGCTCCGGGCGGGTGAGCAGCCGAATGTACAGCGCGGCGTCATAGAGCAGCAGCGCGCTACCCTGGATCAGGACGCCGATGGCCGTACCCTTGAGCCAGGGCGAGCGCCAGCGAGCGGTGAAGAAGGCCCCGGCCCCGACGTAGAGCACGTCGGCAGCCACCTGCATGACCATCAGGCGCTCGAAGCGGCGGGCTCGCTGCTGGACGTGGCGCGCGGCGAACATTCCCGAGCGCGCCGAGGTCGCGTGGCGGCGCGCGATGCAGCCGGCGTAGGCCGCCACGGCAGTGTCGACCGCGCCCCAGAGGATGGCCTGCACGCCGATCGCACGGCTCAGCCTCGACCCCCGGGCGGCCAGGACGCTGCCGGCGAGGACATTGCCGAGCCCCCAGGCCAGCAGGAGGTCGAGCACCTTCTCTTGCCAGACGAAGAAGTTCTCGCGGTCCGATTGCACGTTGCCGCGCCCGAGGATCCAGGCAAGCCGCGCACCGCGCTGCGGGAAACTGATGGACATTGCTCTGAATTGCGCCAATCCGTCATATCCGTCGGCGATCGCGCGCCGGGCGATCACTCGGTGCGGCGAGGGACCGCCGCCCTGAGGCGGCGCGGCCCGTGCTAGGATGTCGCCGCATGTAATCGTAACCGCAGAGGTGGGGAAACGGTGACATCAGGCGGCTGGCGCGAGGCGATCGTCGCGGCACTCAAGCAGAACGACATCAAACTAGTCTGTCACGTCGCGGACACCGTGCTCGCACCGATCATCCGCATGCTTGAGGCCGATTCCGACGTTCACGTCGTCACGCTTACCCGTGAGGAGGAGGGCGTTGGCCTGCTGACCGGCGCCTACATGGGCGGCATCCGCGGAGCGCTGATGCTCCAGGCCTCCGGGTTCGGCAACATCCTCAATTCGCTCGGCTCGCTGGCGATCCCTTACCAGATCCCGTTCCCGATCATCATGAGCGCGCGAGGCGGCTTCCTGGAGCACAACGTCGTCCAGGTTGCCTGGGGCAAGTCCGCGCCGGCCGCCGCCGAGCTGCTTGGCATGCAGGCGTTCGCGATGACCCACCCCGAAGACGTGCCCTTCATCGCCACCCAGGCGATGCGCCACGCCTACGTCAGCCGCCGTCCGACCCTGTTGACGATCGAGACGCAGCTCTCGGGAGGCAAGACCGGTGGCTAGCCCGCAGCTGGCGCGCCCGGAGCGCGCCGACCTGACCCGCGCGATCGTCGATCTGGTCGACGACGAGACGATCCTGGTCTCCGGTATTGGCAACGCCAGCTTCGACCTGCGCGCCATCGCCGGGGAGCGGCCGTTGAACTTCTACATGCTCGGCAGCATGGGGCAGGCGATCTCGATTGGCCTGGGGCTGGCGCTGGCCCAGCCGGAGCGGCCGGTCGTCGTGATGGAGGGCGAGGGCTCGGTCTTGCTCAACATGAGCGCCCTGGCGACGATCGGGATGCAGGCGCCGCCCAACCTGACGCTGGTTATCTGGGACAACGAGCAGTGGCAGATCACCGGCGGCCAGACGCTCTCGACGGCCACCAGCTGCAATCTCGCCGCCGTCGCGCGCGGCTGCGGCCTGGCCAGCGCCGCGACCCCCGGCGATGTGGAAGAGTTCGCCCAATCGCTCCGTTTCGCTCTCGACGCGCCCGGCCCCCACGCCATCGTGGTCAAGATCGCCCCGACGCCCTCCCTACCTCCCCAGCGCGACGACCCGGTCGCGATCAAGCTGAACTTCATGGCCGCCCTGGGCGTCGAGCCGGACTAGCCACCACCGATCATCGCCCGAAGATCCGAATCACCCACGGAGCCACCAGACATGCTCGCTCGTAGGGGTGGAGCTTGTCTCCACCCGTTTTCGACTACGAACCTGCCACTGGGTGGAGACAAGCTCCACCCCTGCGTACGTTGAACGGGCGAGCCATCCTTCTGCAACCCCTACGAGGGGAACGTCCCTTGCCCATTGGGGCTACTGCTGCTTGGCGAACAGGCGGTCGCCGGTGCGCAGCGTGATCGGGAGGCCGGCGGCGATGTAGGCGTAGAAGCCGCGGGTGCCCTTGTCGAGGAAGCGCAGGGCCGTGCTGGTGGTGCGCGGGTCCGCGTAGCGGTCTCCCAGGCAGAAGCGGCTGAACTCGACGCACGGCGCGGCGATGATGACCTCGTCGAAGCGCAGCTCGCAGCCATCCGCGGTGCGGATCAGCAGGCCGCCGGTGAAGTCGTCGACCGTGAACTGCTCGCGGGTCTCGATCAGGATGTTCTCGCCGGCAATACCGTGGACCAGGTGGTCGCCGAACTCGGCGCGCATCTTCTCATAGTGCGAGGTGAAGCCGATCGACAGCATGCTGCCGTTGCCGCGATTGCGCGAGCGGGGGTGGCTGGCGCAGTGGACGTCCAGGATGACCTCGTCGCCGCGCTCGACCGCCGCGACCGAGTCCGTCACCCAGAGATTGTCACCGGCCAGGATCGGGGCCGGGTCGTAGTACTGCTCCGGCGAGCGGTCGTCGCCTTCGCGCGGCGCGAGCGGGCGCTTCAGGCTCTGGCGCTGGATCTGGAGCCGGATGATCGGGCCAATCTCTCTGTAGTCGCTCATCACAACCCCCGCTTCAGTTGAGCTGGCGTTCGATCGCTGCCTGGATGCGCGGAACCCAGTCGGCGTGCTCGGGCTTCATCAGGACGGAGCGCAGCACTTCCACCACCGGCTGGTCCCAGCGGATCTCCGGGTAGCGCCCCTCCAGCTTCTCGCGATCCACCTTGAGGGTGGCCAGGTAGACCGGCTCCTCGGGATCGCGCTCGGCGGCGTGGAAGACCTTCCGGGTCAACGCCGAGATCGCACTGGCGGCCGGCTCGCTGTCCCCGGCAGGCAACGCGAAGAAGCTGACGATGTCTAGCTCCGGCTCGACGGTCAGGCGGAAGCGTGGGTGACACTTCAGCAGCGCGGCCCACTTCTGAGCCGCCTGCCGGGTGCGGCCGAGGATCTGGCCGAAGCCGCGCTCCGGCTCTAGCGGGAAGCACTTCAGCGTGGCCCAGAAGGCGGCCGCCGCGGCCCCGGCGCGCGAGCACTCCAGGCTGATCTCGCCCAGGTGCAGTTCGTCCGAGGTGAAGTAGGTGTAGGGTGAATCGTGCTGGTAGAAGCGCCCGACGGCGGCGTCGCGGAAAAGCACCGCGCCACAGCCGTAGGGCTGTAGGCCGTGCTTGTGCGGGTCGACCACGACGCTGTCGGACTCGGCGATCGCCAGCCATGGCTCGGGTGCGATCGGCGGGTTCGTGGCGCGAGCCAGTAGCGCGAAGAAGCCGCCGTAAGCCGCGTCGACGTGCAGCCGGACGCCCGCCTCGGCCGTCATCCGGCGAATCTCGTGGATCGGGTCGACCGCGCCCAGCCCGGTCGTTCCTGCCGTGGCGACGACCGTGCCAATCTCGCCGCTGGCGAGCAGCTCCGCCAGGTGGTCGAGATCGATCTTCCCATCGGCGTCGCTCTTGATCGTCTTGATCTCGGTGCGCAGCAGGTCGCCGGCCCGGGCGTGGGTGTAGTGCGCCTGGTCGCTCACGGCGATGGCCTTGTCCGGATGCAGACAGCGGGCGATCCAGAGCGCCTCCAGGTTGGCGATCGTCCCGCTGGCGGTCAGGTGGCCCAGGTGCGTCTCCTCCGGGTAGCCAAACATGGCCGCGAGCTGGGGGATGATCTCCTTCTCCATCTCGGAGGTCGCGCGGCCGCCGTCGAGGGCATGGTTGTTGGGGTTGACGAACATTGTCAGCGCGTAGGCCAGCATCGCGACCGGATGCGGCGGCTTCAGCATCTGCCCGGCGTAGCGCGGGTGAAAGTACGGGTAGTCGACCTTCAGGCGCTCGGTCAGCTCGGTGAGGACGCGCTCGACCTGGTCGGGGTCGGCTCGGGTGGAGGGGTCCGGCTCAACCGGCTCCCAGCGCGCGAAGCCGGCATGCATGCGCTCGACGCCGCGCTCGAAGTGCTCCAGAAACGCTCGCTGATCCATCCTCGCGCCCTACCCTTCCCGCCCGCACAGGCAGCACCGCTCCGCTACTATATCAGCGCCCTGGCGGGGCAGCGGGTGCCCCGCGGACCGATGCGGGTGGGGCGGAACGCGGAAAGTGGGCAACATGAGCGTCGATCGCGCGAAGTTGATGCCGCCGGCCGATCAGCTGGACTTCGGGATCGTGACCGGCCAGCACTGGCGGAGCTGGGAGACGATCCAGCGGCAATGGCGCTGGATCGAGGAGACCGGCTGGGACAGCGCCTGGGTCTTCGATCACTTTTGGTCGCTGCGCCCGACCAACGACGGCGAGTGCCTGGAGGGCTGGACGCTGCTGGCCGCGCTGGCCGCTCAGACGGAGCGAGTGAAGATCGGCACGCTGGTGACTGGCATCACCCACCGGCTGCCGGCGGTGCTCTTCAAGCAGGCCGTCACCGTCGACCAAGTCTCGAACGGGCGCCTGATCCTCGGCGTCGGCGCGGCCTGGGAGGAGCGCGAGCACCAAGCCTACGGCATCCCGTTCCCGCCGCCCGGCCAGCGGGTCGGCATGTTCGAGGAGGCGATGGAGATTCACCGGCTGCTCGAGACCCAGGAGCGCACCAGCTTCTCCGGCGACCACTACATGCTGGTCGACGCGCCATTCGAGCCGAAACCCGTCAACGGCCACATCCCGGTGATGATCGGCACCAGCGGCAAGCGCATGCTCAAGAGCGTGGCGCGCTACGCCGACTACTGGGACTCCGGCAACTCGCCCGAGGCGATCCCCGGGCTGGTCGAGCAGGTCAAGCGCCATTGTGAGGAGATCGGCCGCGACCCGGCGGAGATCCGGCGCGCCGTCTCGGCCTACTTCGGCCCGGCCAGCAACCCCAACGCGCCGGTCGTCATCTGGGAGGATCGCCCGATCGCCGACGTCGAGCGCGACTTCCGGGCGCACGTCGCCGCCTACGCCGCAGTGGGCGTGCGGACGTTCCTGTTCAATCTGACCTATGACGGGCCGAACGCGGCCTTCGAGCACATCGCGCTGAACGTCATCCCCGAGCTGCGCGAGGAGTACGCCGGCCGGCCGGTCGAATAGCGCGGGCCAGCAGCGGCGGCGTGTGCTGATTTCCCGGCGCACGTACACTTGTGCGATCCGGAGAGGAGTGCGCCATGTCGCTGCTGCCGTCAACCGAAGTGACCGATCTGATGGTCTCGGTCGACAACCTCGTGGAGGCGGTCGAGTTCTGGACGAAGGTGTTGAACATGTACCCGGCTGAGGACGCCGAGGGCTGGGTGATGCTGGAGCACCCGACCACCCACCAGCGCGTCACGCTCTTCGAGGCCGACCTCGGCACTCCCTGGTGCGTCGCGGTGCGGGCGCAACACCTCGAAGAGGCAGTCGAGAAGCTGGCCGCCCACGGCGCCACGACCGGTGACATCTTCGAATCTCCCGGCTTCCGCGCCTCGCTCTGCTTCGACCCCTCCGGCATACCAATCATGCTCTACAACCAGGGCGAGGACGACTGAGGATCCCGCTCCCCTCGCGTTACCCGGCGGTCCTGGATGACAAACGGCTGTAGATGCTGGCTGGTGAAGCCTCGTAACGATGGGGCGTGATGCGGCCTAGCGGTTGTCCGATTCCTGGTCGGCCTGGCGGTCTTCGTAGGCCAGGAGGAGCTTGCGGAGCAGGTTGGCGAGCGTCTCGCGCTCGGACTCGTCCAGTGGCGCCAGGAAGTCGGCCTCGAACCGGCGATAGGCGTCGTGGAGCCTGTGGGCGGTCGCCAGCCCCTCGGGGGTGAGCCGCACCAGCACGCCACGCCGGTCGCTCGGGTCCGGCAGGCGCTCGACGTAGCCGAACTTCTCCAGCCGGTCGATCAAGCTGGTCACGGTGCCCGAGGTCAGGTTTAGCCGCTCTCCCACACCTTTCGGCGTCGTCTGGTGCGGGGCCGGCAGGGTCGAGAGATAGATCAGCAGCTTCGCTCCCGACGGCGAAATATGCCCGTTCGGGTCTTCCATGTACCCGTAGGCCTGCTCGACGTAGCGTGAGGCGATTTGGATGCGCCAGATGATCTGGCGGCCGGAGACATCGAGCCCGGGGGCCTTCTCCAGCCATTCGTTGAGGTCGCGGCCGACGAGATCCTGCTTCATGATGCCTATTCTACGCATTCGCCGGCACGTGTCTTGCTTTCATGTGTTACGATATCAAGTATCTTGATGTCGAGATACATCGAAGGGGGCCAACGTGACGCGAAATAATAACCGGCCAGGGTCGCTCTGGCAGCATCGCGACTTCCTCAAGCTCTGGGGCGCCCAGTCGGTTACCCAGGTTGGCACCCAGATCTCGCTGCTGGCGATCCCGCTCGTCGCGGCGATCACGCTCGACGCCTCGGCCGGGCAGATGGGCCTGCTGGCCGCCGCTGGCACGTCGCCCTTCCTCTTCTTCGGGCTCATCGCGGGCGTGGTGACGGACCGGATGCGCCGGCGCCCGATCCTGGTCTGGACCGACCTCGGCCGGGCCGCGCTGATGACGCTGGTCCCGCTGGCATGGTGGCTGGACGCGCTGACGTTCACGCTGCTGATTTCGGTCGCGTTCGCGGTCGGCGTGCTCAACGTCTTCTTCGAGGTCTCTTACCAGTCCTACCTGCCGTCCGTGGTGCGGCGCGACCAGCTCGTCGAGGGCAACAGCAAGCTGGAGACCAGCCGGGCGGGAGCGCAGATCGCCGGTCCCGGACTGGCCGGCGGGTTGATCCAGGTGGTCGGCGCGCCGGTCGCGCTCGTGCTGGACGCCGTCAGCTTCCTGATCTCGGGCATCCTCCTCGGGCTGATCCGCGCCCCGGAGCCGCCGGTCGCGCAGTCGGAGAGCCGCAATTCGATCGTCGCCGAGATGCGCGAGGGCGTCACCTACATCTTGCGAAGCCCCTTGCTGCGGCCGATCGCCGGCTGCACGGGAACGGCCAACTTCTTCGGTGGCATGAGCGTGGCCGTCATTGTCCTCTTCGCCACCCGCGAGCTGGGACTCTCCGCCGGTTGGCTGGGCGCGATCTTCGCTGGCGGCAGCGTCGGCTTCCTGGTCGGCGCGCTGCTGGCGGGCCGGGCGGCGGCCCGGCTCGGGGTCGGCCAGGCGATCGTGCTAGGCATCGCGATTAGTGGGATTGGCGGCCTGGTTCTGCCGCTGGCCGGCGGCGCGCCGCTCGCCAGCGCCGCCATTCTGATGGCCGGTATCGCCATCACCGGCGTCGGTGGGGCGATCTACAACATCACCCAGGTCAGCCTGCGCCAGACGATCACGCCTGACCGCATGTTGGGGCGGATGAACGCCACGATGCGCTTTCTGGTCTGGGGCACGCTGCCGCTCGGCAACCTGGCGGGCGGCTTTACGGGCGGGTTGATCGGCCTGCGCGGCACCCTTGTGCTGGCCGGTTGCGGTTCGCTCCTGGCTACGCTCTGGCCGCTCCTCTCCGCCGTGCGCTCGCTCGACAGCTACCCCTCGGAGCCACTGCCCGAACCGGGCGCCGCGCCCATCCAGGCCGACTAGCGCCGGGTTGTCGCGGCGCACGTCCCCCGGATAGGCTTCGACCACGCGAGCGCAGCGAGAGGGATGGTCGGTGACCGGACGCGAGCGGGAATCTGACGGCGACGGGGAGTCTGCCGTGAACCGGCGAGCCGCCCTGGAGATCGCGGATGGCGTCGCGGCC
>Ga0079224_100015111_pt1 | contig 10797 bp, 8 predicted proteins | sample Stecom2015_FD_80414 | JGI IMG/M metagenome (GOLD analysis project Ga0079224, IMG submission 80414) | Agricultural soil microbial communities from Utah to study Nitrogen management - Steer compost 2015 | ecosystem: Environmental > Terrestrial > Soil > Agricultural land | place: USA: Utah...
CGGCCCGCGTCAGTCGCCCCCCGGGCGCCGCCCGCGCGCGCGCCGTCTCCCGCCGCCCGCCGCCCACCGCCCCCTGCCCGCCCGCGTCTTCCTGCCCGCCGCCCACCGCCCCCTGCCCCCCGGTGTCTTCCTGCCCACCGCCCACCGCCCACTGCCCACTGATGTAGGGCCCGACGGCCCTGCGCCAGCGATCGAACTGCTCGCGCACTTCGGCTTCACAGAACTCGATGCGCAGGGGGCGTACCGCTCCGCCGCGCGCCTCGCGGCGCGCGCAGCACGCGTCGATGGCGCGCTCGACGATCGTGAGCGGCACGCCGGCGTCGGCCCAGCCGCGCACCATCGCGAATGCCGGGCCGACGATCCGGATCAGGTGGCCACCGTTGCGGCGGCACAGATACGTCTCGACGTCGCGGCAGTAGCGCAGGAGGTCCCGCGCCTCGGTGTCCATCCCTTCAGCTTACCGGAACGGCCGGGAATGGCCGAGACTGGAAATCGTCCGGCGTGATGTGCACAATGCCGCCATGAACGCCTGCCGGCGTTCTCGCCAGCGACGGAGGTGACCGCGTGCACTATCGCGATCTGCTTGCCGTAGATTCGCAATCGACGCTGAACTACTTCCACGCCAATCTTCAGGACGTCTCGGCCGACTCGCGCGTCAGCGCAACGGAAACGATCTACGTCGCCAGCATCCTCGCCAGCTACGCCCAGACATCCCGCGCCGACACGACATCGCTCCCGCCGTTCGCCAGCCTTTCGGATGTCTTCGACATGTTCGTGATGCAGCGCGAGACGATCACCGATCCCGAGCTGCTCGAAATCGCAGGCGCGCAGAGCCTGCTGTTGGCGGGATTCTTCCGCGATCAGATGCAGCGGCGCCACAACGTCGAGTGGTACGACCAGCTTGGCACGATGTTCTACGAGCGCGCCACGCAGCACTCGACGCAGACGCCGAACCGCCGGGCGCTGTTCGCACGCCTGTCGATCACGTTCCCCGAATGGACCGCGATCTGCCAGCGCCTCAGCCGCGCGCTCGGCGAGCGCCGCTTCCTGCTGCGGCTCGACGGGCCTAAGCCCATGTAACGTCGCCGGCCACGAGCCGTTCGACCGTGCCGTCGGCGCGGCGCACCAACAGTGCTCCAGTCGCATCGATGCCGTCGGTCACGCCCTGCCGCGTCTCGTCGCCGGCAAGCCACGCGACACGGCGGCCGCGGGCACCAGGAGCGGCGGCCGTCCACGCGGCGAGCAGGTCTGCCTCGCGTCCCTCGCGCAATCGCGCCACGCCGCGATCGAGCGCGACAACCAGCGCATTCTGCACCCGCTCGCGGTCGATTTCCCGCCCGAGCTCGAGCCCAAGCGACGTCGCCGACGTCGCGAGGTCGGGCGGAAACGCCGCCGTCGACACGTTGATGCCGATGCCGATGACGGCGTACTCGAGCCGGCTTCCCACCCCGCTCGCCTCGGTCAGAATGCCGGCAAGCTTGCGCGGCGGCTCGTCGATGACGATGTCGTTCGGCCACTTGAGGGCCGGCGTGAGTCCCGTGGCGTCGCGGATGGCCTCGACCACGGCGACACCGGCCGCCAGCGTCAGCAACGCAGGCTGCGGCAGCGCGTCGACCGCTCGAACGATGTAGGAGAGGTACAGGCCGCCGCCTGGCGAATGCCACGACCGGCCGCGCCGCCCGCGCCCCGCGGTCTGCTCGGCGGCCGACACGATGCTGCCGTCAGGTGCGCCCGCGGCAGCCAGGGCGAGCGCACGTTCGTTGGTGGAGTCTACCGACTCGAAGGTGCGGACGAGCCTCGGCTCGCCGCTCACGCCGGTTCGATCTCGAAGCTGATGTCGGCGGCGGGAGCCGAGTGCGTCAGCGCGCCCACCGACACGTAATCGGCGCCGAGCCCGGCCAGGGCGTCCATGCGCTCCAGCGTCACGCCGCCCGAGATCTCGACCTTCGCACGGCCGCGCGCGCGCTTGATGGCGTCGCGCATCTCGTCGATCGACATGTTGTCGATCATCAGCGTGTCGGCGCCGGCCGCGAGCGCCTCGTCGACCTCGGCCAGCGACTGCGCCTCGACCTCGATCGGCATGTCGTGCCCGGCCTCACGCAGCTTCGCCACCGCCTCACGCAGGCCGCCGCAGAGGCGCAGGTGGTTGTCCTTGATCATCAGCCCATCGTCCAGACCGGCGCGATGGTTCGTGCCCCCGCCGCAGCGCACGGCGTACTTCGCCAGCGCGCGCAGCGTCGGAGGCGTCTTGCGCGTGTCGAGCACGGTAATGCGGCCGGCCGCGACATCCACGAAGCGACGGGTCAACGTCGCCATGCCTGAGAGCTGCTGCAGGAAGTTGAGCGCAGTGCGCTCGGCGGTGAGCAGCGGCGCCGAGTAGCCGGAGATCTCGGCAAGCACGGCGCCTGGCTCGGCACGCTCGCCGTCGCCGATCCGCTTGTCGACCTTGGCGCCGGGATCGAGCTGCATGAACGCCTCGATGGCGATGTCGAGGCCCGCAACGACGAGCGGCGCCTTGGCCATCAGCACGCCACGCGCCCGCTGGTTCTCGTCGATGATCCCGTCGGTCGTCAGGTCGCCCCAGCCGAGGTCCTCGGCCAGTGCGCGTCTGACGGTCTCACGATAGAGGGCTGGGTCGAGGGGTTCGAACGGAATCGTCTTCATTGGTCTGTCGGGGCTCCGACACCCCGGTCCACTCCCGCATTGGCGGCATCGTCCAGTTCGACAGCAACCGCGAAGTCACCGTTGTGTAACTCTAGATCACCAATCAGGCCTGCCGCTCGCACGTCGATCGACGCCTGCTCGAGCAGGGCCAGCGTCTCGGCCGGCGCCGTGACCACGACGCGTCGCGCCGGCGTCTTCAGCGGCTTCTTCTCCTCGGACTTCTTCCGTCGAATCTCCCCGAGCACCGACACGGCCACCTGCAGCGTGGCTTCGTCGGACGCCGGCTGCGGATCCGCGAGCAGCGCGCGCAGATCGGCGGACTCAGGCCAGCGCGCGCGATGGATGCTGCCGGTCTGCCACCACGACCACACTTCCTCGGTGACGAACGGCAGGAACGGCGCGAACAGACGGAGCAACGTCGACAGGGCCGCAAGCATGGCGGCGTTCGCAGACGCGGCGGCCGCCTCGCCATGGTCGCCGTACCGGCGGCTCTTCACGAGTTCGAGATAGTGGTCGCAGAAGAACCAGAAGAAGCTCTCGGTGCGCTCGAGCACGCGCGCGTAGTCGTAGCCGTCGAAGTCGCGCGTCGAACTGTCGACGAGTTGCGCGAGACGCTCGACGAGCGCGCGGTCGAGCGGCAGCGTCACGCTGCCTTCGCCCACGGCCACATCGGCCTGACGCGCCAGCACGAACTTCGCCGCGTTCAGAATCTTGATGGCCAGCCGGCGGCCGACCTTCATCTGACCCGCGTCGAACGCCGTGTCGACGCCAGGCCGTCCGCTCGCCGCCCAGTAGCGCACGCCGTCCGATCCCTGTTCGTCGAGCAACGCCATCGGCGTCACGACGTTGCCTTTCGACTTCGACATCTTCTTGCGATCGGGATCGAGCACCCAGCCCGAAATCGCGGCATTGGCCCACGGCGCGACGCCGTGCTCGAGATGCGTCCGCAACACGGTCGAGAACAGCCAGGTGCGGATGATGTCGTGCGCCTGCGGACGCACGTCCATCGGAAACACCCGGCTGAACAGATCGGGATCCTCGAGCCAGCCGCCGGCGATCTGCGGCGTGAGCGACGAGGTCGCCCACGTGTCCATGACATCCGGGTCTCCGGCGAACCCACCAGGCACGCCGCGCTGCTCCGCGGTGTAGCCCTCGGGCACATCGGTGGACGGATCGATCGGCAGCCGATCCTCCGGCGGAACGATGGGCCGCGAGTAGTCGATGGCACCGTCCTGACCGATGGCGTACCACAGCGGAAACGGCACGCCGAAGAAACGCTGCCGGCTGATGCACCAGTCGCCGTTGAGCCCGTTGACCCAGTTCTCGAAGCGCGCGCGCATGTACGGCGGATGCCAGGCGATGCTCTCGCCGCGCGACACCAGCGCCTCGCGCTTGTCCATGGTCCTGATGAACCACTGACGCGAGGTCAGAATCTCGAGCGGACGATCGCCTTTCTCGAAGAACTTGACCGCGTGCGTCATGGGGCGCGGCGTCCCGATGAGATCCCCCGACTCGCCGAGCAGGTCGACGATGCGGGCGCGCGCCTTCTCGGCAGAGAGGCCCGTCAGCTGATCGTAGGCGGCCTGTGCCTTCGGGGCGTCGGCCGATTCCCAGCCCTCGCTGCCCCACGCAAGCGGACGCAGCGCGCCGTTGGCCTGAATGATCGCGCGCGCCGGAAGCTGCAGTTCGCGCCACCAGACCACGTCGGTGAGATCGCCGAACGTACAAATCATCGCGATGCCGCTACCCTTCTCGGGATCGGCCAGATGATGCGCCTTCACCGGCACGCGGGCGCCGAACAGCGGCGTGATGACGTCCTCGCCGAACAGCGGCCGATACCGCTCATCGTCGGGATGCGCCACCAGCGCAACGCAGGCAGGGATGAGTTCCGGGCGCGTCGTCTCGATCTCGACATAGCGGCGCTCGCCGCCTGCGTCGCGGCTGCTTGCGATCTCGAATCGGATGCGGTGATAGGCGCCTGGGCGCTCGCGATCCTCGAGCTCCGCCTGCGCGACGGCCGTGCGGAAATCGACGTCCCACAGCGTCGGCGCTTCGAGCTGATAGGCCTCGCCGCGTGCGAGCAAGCGGAGGAACGAGACCTGCGAGGCGCGCTGTGCGGCCTTGCCAATCGTCGCGTAGGTCAGCTGCCAGTCGACCGAGAGCCCGAGGCGCCTCCACAGCTCTTCGAAGACCTTCTCGTCCTCGGCGGTCAGTCGCGCGCAGAGTTCGATGAAGTTCGGGCGCGAGATTGCGACCGGCGGCTTGGCCGGCTTCTCGGGCGGCACGAACGACGGGTCGTACGGCAGCGACGGATCGCAGCGCACGCCGTAGTAGTTCTGCACACGGCGCTCGGTCGGCAGGCCGTTGTCGTCCCACCCCATGGGGTAGAACACTTCCTTCCCGCGCATCCGCATGAAGCGCGCGATGGTATCGGTGTGGGTGTACGAGAAGACGTGTCCGACGTGCAGCGAGCCGCTGACGGTGGGCGGCGGCGTGTCGATGGCGTAGACGTCGGCGCGCGTTCGCGAGCGATCGAAGCGATAGACGGCGTCGGCCTCCCATGAGGCGGCCCACTTCTGCTCGAGCCCTTCGAGCGCGGGACGTTCGGGCACCGCCACGGCACGCCGTGGCGAAAACGACGGATCGGACATCCGGTGATCGTATCGCAGGCAGGCCTGCGCGGGCACGCGCGGTCTGGAAACTAGCGGAGGTCTTTGAGGCGGGCGATCTCGTCGCGGACGAGCCGCTCGGCCACGTCCACCACCGTCCCGCGCACGCCGGCCCCGAGCCGCGCGACGACCTTGTCGACGATGCGGTCGATGGCCTCGTCGGAGAGATCGGCCACGGGCCTGCCCTGGGCGGCCACGGCGTGGCCCCGTCCTTCCTCGGCAGCCAGGAGGCTGCTGAAGGCATCGGCCAGAGGCGTGCTGGCCGCCGGAGCGGCCGGAACGCTCCGGGGGGCCGTCTCCGGGGCACGGGGCCGCGGCTCGAGCGCCACGGGCGGTGGGAGCGGAGGCACCGGCGCGGGCGCCGGAACCGACTCGGGAATCGGGGGAATGGCTGGCGCCGGGTCCGGCTGCACCACGCGCTCGGGCTCGGAGAGCACGCCGGCGGGGTCGTCGCGCCGAACCGACAACGGCGGGTCGGCGATGTCGAGCTCGGCCGCCGGCGACACGCGCGACGGCAGATCCCAGTCACCGAACTCGTCGCGCGCAAAGGCCCCCGACCCGCGATGCGCGCGCAGCTGCTCGAGGTCCTGGGCGAAATCGCTGATAGCGGTCGCGTCGAGCTCGGGCGCCTGCGTGCCGGCGAATGCGGCATCCAGGCGGTCCAGCGATTCGTCGAACCGCGAATCATTGGCGTGGGGCCGTGCGAGCGGCGCCGCCCCCGCGGAAGCTTCCTCTGGCGTGACGTCCACGGCTGCACGAGCGGCCGCACTCGTGGTGCGGGCGTCGGGCGGCTGCTGCGGCGGCGTGACCGCCGTCGCCGGGACCGTGCGTGCGGCCGCGGGGGGCGTCGCCACCCGCGTCGTGCTCGGACGTTCGAGCAGTTCGCGCACGCGTGCGACGACCATCTGCGGCTCGAACGGCTTGACGAGGACGGCGTCGCTGCCCACCTGCCGGGCGCGCGCCTCGTCGAGCGGCTCGAACGCACCGGCCAGCAGCACGACAGGAATGCGCCGCAGGTCGTCGCGGCTCTTGATGTGCGCGGCGATGTCGTAGCCGCTGACGTCGGCCATGCCGATGTCGGCCAGGACGATGTCCGGGGGCTCGGCGGCGATACGCTCGAGCGCCTCGCGGCCGCTGCTGACAGACTGCACCGCCACACCCTCGTCGGCGAACGTCAGTTCGATGACGCGCCGGATGGTGACGCTGTCGTCAGCGAGCAGCAGCGTGTGGGACATGGAATTCAGACCTGTTCAGCTATCGGCCGGACGTTCCCATTTATGTAGTCGATGATGTCCTGCATCGGACTTCCGGGCAGGAAAATGCCCTTGATACCCATGGCCTGGAGCTTCGGGATGTCGACGTCGGGGATGATCCCGCCCACCAGCACCAGGACATCGTCCAGGCCCTTTTCCTTCAGGAGCTCCATCAGGCGCGGGCACACGTGCATGTGCGCCCCGCTCAGGATCGACAGCCCGATGACGTCGGCGTCCTCCTGAAGCGCGGCGGCGGCAATCTGCTCGGGCGTCTGGCGCAGGCCGGTGTAGATGACCTCCATACCCGCATCACGCAACGCCCGCGCAATGACCTTGGCGCCCCGATCGTGCCCATCGAGCCCGGGCTTCGCGATAACGACTCGTATTTTTCGCATGCGCAGAATTCTTAATTCCTAACTCACCACTTCGTCATTCGTGAGGTCAAATCAGCGGCTCTTCTTCCCATTCCCCCCACACGCCGCGCAGCGCATCGCACATCTCACCGACCGTCGCATAGGCGCGGACGCAGTCGAGCAGCGGATACATCGTGTTGCCGCCGGTCCTGGCCGTCTCGGCCAGCGCGTCGAGCGTCCGCCGCACCCGATCGTTGTCGCGCGTTCGCCGCAGGTCGTCGAGGCGCGCCATCTGCTTCTCGTGTGCCGCATCGTCGATATAGAGAATCGGGATGGGATCCTCGTCCGTTTCGACGTAGCAGTTGACACCGACGATCTGCTTGCGCCCGGCCTCGAACTCGGTCTGGAAGCGGTACGACGCCTCGGCAATCTCACGCTGCGGGAAACCGTGCTCGATGGCTTCGACCATGCCGCCGAACTTGTCGATGGCCTCGAAGTAGTCGCGCGCCCCCTGCTCCATGTCGAGTGTGAGGCGTTCGAGGAAGTACGACCCGCCCAGCGGATCGACGACGTTGGTCACGCCGGTTTCGGCGGCGATGATCTGCTGCGTGCGCAGCGCCAGCGTCGCAGCCTCGGCCGTCGGCAGCGCCAGCGCCTCGTCGAGCGAGTTGGTGTGCAGCGACTGCGTGCCGCCCAGCACCGCGGCCATGGCCTGCAGCGCCGTGCGGACAACGTTGTTGTAGGGCTGCTGGGCGGTGAGCGACACGCCGGCCGTCTGCGTGTGGAAGCGCAGCTTCCACGACCGCTCGTGCGTCGCGCCGAACCGCTCCTTCATGACCGTGGCCCACAACTTGCGGGCAGCGCGGAACTTCGCGATCTCCTCGAAGAAGTCGCTGTGCGAGTTGAAGAAGAACGAGATGCGCGGCACGAAGTCGTCGACATCGAGCCCTGCGTCGATGCCGTACTGCACGTACTCGATGCCGTCGCGCAGCGTGAACGCCAGCTCCTGCAGCGACGTCGAGCCGGCCTCACGGATGTGGTAGCCGCTCACCGAAATCGTGTTCCACTTCGGCACTTCCTTCGAGCAGAACTGGAAGATGTCGGTGATGAGCCGCATCGACGGCCGCGGCGGGAAGATGTACTCCTTCTGCGCGATGAACTCTTTGAGGATGTCGTTCTGGATGGTGCCCGACAGCGTCTTCCAGTCGGCGCCCTGTTTCTCGGCGACGACCAGATACATCGCGAAGATCATCGGCGCCGGCGAGTTGATCGTCATCGACGTCGTGATGTCGCCCAGCGTGATGCCGTCGAACAGGCGCTCCATGTCGGCAAGCGACGTGATGTTGACGCCGCACTTACCGACCTCGCCGAGCGACAGCGGATGGTCGGGGTCGCGCCCCATCAGCGTCGGCAGGTCGAACGCCACGCTGAGTCCGGTGCCGCCGGCCGCGAGCAGCTGCTTGTAGCGCTCGTTGGTCTCCTCCGGCGTCCCGAACCCGGCGAACTGCCGCATGGTCCAGAGCTTGCCGCGGTAGCCCGTCGGATGGATGCCACGCGTATACGGAAACTGGCCGGGGTCGGCCAGATCGCGCGCATAGTCGAGCGACGCGATGTCCTCGGCCGTGTAGAGACGGTTGATGGGGCGGCCCGAAATCGTCGTGAACGACGCGGCGCGCTCTTTCGGCCGATCGGCAAGCGCGGCAGCGGCGTCAGCGGGCTTGGATGTCATGTCGCAATTATCGCTGATAGACGACCTGTCCGCCCACCAGCGTCAGCATGACCTTGGCGTCGAGCAGGCCAGCCGGGTGCGTCTGTCCGATTTCGATGAGGTTGCGGTCGAACACGGCAATGTCGGCGAGATAGCCTGGCTTGAGCACGCCCTTTCGGTCTTCCTCGAACGACGCCCAGGCCGGCCCCTTCGTGTAGGCCTCGATCGCTTCTTCGATCGTCAGACGCTGGTCGGGGAACCACCCGGCCCTGGGCTCACCCTTGACGGTCTGCCTGGTCACGGCCGCGAACAGGCCGTAGACGGGGTTGAGATAGTAGCGGGCGGCATTGGTGCCGGGACTGTCACTCCCGAAGATCAGCACCGCGCCGTTGTCCTTCAAGGTGCGGAAGGCGTAGGCGCCCTTCGACCGGTCGGCGCCGATCCGCTCTTCCATCCAGCGCATGTCGTCGGAGACGTGATACGGGTTGACCTCGGCGACGAGCCCGAGCCGCCCGAAGCGCGCGAAGTCGTCGGGATGCACCACCTGGGCATGAATGACACGCCACCGATGATCGGTGCCCACCAGCTTCTGCCCGGTCAGCACGCGTTCGTAGATGTCGAGCAGGATGCGATTGCCCTTGTCGCCAATCGCGTGCACGTGCGGCGGCAGGCCGGTCGCCGCCGCCTGCATGAGCAGCGTCTCCATGTTGCCGGGCGGGATGCTGGTGTAGTGATCCCCTTCGCTCATCGCGTCGGCGGCGCCGTCCTCCGACTCGGGCAGCATGATGGGCCGCAGGTAGCCTTTGTTCCCGGGATCGTGGTCGTAGTCGCGGAAGAACATCGCCCCGCTCGATCCCATGATGCCGTCGACCCACGCCTTGTACCCGACGTACCTGAGCCAGTCGTCGCCGAAACCGGTCGTGACACCGAGGGCAGCGACGTGCTCGACCATGTCGAGCGTCGGACGGAGGTTGATCCTCGCCGTCAACTCGCCGCGCCCCCGCAGCTCCTGATAGGCGCGCAGCTGCGCGCCGCTCGTCAGGTCCTGCAGGGTCGTCACGCCGCCTTCGCGGGCCTCCTCGAGAACCGCGCGCACCTGCGCCAGGCGCTGCTCGAACGAGATCGGCGGAATCACCCTGCGCACGAGATCGGCGGCCGTCCCTTTGAGGATGCCGGTCGGATGGCCGTCACGATCGCGGACAATCTCGCCGCCCTCGGGATCAGGCGTCGACGGACCGATGCCCGCCAGTTCGAGCGCGAGCGAGTTCGCCAGGTACATCGATCGGTCGAACCGATTGACGAACACCGGGTGGTGACGGGTCACGGGATCGATGAGGTACCGCGTCGGCCTGAATGGCGCGTCGGTCGATCCGCTCATAGAGGTGGGCGAGTCGGTGGAGCCCGTCGAGCCCGCGTTCCAGTTCTCGTAGGCGCCCCAGTCCCCACGCGTGATCCAGCTGCCTCTCGGGAGCCGGCTGGCGGCCTCGCGAATGCGCTGTTCGAAGCGCGTGTGCGTATGGACGTCGAGCAGGTTCACGCCGGTCAACAGTGCCCCGGTCGACTCGATGTGCACGTGCGCGTCGTTGAAACCCGGTAGCGCGAAGCGCCCTTCGAGATCGATGACGCGGGTGTGCGGCCCCCGCAACTCCAGCACTTCCGCCGTGGTGCCTGCCGCCGTGATGCGTTCCCCTTCTATCGCGAGGGCCTCGACCCAGGGATGTTCGGTGTCGAGCGTGTAGACCCGCCCGTTGACGAGCACCAGATCGGCCGTCTGCGCGGCCGCCGGCGCGGCCAGGGCGCCGGAGAGGACCGCGACCATCACCGCTCTACGCATGGCGGAAGACTATACCTCCCTGGAGCTCACGATGGCCCCGAACGCGGTTGACCGGCATCTGGGCCCGCGCTAGTCTGGATTGTTTGCATTCTGGCGGGTCATCCCGCGCGTTTCTGCATACAGAGTCATATGTCGTCCACCGGCAGCGTCTTCAACGCCATGCTCCAGGAGTTCGATGGGGCGGCGCGCATTCTCGGTCTCGATCAGGGCATCTGGAAAGTCCTCACGCACCCCAAGCGCCAGATCGCGGTCTCGTGTCCCGTCCAGATGGACAACGGCGAGATCGAGGTCTTCACCGGCTATCGCGTGCAGTACA
>Ga0079224_100015112_pt1 | contig 10797 bp, 7 predicted proteins | sample Stecom2015_FD_80414 | JGI IMG/M metagenome (GOLD analysis project Ga0079224, IMG submission 80414) | Agricultural soil microbial communities from Utah to study Nitrogen management - Steer compost 2015 | ecosystem: Environmental > Terrestrial > Soil > Agricultural land | place: USA: Utah...
AGGTGAGGCGGGTGTTCGAGGAGCGGTATTCTGCGCGCCGCATGACGCAAGACTATGTGCGGCTGTACGAGCGCCTTGTGGACAGCTGGCAGCTCGCCGGTGGTGCTGGCCCGCTGCCCCGGACAGTGGTGGAGCCGGACCCGACAACAGGGAATCCAGCGCCCTCGATTGTGTGAGCTTCCCTCTTGTCTTCAGACCCAGCCTTCAGGCCGGGTCTTTTTTAGGACATTCTAAGACAAACGCTTTGAAGGCTTAACAACGACTCGTTAGGGTTAAGACTGTTATGTCGTAGCGGCCTGAGTGGTTGGACGTAGAGGAATTTTCATAAGAAATTCACACAATCTGGCACTGGGTGATAGATTCCGGATGATTCCTAGCCTATAATCGTAATGACTTGTAGAGTGATTAGGGATTAGAGCTTACTGGTAGCATCCCGCCTCTATCACGATCCAGGCTCTCTATTCTCACTGTCATACCAGGAGCAGGGTGTATCGAAAAGGGCGGTAAAGGTAGCCTTATTTAAAGGACTCATTGTAATGGAACTTGACCGCGATATGCTGAGAGAATCAAGCGGCGCGGACGCCGAGAAGCGGCTGCATGCGATCGCACGGCGAGCAGTAGACCTTGCGATAGCCGTGCCGGTTCTCATTGTCTTATCTCCCTTCCTGCTGATCATTGCGCTGGCTATCAAACTGGACTCCCCCGGGCCCGCCATCTTCGTGCAGCGGCGAGTTGGCGGCGAACTGCGCTCCGCGCTTGACGACAGCGTGCGAGGCGTGCGCGCGTTCAACTTCTACAAGTTCCGCAGCATGTACAAGGACGCGACCTCCGACCGCCACCGCAAGTTCATCGAGGCCTACATGGCGAACGACCATGAGGCGATGGCTGCGCTCCAGGAAGGCGAGGTCAGCGAGGACAACAAGTACAAGATGGTCGGTGATCCGCGCGTCACCCGGGTGGGTCACTTCCTCCGCAAGACAAGCCTGGACGAACTGCCGCAGTTCTGGAACGTCATCAAGGGCGATATGAGCCTCGTCGGCCCGCGGCCAGCCATCCCCTACGAAGTGGAGATGTACAAGCCGTGGCAGTGGAAGCGGCTGGAGGCCATGCCGGGCCTGACGGGCCTGTGGCAGGTCACGCGGCGCAGCTCGGCGACCTTTGACGACATGGTGAAACTCGACATCTGGTATGTCGAGCACGAGTCGCTGTGGCTTTACCTCAAGATTCTCGCCATGACACCCTTCGCGGTGCTCAAGGGCAAGGGCGCTGAGTAGCCTGCACGCAGGCGAACCTTTCAATCTTTCTGCTACTTCATTGTTACTCTGGAGAGGGACTTATCGTGGACAAGGTGCGTGTTGGCGTAATTGGTATCGGATACTGGGGCCCCCATCTGCTGCGGAATCTCGTCTCTCTGCCCACCGTGCAGGTCGTCGCGGTGGCAGATCGGATGGATCAGCGGCTCCAGGAAGTCAAGAACAGCTACCCGCAGATCACGGTCACGAAGGACTACCATGATTTCTTCGAGATGGGTGTGCAGGCCGTCGCCATTGCGACGCCGCCTGCAACTCACTTCCCGATTGCCAAAGACTGCCTGGAGCATGGTGTCCACGTGATGGTGGAGAAGCCGCTGGCGCTGAACAGCGCCGATGCCGAGCTGCTGGTCGATATCGCCGAGCAGCGCGGCCTGACACTCATGGTCGGGCATACGTACGAGTACAACCCGGCGGTTCGCAAGATCAAGGAGATCATCGACAGCGGCGAGCTGGGTAAGATCCACTATATCAACTCGACACGGGTCAACCTCGGTCTGTTCCAGAACAGCCTGAACGTGATGTGGGACCTCGCGCCGCACGACATCTCGATCCTGCTGTACCTGCTGGGCGAGGAGCCCGTGACCGTCACGGCAGAGGGCAACGCCAGTGTGTTTGAGGGCCTGCACGATATCGCCCACATCCACATGAAGTTCCCGAACAACACGCTGGCCCACATCCACGTGAGCTGGCTGAGCCCGATCAAGACACGGCAGATGGTCATCGTCGGCAGCGAGAAGATGCTGGTCTACGACGACGTGGCGCTGACGGACAAGATCCGGATCTTCGACAAGGGCGTCGAGCCGCTGCCCGGCAACGAGCTGTACGATGTCCGGTGCAACTACCGCTATGGCGACACCACGACGCCGCATTTTGACTGGGTCGAGCCGCTGCGGGTGGAGTGTGAACACTATATCGAGAGTATTGTCAATGGTACACGGCCTCACAGCGACGGCGCTTCAGGCCTGCGGGTCGTGCAGGTGCTGGAAAGCGCAGACCGCTCGCTGTATGGCAGCGAGGAGCGATTGCAGCGGATGCTTATGGCAGACCCGATGCGCCTGAAGTCGGATGGGGCGCGTGCCCGTTTTCCCTAGTCCAATAGTCCTAGGGTGAGCGTTGCAAACGAGCGAGCAGGTTGTAAACTAAGAATGTGCGCAATTTATAACTGAAAGCCCGACCTGCTCACTGGTAGCGCTCATCGCATACTGCTCTCCACTATCCTGGCCTATCGCTTACCCGGCCAGGATAGCTTCTGAAAAGGTACTGTATACTGGGGTGGGACGGAAACGGGTCGTCATGAACAAGTCACAGGTGGTGGTAGCTATCGTCGTCGCCCTGATGCTCGGGATCGGGGTCAGCCTGCTCGCAGGCGGCTTCGATGCGACTGCCGGGCGGGCGTCGCAGAACGGCCTGTTGGCGAGCGCGAACACCAGCGAAGCGCTCGCGCAGGAGCGGACCGTAGAGCCGACGGATTCCACCGCGCCCACGGAGCCTCCACGGCCAACCGCCGTACCGGCCACCGAGATCGTCTCCGGACCTCCCGCCGATGCCGACCTTGAAGATGTCATCCTTCTGAGCAACTCTAGCAACGCCACGAACTTCGACGCGTTGTTCTGCAACGTGGCAGCCTTCTACGGGCTGGGCTGCCGGCAGTTCGATCTGCAGGGCGGTGATCTCACCGCTGCCAACCTGCAGGATGCCGCGGGCCAGGGGCTGCGTCTTATTGCGATGAGCGGCTCCAACCTGCCGGCGCTCTCGCCCGACGAAGTGAACCTGCTGCGAAGCGCCGTCGAAGGAGGCTCGCAGCTGCTGGTGTACGAGGTCGATGGGACTACGAACCTGCCGCTGCTCAACGCACTGGCAAACGACGCGGTACAGCGAGTCACGGATCATAATGATGCGGTGCGAAACTGGGTTGTCTCGACCGCCGCCCCCGAGATCACGCTGGAGTTCACCGGCCAGGAGATCCAGCTCACCGAAGTCATGGAGCAGACAGACTGGGCGCTGGAGCTCAACCCTCGCGTGCGCCTCACCCGGCTGATCGGCTCAGTTGACGACTTCTCACAGGAGTACGCGATTTTCGCGATGGTGCCGGTGGGGCAGGGCGTCGTCTTTCTGAATGCAGGCGACAAGGGAGAAGCGGCGATTCGTACAGCAGCGTTCCGAGAACTGTACTACAATGCCGCTCACTTCTCGAAGATTGTGCCGATGATGATCGCGCTGCGGCACGCGGCAGGTGACGAAGCTTGGCACCAGGATATTAACTACGCTAACCTCACCTTGGATGGCGTGCCGCTCGTCGAGGTGGTCGATAATCTGAACTACGTCGAGCTGCTGCGGGAGATGGACCGGCACAACTTCCATACGACGATTGCGATGCCGCCGGTGATGGCGGACCAGACAGAGTCGCTGGTGGTTTCGCTGTTCATCGAGAACCCGGACCGCTACTCGCTGGTGCAGAATGGCAACAATCGCGACGGGTACGAGTTCTACCACTATGAGGTGGCGAACCCTGCAGAGAGCGAGCACGCTGCCAGACCGCTCTTTGAGCAGGAAGCGGATATAAGGGAAGGGCTCGAGCGAATGCTCGGGCACACGCAGCAGACGAGCGTGCCGTTTGACCGGGTGATGATCTTCCCGTACGGCATATCGCCGGCGCCGACTCTGAACCTGCTCAAGCAGCTCAATTACCTGGCAACCGTTAACGCCCAGGATGTGCCGCTCGGCGAGCAGTCCCCGCAGGATTGGGACTTCGCGATGCAGCAGGCCAACCACCATTTTGAGGGATTCCCGGTGCTGGCGCGCCGGCAGTTCATTAACAGCTATCAGAACCCGGACCCGTTCATCCGCAGCTCGGCCTTTGATCTGTTCATCGACCGACCGGTGCTGTTCTGGTCAACGCCGACGGACGGCCAGCTGTTCACGAAGGGGAGCACCGAGTTTAACCTGATAGCGGACCGCATCAACGCGATCCCGGGTGTGCTCGAGTGGCGCGGGCTGGGGGACATTCTGCTGCGGCTGCACAAGCAGAAGCTGAACGACGACGGCAGCGTGGACGTGATAATGTGCTGCAACCGCCTGCTGTTTGAGAACGACTCGGCGAGCGAACGCGTCTACCACGTTATGAAGCCAGAGACAGGGAACGTCCCGATCCGGCAGGTAACGGCGAACGGTTTTGAACTGCCCTACCGAATTGAAGAAGGACTTATCATCATCGATATGCGGGTTCCGGCTCATTCGGAGGTTGAAATTCTGATTGAGTATGGAGGAGAGTAAGTGGACAGCAGCTCTTATTTCGCCATTCTATGGAAGCGCAAGTGGCTGATCCTGATCACCACGATTGTGACACTTGCGATTGTGGCGTTTGGTACGCTGCAGATGCCGCCGAGGTATACCGCGACGACACTGCTGCGGCTCCTGCCGTACGGCTTCGACGCGGTGGACTACACTCAGCTCCAGTACTCAAGCCGCCTTGCCAACAGCTACATCGAGGTCGCGCAGAGCGACATTGTGAGAGAGCAGGTACAGCAGCAGCTGGGGCTGACGGAGCTGCCGCGGTACGAGCTCAGCATCATCACCAATACCGACCTGATGCGCCTGGAGGTCAACGCGAACGACCCCGTGCTGGCACGTGAGGTCGCGAATGCCGTGGCTGACGTCCTCGTGGACCAGGACCAGGCGACGTACCAGTCGGTTGGGCGGCTGGCGCAGGATATCCTCAGCGAGGAGCTGGCCACCATCGAGGCCGAGCTTGAAACGCTGGAGGCGGAGTACCGCGAGCTGATCGCTCAGGTACCGGTGCCGACCGAGCGCATCGCCCAGTTGAGCCGCGAGATCGACGAGCGGGAGCGTGTCTACAATCGCGTGCTCGACACCTACACGCAGGCGCGGGTTTCGCAGACGCTCCAGTCGAATGTGATCACGGTCGTGCAGCGGGCCGACGTCCCGACGCAGCCGTCCGGGCCGAACCTCCCGCTCAACATGGCGATTGGCGCGGGCGCAGGGCTGATCGGCGGCATTGCACTGGCGTTCATCTTCGAGTTGAGCGACGACAAGCTGTACACGGCGAAACAGGCCGAGAACGCCGCGAATCTCACCGTCATTGGCAAGATTCCGCGGATCGGCCGATCGCAGCGCTACACGCTCGTCAACGATCACTCGGTCCAGTCCGAGGCATTCCGCCATCTGCGCACGCAGGTTTACTCCATGGCGCAGAACAGGAATGTGAAGACCCTTCTGCTGACCAGCGCGGAGCCCGAGGTCGGCAAGTCGACGGTCGTGGCGAACCTGGCCCACTCGATTGCGCAGAGCGGGCGCGACGTGCTGGTGATCGACGCCGATATGCGCCGCCCCAAGCTGCACGAGCTGTTGAGCGTCTCGAACGGGTATGGGCTGGCCCACGTTCTGGCGGGCGAGGTGGCAGTCGGCGAGGCCATTGTGAAGACGGCTATCCCGCATCTGTACATCCTGCCGAGCGGGCGCACGCCGAGCAACCCGGCGGAGCTGCTCAGCCGCAGCACGATGGAGGAGATGCTCGGCGACCTGCGCGAGAAGTTCTCGATGATCCTGATCGACTCGCCGCCGTTCCTGGCCGTCACCGACGCCGCGATCCTCGCACCGCTGGTCGACGGCGTGGTCATGGTGCTGATGCTCTCGTACTCGACGCAGGATGCCGTCGCCGACACCCGCGAGCAGCTTGCCAGCGTGAACGCGCGGCTGGCCGGCGTGGTCGTCAACCGTGCGGACGAGGACACAGCCTACCGCAAGTACCACTACGAGTACCACCCGGTGGACGGGCACGACGTCGAGGTACTGCCGCAGGTCGGGGGCCGGAATCCTTGAAGAGGACGTCGGGCTCGCTTCCCGGTTCCGCCTTCAGCGACGGCTGACGGTGGGGGCACTGTGACTCCCCACGCCTGCATCGTCCGGCATCGCTCCTATCCGCCCGACCAGCGCATGGAGAACCAGATCCAGGCGCTGCTTGAGGCCGGATACGAGGTGGACGTCTTCTGCCTGGGCGGGCGCGGCCAGCCCCGCCGCGAAGTAGTCAACGGGGCGAACGTGTACCGCGCCGCGACGCTTGAGCGGCGACGCGGCGGTCGGCTGCGCTACGCGGCAGAGTATCTGTCGTTCTGGCTGGCAACCCTCTGGTTTCTCACGCGGCGGCAGATCACCCACCGCTATGAGATCATCACGGTGGCGACCCTGCCGGATTTCCTCATCTTTGCCGGGGTCTTTGCGCGGCTGCTGGGCGCCAGGCTGCTTCTCGATCTACGTGAGTGCACGCCCGAGATTTATCAGGGTGTCTATCCGGCTGACCGGGACAACCTGACCATGCGTCTGATTGTCCTCGCCGAGCAGCTCAGCATTAAGTTCGCGGACCACGCCGTTACGTGCACCGAGCAGATGCGCGAGACGTTCGTCAGGCGCGGCGCTAACCCAGCGAAGATCGACGTGATGCTCAACGTTGCGGACCCGGCGCTGTTTGGCGACCCGGTCCTGCCCGACCCGGAGGCTCAGCCGAACTCGCACTTCCGGATCGTCAACCACGGCACGATCAAGGAGCGCTACGGGCACGAGACACTGATCGAAGCCATGGCCTACCTGATCGAAGAAGTGCCGGGTGCCCGGCTGGATATTATGGGCGCTGGCCCGCTGCGCCCCGAGCTTGAGGCCCTGGTGCAGGAGCTTGGGCTTGAAGGAGTTGTGACGTTTGCCGGCTTCGTGCCGGATGACGAGCTGATGGCCCGGCTGCGCTCCGCACACTGCGGCACAGTGCCGCTCATCAGCACGCCGGAAACGGAGCTGATCCATACATTCAAGATGTACGAGTACATGGCGCTCGGGCTGCCGGTTGTCATCAGCCGGACGGCGGCGGTCGAAGCCTATTTTGACGAGTCGACACTGTGTTTCTTTGAGCCCGGCAACGCGCGGGATCTGGCCGGTGTGCTGACGCGGCTCAGCCGTGACGTCGTTCTGCGCCACTGTCTGGCCAACAACGCCCTGAAGTGGTACGAAATGTACGGGCCGGCACAGCAGAAGGCGAAATTCCGGGAGATCGTAGGCGGGTTGGTGCGCCGTCGTCTGCCCGCCTGAGCCGTCCGGCCTGTTGAGCGCCAGTGAGGGAAAAACAACTTGTCTGACCGGAAGAACGTGGCTGCACTGGTTTGGGCGCCCGAAGAAAACCGGACGGAGCAGATAGCCCGGCATCTGGATGCCCATCTGCATACCATTCATTATCTCTACTATAAGCGTCCCTTCTTCGCACCGTTCAAGTACGTGCCACAAACCCTCAAGACTCTGTCGGTTCTACGCCGCCAGCGGGCGAAGGTTGTGTATGCCACGAACCCGCCTGTCTTCGCGGTACTGGCGGCGGCGCTCTACTGCTGGCGTAACGGCGCGACGTATGTGATGGACACGCACTCCCCGGCGCTGTACTCGCGCAAATGGAGCTGGACGGTGCCGCTGCAGCGCTTCCTCGCCAGGCGGGCGCTGCTGAACGTCGTGGACCAGAGCCGCTACAAAGCGCTGATCGAGTCGTGGGGGGGCAGGGCGCTGGTCCTGGAGAAGCCCATCGCGGAGAACGTGCTTGGCGATGAGCGCGTCACACCGCAGCCGGGCAGCCCATTCACCGTGACGGTGATCAACACCTTTGCCGTCGATGAGCCGCTGGAACCCGTGCTTGAGGCAGCTCGCCGCCTGCCCGACGTCTGCTTCGTCGTGCTCGGCAATACATCTCTGGCGGACAAGCGTCTGCTTGCCAGCGCGCCTGCCAACGTCTCCTTCCCTGGGTACCTGCTCAAGGAGAACTACTGGCGGCAGCTTGCCGTTTCCCGGGCGGTCATGGCCTTAACTACCTACCCGTTTTCGCTGCTGGCGGGCGGGCACGATGGGCTGTCACTCGGCAAGCCACTGATCCTGTCGGACCAGCCGGCGCTCACTGACTTCTATACCAAGAGTGCGGTCTTCACGGATAACACGGCGGAGAGTCTCGTCGCCGCGGTGCAGGAGATCCAGCAGAATGAGCAGCGCTATATCCGCGAGAGCCACGAGCTGGCGGCGGAGAAGCGAGAGCTGTGGCAGGCCAGCTTTGCGGCGCTGAACAGCATTATCGAAGAAGCTGCTTCCGGTTAACTGGCAGGCTGCGGCCTGACATCGATTCCAAGTCTGAGCCGGCGTCACGTACGCCGGTCATGTATGTACAGGACATTCTATGCACAAACAACGGTCCCCGCTGCGAGGCAGGGTGCCTGACAGGATCAGGAACGCCGTCGACTGGGGGTTGCTCACCGACTCCGCCGTCATCTCTGTAGGGATGTTCATCGCGCGGTTTCTGGGCTTCGCCTTCTTCCTGGTGCTGGCCCGCGCCTTCGACCCCGCGGACTACGGCGTTATCCAGTACGGCATCTCGGTTGCCGGGGTGGTTGCTATCATTACCATGCCCTTCGGCCAGCACGTCCTGGCGCGCTTCCTCGGCAAGTATCACGAGGACGAGGACCGCATACACCGCATCATCTCCAACACCTGGGTGGTGCTGGCGGTGCTGTTTGTGCTGACGCTGCTCATCGCCGTCCCCGCGCTGAATGCGCTCGACCGGTTCGACCCCGGCGTGCTGGTCATCTTCATGGGCCTCACGATCTTTTACGCGTACTGGGGCCTGGCCCGCGGGCTGATGACCCCGGTGAAGCTCATCATCGCCTATCTGGGCAGCAATATCGTCCAGATCATCGCGACCATCGTCATCATCCAGTCTCTCGGCCTCCAGTCGACATCGGTAGCCCTGATGATCTACGGGCTGTCATACCTGCTGCCGCTGCTGCTGCTCCAGATCTTCAAGCCTTTCCCGATCGTTCTGAAGCTCAACCTGACCGATGGCGGCATGATTCGCGAGCTGCTGACCTTCTCCGTGCCGATCTGGGTGTCTCACGCGAGCTACATCCTGTATGCCAACATCGACGTGCTGATGCTGGAGCGGTTCGCCAGTGACGAGACGCTGGGTTTCTATACGCTGGCCAAGACGCTGGCGATGGTCTTCTATTTTCTTCCCGGCGGCATCAGCACGATCCTGATGCCCAAAGTCGCGTCCACAGCACCCGAGCGGCACCGCCGCATGATGTTCAATATGGTAGGGGTTACGGTGGTCGTCAACGCGGTGCTGCTCATCGGCTATGTGCTGCTCGGCGAGTGGTTCGTGCAGACCGCCTTCGGTGCCGAATACAGCTTCGACCCGGTGGTCGCCTTCGTGATGGCCCTGGGCATGATTATCTTCGGGGTGGACAGTGTGATTGCGGCAGTTGTCGTGGGGCGGGACCGCCCGCGTGACGAGTCGCTGAGCCGCACGCTGGCTGTGATCGCTGCGGCGCTCACCGGCTGGCTGCTGATCCCGCCGTACGGCGCGCTCGGGGCGGCATTCGCGGTGCTGGTCGGCGCAGTCGTCGGGCTGGCGGTCTACGGCTTCATCTACTTTGCCAACCGCAGGCCGCGCCGTACGCGCATCCGGGAGGAAGATGCAGCGGCAGGTTGATGCCGCTGCCAGGCAGGGCTGTATGAAGCGCACTGTGTGGGTCCTACTGGCGGGCATGCTGCTGGCCGCCTGCAGCGCCGTCTCCGGGCCGGTCGAGCCACCGGCAGCCGGGCAGTCACTCCGCGCGCTTGCCGACGAGCGCGGCATGCTGGTCGGGGCCGCCGTCAAGGCAGACCAGTTGTTTGAAGACTCCGAGTACATGCAGACGGTGCAGGACGCCTTCAATCTGATCGTCGTGGAGTGGGAGCTGAACTTCTACTCGATTAATCCGGAGCCAGGCCAGTACAACTTCTACCGCGTCGACCCGGTTTTCGACTTCGCCGAGGAGAACGACCTGCTAATCCACGCCAATACGCTGCTGTGGTATCGCGAGATACCGGCGTGGTTCGCGGAGGGGGACTTCACCCGCGAAGAGTCGATAGAGATCATGCGCGAGCATATCACCACGCTGGTGGGCCGCTATAAGGGGCGCGCCTACGCCTGGGATGTGGTCAACGAGGCCTTTACCGACGACGGCGAGCTGCGGGAGTCGATCTGGCTGGAGCGCATCGGCCCGGATTACATCGAGCTGGCCTACCAGTTCGCGCACGAGGCCGACCCCGACGCGCTGCTCTTTTACAACGACTACGGCGCGGAGGAGCCGAACGCCAAGTCCGATGCGATCTACGAGATGGCGGCCGACTTCAGGGCGCGCGGGGTGCCGCTGGATGGCATCGGTTTTCAGATGCACCTGAGCCTGCTGGGCCGGCGCAATCCGCGTCGGGTTGCCGAGAATATGGCCCGCTTCGACGAGCTGGGTCTGAAGGTGTACGTCAGCGAGATGGACGTGCGCACCACGCGGGCCATCGGCACGCAGCAGCAGCGACTTGACGTGCAGGCCAAACTCTATAGTGATATGTTTGGGGTATGTGTTGCGGCACCCAACTGTGACATGTTTGTCGTAGGGGGAGTGGCTGACCATCA
>Ga0079224_100015113_pt1 | contig 10797 bp, 7 predicted proteins | sample Stecom2015_FD_80414 | JGI IMG/M metagenome (GOLD analysis project Ga0079224, IMG submission 80414) | Agricultural soil microbial communities from Utah to study Nitrogen management - Steer compost 2015 | ecosystem: Environmental > Terrestrial > Soil > Agricultural land | place: USA: Utah...
GCCTAGCGCTGGGCGCCACGGCTGCGGCTACCCGGGCTCGCGGCGCAGGCTCACGGCTGCGGCGCGTCGCCGTCCGGAGGCACCACGACCGCGGCCCGAAATCGCGACGTCAGAGCACCAGCACCCAGGCGTCGTAGAGGGCGTGGGTCCACACCGCGGGGGCGAAGCCTCGAAAGTGGTAGATGATCGTGAAGATCACGCCGCACACGGCGCGGAAGACGAAGGACCGCGCGTCGAAGGGGTCTCCGTACGGGCCCACGTAGTGCCAGCCGCTGAACACCACCGCCACCAAAACGGCCCAGCCCGCCGCCGTGAGGGCTCGCTGCAGGGGGATCGGCTGAGGGAACAGCAGGAGCACGAGCTTCAGTCCCAGGCCGAAGGCGATCACCCGGAACGCCACCTCCTCGTAGAACCCCGCCCCGAAGGACATGATGAGCCCCGCGAACCGCGCGCCGAAGCCGCCGTCCGTGACCATCAGCAGGGGGTTCACGGCTCCAGGCACGAGCTCCCAGAGCTCGGTGCTGCTGAGCACTCCCCCCTGGGCCACCGTCCCCGATCCAGGAGCGACGAAGAGCTGCCCGACCACGTAGATGGCGCTGAGCCGCATCGCCACCGCGTAGATGATCCCCTCGAGGGCCACCGTGACGAAGCGGTCCCAGTGCAGGGCGCGCCCCCGACCCAGCATGGCCAGGATGCCCACGTAGGTGGCCCCGATGGCCAGGGTCAGGCCGCCGTACGCCAGCAGCGAGTCGTTCGCGAGGGTGACCAGCTCCCGCGTCACCACGTCCGCCGCGTTCCGCATCGGCAGGAACACGACGCCGAGGTGGTACCCCACGAAGATGGGCAGGGTGAGCCCGAGATCCGTCCAAGGCCCGGATTTCGCGAGATTTTCTGCGTCCTTGGGGGGCAACGAGGCGGCCACGGTGCCCGATTCTAAGCAGCCCGCCGGCGATGTCCCTTTTTCTGCAATTTCCGGGCGCCCTCGAGGGACGTGCTGGGGCATCGAGCGCCGGGGCACTCAGCCCCGGGGCACTCAGCCCTGGGGCGCTCAGCCCTGGGACACTCGGCGCCGGGGCAGGCATCGGGCGCCGGGGCAGGCATCGGGCGCCGGGGCAGGCATCGGGCGCGCCGACGCCTCAGGTCCCCGGCTGCAGATGGTAGACGACCCACATCACGAGCACCGCCCAGCCGAGCACGATGGCGACGAAGGGGCCGTCGCTCAGCATCTCCTGGGTCGGGCTCTCGGCGCTGGGTCGGTTGCGGACGATGTACAAGAACCGCCACACGCCGAGCACGACGAGCGCGGTGGTGGGCCACAGCCAGTCCGTGCGGAAGAAGGCCCGCGTCTCCGGATCGAGGGTGTAGACGAGGTACGCCGTCACCGTGCAGGCGGACGTCACGAGCAAGGCCAGATCGAGGCCACGCTTGCTGTATCCCTCGAGGGCCAGGCGCTGTTGCCCCGCGGTCCCTTCCGCCGCGGTGGTGAGCTCGTGCCGGCGCTTACCGAAGCCCAAGAACAGCGCCAGCAGCGCCGTACAGGCGAACAGGTACCAGGACACCTCGATCTTCGCCGCGAATCCTCCGCCGAGCACCCGCAGCACGAAGCCCGCGGCGATGCAGCCGACGTCCACGTACGCGACGTGCTTGAGCTGCTTCGTGTAGGCGATGTTGAGGGCGAAGTACGCCGCCGCGACGACGGCGAAGGGCAGCGACAGCGCGGCAGCCCAGCCCACGGAGACGAGGACCAGCGCCGCCGCCGTGAACTTCGCGAGGGGGAGCGGGACCTGTCCGGAGGCGATGGGACGACGACGCTTGACGGGGTGCAAGCGATCCGCGTCCACGTCAGCGATGTCGTTGATCGTGTAGACCGCCCCGGCGAGCAGACAGAACACCGCGAAGGCCGATCCCGCGCGGATCAACAACTCCGGCGCGAAGATCTCCTTGGCGAAGACCACCGGCGCGAGCACGAAGACGTTCTTGACCCACTGGTGCGGTCGCACCGTGCGGACCAGACCCAGCACGCGCCCGAACGCGGAAGGGGGAGCCGTCGACTCGGGCGCGACGAGACCCGGGGTGACAATCCTTGACACACCGGAGGGGCTCGTTTCCGGTCCTGACGCCGGGATTTCTCCCGAATCGCGCTCTGGGGTCAGCTCGCCCATGTTCCGGCGAACCCTACCCGGACAAAGGCGAAAGACAATGGTAGCTACCCGCGGGAGGTCTCCGCCGTGATCGACGACTCGCCGCCCGCTCAGGACTCGCCACCCAAGGGCTCCCCGGCCGCCCGCCATGCGGAGCTGAGCGCCGAAATCCGAGCCCACGACTACCGCTACTACGTCCTCGACGACCCGATCGTGTCGGACGCCGAGTACGACGCCCTCTACCGAGAGCTCCGCGAGCTCGAGGAGCGTCACCCCGAGTTGGTCTCGGCCCACTCACCGAGCCAGCGCGTCGGCGGGAGCCCCCGCGCCGAGCTGCGCACGACGGCGCACGTGGCGCCGATGATGTCCCTCGACAACACCTACAACGAGGCGGAGGTCGAGGACTTCGACCGGCGGGTCCGCGAAGGGCTGCCCGCCGGCGCGGAGGTGGTGTACTGCGTCGAGCCGAAGCTCGACGGGGGCAGCGTGGAGATCCTCTACCGCAACGGGGTGCTCAGCGGGGGCGCCACCCGGGGCGACGGCAAGGTGGGGGAGGAGATCCTCGAGAACCTGCGGACCATCCGCTCGCTGCCCCTGACCATCCCCTATACCGAGCCCCTGACGCTCCGCGCCGAGGTCGTCATCTATCGGCGCGACCTCGAGACGATCAACGAAGAGCGCAGCGCCCGCGGAGAGCCCCCCTTCGCCAACCCGCGCAACGCCGCCAGCGGCTCGCTCCGCATGCTCGATCCGAGGATCGTGGCCCGGCGCCGGCTGCGCGCGCTGGTGTGGCAGGTCGTGGAGGGACGCGTTTTCGCCGAGTCCCACTCCGCGGCCCTCGACCGCTGCGCGGCGCTCGGTTTGCCCACCCACCGCCAGCACCGCGTCTGCCGGAGCCTGGCGGAGGTGCACGAGGCCATCGCCGCGATCCAGGAGCTGCGCATCGGCTATCCCTACGAGATCGACGGCTGCGTCGTGAAGGTGGACGACTTCCGCCAGCAGGAAATCCTGGGCGCCACCGCGAAGTTCCCGCGCTGGGCCATCGCTTTCAAATTCGGCGCCGAGCGCGCGTACACCCGCCTGCTCGACATCAAGGTGCAGGTCGGCCGCACCGGGGTGCTCACCCCCGTCGCCCAGCTGGAGCCCGTGCAGCTCGCGGGCACCGTGGTCGCGCGCGCCTCCCTGCACAATCAGGACATCATCGAGAAGCTCGGAGTGCACGTCGGGGATCGGGTCGGCATCGAGAAGGCCGGCGAGATCATCCCCCAGGTCGTCGACGTGGATCGCACGGCGCGGGACGGCACCGAGCGCCCCTTCGTGATGCCCGATCGGTGCCCCTCCTGCGACACCCCCGTGGCGCGGATCCCGGGGGAGGTCGCCGTGCGCTGCCCGAACCCCCGCTGCCCCGACCAGGTCGTGGGCTCGATCCTCCATTATACCAGGCGTTTCGCGATGGACATCGACCATCTGGGGGACGCCCTCGTCGCCCAGCTCGTCGCCCGCGGCTGGGTGCGCGACGTGGCGGATCTGTACGACCTGACGCCGGAGAAGCTCCAGGAGCTCGAGCGCATCGGCAAGAAGAGCGCTCAGAACGTCGTGGACGCCATCCTGGCTTCGAAGGAGCGCACCTTCGATCGCCTGCTCACGGGGCTCGGGATCGATCTGATCGGCCAGGTGGCGTCGGTGCAGCTGGCGGAGGAACTGGGCTCCCTGGACGAGCTGATGAAGCTCTCACCGGAGGAGGCGGCGGAGCGGGCGAGTCACATCTCGGGCTTCGGCCCGAAGATGGTGGACAGCCTGCGCGCCTTCCTCGCGGATCCGCTCCACCGCGAGGTGCTGAGCAAGCTCCAGGCGCGCGGCGTGTCGCGCCCGCAGCCCCGCCACGCGGCGGTGGAGGCGGGGCCTCTGCTCGGCAAGTCCTTCTGCGTCACCGGGGTGCTGAGCCGCAAGCGCGAGGACGTCCACGCGGACATCCGCGCCGCGGGCGGCACCGTCCACGACAAGATCAAGCAGGGGACCAACTACCTCGTCGCCGGGGAGAAGGTGGGCAAGAGCAAGATCACCGCCGCGCAGAAGTTCGGGACCGAGGTCATCACGGAGGCGCAGCTGATGGAGCTGATCGCCGAGAGCCCCGCCGCGGAAACCGCGTGAGACGCGCGCGCGCCGTCCGGTCTTTCTTCTCGAGCGGCTTCTCGCGCGGGGGGCGCTGGAGCTGGAGGCGCGAGCGGCGTCGCGAGGCAGCCCTCTGGCTGTGGGTGTTCGCCCTGGGGGGCGCGGCGGCGGTGGCCTGGGCGGCGCTGTTCGGGGCCTGGGCGCGCAAGGCCCCCGAGCGCTGCGCGCCGAAGACGCGAGCCCTCGGGGCCCGCTGCTGCCCGGAGGGTCAGGCGCTGGTCGAGGGACAGTGTCGTGGTCAGCCGAAGGGCTGCCCCGAGGGGCTCCAGCTCGCCGTGCGGCCCCAGCTCGGCTGCGTGGCGAGCCTGGAGCCGGCGCGCGTCGCGGGGGGCCGTCTGGAGCTCGCCCCCAACGACTGGGAGGCGGAGGGCGTCGTGGAGCGCCGCGTCGTCGAGGTGCGCAGCTTCCGGCTCGATCGGACGGAGGTCACCGTCGACGCCTGGCGCCGCTGCAGCGCCGCTGGCGCCTGCGATGCGTCGCCTGCGCCGAGCTCCGCCGCGCCCGCCCCCTCCGCGACCAGCGGGCAAACGGAATCGCCCGCTCCCTCCGCGCCCGCAGAGCCCGGGGTGCCCGTCACGGGGATCACGGCGAGCCAGGCGGAGCGGTACTGCGCCTTCGCGGGGGGCCGTCTGCCGACCTTCGACGAGCTGCTCTTCGCCGCGGCGGGCCCCGAGGGGCGGCGCTTCCCCTGGGGTCCCCACGGCCTCGTCTGTCGGCGGGCCAGCTTCGGGCTCGAGGACGGCCCCTGCGCCACGGGCGGGACGGGGCCCGAGCTGGCGGGCAGCCGACCCGGCGGGGCGACCCCGGCGGGTATCCTCGATCTCGTGGGCAACGTGGCCGAGTGGTCGAGGGGGCCGGAGGGGGAGCTGCGGCTGTTCGGGGGCTCCTATCGATCGAAGGTCGCGTCCCAGCTCAAGAGCTGGAGCAGCGAGCCCCCGCGCGTCGGGGACGACGTGGGCTTCCGCTGCGCCTACGACCTGCCCGACGGGCGCTGACGAGCACCGTCTCCCGGGGGGGACTGCGGTTCAAGGGGACCGCGGTTCAGGGGGACTGCGGTTCAGGGGACCGCGCTTCGGAAGCCTGCGGTGCGGGGGACTGCGTCTCGGGGGTGGGGGCTGGGGACGCGGGGGCCTCCGCCCCGGGCGCTGGCTGCGCTGGGGAGCGCGATGGCTCGGTAGGGGGAACCTCGGGGGCCGCGCCGGGGGGCTCCGCGGGGAGCGCCTCGGGCAGGGCGCCGCGCGGCGCCTCCGGGAAGGACGCGCTCGGCGGAGCGTCGGGCTTCTTCGTGTCTCCGGCGGCACCAGGACCTCGCGCCTCCGCGGGGTCGGCGGGCGCTGCGCCGGGCGCTGCCTCGCTCCCTGCCTCGCGCCGTCCTTCGCTCCGTCGCCCGGCCTCCGCCTCCGCCTCCGCCTGGGCCCGCTCGGCGGCGTCTTCCGCCTGATTGCCCACCTCGACGAGCCCGATGACGACCCGCGGCTTGTCCCCCTTCAGCACCAGGCGACGTGGCACGTAGCCGCTCCGCTGGACGAACACCTCCGCCCGTCCGCCTTCGGGCACCGTCACGGTCACGGGCATGGGGCCCAGATCCTTGCCGTTCTGGGTGATGCGCGCGTCCGCCGGCAGCACGATGAGCACCACCGGCTTACCGGCTTCCTCCGACGACGCGCCCTCCGCAGACGCCGACTCCGCCGCGGGCTCTTCCTCGGTGGTCGCGTGGGGTGGAGCGCTGATGGCCTGCTCGTCCCCCTCCTGGGAGCCCTCGAGGTCGCCACCACGGGCGCCCTCGCCCTCCGCCGCTCGCGCGTCGTCCCGGGCGTAGAGGGCATACCCGAGGGTGGCCGAGGCCACGATCCCGAGGGCGGCCACCGCGGTGACCCCGCGGTTCCACAGGGAGGTCGGGCGCGGCGGCGGCAACGTGGACCGCCGGGCGCGTCCCCCCTTCGCCGCCTCGGGCGCGACCCCTGCCCGCAGACGCTCGAGGTCCGCCCGCAGCTCCCTCATGCTGCGGTAACGCAGCTCCGGATCCTTCTGCAGGCACTTCCGGATCACCGCCTCGAGCCGGGGCACGAGCTCACCGCCCGCCGCGGGGACCATCGCGGGCGGCTCGTCGTTGACGTGCTGCATCAGGATGGCCATCGGCTCGTCCGCGTCGAAGGGCACCTTGGCGGTGGCCAGCTCGTAGAGGATCACGCCGAGGGAGTAGACGTCCGTGCGCCAGTCCGTCTCGCGCCCCATCGCCTGCTCCGGCGACATGTAGTGGGGCGTGCCGTAGATGTGCCCGGCGCGGGTGAGCTTGCTCTCCGCGCGAGCGAGCTTCGCGATGCCGAAGTCGAGGATCTTGACGAAGCGCGGTTCCTCCCCGCGCCTCACGAGGAACACGTTGTCCGGCTTCAGGTCCCGGTGGACGATGCCCGCGGCGTGGGCGGCCTCGAGGCCCTCGGCGATCTGCGCGGCGAGGTCCAACACCTCCTCGGGCCCCAGAGCTTCCCCCGAGTCGAGCAACTCCCCCAAAGAGCACCCCTCGAGGTACTCCATCGCGAAGTACGCCGAGCCATCCGGCAACCTGCCGAAGTCGACGGTCTCGACGATGTGCGGGCTCCCCGCCGCCGACGCCGCCTTGGCCTCCACCTCGAGGCGCCCCGCGACCTCCGCGTCGCTCGCGTAGTCCGGTCGCAAGACCTTGATGGCCACGTCCTTGTCGAGCGCGAGGTGCCGGCATCGGTACACCAGCCCGACCGCGCCCTTGCCGAGCAACGCCTCCACGCGATAGCGCCCGTCGATCACCCGACCGATGTCGACGTCCTGCACGCTGAGGACCGCGTCGGACCCGGAGGGACCCGGTGCCAGGGAGCCCGGAGGATCTGAAGAGGACTTCGGCTGCATTCCCACGTCGCGCCCGAGCCCCCGCGTCCAGGCCGGCGACGCGGGCCGGCAGGGGCGCTCCGCGGGGAGGATACACGGGAAGCCGGCGAGGGTGGGAAAATGTACACTCCTGGACGATGACCTGCGCCATCGTCAGCATCGGGACCGAGATCACCCGCGGAGAGCTCGTGGACACCAACTCCCAGTGGCTGGCGGAGCGCCTGCTCGAGCTGGGGCACGACGTGGTCGAGATGGCCACCGTCGACGACGACGAACAGCGGATCGGCGCGACCTTGGTGCGCCTCGCCGCCCAGCATCGAGTCCTCGTCTGCACCGGCGGCCTCGGACCCACCACGGACGACCTCACCACGCGCGCCGTGGCCAACGTCCTGGGTCGCCCCCTCGTGCGGGACGAGGCCTCCCTGCACGCCATCCGCGAGCGCCTCCTCGCCCGAGGACGCACCCTCTCGGAGTCCAACGCGAAGCAGGCGGATTTTCCGGAGGGCGCCGCCATCTTGCCGAATCGACGTGGGACCGCGCCGGGCTTCGCGGTCACCATCGACGGCGTCGTCGGCGCGCGCGCCTTCTTCATGCCGGGCGTCCCCCTGGAGATGAAGGAGATGTTCAACGAGCACGTGGTGCCTCGGCTCCCCGAGGCTCAGGGGATCCGCCGCGCCCTGCGCCTGCGCTGCTTCGGCCTGCCCGAAGCGGAGATCAACGATCGGCTCGCGGGGCTCGAGGAGAAGCACGGGGTCACCCTCGGCTATCGCGCGTCCTTCCCGGAGATCGAGGTGAAGGTGCTCGTCGCGGGCGCCGAGGAGCGCGACACGGAGGCGCGCTGTCGGGCCGCCGCGGACGAGGTCATCGAGCGCCTCGGGAAGCGGGTCGTCTACGGGGAGGGCGACGTGACCCTGGCGGGGGCGGTGGGGGAGCTCCTCGGGCAGCTCGGCTGGCGTCTGGCCCTGGCGGAGTCCTGCACGGGAGGGCTCGTCTCCCAGCTGATCACCAACGTGCCCGGCTCCAGCGCCTACTACGTCGGCGGGGTGTGCTGCTACTCGAACGAGGTGAAGGTCGGCGTGCTCGGGGTGGGCGCGGACACCTTGGGCGACCACGGCGCGGTCAGCGAGGCCGTGGCGCGCCAGATGGCAGAGGGCGCGTGCCGGACTCTGGGCGCGGACGTGGCCCTCTCCATCACCGGCATCGCGGGCCCCACGGGGGGGAGCGCCGACAAACCCGTGGGGCTCGTGCACTGGGCCGTCCACACCCCGCGGGGCACGACGGCGCGGCACATGGTGTTCCCCGGCACGCGCCACCAGGTACAGCGGCTCGCCGCCTTCGCGGGGCTCGCCACCGTGCGCGACCAGCTCGTGGGCCCCTGAGGTCTCCCGCCGGAGCGCCGCCGTTCGGTCGAGGGTCATCGACGGCGGCGCTCGGCTGCGCAACTCGACTGTCGGCGCTCGACGGCGGCGCTCGACGGCGGCGCTCGACGGCGGCGCTCGGCGCTCAGCGGCCGAGGCGCTCGATGAGCTCGCTGTGCTGCGGGTACAGCGCCAGGAGCTCCGCGCGCTCACACAGCTCGAAGTCTTCGAAGTCGAAGCCCGGCGCAACCGTGCAGCTCACCAGCGCGAAGTCGCGCTCGGGATCCTCCGAGGGATCCACCAGGGCCCCGAAGACGCGGCCCCCCGGCACCCCCACCTGGAACCGCTGGCCCGCGTCGAAGTCCGGACCGAGGCGGAGATCCTCCCGGCGGCCGTCGGGGTGGATCACGAAGACGGTCAGCGGGCCCCCCGTGTGCCAGTGCCAGCGCTCCTCGCTGTGGAGCCGGTGGAGGGTGGAGCGCTCCGCGGCCTCGAGCAGGAAGTAGATGTCCGTCGAGGCCACCCGCGGCCCCGTGAAGGGCGCGGGCAGGTGGGTCAGGGAGACCTCCGACCGGAAGGTCTCCCGGAACCAGCCCCCTTCCGGGTGTCGCTCGAGCCCGAGGCGTTCGATCCAGTACTGGGCGGTCCTCACCCCGAAAACCTACCGGAGACGCGGAAGTGCTCCAAACCTCACGGGCGACGTCGAGCTGGCAGGCCGCTCCCGAGGCCGGACCTCCGAATGCGGCCGCTCGTCCCCCGCGGAGGGGCTTCTCCGCGGGGGCTCCGTTCTTCGGCGTGCCGTCGAGGGTATCAGCGGGGGTATCGGAGCAGCGGGCGGGTCAGTTCACTTCTGCGCAGAAGTTGTTCGTGCGCAGCCCTTGCCCACCGTGCCAGATCTCGAAGCCCGCGAAGATGTTGGTGAGGTAGAGGCTCGAGCTGAAGTTGCCGCTGTTCTGCACCGAGTGGTCGATGAAGTCCTTCAGATCGAACTCCAGCGCCGTGACCGGCCCGCCCTGCGCCACGTAGGAACGCACGGGCCGCCCCTCGTGCTGGCTCCCCTCCCAGATCTGCCAGTTCACCCCAGCGCGACTCCAGGTACCTACCTGGCTCCCGGCGGGCTGCGGGCCACCCTCGGTGTGGAGCCAGACCATGATGAAGCTGCGCTGACCCGGGCCGGAGTCCGCCCCGCTCGGATGGAACCAGACGTCGTAGGTGGCGTTGTACTTGCCGCTGGCCGGCGTCCAGGACCATCCGGTGGGCACGCTGGTCAGGTCGCTCACCCGTCGCGGCAGGTTGCTCAGGGCCGTCCCGTAGCCGTCACCGCCGGTGGAGCCGACGATGAACGACGGATAGGACACGGGCCAGTGGTTGCCCGTCTCCCAGGCGGTCTGGGTGATCACCTCGAAGCTGCGCCCGTGATAGCTGATCACGTGCTGGCCCGAGGCGCCGTCGTTCCAGAAGTTGTTCTGGACGGCGTAGCGGTTGTCCGTCGTCGCGTAGGCCCGGTCGTAGCGCCCCGTGAGCGTCCCTTGGAGGCCGCCCGTCGTCGCGCTGCCGGAGATGCTGCAGCCGCCCCCGCTGCCGGGGTCGCTGTCGTCGCTCTCCTCGATGGCGTCGACGCAGAAGTCGAAGGCTCGGGTCCCTCCGACGTCGCCGGGCACCATCACCGCCACGCTGACGATCGGCTCACCCGCGTAGTCGTTGCCCTCCTCGAGATCCCAGCAGTGGGTGTTGAAGGCGGTCCAGGGGATGAAGAGGTCCTGACCGCCGCTGCCGATGGGCGCGCACCAGCGATCGAGCTCGTCGGTCTCCGCGTTGGGACCGGCGATCTGCAGCCGGAGCGGGGCCGTCGTGTTGCTGGTCACGCTGACGCGGATCCCGTCGAAGGACGGCACGATGGTGCTCCCTTCGAGCTCACCCTCGCCCTGATTGAGGTTCCAGCCCACCATCCCGAACGCGTCGTAGTCCGCGGCCACGGTGCCCGACGCGCACAGGGGGAAGTCGTGGACGTCCTCGTAGTCGTCGGGGGTGATGCTGGCGCCGCCCTGGGCGTGGGTCCAGGCGTGGCCGTGCCAGTGGCCCGACTCGAGGTAGCCGCCCTCGGGGCCGCCACCGCCGGTCCCGCCCGCGCCGTCGCCGCCACCGGAACCGCTGCTGCCGCCGGTGCCAGCGCCGCCCGTCCCACCGGTGCCACCAGCACCGCCGGTGCCACCAGCGCCTCCGGTTCCGCCGGTGCCGCCACCGCCGCCGGTCCCGCCGGGGCC
>Ga0079224_100015114_pt1 | contig 10797 bp, 5 predicted proteins | sample Stecom2015_FD_80414 | JGI IMG/M metagenome (GOLD analysis project Ga0079224, IMG submission 80414) | Agricultural soil microbial communities from Utah to study Nitrogen management - Steer compost 2015 | ecosystem: Environmental > Terrestrial > Soil > Agricultural land | place: USA: Utah...
ACAACGACGTCCTCGTGCTCACCCGCCCGGACGTGATCGAAGGGATCCACCGCGCGTACCTCGAAGCGGGCAGTGATCTGATCGAGACCAACACGTTCAACTCGACGCGCACGTCTCAGGCCGAGTACGGGCTCGAGGGCATCGTCTACGACCTCAACGTCGAGGCCGCGCGGCTCGCGCGGCGCGTCGCGGACGAGTATTCGGATCGCACACCGGACAAGCCCCGACTCGTCGCGGGGGCGATCGGACCCTTGAACCGGACGCTCAGCCTCTCTCCCGACGTGAACGACCCGGGATTCCGCGCCGTGAGCTTCGACGAGGTGCGCACGATGTACGCGGAGCAGATCCGCGGCCTCATCGACGGCGGCGTCGATCTGTTGCTCGCCGAGACCGTCTTCGACACCCTCAACCTCAAGGCGTGCCTGATCGCCCTCGAGGACGTCTTCGAGGAGAAGGGAGCGCGCCTCCCGCTCATGATCAGCGTCACGATCGTGGACGCGAGCGGGCGCACGCTGTCGGGGCAGACGCTCGAAGCGTTCTGGACGAGCGTGCGGCACGCACGGCCGATCAGCGTCGGGATCAACTGCTCCCTCGGCGCCGAGTCGATGCGCCCCTACATCGCCGAGCTCAGCCGCCTGGCGCCGATCCTGACGAGCGCCTATCCGAACGCAGGGCTGCCGAACGCCTTCGGGCAGTACGACGAGGTCCCCGAGCGCACGGGCGAGCTCGTCTCCGATTTCGTGAAGAGCGGCTTCGCCAACATCGTCGGGGGCTGCTGCGGCACGACGCCCGATCACATCCGCGCCATCGCCGAGCGCGTTCGCGATCTGCCACCGCGGGCGCTCCCGGACGTGCCTGCGGAGACGCGCTACGCCGGTCTCGAACCGCTCACGCTGCGCACCGACTCGAACTTCATCATGATCGGTGAGCGCACGAACGTCACCGGTAGCAAGAAGTTCGCGAACTTGATCAAGGCCGGCGACTACTCGAAGGCGCTCGAGATCGCCGTCGAGCAGGTGCGCAACGGCGCCAACATCATCGACGTGAACATGGACGAGGCCATGCTCGACTCCGAGCGAGCGATGGAGACGTTCCTGAAGCTCGTCGCGTCGGAGCCCGAGATCGCGCGCGTCCCGATCATGGTGGACAGCTCGCGCTGGTCCGTCATCGAAGCCGGGCTCAAGTGCATCCAGGGCAAGGCGATCGTGAACTCGATCAGCCTCAAGGAGGGCGAGGCCGACTTCCTGGACAAGGCCAGGAAAATCCTGCGCTACGGCGCGGCCGTGGTCGTGATGGCCTTCGACGAGGAGGGTCAGGCCGAGACGGCGGAGCGCAAGGTCGCGATCTGCAAGCGCGCCTACGAGCTCTTGACTCGAGAGGTCGGCTTCGATCCGAACGACATCATCTTCGATCCGAACATCTTCGCGGTCGCGACCGGGATCGAGGGGCACAACCGCTTCGCGATGGCCTTCATCGAAGCCACGCGGCAGATCAAGCGCGAGCTCCCCGGCGCCCGCGTGAGCGGTGGAGTGAGCAACCTCTCGTTCTCGTTCCGCGGCAACGACGTGGTGCGCGAGGCCTTCCACTCGGCGTTCCTGCTCCACGCGATTCGGGCCGGCATGGACATGGGCATCGTCAACGCCGGTCAGCTCGTCGTGTACGAGGACATCCCGAAGGAGCTGCTCGAGCACGTCGAAGACGTGCTGTTCGATCGGCGGCCCGACGCGACCGAGCGCATGGTCGAGTACGCCGAGAAGGTGAAGGGGAGCGGGACGCAGAGGAAGCAGGATCTCACCTGGCGCGAGGCTCCGGTCGAGAAGCGCATCGAGCACGCGCTGGTGCATGGCATCGTGGATTTCGTCGAGGCCGACGCCGAGGAGGCACGTCAGAAGCTCGGGAGCCCGCTCGCGGTCATCGAAGGGCCGATGATGGCCGGCATGTCGGTGGTGGGCGACCTCTTCGGCGCGGGCAAGATGTTCTTGCCCCAGGTCGTGAAGAGCGCGCGCGTGATGAAGAAGGGCGTGGCCTACCTCGAGCCGTTCATGCAGGCCGAGAAGGCGAAGGGCCAGGGCGCAGCGGTGGGCAAAGTCGTGCTCGCCACGGTCAAGGGCGACGTCCACGATATCGGCAAGAACATCGTGGGAGTCGTGCTCGGCTGCAACAACTACGAGGTGATCGATCTCGGGGTGATGGTTCCCTGTGACAAGATCCTCGACACGGCCCTCAGCACGGGCGCCAACATCGTCGGGCTCTCGGGTCTCATCACGCCGAGCTTGGACGAGATGGTGCACGTCGCGAGCGAGATGCAGCGGCGCAAGCTCACGCTGCCGCTCCTCATCGGCGGCGCCACGACGAGCCGGCAGCACACCGCGGTGAAGATCGCGCCGGAGTACTCCGGCATCACGGCTCACGTGCTCGATGCCTCCCGCGCCGTGGGCGTGGTGGCCTCGCTGCTCGACGAGAAGAAGCGGGCGGAGTTCGTGGAGGCGAACGCCGCCGAGCAGAAGAAGCTGCGTGAGCTCTTCGCCTACAAGACGGAGAAGCCCCTCATCTCGCTCGAAGAGGCGCGCGCGCGACGCCCCAAGCTCGAGCACCTGGCCGAGCAGACGCCGCAAGCGCCGTTCATCGGGCGTCGTGAGCTCCGGAGCTTCCCCCTCGCGGAGATCACCCGGTACATCGATTGGACGTTCTTCTTCACGGCCTGGGAGCTCCGCGGCAAATACCCGAAGATCCTGGAGAGCCCCGAATACGGCGCCGCGGCGCGCGAGCTCTTCGCCCACGGCAAAGAGCTCCTCGCGCGCATCGTCGAGCAGCGCTCGCTCACGGCGAACGCGGTATACGGCTTCTGGCCGGCGCAGTCGGACGGCGACGACATCGTTCTCTATCGCGACGCCACGTGCTCCGAGGAGCTCGTGCGCTTCCCGTGCCTCAGGCAGCAATCGGCTCGCGATGGGCAACCCTGCCGAGCGCTCTCGGATTTCGTCGCACCGCGGGGCAGCGGCGTCGTCGATTCGGTCGGCGCGTTCGCGGTCACGGCGGGAATCGGCGCCGACGAGCTCGTCCGGCATTTCGAGCGAGACCACGACGACTATCACGCGATCATGGTCAAGGCGCTCGCCGACCGCCTCGCCGAGGCGTTCGCGGAGCTCTTGCACGAGCGCGTGCGGCGGGAGTGGGGGTACGCCGCGGACGAGCGGCTCACGAACGAGGAGCTGATCGCCGAGAAGTACCGCGGCATTCGGCCCGCGTTCGGCTATCCCGCGTGCCCGGATCACACGGAGAAGCAGCGGCTCTTCACGCTGCTCGACGCGCCCTCCGTCGGCATCACCCTGACCGAGAGCTTGGCCATGCTCCCGCCCGCCAGCGTGAGCGGCCTGTATCTCGCTCATCCGGCCGCCGGCTACTTCAACGTGGGCCGGATCGGTAAGGACCAGGTCGAGGACTATGCCCGCCGAAAGAACATGGCCGTCGCGGACGTCGAGCGCTGGCTGAGCTCGAACCTGGGCTACGCACGCTAGCTTGTGCCCGGCCCGGTGAGCGGCCAAACTTGACGGCGGAGCGCTTCCCGAGGGCGACGTTGCCCCGAGTGGAAGCCGTTCGCCCCATGAAGCTCGTCAAGGTCGCGGCGGCGACCCTCAACCAGACCCCGCTGGACTGGCCCACCAACGCGCGGAACATCGTCGAGGCGATCCGCGCGGCGCGCGAGCGCGGCGTCTCCATCTTGTGCCTACCGGAGCTCTGCATCACCGGCTACGGCTGCGAGGACGCCTTCCTCGCGCCGAATACCGAGCGGCGCGCGCTGGAGGTTCTCGGTGAGATCCTCCCGGCGACGGTCGGGATGGTCGTGAACGTCGGCTTGCCGATCCGCCACCACAAGGCGCTCTTCAACACATCGGCGCTGCTCGCCGATGGGCGCCTGCTCGGGCTCGTCGCCAAACAAGCGCTCCCGGGAGACGGCGTGCACTACGAGCCGCGCTGGTTCAAGCCGTGGCCCGCCGGCAAGCGGACGAAAATTCGCGTTTTGGGCCGCGAGGTCCCGCTCGGCGATCTCCATTTCGAGGTGGGCGGTGTCCGCGTCGGCTTCGAAATCTGCGAGGATGCCTGGGTCGCGGCACGGCCGGGCGCCGAGCTCGCCGTGCGGGGCGTGGACGTGATCCTGAACCCGAGCGCGAGCCACTTCGCGTTCGGCAAGCGGGACGTGCGCCGGCGGCTCGTGCTCGAGGGGTCGCGCGCGTTCGGGGTCACGTACATCTACGCGAACCTGGTCGGGAACGAGGCCGGGCGCGTGATCTACGACGGCGATGCCTTGATCGCGACGGGCGGCACCGTGATCGCGGAGGCGCGGCGCTTCAGCTATGCGAGCCACGAGCTCATCACGGCCGTCGTCGATGTCGAGCTCACGCGCACGCGCCATGGCTGGCTCTCGAGCTTTTCGCCCGAGGTCGAGCTTGCGCCGGGCGAACGGGTGATCTGCGAGCTCGAGTTTCCCCCTGCGACGCCGGAGCCGCCCGTTCTCGAGACCCCCGCCTGGGAGACGAGCGCGACACTGCGCGAGGAAGAGCTCGCGCGGGCGATCCCCCTCGCGCTCTTCGACTACCTGCGAAAGAGCCGATCGCACGGCTTCGTCGTTTCCTTGAGCGGCGGGGCCGACTCCGCGGCGGTCGCGTGCTTCGTCGGCCTCATGGTGCGCTTCGCGATCGCCGAGCTCGGGGTCGCGGGCGTTCGCGAGCGCCTCGCCCACATCCCGGCGCTCGCCGACGCCGAGGACGCGCGCGGGATCACCGAGCGCCTCCTCACCACCGTGTACCAGTCGACGCGCAACAGCGGTCCGGTCACGCGCGCGGCAGCGCGCGCCGTGGCCGAGGCCGTCTCCGCGCGGCACCTCGAGCTCGACGTGGACGAGCTCGTCGAACGCTACGTCGGTCTCGTCGAGGGAGCGCTCGGGCGGAAGCTCGACTGGGAGCGGGACGACGTAGCGCTCCAAAACGTTCAGGCACGCGTGCGTGCGCCGAGCGTCTGGCTGCTCGCGAACGTGTCGCGGGCGCTCTTGCTCGCGACGAGCAACCGCTCGGAGGCGGCTGTCGGGTACGCCACGATGGACGGGGACACCGCGGGGAGCCTGAGCCCCATCGCCGGAGTCGACAAAGCCTTCCTCCGCCGCTTCTTGGTTTGGCTCGAGCGGGTCGGTCCGCTCGGGATCGGCCCGATCCCTGCGCTCGACGCGGTGAACGTTCAGGTGCCCACGGCCGAGCTCCGTCCGCCCGCCGCTCGACAGACCGACGAGGCCGATCTGATGCCGTACCCCGTGCTCGATGCGATCGAACGCGCGGCGATCCGGGACAAGCGCGCACCGCGCGAGATCCTCGACCTCTTGCGGCTCGAATTCCCCGACGAAACGGACGAAGCGCGGGTCGCCTGGGTCGAGCGCTTTTTTCGCCTATTTTCGCGCAACCAGTGGAAGCGCGAGCGCTACGCGCCCTCGTTTCACGTGGACGACGAGAGCCTCGACCCGAAGACGTGGTGTCGATTCCCGATCCTCTCGGGGGGCTTCGAACGGGAGCTTTCGGAGCTTCGCCGCGCGGTCATCGGCACGCCTCCCGGCGTTCGGTGATAAAAGGGGCGTCGATGAACGCCCTCGCACTCCCCAGGCTCGGCGTCTTCGGGGCTCCGAAGCGCGCCCTCGTGTTCTCGGCTCTGGTCGCGTGGGCGTGCTCCGGCAAGACGGTGTCGGAGCCGCCGCCCGCCATGCCCGCCGCCGCGGCCGCGGAGCCGGCGGTCCCAGCACCCGTCGCCCCGGCCGAGAACCAGAGCGAGCCCGCCTCTCCCATGATCACGAGCCCTTCGCCCATTACCCGATCCGACTTCGGCAGCATCGACGGCAAAGCCGTCGACCTTTACACGCTCACCAATCAGAACGGCGCGATCTTGAAGGTGACGACGTACGGGGCGATCGTCACCGAGCTCCACGTTCCCGATCGCGACGGGAACCTCGCCGACGTGGTCCTCGGATTCGACACCCTCGACGGCTACCTCAAGCACAACGTCTTTCTCGGAGCGACGGTGGGCCGGGTCGCGAATCGCATTCGGGGCGCAAAATTCAAACTAGACGGGAAAGAGTACACCGTCGCCGCAAACGATGGTCCCCACCATCTCCACGGGGGCGTGCGGGGCTGGGACAAGGTCGTGTGGACGGCCGAGCCGCAGCCGGGACCGGACGGACCCGCGCTCCGGCTCACGTACGTCTCGCCGGATGGGGAGGAGGGCTATCCGGGCACCGTCACCGCGACGACCATTTACACCTTGACGCACGGCAACGAGCTCAGGGTCGACATGGAGGCGACGACGGACGCGCCGACGCTCGTGAACATGGCGCACCACAGCTATTGGAACCTCGGCGGTCACGACTCGGGCGCGATCACGGAGCACGAGCTCGAGCTGTACGCGGACGAGTACACTCCGGGCGATCCGATGGTTCCGACCGGCGCGATCAAGGCGGTGAAGGGAACACCTCTCGATTTTCTGGTGAAAAAGCCAATTGGTCGGGATCTCGCTGCCGTGGGCGGCAAGCCCGCGGGCTACGACCACAACTTCGTCGTGAAGGGCGACCCGAACAGCTTGCGTCCCGTCGCGCGTCTCAGCCATCCCAAGAGCGGCCGCGTGTTGCAGATTGAGGCGAATCAGCCGGGGGTGCAGCTCTACACGGGTAATTTCCTCGACGGCTCCGCGCGCGGCAAGGGCGGCGCCGTGTACGCTCAATACGGCGGTTTGTGCCTCGAAACGCAGAAATTCCCGAATGCGATCAACGTGCCGGCATGGCGCGAGCAGGTGATCCTGCGGCCGGGCCAGACCTATCGGCACACGATGGTGCACCGCTTCTCGGTCGAGTAGTCGGCATCCATCATCGGAGGCCGCCTCCTTCCGAAAACTCACCGGACACCTCCACGTACATGCGTGTTATGGAAGCCGGGCGCTCGGGTTCGGTCCGGTGCTACTTGGCCGACCGCGCCGCGATGGGCTTCCGTGAGGGGGCGCCACCGCGAGTCCACTTCGACGTCCGAGGAGGCTTCCGTGAGACTGACCGCGAACGATTCGACCCCTGGTTTTTGGCTCTGCGCGCTGTTCGGGCTCGCCCTCGCCACGGTGGGGTGTAGCAAGAAGGAGAACCCGACCGGCTCGAGCGGTGCTGCGGTGACGCAGGACGCGCCGGCGCCGAAGCCGGCGAAGCTCGCGTTTGTGACCAACAACGCGAGCGAGTTCTGGAAGATCGCGTCGGCAGGCGTCCGCAAGTACGAGAGCGAGGGCAAAGTCCAGGTGGACGTGAAGATGCCCTCGAACGGCACGACCGAGGAGCAGAACCAGATCCTCGAGAATCTCGTCAGCCAGGGCTACGACGGAATCGCGGTGAGCGCGATCGCGCCGAACGATCAGGTCGGCATGCTCAACAAGGTCGCCGAGAAGACGAAGCTGCTCACCTTCGACTCGGACGCACCCAAGTCGAACCGCCTCCTTTACATCGGCACCAACAACCGTGAAGCGGGTAAGGCGCTCGGCAAGGAGATCGTCAAGCTCCTGCCGAATGGTGGGAAGATGGCGGTCTTCGTCGGAACGCTCGCGGCGGACAACGCGGCGCAGCGTCTGCAGGGTATCCAGGACGCCATCGAAGGACACAAGATCGAAATCGTCGATCGTCGCGAGGACAATACGGATCGCGCCAAGGCGCGTTCGAACGTCGAGGACATCATCAACGCCCACCCCGACCTGAACCTGGTCGCGGGCCTGTGGTCCTACAACGGCCCGGCGATCGCGGCTGCCATCGAAGCCCTCGGAAAGAAAGGGAAAGTGCTCGCGGCAGTGTTCGACGAGGAGGAGGGCACGCTCGCCGGAATCGCGGACGGGACGATCCAGGTGACGGTCGTCCAGAAGCCGTTCCAGTTCGGTTACCTCTCGAGCAAGTGGATGCACGAGCTCGCGACGAAGCCCGAGGACACGCTCAAGAAGATCCCGTCGAACAAGGAGATTGACACCGGCGTCGAGGTCATCAACAAGGACAACGTCGCCGAGTTTCGGCAGCGGCTCGCAGAGCTGAAGAAGTAGTCCGGATCCTCTCGAGCCGGGTGCGGCGTATCCGCCCCACCCGGCCTCCGAGGAGGGCAGCGAAAGACGACGGTGAGTTCGACGGCAGTACCTCTTCTCCGGATGAGCGGGATCACCAAGCGGTTCCCCGGGGTGCTCGCGCTCGACGGCGTTTCGCTCTCCTTGCATGCCGGTGAAGTGCTCGCCCTCATGGGCGAGAACGGAGCCGGCAAGAGCACCCTGATGAAGATTTTGGGGGGGGCGCACACGCCCGACGAGGGGCGCATCGAGATCGACGGCGCCCCCGTGGTCATCGACAGCGTGCGCACGGCCAAACGCCTCGGCATCGCGCTCATTCATCAGGAGCTGATGCTGGCCCCCAACCTGGACGTGGCGGCGAACGTCTTCCTCGGCAACGAAGGGCGGCGCGAGCTGTTCCCGCTCCGCCGCGCCGCCCTCAACGAGCGCGCGCGCCCGCTGCTCGAGCGGGTCGGGCTCCGGGTGCCGCCGGGGCGTGCCGTCTCCACGCTGACGGCCGGGCAGATGCAGATGGTGGAGATCGCGAAGGCCCTCGCGCTCTCCGCGCGCATCATCATCATGGACGAGCCGACCTCGTCGCTCACGGCCGGCGAATCCGAGCACCTCTTCCACATCATCCGCCAGCTCCGCAGCGAGGGGATGGGCATCATCTACATCTCGCATCGGATGGAAGAGGTCATGGCGCTCTCCGACCGGGTGACGGTGCTGCGCGACGGGCGCTACGTCGGCGATCTCTCGCGGGCCGAAACGACGCACGACCGCATCGTGTCGCTCATGGTGGGACGCGAGCTTCGCCGCGACTACTTCCCCGAGCGCCCGGCGACTCTCGACACCGAGGACGTGTTGGTGGTCCGAGACCTCGTGGTCCCCGGGGCCCCCGCGGGCGTCTCGTTCACCGCGAAGCGCGGAGAAATACTGGGCTTTGCGGGTTTGGTCGGCTCGGGCCGCACCGAGCTCATGCAGACCCTGTTCGGCATCACGCCCGCGCTGGGCGGCACGATCGAGCTCGAAGGCAAGCCGTTCTCGCCGACGCGGCCGCGAGACGCCATCGACCGCGGGGTGTACCTCGCTCCGGAAGATCGGAAGCGCCACGGGCTCGTGTTGCCCATGTCGATCGCCGAGAACGTCTCGTTGCCCAACGTGAGCAGCTATGCGCGCTTCGGCTGGCTCGATCGCGTCACCGAGAAACAAGTGGCCGAGAGCGAGGTGAAGCGCCTGCGCACGCGCACGCCGAGCGTGCGGCAACGCGTCGGAAACCTGTCCGGCGGCAACCAGCAGAAAGTCGTGCTCGGCAAGTGGCTCGCCATGAACCCGCGGGTGCTCATCCTCGATGAGCCGACGCGCGGCATCGACGTGGGCGCCAAAGCGGAAATTTATCACCACATGGCGGCGCTCGCCGAGCAGGGCATCACGATCCTCATGGTGAGCTCCGACATGGAAGAGGTCATCGGCATGAGCGACCGCGTGGTCGTCATGCACGAGCGCAAGATCCAAGGCGTTTTGCCGAGAGAAGGCCTGACCGAGCAGCGCATCGCCGGGCTCATGACGGGCAAGAAGGAACACGAGGAGCAGGCGGCATGAGACGAGAGCTCGGCATGAGCATCGCCCTGGTCGTGATGTGCCTGGGGCTGTTCGCGTCGAATCCGGATTTTCTGGGGCAATCGAACGCGATCAACCTGCTCAGGCAGATCTCGATGCTCGGGATCTTCGCGATCGGGATCTCCTTCGTCATCATCACGGGCGGCATCGATCTGTCGATCGGCTCGGTGATTGGGCTCACTGGCGTGTTGATCGCCAAGCTCTCGTCGCCTGCCGCGGGAGGCATGGGCCTCTCGCTCTGGATCGGCATTCCCGTGGCGCTCGCGGTGGCGCTCCTGATCGGCCTCGCTCAGGGGCTCCTCATTACGAAGCTTTCGCTCCAGCCCTTCATCGTCACGCTGGGCGGAATGCTGCTCCTGCGCGGCATTTCTCAGACGATCGTCGAAGGCGGCACACTGAGCCTCGGCGGCTCGCCGCTGCTCGATCTCGCGAACGGAGGCTTCCTGGAGATCGACGGCGATCCGCTGATCCCGTATCCGTTCTTGATTTTCGCGGCGGTGATCGCGCTCGGCGCGTACGTGCTGCACTACACGGTGTTCGGCCGATACCTGTATGCCATCGGGGGCAACCGCGACGCGGCCGCGTACTCGGGCATCAACGTCAAGCGCGTCGAGACGTCGAGCTACGTCATTTCCGCGGGCCTCGGCGGCGTCGCGGGCGTCTGCTACGCCTCGTACATCGGGCAGATGTCGCAGCAGGTCGGCGTCGCGTACGAGCTCTATGCCATTGCGGCCGCGGTGCTCGGCGGCTGCTCGCTGCGCGGCGGGGAGGGCACCGTCCTCGGCGTGGTCATCGGCTCGGCCGTGATGCGCGTGATCGACAACGGCATCAACATGTTCCAGCTGCCGTACGTCGACGAAGAGGGGATCCCGCGCACGTTCCGCCTCGACCCGAACTGGACGTTCGTGATCATCGGCACGGTGATCCTCGCGGCGGTGATCCTCGATCAGGTCGCGCATCTCGTTCAGGCAAAGCGGAGCTTGCGCCGAGCGGGGGGCCCGGCGCCGCCCGCGACACCCTCCGTCCAGCCGTCGGCCTCGGAAACGAAACCCACCGCCGACGCCTAGCCGCCTTTGCTTTCCGCCC
>Ga0079224_100015115_pt1 | contig 10796 bp, 9 predicted proteins | sample Stecom2015_FD_80414 | JGI IMG/M metagenome (GOLD analysis project Ga0079224, IMG submission 80414) | Agricultural soil microbial communities from Utah to study Nitrogen management - Steer compost 2015 | ecosystem: Environmental > Terrestrial > Soil > Agricultural land | place: USA: Utah...
TCGAACAGCAGCGAGGTCTGCGGGTGGCCGACGGGCTCCCCGGTGTCGTCGGGCACCAGGTTCTGCTCCGAGACGTAGGCCACGTACGAGTTGTGCTCGTTCTCGGCCAACAGGTGGTAGAACGGCTGGTCCTTGCGCGGCCGGATATGGGCCGGGATCGACAGCCAGTACTCCTCCGTCTCCGCGAACTCCGGGTCGACGTCGAAGATCACGCCGCGGAACGAATAGACGCGGTGGCGGACGACCTGTCCTATGGCGAACTTGGCGCTGCGGGGCTCCATACCAAGAAGTTAACACCCATTATCTAACCGAGAAGTGAACGCGCCTGTCGCGCGAGCGGCATTTCGCCCCTCGGGAGGCGGTCGCTGCGGACCGCTTCTACCGGAGCGGGCGCCCTGTTATGGTCCCGTCGAAATCAGGCGCCCGATCGTGGTCGCGCCTGCGAAGGACGGACGGTCCATGGACGAGGCGCCGCGCGCGCCCGGCGCCTCGCGGCGCGGGGGTGAGAGGAGTGTGGGCGAGCCGCCGTGCTACGCCGCGCTCGATCTCGGGACGAACAACTGCCGCCTGCTGATCGCGACTCCGTCGCCGGCGGGCTTCAAGGTCGTGGAGGCCTATTCGCGAATCGTGCGGCTGGGGGAGGGGCTCTCGCAGTCCGGCCGCCTGTCCGAGCACGCCATGGATCGCGCGCTTCAGGCCCTCAAGGTCTCGGCCGAGAAGGTGCGTCGCCGGCGGGTGGTGCGGCTGAAGGCGATCGCCACCCAGGCCTGTCGCTCTGCCGCCAACGGCGCGGAGTTCATCGCCCGGGTCGCGCGCGAGACCGGCCTCAAGCTGCAGGTGATCACTCCTCACGAGGAGGCCCAACTGTCGGTCGCCGGCTGCCTCAACCTGCTCGACCGGGGGGCGGAGGCAGCCCTGGTCGTGGATGTCGGGGGTGGGTCGACGGAGCTCTCCTGGGTCGACCTTAAAGGGGGCGGACTGGACGAGCCGCCAGGCCGCTTCGCCCCGGGCCGGCTACCGATCAAAGCCTGGCTCTCCATCCCGATCGGCGTGGTCACCCTGGCCGAGCGATTCCCCGAAGGTGAACAGGGCAACGAGGCCTGGTTCCGGGTGATGGTCAATACGGTGAAGGCCGAGATCGCCGCCTTCCAGCGGGCCGATCCCATGCGTCCGATCTTCGAGGCCGACCGGGCCCACCTGATCGGCACTTCGGGCGCCATCACCAGCCTGGCCGGGCTGCATCTCAATCTGCGGCGCTACGACCGCTCGCGCGTCGACGGCATCTGGATGAGCCGCGAGGAGTGCGACGCCGCCGCCCAGCGCCTGTTGAGCCTGACGCCCCGCGAGCGCGCCGAACAGCCCTGCATCGGGCCCGATCGCGCCGATCTGGTCCTGGCCGGCGCCGCCATCCTGCAGGCGGTGCAGGAGCTTTGGCCCTGTTCCCGCGTGCGGGTCGCCGACCGCGGCCTGCGCGAGGGCATCCTTCTGTCGCTGATGAGCCAGGGCTCAGGCCGCCGGCGCCGGCGGCGTCGCAGGGCCAGGTCATGAGCGAACCGCCCCGCAAGCGGATGGTGCGCCCGCCGATCCGCGGCGGCGACGAAGCGCGCGCCACGCCCGCCCGGCTGAAGAGCGCCAAGCAGCGCACGCCCTCGTCGCAGGCCTGGCTCGAGCGGCAGATCAACGATCCCTTCGCCGCCAAGGCGCGGGCCAAAGGCTACCGCTCGCGCGCCACCTTCAAACTGGCCGAGATCGACGACCGCCTGAAGCTCCTGCGCCCGGGCGTGCGGGTGGTCGATCTCGGCGCCGCGCCGGGCGGCTGGACACAACTCGCCATCGAGCGTGGCGTCACCGAAATCGTCGGCGTCGACCTGTTGCCGGTCGAGCCGCTGCCGCCTGCCAAGCTCGTGCAGATGGATTTCACCGATCCGGAGTGCGGGCCGAAACTCATCGAACTGCTCGGCGGGCCGCCGGATCTGGTGCTGTCGGACATGGCCCCCAACACCGTCGGCCACCGCCAGACGGACCACCTGCGCATCGTCGCCCTGATCGAGGCCGCGGCCGATTTCGCCATCGAGGTGCTGAAGCCCGGCGGCGCCTTTGTGACCAAGGCCTTCCAGGGCGGCGAGATGGGCGAGGTGACGGCGCTCCTGAAGCGGCATTTCGCCGATGTGCGGAACCTCAAGCCCAAGGCCAGCCGCGCAGAGAGCTCCGAGGTCTATCTCGCGGCCACCGGCTTCAAGGGGCGTTGAGTCGCGTCGCCAGCCGTTGACTCGCCGGGGCTCGTCAGGCAGACCGCGCTCGCAAAACGGAGTGTCTCTATGGAGATTCGCGAAGGGCTCACCTTCGACGATGTTTTGCTCGAACCCGGTCCGTCCGACGTCATGCCCACCGAGGTGGATGTCTCGACCCGGATCACACGCGAGATCAAGCTCAACATCCCGGTCGTATCCTCTGCGATGGATACGGTCACCGAAAGCCGGCTGGCCATCGCCATGGCCCAGGCCGGCGGCCTCGGCGTCCTGCACCGCAACCTGACGGTCGAGGAACAGGCGGACCAGGTCCGCGAAGTGAAGCGGTACGAGAGCGGGATGGTGATCAACCCGCTCACCATCCACCCCGACACGCCGCTGCGCGAGATCCGCGAGATCAAGGCCAAGCGCCGCATCTCCGGCTTTCCGGTCGTCGAGCCGGGCACCGGCAAGCTGGTCGGTATCCTCACCAACCGCGACATGCGCTTCGAGGCGGGCGACGACATGCCGGCCAAGGCGCTGATGACCAAGGACAACCTGGTCACGGTGCGGGAAGGCGTCAGCCAGGCGGAGGCGCGCGAGCTGCTGCGCAGGAACAAGATGGAGCGGCTGATCGTCGTCGACGACCAGTACCGCGCCGTCGGCCTGATCACCGTCAAGGACATGGAAAAGGCCGAGGCCCATCCGGATTCGGCAAAGGACCAGCACGGCCGCCTGCTGGTGGGCGCGGCCTCGACGGTCGGCGACGCCGGCTACGAGCGCTCCATGGCGCTGATCGACGCGGGCGTCGACGTGGTGGTGATCGACACCGCCCACGGGCACAACGCCGAGGTCGCCAAGGCCGTCGACCGCATCAAGCGCGAGACCAACCGGGTGCAGATCGTCGCCGGCAACGTGGCCACCTATGACGGCGCCCGGGCGCTGATCGACGCCGGGGCCGACGCGGTGAAGGTCGGGATTGGCCCGGGTTCCATCTGCACCACGCGAGTGGTGGCCGGGGTCGGGGTTCCGCAGCTCACCGCCATCCTCGATGCGGTGAGGGCGGCCGGGGACACGGACGTGCCGGTGATCGCCGACGGCGGGATCAAGTATTCCGGCGACCTGGCCAAGGCGCTCGCCGCCGGGGCCAGCGTGGCGATGATGGGCTCGGTGTTCGCCGGCGTCGACGAGGCGCCCGGCGAGGTCTTCCTCTACCAGGGCCGCAGCTACAAGGCCTACCGCGGCATGGGCTCCCTCGGGGCCATGAACCAGGGCTCGGCCGATCGCTATTTCCAAAAGGAAGTCAGCGCCATGAAGCTGGTTCCTGAAGGGATCGAGGGGCAGGTGCCGTACAAGGGGCCGATCGCGCCCATCCTGCACCAGATGGTCGGCGGCCTGCGCGCGGCGATGGGCTATGTGGGCGCCGGCAGCCTGGCCGAGTTCCGCCAGCGGGCGCGTTTCATCCGCATCACCGGAGCCGGCCTGCGCGAGAGCCACGTCCACGACGTGATGAGCACCCGCGAGGCGCCGAACTACCCGAGCCCCATGTGATGGCTCCCGAGCTCCAGCTCCTCGGGCTGGCCGTCGTCGTCGGGATCGTGCAGCTCGGCTGGGCGGCTGTGGCTGCTCGCCGTCAGCAGACCCTGGCGTGGGCGGCGGGCCCGAGGGACGAGCCGATGCCCATCACCGGTACCGCGGCGCGCCTCGACAGGGCGTTCCGCAACTTCATGGAGACCTTCCCCTTCTTCGCCGCCGCGGTGCTCTCCGTGGCGGCGGGCGACCGGTTCTCGGACCTGACGCTCTGGGGAAGCGGCCTCTACGTGGCCGGCCGCGCCCTCTATGCGCCGATCTACGCCGCCGGGATTCCCAGGGTTCGCACCCTGGTCTGGGCGGTCTCGATGATCGGCCTGCTGATGGTCGTGGCGGCGCTGTTTGTGTAGAGAGGCGCGGTGCGCGACGGCGGGCGGATAGCCGCGGCGATCGAAGTCCTGGACGAGGTGGAGTCCCGCCGCCGGCCCGTGCGGCTGGCCCTGAAGGCGTGGGGGGAAGCCTCGCGTTTCGCCGGGGCCAAGGACCGCGCTTTCGTCTCGGGCCTGGTGCTGGACGCCTTGCGCCGGCGCCGCTCGCTGGCCTGGCGGATGGGCGAGGAGGGCGCGCGAGCCGCCACGCTCGGGGCGCTGGCGTTCGACTGGCGCTGGCCGCTGGAGCGGATCGCCGACGCTTGCGCCGAGACGCCCCATGGGCCAGGTCCCCTGACCGAGGCCGAAGCCGCGGCCCTGGCGGCCCCGCGCGACCTCGCCGAGGCGCCCGCGCCGGTGCGCGGCGACTATCCCGACTGGCTGGACGCGAGTCTCGAGCGCGCTTTCGGCGAGGCGCGGGCCGAGGAGGGGGCCGCGCTCGCCGAGCGGGCGCCCGTGGATCTGCGGGTCAACACCCTCAAGACCGACCCCGAGCGGGCGCTGAAGGTGCTACGGCCGCTGAACGCCCAGCCCTCCGGCGTGCTGCCGACCGCCCTGCGCATCCCGGCCCCCGCGGCCAGCGAGCGGTCCGGGGCGGTGGAGACCATTCCGGCCTTCTCCAAGGGCTGGTTCGAGGTGCAGGACCTGGGCTCGCAGATCGCCGCGGCCTGCGCCGGGGAGGTGGCCAGGAAGCAGGTGCTCGACCTCTGCGCCGGGGGCGGGGGCAAGACCCTGGCCATCGCCGCGCGGATGGGTTCGACCGGCCAGATCTACGCCTACGACGCCGACGCACGGCGGCTGGCCGACACCGTTCGGCGGGCCGACCGGGCCGGCGTGCGCAACCTGCAGGTCCGAAGCCCGGTGAATCCGGAGCCGCTGAACGGCCTGGAGGGGCGGATGGACGTGGTGTACATCGACGCGCCCTGCACCGGCACCGGCTCGTGGCGGCGCCATCCCGACACCAAGTGGCGGCTGACCGCCGACGCGCTGGCCCGCCGGCTGGCCGACCAGGACGCGGTGCTCGACGACGGGGCCCGCTTCGTGAAGCCGGGTGGGCGGATCGTCTACGTCACCTGCTCGGTGCTGCCGGAAGAGGACGAGGACCGCATCTCGGCCTTCCTGCAGCGCCACGACGGCTTCGTCGTGCGCGCGGCCACCGCCGATCCGACGCTCGAAGCCTGGCTCACGCCGCTAGGATTCCTCCGGCTGTCGCCGCGATCAGCGGCGACCGACGGCTTTTTCGTCGCCGTGCTGGAGCGCACCCGATGACCTTCCACTCAAACCCGGTTAACAGGCGCCCATGACCGAGACCGCCCACGAACGCGTCCTGATCGTCGATTTCGGCAGCCAGGTGACCCAGCTGATCGCCCGTCGGGTCCGCGAAAGCGGCGTCTATTGTGAGATCCATCCCTACGACAAGGTCGAGGCCATCCTCGACGAGTTCGCGCCGAAGGCGGTGATCCTGTCCGGCGGGCCGGCCAGCGCCCATGAGGAGGAGAGCCCCCGCGCCCCGCAGCGGATCTTCGAGCTGGGGGTGCCGGTGCTCGGCATCTGCTACGGCGAGATGACCATGTGCGCCCAGCTCGGCGGAGCGGTGGAGAGCGGCCATGAGCGGGAGTTCGGCCGCGCCGACATCTTGATCGAGCGGGAGTCGCCGCTGCTGGACGGCCTCGGCGAGGTCGGCCACCGCGAGACCGTGTGGATGAGCCATGGCGACAAGATCACCGCTGTTCCGCTGGGCTTCGAGGTGGTCGCGAGTTCCGAGGGCAGCCCCTTCGCGGTGATCGCCGACGAGGGCCGCCGGTTCTACGGCATCCAGTTCCACCCGGAGGTGGCGCACACTCCGCGCGGCGCGCTGATGCTGCGCAACTTCACCCACAAGATCGCCGGCCTGAAGGGCGACTGGACCATGGCCGCCTTCCGCGAGGAGGCCATCGCCCGTATCCGCGAGCAGGTGGGCGAGGGGCGGGTGATCTGCGGCCTGTCGGGCGGCGTCGACTCCTCGGTGGCCGCGGTACTGATCCACGAGGCCATCGGCGACCAGCTGACCTGCGTGTTCGTGGACACCGGCCTGCTGCGGCAGAACGAGGCCGAACAGGTCGTGACCCTGTTCAGGAACCACTATAACATTCCGCTAATTCACGTTGACGCATCGAAGGAATTCCTCGGCGGCCTGGCCGGCGTGACCGACCCGGAGGTCAAGCGCAAGACCATCGGTCGGCTGTTCATCGAGATCTTCGATCGCGAGGCGGCGAAGATCGAAGGCGCCGCCTTCCTGGCCCAGGGCACCCTCTATCCGGATGTGATCGAGAGCGTCTCGGCCCGCGGCGGCCCGTCGGCGGTGATCAAGAGCCACCACAACGTCGGCGGCCTGCCGGACTTCATGAAGCTCAAGCTCGTCGAGCCGCTGCGCGAGCTGTTCAAGGACGAGGTCCGCGCCCTCGGCGTCGAACTCGGCCTGCCGCCGGAATTCGTCGGCCGCCACCCCTTCCCGGGCCCGGGCCTGGCCATTCGCATTCCCGGCGAGGTGACGCCGGAGAAGGTGGCCGTGCTTCAGAAGGCCGACGCCATCTACCTCGAGGAGATCCGCAAGGCGGGCCTCTACGATTCCATCTGGCAGGCCTTCGCGGTGCTGCTGCCGGTGCGCACCGTCGGCGTGATGGGCGATGCGCGCACCTACGACGAGGTCTGCGCCCTGCGCGCCGTCACCTCCACCGACGGCATGACTGCGGACTTCTTCGAGTTCCCCTGGGAGGTGCTCGCCCGCACCGCCACGCGGATCATCAACGAAGTGAAGGGCGTCAACCGCGTCGTCTACGACGTCACCTCCAAGCCGCCCGGAACCATCGAGTGGGAGTAGCGGGGCTTTAGAAGTGCAATAAAAACAATAACTTGAAGTTTCTCGTTGATGATGTGGCGCCGATGATTCGTTGCGCGCCCAACTGATTTTTCACCTGCCTTTTACTCACGATTAACGCGCGAATATTGGACTGAGCCGAGCAGCGCCGGCCTTCCGGCCTTATTGGCGGTATGGACGACGGTAATCACAGTATGGCCGGCGAGTCGGGCCCGAACTGTTGCCGCGGGTCAAACTTCAGAAGCCGTTGCGCCACCTCGCACGCCTCTCTCACTGCTTCAGCACGCCGTAGGGAATGCTGTTCGGAAGAACCTCCGCACGCTCTCGGCGCCCAGTCCGAGCCCGGCGGGTGAGTACCGGGCGGGGGCGGAAGCCCCGGTGATCGAAGGCGTGCTTCGGACGATGATTCGCCCTGCCTTAGAGCGCTAGGAGCGCCTGGCCAGCCGATCCTGCTCATCCTGTGTGATCGTTCGCGCGATCTGCCCCTCGCCGAAGTGATGCGAGCGGGGAGCTGGGAGTGAGCCTGGTGGCCTCAGATTGGGAGCTATCGCTCCGCCCTCGTCCTCCCACCTTTCGTCAGCAGTATTTTCCAGCGAATGATGCTGGTGTTCGAGGCGAGCGTCGGCCCTTTCAACAGTTCGTTGCTTCATTTCTGAAACTCCACAAAGCGCCGTCCCGAGATGGGCGGTCGCGGACCGGCGACTACCGAGGGGCCTCAAAGATCAGCTCCGCTCGGCGGCCCTGACCCTCGACTTCGTGCGCGGCGCTTTCCGCCGCGGTCCGGGCCGGCGCCTCCGCCAGATAGTCGCCAAGGAAGACACGGTCGCGTGTCACGTGCCAGACCCCGCCGACCTGGGAGGTGCGGATCACCACCGTTGCGGCGAGTTCACTGGTCGTCGCGGCTGGTGCGGTCCTCTCGACCGCATCAGGAGGTTGAACGGAGATTGTGCCGTCGCGGACGCGGACCAGTCGCATCACCTCGTGCAGAAAGGCCTCGGCGTAGTCGGCGGTTTCCACGTAGTCATGTTCGTACGACCCACGCCGCGCCGTCGCGAAGCGCTCGCGCATGCGGTCCAGGAAGCCGGGCTCGCTTTCGGCGAGCTGGGCCATCAGCGCCTGCAAGATTTGCTCATGCGCAAGTACACGGCGCTCAAGGTCGGTGTTTTCGGCGGGCATTCTGAGCTCCTGGGAAGCTTGTCCCTAAGTCGCGCCCCAATCTTCGACGGATATTCGCCTGGACTACATGTGGTGATGCGGCGGCCATCGCGCCAGTGAGGGCGCACGATTTCAGGTCGGAAAACTGAGCGACTTTCGTAGCGCACGCGATTTCCTTGGTTGGGGGCGAGGAATATCCCACTTCAGCCGCTGTGCGTGCTATGATGGCTCACGTCGCTGGTGACCTGAGATGGTCAACGTGCAGCGGGTCGGCGGAGCGCCCTTTGTTCAGCGCTCGCCCAGGAAAGGGACGCCGATGGGCCTCTTCGAACCTCTACATTAGGAACTTGCCCTGAACCTCGGACTGGCGCTCATCGCTTCTTCAGCGGCCCCGCTCCTCTTGATGGATGCCGATCGTCGGGTGCTTGCGGCAAGTCCCTCGTTTTTGGGCGCCTTCGCCCTCGCTCCTGAGGTTATTCTCGGCCGGAGGATCGAGGCGCTCGGTGACGGGGAATGGGACATTCCCCAGCTACGTACGCTTTTGAACGCCACCCTGGCCGGGGACGCCAAGATCGATGCTTACGAGGTCGAAATTGCCAGGCCAGGGCATGGCGTGCAACGTTTGAGCCTCAATGCGCATAGGCTTGACTACGCCGGTGCGGGACCGGCCGATGGACGGCTGTTGCTCACCGTTTGCGATGTAACGGACGCTCACACGCGAGAGCATCTGAGGGAAGTCCTCGCGCGCGACAACGCCCTTCTTTTGAAGGAAGTGCGCCACCGCGTGGCCAACAACCTGCAGATCATCGCCAGCGTGCTTATGCAGAACGCCCGCCGGGTAAGTTCCCTTGAGGCTCGTGGACACCTTCACAACGCTCACCACCGCGTTATCGCCGTCGCCGAACTCGAGCGGCAGCTTGCGGTCTCGAGCTTCGACGAAGTCGAGCTGCAAACCTATTTCGGAAAGCTGTGCGACACCCTCAGGGCTTCCATGATTTCACCCGCCCAGCACGTGACCTTGAAGGTCTGCGGCTCCCCGGGCTTCGTGGCCGCGAACGTGTCGATCAGCCTGGGGCTGATCGTTACTGAGCTCGTGATAAATGCGCTGAAGCATGCATTTCCAGACGGACGAAGAGGAGCCATCGTCGTCGAGTATCGGTCAGCGGGCTCGGACTGGACCCTTTCTGTGGCCGACGACGGGGTGGGGATGCACTCGGGCGGGGCGTCTCCGCAAGCTGGCCTCGGCGCCACCATCGTCGAGGCGCTCGCGCGTCAGCTCGGCGCGCGCGTCGAAATTTCTGGCACGCCGGGCTGTAAGGTTTCCATCCTATACGACGGGTCCCTGCGCGCGGCGGCTTAGTGGCTGTACGCGCTCCAGCGAGCGAGTCACCGCGCCTCCGCCTCGTCCTTGGCGATCAATGCATCGAACTCGAGGATGCTGCGTCTGAGATCCACGATGGCCTCGGACGAGATGTTCACCCCGTTTGAGCGGAGGGTGAGAGCGCCGGTTTCGAACATCTCAAGCTGATCGATCAGCATGGTCCGCAGATCGCGCCAGCGCTGAACGATTTCCGCGTGCGTTTCCATGATCCCAGCATACAGCGGCGCGTCCGCTGGAACGATCACTATTGTCGTTCTGGATTGCGCGGTTGCCGCAGGCGCTCAACGGCGCGCGCTAGCCGGGGTTCATCGGATCCCGCATCTGCAGCATCTTGCGCAGGAGGATGTCGTCAGAAGCCCTGCGACGAGCTTCAAAGGCGGCAAGCTGTTCAGCATAGTTCGCGCTCGGGCTGGGCGAAGACCGAGGCGGGGTGTGGGAGATGGATGTGGTGGGCTTCATTGGCGCTTCAGCTCACGCACGCAGGCGCGCAGGAGTTGAGCGCGCGCCGGCGCCAGGTGGGGCGCCCCGAGTTCATCGAGCGCGCCCTCAAGTGGCCAGCCGAGATGGCGCGTGCCCAAGCTCCAGATCTCCGCCCTGACCTCCTCCTCACTTGGGAAAGCGCCGCGCCACCAGGAACTGAGACTCATTGGCGCGCGCCTTCAAGGATGCATGTCGCGTGCCGGTCGGCCGCGCCGTTCACGCAGCGCGGTGAAGGACTGGGCTTCAAAGAGCAGGCGGGCGCCGCTGTGGCGGCTCTCGAGCGGGGTTCTGCAGAGCTATGTGGCGCGGGCATGATTGCCTCGGACAGCGCCGCATCGGACGGGATCAACCGCTTCGGTGGCGGCACACGCCCGACGGCGCTCGTCAGGGAGGTGGGGAGGCGCGATGCAGATTGCGAGGCCTCCACACCGAATCGTCCCTCGGGGCGCGGGGCTCGCCATTCTCGGGCCGACCAATTGGGCGCGTGCCCTGTCGCCGGCGGTCAGTGCGGAATGTCCTCGCCGAGGCTCTGCACGAGGAGGCCCGTCGCCTTCAACTCACCTGCGATCCGGCGCCAGGTGGCCGAAGCTGCGCGCCCCGCCTCGTCGTCGGCGAAGTCGGGGCTCGCGAAGACGGCCTGCAGTTCGTCGAGGAGGCGAGGGTGGCGAGCGGACGGGATCGCGATCAGCGTCCCAAGCAGGCGCTCCGTCGCCAGCATGCGCTGCTCTAACTCGTCA
>Ga0079224_100015116_pt1 | contig 10796 bp, 7 predicted proteins | sample Stecom2015_FD_80414 | JGI IMG/M metagenome (GOLD analysis project Ga0079224, IMG submission 80414) | Agricultural soil microbial communities from Utah to study Nitrogen management - Steer compost 2015 | ecosystem: Environmental > Terrestrial > Soil > Agricultural land | place: USA: Utah...
ACTACGGTCGGCCGGTGTTCACCTATGTCCACGACAAGCAGCCGGGGGACATCCTGGGGGACAAGGTCAGCCACCTGGTGGATTGGGGTTTCTGGATGATCAAGAAATAGCAAAAAAGGAGGCAGGGCCAGGGAGCAATGTGTAAGGCACGGAGTGTTCCACTCAAGGGACTGAATACCCACTCGATAATAACGATGATTTCCGAGGAGCACATCATGACCATAAACAAGACCAATGCTTGCCATGGAGCCGGATCACTCCACCACAACGAGCTGGCCCTGGCGGTGACCCTGGCCATCTCCTGTCTGCCGTTTTCTCCGGTGATCGCCCAGGAGGGGGACAGCGCCAGGACGCTCGAGGAGATCGTGGTGGTGGCGCGCCGCACCGAGGAGCGGGCCATGGATGTCCCCATCACCGTGACGGTTGTGGGTGCGGAACAGATCAAGGCTGCGCAGCTCAACTCCGGCGAGGATCTGATCCGGGTCGTGCCGTCCCTCCATGCGGCCCAGGGAACCACCGGGCCCGGGGCGACAACCTATGCGATTCGCGGTATCAGCGCCGGCGTGGTGCCCTATTTCAGTGAAATACCATCGGTGGGAACCACCACCGATGATCAGTTGTGGGACCTGGCGTCTGTTCAGACACTGTCGGGCCCCCAGGGTACCCTGTTTGGTCGAAACAGCACGGGCGGGGCGATTCTATTCGTCCCTCAAAAACCCACTGAGAGATTGGAGGGATTTATCGATGCCGGCATAGGAAACTATCAGGAAAGCCGGCTGACCGCCGTGGTCAATGTGCCGCTTAGCGACGAGCTCAGGGTGCGCCTCGGGGCCAAGACCCTCAAGCGGGACGGTGTGGTCGAGAATATCATCGGCACCGATTATCAATCTCAGGATCGACAGGCCTTTCGCGCGGCGATGACATACGAGCCCAGTAGCCGCATATCGAACTACACCTTGCTGGACTACGCCGAGCGCGACGAAGTGGGGCCGCTTCTCATCAGTGATGATGTTCAAAGCACCCTGGGTTGTTTCGCCGGCCTTGGTTGCTTTTACAACTATGAAAGCCAGATTCGCCCGCTGGCGGAACGACAGCAGCAATTGGGCATTCGCAAGATTGCCAGCAATACCCCCGATTCGCCGTTTGACGAAACCACCGCCTGGGGTATTACCAATATCCTCAGTATCAGTTCGGCATCGGGCATAACGCTGCGCTACCTGTTTGGATACCGATACTATGACTCCGACTATTTTCGCAGCCAGACATCCCTGGACCTGCCAATTCAGGTGGCGCGGCAAGGAACGCCGGAGAGTGATGCCTTCACCCATGAACTGCAGCTGTCCGGTACGGAATTCGATGATCGCCTCGACTGGACGGTGGGCCTGTTCTATTCCGACACAGAGAACGAAGCGTTCCGGTCCTACGCGCTGTTCAATCAGCCAGGCCAGGTGTATTCATACGAAAACAATCCCACCGCCACCGATTGGGGTACGCGGGACACGGAGGCGGTATACGCCCAGGGTAGCTACAAACTCACGGATCGCCTGAGCCTGACCCTGGGCGCACGCTATACGGAGGAAAAGGCCACCCTCAAGACCCGCTCGATAGGGCCTCAGTTCACCTTCTTCGGGCCAAGGACCTGCCTGCTTGTGGCCTCGCCTTCCGTCGATCGGGAGAACTGCATCCGCAATCTCGACGACAGCTTCAATGCGACCACTTACAACATCGCCCTGGACTACAAGATTGGGGATGATTTTCTGCTGTATCTAACCGCCCGGGAGGGCTTCAACGGCGGTGGCTTCAACCCCGGTGTTCGCGACGACAACCGGCCGGGGTCGCCCCAGCCAGCCTATGGGCCGGAGACACTGAGCGATGTCGAGCTGGGCTTCAAGGGCCAGGGGAGCTGGGGCAACGTGCCCTGGCGCGCCAATGTCTCTCTCTATCAGTCCAAGTATGAGGACATGCATCGCAGCGCGCGGGGCATCAATGCCAACGGTGTACCCTTTATCGGTACCGCCAATGCGGCGGAAGCCACCATCAATGGCGCGCAGATTGAAACCTCCTTCAAGCCCCTGGATAGACTTCAGGTGAATGTCAATTACGGCTATCTGGACCCGTCGTACGACAAGGGCACCGAGGTGTTCAACAAGGATAACGAGTTCGCCCGCGCCCCCGAGCACACGGTCAACGCGTCGTTGAGCTACAGCTGGCCTCTGGTTGTGGGAGGGGAAATCGTTTTCTACGGTGGTTATACCTATCAGAGCGAAATTACCTTCTCGGACAGCAACCTCGGAGCTCCGGATGATGTATTCCAGGACGGTTATGAACTTATCGACGCAAGACTTGGCTGGAATAATGTGGGGGGAGGCCCGGTGGATATCGGTATCTACGGGAAAAACCTCAATGACGAGACCTATGCCCTCGATCGCCAGGATAATCGCAATTTTCTTGGTTTCCTCGGAACCCATTACAACGTACCGAGAACCTACGGCATAGAGCTCCGGTACAGTTTTGGCGAGCAGTAGTCAGGGAGTGGCTGCCCGGTAGCGGGGCGTTGCCCCGCCCTCGGCGGCCGTTATCGTAATTTGCTATGAAGGATTCAATTCATGCTGTTGAAGACAGGTCGGGCAGGTTGTTCATGGGTAAGCGGTGCAAGATTTCTGGCGATTGGCACGATGGCGATGGCGGGCTTGTTGATGTCGGCCTGTTCCGGTAGTCCGCAATGTGTACCCGAAAGTGACATTCAGCAAGTGGTATGCGAACGCCAGCAAGGGTTCAGGGATATTGGCAAGAACCTGAAGATTGTCGATGACGAGGTCAAGTCGGGGGATCCGGACTACCAGAAGGTTGCCGAGTCCGCCATGCGGATCGTCGAGACAGGGAAGTCCATCCCCCATTGGTTTCCCGAGGGCAGCGGGCCAGAGGTGGGTATCGCCACCGACGCCAAGGCGGAGATCTGGTCCGATCCAGATAAATTCTCCGCCGCCTACCAGGAGTTCGTCGCTGAATCCGAGCGCCTCGTATCCTCCGCCGCGACGGAGAATTTCACCGCGTTGCAGGCACAGTTTCACGCCACCGGCGCTGCCTGCTCCAACTGTCACAAGCCCTTCCGGGTGGACAAGTAGCCATGAGCCATGACAACAAGCGGAACATCAGTCTTTCCCGGCGCGGGTTTCTGTCCGGCATGGCGCGGGTTGCGGTGGCGGGCTCCGCCGTCTTGTTGGCGTCCTGTGGGCGCGATGGCAATGCCATCGCCTGCGTCGAGAATCTCGCAAGCGGTGAAGCGTCGTTGCGCCGCTCGTTCAACTACAGCGACAAATCCCCGGTGGCGGATAAGTCCTGCGGCAACTGCGTCTTCTTCGAGGCAGGGGAGGGCGGCTGCGGCCACTGTCGTATTTTTACAGGCCCCGCGAGCCTCGGCGGATACTGCGATTCGTGGAGCAAGCGCCCTGAAATAATCCGCTGAGTCGGGTGTTCAGGGAATGAATTACACGGGTATCACTGACTGTGCCGGGGGGCGACAGGGTTAATATACAGGCTCGCCTTCCCCGTGAATCATTCAACGATTTCGAATGACGAAAATGCGAAAAAGTACAGTCGATCGTTAAAAAATGCCATGGCGACCGCGGGGCAATGGGCATAGTGTCGTGGCTGCGGTGTCTTTTCCCGTGCGCTTCAACATCACGGAATATCCTATGGGCAATTCAGGCGGGTTGAATTTATCGAGGGGGTGGGTCGACAAGCACCCTGAATCCCCGGTGGCGTGCAATCGCGCCCCGGGCCGCGCCGCTACATGGCCCCGCCACCTGTTGCTGGCCTTGCTCGCCACTTCCACCACGGCTGGGCTCTGGGCCGACAGCGAGGCTCCATCGTCGGACAATACCATTGGTTTGGTGCTCGGGTACTGGAACATCGCCCTTTATCAAACCCAGGACGGCAGCCAGGAATGCCCGGAAGGATTCCACCACACCCAGGGGGACAACTTCCGCGCCCAGTTCCCCACCCAGGGGGAGCGGGATGCGGTGCTGCGCAAGTACGCCTACTACACCCATCGCGGGCCCAACGGCGAGAACGTTTTCTACCATCCGACGGTGATCACCGATCCCCTGCCCATCCGCCTTGTCCAGGGCAACACCGGCCTCGGCCTCGATCTCGATGGCAAGGTGGGGGAGGCGGATTTCACCAGCCCGGAGGGCGACACCGGGATCGACAACCAGCTCTACCGCGTGGTGGGTTGCATCCCCGGCTTGCGCAACGGCGGGATGGTGGTCGGCATCGTCAATTCCGAGATTCGCGCCTCCCACAAGCCGCGGCTGCTGCTCGAGGTCACCGGTGTCGATGACGAGGTCAATGACGCCGATGTGTCGGTGACCGTCTACCGGGGCCTCGATCCCGTCGAGGGCGCTGCCGATGGCAAGTTGATTCCCTTTCGCAGCCAGCGTGTCGACCGGGTGGCCGGGGAGCCGTTCATCAAGACCCTGGGGGGGCGCATCGAGGACGGCTGGCTTATCACCGAGCCCTCCGACCTGTTGTTGCCAAGCTACGAGCAGCGGGACAGCCCCGGGGTGAGGGTGATACGGGACGGGCGGTTTCGTCTCAAGCTGGACGAGCGCGGCGCCACGGGATTTATCGGCGGCTACACCGACGTCGAACGTTGGTACCTGATGTTCGCCAAGACCTGGGGATCCCACTTCATCGCCGATGTGATCGGCTGGAGCGGCCCGGCCACCTACGCCGCCCTGCGGGACCTGGCCGATGGCCATCCCGATGGGGAGGGTCGCAACACCACCATTTCGAGCGCCTACCAGGTCGAGTTCGCCCGGGCGTTCATCATCCACCCCTAGATTGGTTGACCCGGGCCCCCCGGGGCGCCGGTGTCGGAGGAGAAGGCAGAGGATGGGAGCAGGATCGAAACTGACCATCGCGGTGGTGGTGGCCGCCGCCATCGGCGTCGCGGGCTACCTGGGGTACCAGCGCACGGCGGAGCCCGCCCCCCACGCTGGCCCACCCACGGCGCGGATCATCACCCAGGGCCAGTACGCCAACACCATCGCCTACATTTTTGGCGAGGATATCCAGACGCCGCCGCAGTTCCCGCCGGTCAGCCGGGTGGAGGGCCTTTTGGCCCTGGGGGCGGCGGAGGCGAGCCTCACCCCAGGGGTGGTGGAGCGCTTTTACCGCTACGGCAAGCAGGTGGCGGACCAGGTGATGGCGCCTCCCCGGCGAGCCTATGTGGTGCCCTGCGGTCCCGCCGACCCGGGGGCTGCGGACGCGGCCTGCGCCCGGCAATTCATCACCACCGTGGGCCGGCTTCTCTACCGCAGGGCCCTCACCGACAGCGAAGCGGACACCTATGTCCGTCTGGCGGGGGAGAGCGCCGATAGCCTTGGGGATTTCCACGAGGGATTGCGTTTCGTGCTCTCCGGCATGCTGGCGTCGCCCTCGTTCGTGCTGATCACCGATCGCCTGGCGGACGATCCGGGCGCGCCGGGGGCGGCCCGCCTCGATGCCTATTCCAGGGCGTCGCGGCTGAGCTTCTTCCTGTGGAACAGCGCGCCGGACGAAAGGCTTCTGCGCGCCGCGGAATCCGGCGTGCTGGACAGCCGGGAGGGTGTCGAGACGGAGGTTGCCCGGATGATTTCCTCGCCCCGCTTGCGTCACGCCCTGCGGGGCTTCTTTGCTGACATGCTGCATTTCGACGAGTTCGAGAATCTCGCCAAGGACAACCTCATCTACCCGGCCTACGGCCCCGGTGTCTCCGGGGACGCGGCGGAGCAGATGCTGCGCATGATCACCCGGCATCTGGTGGAGGAGCAGGGCGATTACCGGGACCTGTTCACCACGACGCACACCTACATGAGTCAATCCCTGGGCGCGGTCTACCAGCTGCCGGTGAACCCGGAAAACGCCTTCGTGCCCTACGAGTTCCCCGATCACAGTGGACGCGCCGGCTTGCTGAGCCATGTGGGGTTTCTCTCCCTGCATTCCCACCCGGGCCGCAGCTCCCCCACGCGCCGTGGCGAGGGGGTGCGGGAGTCCCTGCTGTGCCAGCCGGTGCCCCTGCCGCCCCCGAACGTGGATTTTTCCAACTTCGAGGATCCGGCGGGCGAATTCAAGACCGCCCGGGAACGCCTGGTGCGCCACAGCAGCGACGCGGCCTGCGCCAACTGCCACAGGATCACCGACCCCATTGGCCTTGGCCTGGAGAATTTCGACGGCGCCGGGCAGTACCGCGCCCGGGAAAACGGCGCCCTGATCGACGCCAGTGGCGACCTGGACGGCATTCCCTTCGACGGTGCCCTGTCCCTCGGCGAGGCGGTGAAGAAAAACCCCGCCACCACCGCCTGCCTGGTGGAGCGTCTGTTTGCCTACGGGGTCAGTCGCCCCATGGACAAGGAGGACAGGCCGGTGCTGGACTACTTTGAACGCCGCTTCGCGGACACCGGGTATCGGATTCCCGCCCTGATGCGGCGAATTGCCCTGAGCGAAGCCTTCTTCGCGGTGGGCCAGCCGGTCGCGGCGGAGGCCGCAACGGCATCACTCCACTGATGGGCTCAACGGTGCGCCGCTGCGCACGACAGGAGATCGACATGGCTAGATCCTTTGGCAGACGTCAATTCTTGAAGGGGATGATGGCGGGGTCCGCGGTGACGGTGGGCCTGCCGTTTCTCGAGGTGTTCCTCAACGCCCAGGGCACGGCGCTGGCCTCCGGCGCCCCCATACCCACGCGCTTTGGCACCTGGTTCTGGGGACTGGGCATGAACGAGCGGATTTTCGTGCCAAGGCAAACCGGGGCCAACTACGATCTCCCCGAGGAAATCGCCGCCCTGGCGCCGGTCAGGGATCAGGTCAATATCTTCACCAATTTCAACGCCACCACCGACGGGCGGCCCAACCTCTGCCATTACACTGGCTGGGTGGTGTTGCGCTGCGGCGCGGTTCCCCTCGATCGCACCGATCTGCCCGGCCAGAGCGTCGACGTCACCATCGCCGATGCCATCGGCCGCGGCACCCCGTTCCGGTGCCTCGACGTCAACGCCACCGGCGATGCCCGCGATACCTACAGCTTTCGGGGTCGCAATGGCTACAACGTGCCGGAGACCTCCCCGGCGAGCCTTTACCGGCAGATTTTCGGGCCCCGATTCCAGGATCCCAATTCCGATGTCTTTGTGGCCGACCCCCGCATCATCGCCGAGAAAAGCGTGCTGTCCGGCATCATCGACGAATCCGCCAAGCTCAACGCCAGTCTCGGCTACGAGGATCGCATCCGCCTCGATCAGTATTTCACCGGCCTTCGCGACATGGAGAACCAGCTGGCCCACTTCCTCGAAAAGCCCGAGCCCCTGCCCGCCTGCGTCAAACCGCCGGAGATTGTCGAGGAGTACCCCAAGGGGGTGGATTACAGCCTGGTGGCCAAGCGCCACGAGCTGATGACCGATTTACTGGTGATGGCGGTGGCCTGCAATCAGACCCGGGTGTTCAACATGACCTACGCCAACTCCTTCGCCAATACGGTCAAGCCCGGCTACGACAAGGGCCACCACACCATCACCCACGAGGAAATCGAGGATCCCGTTCTCGGCTATCAGGTGATGTCCTCCTGGTTCAATCGCCGGGCGATGGAGAGCTGGGCGTCATTCGTGAAAAAGTTTGCCGACTTCCCCGAGGGGGACGGCTCCCTGCTGGACAACATGGTTATTTACGCCCACTCCGACCAGAACTACGCCAAGATCCATTCGATTTCGGGTATTCCCATGTTCACCGCGGGCAAGGCCGGCGGACGCCTCAAGACCGGTATCCATATCGACGGGGGCCAGACCCCCGGCACCCGGCTGCCCTTCACCCTGCAGCGGGTCATGGGTATCGAACTGGATGCCTGGGGCGTCGGCGCCAACCGGGCCACCAGCGACATCGGTGAAATCCTTGTGTGATGGCGGCCAACCAGGTGACACCCCATGACGAGATCTGACATGCGAACCGACCTGCGCCTCTCGGCGTTCATGGGTTTTTGCCTCGCTGCCCTGCTCGCCGCCGGCAGCGGCGCCGCTCTGGCCCAGTCGCCCCCCATGCCCGCCGGAGTGCGAATCGTCGCCACCGACGAGCTGGGCCCGCTCTATGCCGACGCCCGGGGTTTTACCCTGTACACCTCCCGCAGCGATGACAAGCCCAATCAGTCGGTGTGCAACGCCGAGCGCCACAGTGCGGTGCTCGGCCAGGGCCAGAATCCCGGCTTTCTGCCGGATCACCAGACCCGCCCCACCTGCGAGGAGGCCTGGCCGCCCCTGAGGCCGTCCGCCGACGATCGGCCTGTTGGCGCCTGGGGGATCATGACCCGCCACGATGGCTCGCGGCAGTGGACCCATGGCGGCAAGCCGGTGTACCGGTCCAGCTACGACCGCAATCCGGGGGATATCACCGGGATGTCCGGGGGGTTCTATGCCAGGGCCCCCTTGTTCGCGCCGCCGGATGTGCCCGCCGGTGTCTCCGCCCGCATCACCCAGGCCGGCTTCCTGCTCACCAACAGCGCGGGGATGAGTCTTTATGTCCGCGAGGGGGACGAGGGCGACTGCAGCGGGGCTTGCGCCCAGCAGTGGCGGCCCTTCCATGCCCCGGCAATGCTGGCAACCGAGGCCCTCGACGGGGGCTGGTCGGTGCGGGAGACCGCCGACGGCGCCAGGCAATGGGTGCGGGATGGCAAGGCGCTCTTCACCCATGTGCTGGATAGGGTGCCCGGGGACGTGAGGGGGCGGGACCTGCCCGGCTGGCGGGCGGCGGTGCTGTCGCCACCCCTGCAGCCCCCCGCCGACATCACAAGGCGGATGACCATCGACGGGGAGGTATTCGCCGACAAGGGGGGCATGACCCTGTACACCTGGCACTGCACCGACGAATCCCCGGATTTCCTGCCCTGCGACGTGCGGGGCGCCTCCCAGGTGTATCGGCTTGGCACCTGTGGCACCCCGGAAAACTGCATGGCCACCTGGCGGCCGGTGATCGCGAGCCCCGGCTCCTCGCCGGTGGGCAATACATGGACCATCATCCCCATCGACCCCACCGGTGCCAACCAGTTCGAGCCGGAGGACCCGGCCGTGGAACCCATCATGGTGTGGGCCTACCACGGCAGTCCGGTGTACACCTACGCGGGGGACGACAGACCCGGTGATATCTGGGGCCACGGGGTGCGCGCCTTCGTGCGCTGGGGATTCACCATGATCAAGACCGACCTGTCGGATCGGACCCGGTTCTGACGGAGCGGGAGGCGGCCAGACGCCCGTTTTTGCAGCAAAGACCACCCGGCAGCGGATGCCAGGATTTCCTTCACATAACGATAATTCGATGAGGTAAACCCATGAAACCGATGCCTTTCCACCACCATGATGGCCGTCAGGCCTGGAAAACCCGCTGCTTGCTTGGCCTCTCCGTGGCGGCGGCATCACTGCCCGGCGGTGTTGCCCTGGCCGAGGACAAGCAGGCCTCGTCGAGCTTGCTGGAGGAGATCATCGTCTCCGCCCGCCGGGTCGAGGAAAACCAGCAGAACGTGTCCATCGCCATCACCACCCTCACCCCCAACGATCTCGAAATCAAGAACATCTCCAATTTCGAGCAGCTCCAGTACAACGTGCCGGCACTCAGCTTTTCCCACGGTGCGGGGCGGGAGTCCCGGCTTCAGATCCGCGGCCAGTCCACCGCCAAGAACTCGGACTTTCCCGGTGTCGATCGCCTGTTCTCGGAAGTGCCGCTGATCGGTGCCTCGGGCCCGTCCTCCGCCACCCTGGCGGACCTGGAATCGATTCAGGTGTTGAAGGGCCCCCAGGGGGTGGCCTTTGGCCGCAACTCCACCGGCGGCGCGGTGTTGCTCTACCCCACCAAGCCCAAGCCCGCCTTTGGCGCCTACCTCAAGACCAATATCGGCAATTTCGACTACCAGGCCATCGAGGGGATGATCAACGTACCCGTCATCGAGGACCGCCTGGCGGTGCGCGCCCTCGCCACCCAAGACAAGCGGGACGGCTGGATCGAGAATATCCACACCGGCCACGACCTCAACGAGCGGGACTACGAAACCCTCCGGGTGTCGGCACTGTTCACGCCCACGGATTCCCTGGAGAACCTCACCGTCTACTCCCTGGAAAAATCCGACACCCTGGGGGCGGTCAACTCCCTCTATGCCTACAATCCCAACGGCCTCGCGACCCTGCTGTTTGGCCAGACCTACCGGAATCTTGCCAACGAGGCCATCGCCCTCGGCCGGGACAAGATCCGTATCGCCTACGAGGGTGGCCAGAAGCGGGAGGCGACCTTCGTCGCCAATACCACCAGTTTCAAGGTCAACGACAACCTCACCTTCAAGAACATCTTTGGCTTCCAGGAGCTGGAAGCCTCCAACGGCATCAACATGAGCGGCATTGCCCTGCCGCTGATCTACCTGGGCATCCAGGGCTCGGACGATCTGCCATCGACGCGCATGTATACCGATGAGGTGCAGCTTCTGTACAGCCACCCCGAGAACCACTTCGATCTGGTGGCCGGGCTTTTCTGGTCGCGCCAGGAGCCGGGCAAATCCGGCGAGCCCAACGAGCAGATCACCATCGGCCGGGCGGGGCCGCTCACCACCACCAGCGCCGTATCGAAGAGCATCGCCCCTTACGCGCAGGTCACCCTTCCCCTCACAGCCTGGGTCGAGGGGCTTTCCTTCACCACCGGGGTGCGCTGGACCAAGGACCAGCGGGACTCCCGGCAGGTGCGCACCACGGCGGGGGTCAGTACGGTCACCGAAGTCTCCGGGGAGTGGAGTG
>Ga0079224_100015117_pt1 | contig 10795 bp, 8 predicted proteins | sample Stecom2015_FD_80414 | JGI IMG/M metagenome (GOLD analysis project Ga0079224, IMG submission 80414) | Agricultural soil microbial communities from Utah to study Nitrogen management - Steer compost 2015 | ecosystem: Environmental > Terrestrial > Soil > Agricultural land | place: USA: Utah...
ATATTCCTTAAATCCATATTTCCTGATATTAGGGGACAGGCATCGGGTAGGGCTACCATTGCAGGTCCGGCAAAAGAGCCAAAGATAGATGGTAGGCTGTATGTGAAAAACGGAGGGATTAAAGTTGGCTATCTTAATACCGATTATAATTTTGAACAGAATGCCGTAGTAGATGTTACCGAGCATACCCTATACTTTAGGGATATGGAGTTAACAGATACTAAATTTAATACCAAAGCTATACTTAGAGGGCACATAAATCATACTTATTTTAAAGACTGGAAGCTGGCTCTCGATTTGCAGGCACTTGATAATGTATTGGTACTTGACACCGAAGATAGTGAAGGAACGCTGTTTTACGGCCGTGCTTTTATTAGTGGTAAGGCAAGTATTAGCGGACCCACAAATGCGTTGGTGATTAAAGCTAACGCTAAATCAGAAAAAGGGACAAACATTAAGATACCTATAACCAATGCAACCGAATCATCAGATGGAGATGTTGCTTATATACATTATTACAGTCCGGAAGAGAAAAATAACCTTAACAACGGTTCCTATGTAAAAACCAAGACCTTTAACGGTATCGAGATGGATTTTGATTTTGATGTTACCCCCGATGCTACCATTGATATTATTATTGATAAGGATAGCGGACACAGTCTTTCGGCGCAGGGGTACGGTACATTACTGCTTAAAATCAATACACTTGGTAAATTTGATATGAACGGAGATTTCTCTGTAACTAAAGGTAAATACTTCTTTAAGTACGGAGGGATATTTGATAAAACCTTTACCGCAAGGCCGGGAGGTACCATTGTTTGGGATGGTGACCCTACCAGGGCACGTATTAATATAGAGGCTGTATATACAACATGGGCAAATCCATCGGTACTATTAGAGAATCCGGCATATAACCGTAAAATCCAAATTAATGTGGTTACCCTGCTTACGGGTAATATAATGAATTTTGATCCTGAGTTTAATATAGAGTTCCCTAATGTAAACTCTGTAATGAAAGCCGATCTTGATTACAGGTTAAGTGACCCTAATAACAGAAAAACACAGGCATTAGGATTACTAACCACAGGAAGCTTTATTAGTCCGAGTAGTGTAAATGCTTATGGTGCATTAACCGAAACGGCCAGTGGTATGTTTAGTAACCTCTTTAAGGAGGATAACAGTAAAATTAATGTAGACTTTAGGTATAACGGTGCCGAACGTAACCCGTATGCTGATACGTATTCTACACTTGGATTAACCCTTAACAGCCAGATAAACGACAGGATTACCATTAATGGTCAGTTGGGTGTGCCTGTAGGAGGGGTAAACGAATCGGTAATTGCAGGTAATGTTGAGGTACAGTTACGCCTTAATGACGATGGTAGCCTTAAAGCCCGTGTATTTAACAGGGAAAACGATATTAACTTCCTAGGGGAAGGTATAGGTTATACCCAAGGGGTAGGTATAAGTTATTCGGTAGGATTTAATACGTTTAGTGAATTATGGAAAAAGATATTTAGCCCTCAGGTAAAAAAATCGGGCGACGATAATAATTCTAACGACATACCAGATTCAGAAATGAGTCCTGAATATATTCAGTTCATTAACGACAGGGATAAGAATAAGAAAAAAACGAATGTAGAAGAAAAAGAGCCTGAAAGGGTACCTGATCCCTATGGTATGTAATTTTTCTTCCATAAAATTTTATATTTCGTAAAAAGCGGATGATTTTTTAGAATTATCCGCTTTTTTCATTTTCGTAATGTTGAAATCTAAAAAAACTTATTAACGAAAACGATTGAAATCTTGCATATTTAATAATATAATATATATTATAGTGAAATAATGGTATGAAATTGTTAGTTTTACAATTAAATACTAAAAAATGTCTACTAATATTAAAAAAATAGGTGTGCTTACATCGGGTGGTGATTCACCGGGAATGAATGCCGCCATCAGAGCCGTTGTTAGGGCGTGCGCATATCATAATATAGAATGTACCGGTATTTACCGAGGTTACCAGGGAATGATTGAAGGAGATTTTAAAGAAATGGGTGCCCGTAGTGTAAATAATATTATTAATAAAGGAGGGACTATCCTTAAATCGGCAAGGTCTAAAGAGTTTATGACTCCTGAAGGCCGTAAAAAAGCTCACGAAAATCTAGTAAATAATAATATTGATGCTCTTGTAGTTATAGGTGGGAACGGTAGTTTTACCGGAGGACTTATTTTTAACGACGAGTATAACTTTCCTGTAATAGGTATACCGGGTACCATTGATAACGATATTTATGGTACAAGCCACACTCTTGGTTATGATACCGCACTTAACACCGTTGTAGAAGCGATTGATAAAATCAGGGATACGGCGAGTTCTCACAACAGGCTTTTCTTTGTTGAGGTTATGGGGCGTGACGCAGGTCACATTGCCCTTAACGCAGGTATTGGTGCAGGTGCCGAGGAAATACTTATTCCGGAAGAAGATATGGGTCTTGACAGGCTATTGGATTCTTTAAGAAAAAGTAAGGCATCGGGTAAATCTTCAAGCCTTGTAATAGTGGCAGAGGGAGATAAGATTGGTAAAAACGTATTTGAACTTAAAGATTACGTTGAGGAAAATATGCCTGAGTACGATGTTCGTGTATCTATACTAGGGCACATGCAGCGCGGTGGTTCGCCGTCATGCTTTGACAGGGTATTGGCTAGCAGGTTAGGTGTAAAAGCTGTAGAAACGCTGCTTGAAGGCAAATCAAATTATATGGTAGGCCTTATTAAAGATGAGATTGAACTTACACCGCTGGATATGGCTGTTAAAGGTAAATCTCATATTGATAAAGAATTAATTAAAGTATCGGATATTGTTTCGATATAATTAATAATAAGTGTATCTATAAACAACAAAAAAACAATTTAATTAAAAATGGCAACAGTAAAATTAGGAATTAATGGTTTCGGAAGGATCGGCCGCATCGTCTTTCGTGAAACTATTAACCGCGATAATGTTGAAGTAGTAGCTATAAACGATCTTCTTGATGTTGATCACTTAGCATATCTTTTAAAATATGATTCAGTTCACGGTAACTTTAAAGGAACAGTTGAAGTTAAAGACGGTAACCTTTATGTGAACGGTAAACACATACGTGTAACTGCAGAGAAAGATCCTTCTACTCTTAAATGGGATGAAGCCGGTGTTGATGTAGTTGCAGAATGTACAGGTATATTTACCACATTAGAGAAAGCTCAGGCTCACCTTGACGGTGGTGCTAAAAAGGTAGTTATCTCGGCTCCGTCTGCAGATGCTCCTATGTTTGTAATGGGTGTTAACCACGATAAAGTAACAGCTAACGATAAGATAGTTTCAAACGCATCTTGTACTACTAACTGTTTAGCTCCTCTTGCTAAAGTAATGAACGATAACTTTGGTATTGAAGAAGGATTAATGACAACTATTCATGCTACTACAGCTACTCAGCTTACTGTAGATGGTCCTTCAAAAAAAGACTTCCGTGGTGGTAGAGCTGCTTTACTTAACATTATCCCTGCAAGCACAGGTGCTGCTAAGGCAGTAGGTAAGGTAATACCGGAACTTAACGGTAAACTTACAGGTATGTCTATGCGTGTTCCAACTGCAGACGTATCGGTAGTTGACCTTACAGTTAAACTTAAAAAAGAAACTACTTACGAAGAAATTATGAGCGTACTTAAAAACGCTTCAGAAACTGACCTTAAAGGTATACTTGGTTTCACTGAAGATGATGTAGTTTCTCAGGATTTCATTGGTGATTCAAGAACAAGTATTGTAGATGCTAAAGCCGGTATTGGTCTTAACTCTACTTTCTTTAAGCTTGTATCATGGTATGATAACGAATATGGTTACTCAAGCAAGCTTATAGATCTTTCTGTACACGTTGCTTCGTTGTAATAACTTTTATATTATCCCGTCTTTTTAAGATAAAGACGGGATTTTTTTATTTTTACAAGTATAAACTTAACGCTATTTTAATATAAGGTACGCTGAGTACATAATAACAAAACTCAAACTTAACTCAAAACACACTTAATTTTTAAAGATGAAATTACTAGTAGACAGCGGTGCTACAAAAGCCGACTGGATTGCTCTTGATGATAATGGCAATCGGCTTTTTACAACGCAGACTTTAGGACTGAGTCCTGAGGTTATTGGTAAGGAAGAAGCCATACAAAGGCTTGAGGCCCGCTTTGATATTTCTAACAATCGTAAAGATGTAACTCATTTATATTTTTATGGTGCCGGTTGTGGTACAGACAGGATGAAAAAATTTATGACAGAGATATTTGTTGAATTTTTTCCAAATGCCGAAGTGTCTGTACAGGAAGATACTTATGCTGCTGCCTATGCAACAAATCCTTCAAAAGAAAAATCTATTGTTTGTATATTAGGTACAGGTTCTAACTGTAGTTACTTTGATGGTGAAGTACTTCATCAAAAAGTACAGTCTTTAGGTTATATCGCTATGGACGACTGTAGTGGTAACCGTTTTGGCAGGGATCTTATCCGTGCTTATTATTTTAATAAAATGCCGGAAAACCTTGCAAAACTGTTCGCTTCAGAATACAACCTTGATCCGGATGTAATTAAGCATAACCTGTACAAGGAGCCAAATCCAAATGCTTACCTTGCTACTTTTGCTAAGTTTTTAATTCAACATAAGGATGATAGTTTCATAAAAGGAATTATTTTTGAAGCAATGCAAACTTTCGTAGATTGCTATATCACTCAGTATGGCAATGCACATGAAGTGCCTGTACACTTTGTTGGTTCGATTGCATTTTACCTGAAAACCGAACTTGGTGAGGTATTATCTAAAAACGGACTTAAACTTGGTAATGTATTGAGAAGACCTATAGATGGTCTTATTGAATACCATAAGTTAAACTAACAATATATACTCTATACTATGGAAATTGCTATTATTGCTCACGACGGTATGAAAGCCGAAATGGTCCAGTTTTTAAACAAGAATAAACCTCTTTTGGATAAAGAGCATATACAACTTGTTTCAACAGGTACTACGGGCAGTAAAGCAGAAAAAGCCGGGTTTAAAGTAAATAAAATGCTTTCGGGACCACTGGGCGGCGACGCTCAAATTGCCGCCAGGGTAGCCGAAGGGAAAACACAAATGGTTTTCTTTTTTAAAGATCCGCTTGCGAGTCATGCTCACGAAGCGGATATAAATATGCTTATACGTGTGTGTGATGTGCACAATGTGCCGCTTGCAACAAATTCTGCCACGGCAGAACTACTTTTACAGGCTATTTCACAGCAATCATAGAAATTTCTACATTAACATTTTTTGGAAGGCATGCTACCTGAACAGTTTCTCTGGCAGGTGCCGTTTTTTCGTCAAAATAAGCACTGTATATGCCGTTTATTTTTCCGAAGTTATTCATATCACTAATAAATATAGTAGACTTAACCACGTCGCTAAAAGTCATGTCAGCCGCTTCAAGAACCGCTTTCATGTTCTCCATTACCTGTTTGGTTTCAGTTTCAATATCATCAAGTACCAGTTCTCCGTTTGCAGGGTTAATGGCAATTTGTCCTGATGTGTAAAGTGTATCGCCGCTTAGTACAGCTTGATTGTAAGGTCCTATAGGAGCAGGTGCCTTATCTGTAAAAATTATTTTTTTCATACTATATGGTAATGCTAAATCTGCTTTTCAGATTTAAGGTTTTTGCAGTAAAGTTAATTATTATAAAAACTTAATTAGTTACCTACGGTTCTGTCTGGTACCTGGCGTTTATCCCATTTAATATCGCTAAGTACTGATGACTTAATACCGATAAAGAAACTCCAGTATTTATTGTATCCGTTAGGGACCCAGTTAAAGTCCATACGCCAGCTGGAAAGATCGCGTTCAAATCGAAGCTGGGTAAATGTTATACCGTTGTTTACAAAGTCGTAACCGGTAGAAAAGCCCATTTTCCATTTAGGAGTAATATCTATATTACCCGATACCATTAGGGAATTACCCGTAATTTCCTTTTGTCTCCTGCTGTTATTGTAATTAAGTGAATAGGCAAGTCTTAAATCAAAAGGGATAACGGCATTAAAAAATGTTCCCCCGGCTTTATCAGGTTTGTCTTCTTCGTCTTCACTAAACATACTTTGTCTCTGGTCGCCCATATCGGTACCTGTACCAAAAAGGTCGTCCTCACGACCACCGTTACGTGCTGTTTGATTATCAGAGTTCTTTTTAGAGCCCGAATCACCACGGCTTGTAAACGAATATCCTAATGTAAGGTTAGCATTTGTTAACCTAAAAAGACTTCCGCCATTGTTAATATTGTAAGTATCTATTCTGGTTCCGCTATTGTCTAAGGCATAAGGATCCAGAGAGGCACCAAAGTTCACGTTAAGTTTTTGATTAAATAGCGCTGTACCACCGGTTATTCTTAAAGGTGACCATGCAAGAGAATCGGCAGCAATGTTATAGTTTGTTGTGAAATTAAGATTGTTAAGCAGCATTACTTTTTTAGGCTCGTCTGATGTTTCATCATCATTTCGCATTTTAGCTTCAAAGGTATTGTTAACACCAAGTCCTATACTGTTTGAGGTATTTCTGCCCGGAGCACCAAAAAGACCACCCTCAAAACGGCTGTAATATTTTTCGTAATTTTCATTGGCATCAGTAGGATAGGTATCATAATACTGATTGAAAGAAGGAGTATAGTTGTAAGATACCGATGGTCTTATTACGTGGCGTATTGCCTGTATTTTACCATCTGGGTTAAAGTTAAACGTACCATAAATAGTTGTACCTATACTTGAGGTAAAATTATAAGTTCTGTATGAATCAAAACCTTTAAGATCTGTCGTTTCTACTTTACCACTGGTAAAGTTATATTCTCTGTTAATGGTATTCAATACCCATGTTTCCTGAAAGTTTGTACCAGCAGAAACACTAAAATATTTAAACACCTTAAAGTTGGTACTTATAGGTATACTATGTTGTAAACCTGTTCTCATATCTTTAAACATTTGAGGTTTAAAGAAAAGGGAATCAGTAGTGTTTACGCTGTTTTCACCTCTAAGGTTATATTGAAGGTTAATGTTTTTAATAAAGCCCTTTTTAGGTTCGTCTGCGGATGCAAACGGGAATATCCTGTCTACACTGGCTTGTAGTGTAGGAAGGCTCATTGTAATGGTTTCGGTATTGGTATTTTGAGAATGCCTTGCCGTTAGCGACATGTTTACCTGCGGTACGGTTTGGAACGTTTTAGAATAACTTATAGACGAACTCAGGGTATTGTTAAGACTCGAGCCAACGTTTACCGTATTTAACGACTGCCTGAAGTACTGGCTACTACCTAAGTTGACACTGGCAGAAAACCTAGAGTTTGGATTTGCTTTTGAATCCTGACTGTGCGACCACTGTATATTGTATTGTCTTGCCCGCGAATAATCGGGGAAACCGCGTTCACTTTGCACAATATTTTCAAAACGCACATTTACATTACCCCTGAATTTATATCGTTTAGCGTAGTTTGACTGCCCTCTTAAACCATAACTTCCGTTTGTATAATAGTCACCCGTAACGGCTAGGTCCATATAATCGCTTATGGCAAAATAGTAACCACCGTTTTGTAAAAAGTATCCCTGATTGTTATTGTCTCCAAAAGTTGGTACTATAAAGCCGGACGCGGCTTCTTTCGTCATAGGGAAATAAAAAAACGGACCTATGATAGGTGTAGGTACATCCTGAATCCACATTACGGTTGTCCCAACAACAACTTTTTTATTGGGTACAAATTTAATTTTATTGGTTCTGAATTCGTAATCCGGATTATCTCTGTCTTTAGAAGTGGTAAAACTGCCGTGATATATGTAGTATACAGAATCATTTTCTTTTTTTGTTATCTCGCCTTTAACCCAAAATTCACCCTGGTCTGTTCGGGTATTCCAAACACGTGCTTTTTTAGTAATTGTGTTAAAGTGTATAGAGTCAGCTTCAATAACCTGGCTTCCCTGTTTAAAGTAAGGGTATTGAGAATATGCTCCGGTAGAGTCTTTCATTCGTCCGGCAAAAACCTCATTGGTAACCTTGTTGTACTTAATAACACCTGCTTTAAGCTGCATATCCTGATACTCAATTTCGGCATTATCATAAAGGGTACCTATATTGGTACGCATGTCGTACCCCTCATATTTTGAAGCTTTACGTTTAATAATGTCATTAATTGCACCGTTTTTCTTATTAGTATCGTTTTCAACCGCTTTAACGGGTTCCTGTATTAATACTTTAAGAGTGTCATCAGGTTTAGGTTCAGCTATTTCGGTAGTTTCCTTATTTTCAGCAGGTATCTCTTTTCCTTCTTTACGAATTTCCTGTGCATGAGAATTCAAACTCATAACTGTTAGGAAAATTACTGATAAAACGATATGAAATAAGTTTGTGCGCAACGGTTTTAATGCTATTTTTGTAAAAATATGGCTTACTTTTTGAAGTGTCAAACATACAATAATTTTGCCAAAAAAATTGCTAAATCTTATTATAAACCTAAGCTGAACAATAACAAGAAGATAATGAAAGGGGACATAAAAAAAATGCTTGGGCTATTTCTGTTTATAATGGTGTTTACAACCGGTTACGGACAGGGAAGCCAAAAATTTAAAGTTGTACTTGATGCAGGCCACGGAGGTAAAGACTATGGTGCCAGCTATGGTGGATATATAGAAAAAAACATTGTACTTGATGTCGCTTTGAAAGTAGGAAAAATACTGGAGAAAGAAAGTGATATACAGGTTATATACACGCGTAAAACAGATGTATTTATAGAACTTAAGGATAGGCCGATGATTGCCAATAAGGCCAATGCAAACCTGTTTGTTTCTATTCACTGTAATGCCGAGGCTAAAAGGACAGCACACGGAGCCGAAACATTTATTATGGGTTTAACCAAAAACGCTTCTAACCTTGAGGTGGCAAAAAAGGAGAATGCTGTGGTAGACCTGGAAGATAATAAAGAGGTGTATAAAAATTTTGACCCTAATAATCCCGAAACCCTTATTGCTATTAAGCTGATGCAGGAAGCATACAGGCAGGAAAGTTTTGAAGCTGCTGTTGCAGTACAGCAGGGTTTTACAGGTGGTTTAAAGCGTAATGACAGGGGAGTTAAAGATGCTCCTTTTTGGGTGCTTCATGGTATAGCTATGCCGGGTATATTAATTGAAATGGGATTTATATCTTATAAATCAGAGGGGGCATATCTTAATTCTGATAAAGGAAAAAAAGATATGGCAGAATCTATTGCAAAAAGTATAATCAAATATAAAAAAGAACATTTTTCTTCAGGCGGTAGTTCATCAGTAAAAACTGCTCCTAAAAGTAATGATAATGATAGTGTGAAAACCACTCCGCAACCAGCTAAAAACGGGGCTGTGTTTAAGGTTCAGATTTCTGCAAGCACTACAGATCTTGCTACTACACCATCTAACTTTAAAGGACTTAACAATATAAGTAAGCTTAAAGATGGTAAAATGGTACGCTATTACTATGGAGAGGTTTCCGATTATAATGAGGCTAAAAACCTGTTGAGTGAAGCTAAGGATAAGGGGTATAAAGATGCATTTTTAGTAGCCTTCAAGGACGGTAAAAAAATATCTGTTAGCGAAGCTTTAAAACAATATTAGCAATAAAATTATTTATTTATCCTACATTTGTTTTTTATTAAAATAATCAGTTTTGAAAGTAACAAGAGAAGTTAAAACGGCAATATTAGTTATAGGTGCTGTTTTATTATTTATTTGGGGCTATAGCTTCTTAAAAGGCAGGGATTTGTTTAATTCCTATAAAACATTTTATGTTGTATATGATAACGTAGAAGATTTATCTCCTTCTGCACAGGTAACTATAAACGGCCTTGCTGTAGGTAAGGTACATGGTATAACTATAGATAAAGAAACAGGTAAGCTTAAAGTGGAAATGCAGATAAGCACTGATTTTCCTATTTCAAAAACCAGCCGTGCCGTTTTGTACTCACCAGGTTTGATAGCAGGTAGAAAAATTGCGATTGCTCCGGATATGAGCAACCCCGTATCTGCAGAGAACGGTGATTTTCTTACAGCAGGAGTAGAGCCGGGTACTATTGATATGGTAACCGAAAAACTGGGACCACTTCAAAATAAGGTAGAAGCTGCTGTGGTTAGTGCTGATAGTCTTTTAACAGGTATCAGTAAAGTTTTAGATGAAAAAGGGCAGGAAGATCTAAAAGCATCTCTATCAGATATGAGGGTAGTTATGTCTGAATTTAAAATGGCTTCCCGTTCACTTAACGGTATGTTGTCTGAAAATAAGTCTAAAATTAATGGTACACTTACTAATATGGAAACGGCTTCGGCAAACTTCGCTAAAATTAGTGACACTATTAATAATGCAAACATAGGTGAGGCAGTAAGAAAACTGGAAAACTCACTTGATAATGTAGATAAAATGCTTGCCGATGTACAGTCAGGTAAAGGTACATTAGGTAAACTAATGAAAGATGAGGCCATGTATAATAACCTTACAGATGCTTCAAACGAACTTAAAGAGCTGCTTGCCGACTTTAAAAACAACCCGAAACGCTATGTGCATTTCTCAGTTTTCGGAAAGAAAGCAACGCCTTACAACGAAACAAAAGAATAAAGGAAATAAGGTATATATAACATAATCACCCTACAATAACATGAGCTATATAGACAATATACTTTTTGTACTTATACTTGCCGCAGGCTTTGGTTATTTTGCGCGTAATATAAAAAAACTGATCAGG
>Ga0079224_100015119_pt1 | contig 10795 bp, 7 predicted proteins | sample Stecom2015_FD_80414 | JGI IMG/M metagenome (GOLD analysis project Ga0079224, IMG submission 80414) | Agricultural soil microbial communities from Utah to study Nitrogen management - Steer compost 2015 | ecosystem: Environmental > Terrestrial > Soil > Agricultural land | place: USA: Utah...
AACTCGTACGACGGATACTGGATTGCTCCCGGTTCACCTTATGCCGACGACGCTGCGGTCTACACGACGATCCGCAAGCTTCGGGAGCGCGATCATGTCGTTCTGGGAACGTGCGGCGGGTTTCAGTACATGCTGGTGGAATACGCGCGGAACGTCCTGAACATTCCCGAGGCCGAACACGGGGAATCTGACCCGCAAGCGGATGTACAGGTTATTGAAAAACTGGCGTGCTCGCTGAAGGGGTCACGCGAGGATGTGGTCGTCGAAGGCGAGGGATCCTGGTTGTACCGTGTTATGGGTGTTAAACAGTTTGAGGCAGGGTACAATTGTGCTTACGGATTGTCGGCCGCCTGGCAGCAGAAGCTCAGCCAGGATCCGCTAGTGTTTACCGGTTTTTCGCCTGACGGTATGGCGCGCGCGTTCGAAGTGCGAGACCGAACATTTTTTAACGGGACATTATTTCAGCCGCCCCTGACATCATCGCCGGAACAACCCAACCCGCTGATTCTGGATTTCATTAGGGTATGCCAGCGGGCAGCCTGACACGGCGTCACTTTCCCTTTTGTTCAGGCTCCGGTACTGCGACCGGAGTGACCTTCAACAGCTCGATTTCGAAGACAAGTGTTGCATAAGGTGGGATTTCTGTGCCTGCACCGCGTTCACCGTATGCCAGGGGATAGGGAAGGAATACTTCCCACAGGTCGCCTTCATGCATGAGCAGCAGGGCTTCCGTCCAGCCTGGAATTACCTCTGAAGGGACGAACGTAACCGGACTACTGGGGTCCGACTGGTCAAATACATGTCCGTCGATCAAGGAGCCTTTGTAATGGACAGTCACGCTGTCTTCAAGACCGGGCGAAGGACCGCTCCCGCTTCTGAGTATCCGATACTGAAGACCTGTTGCCGTCACCCTCACATCGCCCTTCTTTCGATTCTCTTCAAGGAACTGCTGGTTCTCGACCTTGATTCTCTCGTTCCGATACCGCATGGCCGTTTGAAGGTAAGGCTGGATCACGCGCATGCACTCGTCCGGCTCCATCTTCAACGGCTTGCTCGTGAATACATCGGTGATGGCCGCATTGATGGCGGCGGCATTCAAGGAGTCGCCGCCCTGGTTCCGAAGATTTTCGGCCATGAGTACACCAGCGGCATATCCAGCCTGTTGATGCCGGTCATTCAGGTCAAGCGGCGCTTCACGGGGTTTCTTCAATTCTTCCACATCGGCTCGTAACCGTTTCACCTCTTCCTGAAGGTCCTTTTTGGACTGAGCAGCGAGGGTGATGTGGGTAAGTATCAGGATAACTATACAAATGAGTCGCATAATCGGGGGCATTGTCTGGAAAGGAGATGAGAAAGTTTTGTCGGGAAATTTCAGGCAAATAAGCAGAAAGTTTCTGGATATCACGGACAGCGGAGTTAATTTTATCGCGGAGCATATACCCGCCCCATGAACTTCACATCCAATTAGCTAACCTCTTTTGTCAGATGAAGGCATACGTTATTGTCGATATTACGATTACCAACCCGTCAACTTACGAGGAATACAAAAAGTTGACGCCGGCCTCCCTGAAACCCTTTGGGGGAAAATTTATTGTACGAGGTGGTAACGCCGAACGGCTGGAGGGCGACTGGCAACCAGGCCGTATTGTTGTTATGGAATTCCCATCGTTTGAAAAGGCGAAAGAGTGGTGGTCGTCAGAAGTGTATGCGCCGGCAAAAGCTATGCGGCAATCGGCTGCGGTAACGCAAATGATCGTCGTAGAAGGCGTCGACCAGTAAACGGTCAGCGGTACTTCAACCAGGCGAATGACTTGCGCCTCTTCAGGTATTCGAAGTCAGACTCATGAGTATATGCCTCCCGTTCAAACGGGATTCGGCGATAGGCTTCGTAGTGCGTGTACCCCTTCCTTCTCCATAAAAAGTAATACCAGACATAAAGGATCCAGTGGACGATAAAGAACAATTCTACTTGCTGGTAGAAGTGAATCTTTTCGTGGTTGATCACTTCATCACGGTCATGCGCCGTCTGACTTATCCAGATAAACACGAACCATGAGAAACCCGTGTATGATCCGAAGATTCGAAAAGGTACGGTGAAGATTAGGGGAAGCATGCCTTAAGTGTTGATGTGTTGATGTGTTGCCGTAAAGCAGGCCCGTGGCCGCTTTACGGTTGGTGTTGGAGTGTTGTGTTTATTGTTGGTTTTGATATCATCGTTTCTTAATTCTTTGCATCCATTCTTCGGCTTGTGACATGCGGCTGATGGTACCGTCCGCCAGATATTTTTTCAGCGTCTCGTGCATCGGACCCTTGGAGGTAAGGTGGTACTGCCCGCAGTCGTCGCAGCGGTAGATAGCGACCGGCCCGTCTCCGCGCGACCGGTCGTAGTGAACCCACGCCCCGATGAGCGCCTCCAGGGCGATCTCTTCTGAAAGATAAGCCCGCTTCCCGGTAGGACACGTTGTCATAACTATTCCCCTGAGTCATGAGGTCCGGGCCAGCGACCGGACCTTTTGAAAATTATTGTAGTTGAATAACAACAATCCTACCAGAATAATCCCATAACCGCAGGCTTGTAATATGGTGACGGTCTCCTTGTACAGTGCAATGGCAAGAATAAAGTTGAGCAGCGGGTTGATGTACATCAGGATGCCGATGGTAGCGGCATTGATGGCATTTAGCGCGTACAGATTCAGGAACAGGGGAATTACAGTAAAGACTACTGCTATGAACATGACGACGACATAAAACCATGGCTCGGTTGGCATACCGTCTACCAGGTAGGGATACAGCGCCAGAAAACCCACGAATGCAATCAGCACCTGCAAGCCAAGCACCGTAAGACGGTCGAAACCCTGAAGGGTTCGCTGGGAAATCAGGTAGAGCGCGTAGCTAAGTGCTGTGAGCAGGCTATAAGCGAGTTCCGGGGCAGAGTTCAGACCGACAAGTACGCAACTGGCCGCGCACAGCGCTACTGCCAACCATTGGAGCGTGGTGAGACGTTCTTTCAGAATGAAGCTTCCCAACACGGCAGTGATCACGGGACAAATCAGGTACGTGAACGACGCCGTCTTGACGTTGACGCTGTTCACAATATAAATGAACAACAGCCAATTGATCCCGAGCAAAAAGGCGCCCGCAACCGTAAGCCAGATAGCTTTTCGGCGTTGCCGGCGGTCGAGTTGCTGGAGCCGCCTGACGTCATCCTGCAGCGCCTTTCGTCGCGCAATGCCGATAATAAGGCCAAGTGTGATCAGCGAAAGCAGGATACGGAAGAAGGCGATCTCACCAGCTGGGTACGATTGAAGCCATCTGAGGGGTATCGGAAAGAATCCCCAAATGACAAAAGCCAGAATGGCTGCAGAATAATGCTTGCTAATGCGCATGCCCCTTCACCTGGTCGGGCGGCAATATACTATGTCGCAGCCCGCTTTGATAAGTGCTGCGTTGGCAATTATTTTCGGGAACGATTGCACCCCGGGGTGTTGATATCGAAAACTTCACCGAGGCATTTCTTGTTTTGAAAGCGTATGGAGCTGTATATAAAGAACATGGTTTGCGGAAGGTGCGTTGACGCCGTGCGTGTGGCGTTTGAGCAGGCCGGACTTCCGCCCGAGCAAGTGACGCTGGGTCGTGTTACGATCCGCGAAGAGGACCCCTCAGAAGAGGCGCTGCAGCGGGTTGATGAACTGCTACAACAATCCGGCTTTGAGCGGATCAGCGATAGAAAATCGCGAATGATCGAAGCGGTGAAGAACGTTGTCATTGATCGCATTCATCATAGCGAACGACTGGACCTGAAGACGAACTGGTCCGCGCTTATTTCAGAAGCACTTCACCTCGAATACAATTACATCAGCAGCCTGTTTTCTTCCGTTGAAGGCATTACGCTCGAACACTATATTATTCGGCAGAAAATCGAGAAGGCTAAAGAGCTCCTTTTTTATGAGGAGTACACGTTGAGTGAAATTGCAGATCGGTTGGGATACAGCAGCGTAGCACATCTTTCAGGACAGTTCAAGAAGATCACGGGATTCACGCCTACGCAATTGAAAAAGTCGCTTCGCGATGGGCACGAGCGTATCCCCATTGACAAGGTCTCGTGATTACCCCCATCGTTTGACCCGGATATCGCTGAAGAAGGCGAGCCTATAAAGTCGCGCTTCCCTGGTGCACAAGCGGGAATAAAGACGTAAATTACGGTTCTCTCTGAGATCAGATAGGGGTATGATCGGCCGAGTCTTAATCGTTTTCCTTGTTTTAGGCCCTTTTTTCGTGCATGCGGAGCCCGGGGACGAATACCGCTTTCTCCGTCTCAATGTAAATCAGGGCTTATCGCACAACCAGGTCAACTGCTTCCTTCGCGACCGCAAAGGCTTTCTGTGGGCGGGCACAGCGTCGGGTCTTAACCGTTTCGACGGGTATTCGGTAAAAGTTTTCTTAAACCGCGCGAACGACTCGACATCCCTGGTTGACAACTACATCAACAAATTATTTGAGGACCCGGACGGCCGCATCTGGGTGACCACATACTTTGGGGTATGCGTATACAGTCCCGAGAAAGGCAACTTTGACCGCAATCCCGACCACCTCCTGGAAGACTACGGCATCCCCGCGGGTCGGGTACTCGACATCGTGGGAGATCCTTTCGGCGCCTGGTGGTTCATACACGAACAGGCTGGCCTTTACCGCTTCGACCCGCAAGCAGGCAAGGCTGTTCAGGTGCTGCATCGGGATGATGACGTCCTTTCTTCGGTAGCGGTCGACAAAAATTCTGGTGAGGTTTGGGCGATCTTTCGCAGCGGCAGGATCGTGGCTTTGGACGGACGCGACTTTAACGTCCGGTACACCAACACCGAATTGCTACGCCCTACCACCTCGGAGTATCTCGACTTTAACCTCCGCATCGACAACGACGGCGACCTCTGGATATTCGTTGCTAACGCTAACCTTGGCGTCTATTTCATGGACACCAAATCCATGAACCTCCGTCAGATCACCCGAAGAAGCCCCGGAAACCTTCGCTTGAACAGTGACATTGTCCGCAACCTCGCGGTAGGCAGTAACGGGCTCATCTGGGTGGGCAGCGACCACGGGGGCATAAACCTTATCGACAAGAAGAACTGGTCCGTGCGCTATGTGATGCACGATCCGGGAGACGACCGTAGCCTCAGTCAGAACAGTATCAACACGATCTATATCGACTACGAGAACATTCTTTGGGTCGGTACCTTTAAACAAGGCGTCAGCTACTATCACGAAAACCTCACCAAGTTCAGACTGATACGCCACCGCGATACGGATGGCCGCACCCTTCCCTACGACGATGTAAATGCGCTGGCTGAAGACAGCGAGGGCAACATTTGGATTGGTACAAATGGAGGAGGCCTCATTCGCTATTCGCCGGCAACAGATACCTACACGCGTTACGTACACGATCCGGCCGATCCCAACAGTCTCGGCAACGATGTGATCGTGAGCCTTATGGTTGACCATCGCGACGAACTGTGGATCGGAACGTACTTCGGCGGCATCGACCGCTTCGATGGTAAACGATTTACTCACTACCGATACGATCCAGTCGACCGGGAGTCTATTTCCGACGACAACGGATGGTCCATCGTAGAAGACGCAAATCACGATGTGTGGATAGGTACTCTTGTAGGTGGATTGAACCGCTTCGACAGGAAGACGCAAAAGTTTCAACGATACACCGCATCCGACGGTATACGCACCGGCTATGTCCCTGCATTATTTGTGGACGACGAAAAGACGCTTTGGGTCGGTACTGGATATGGGATATCCTTCAGACGCCAGGGCGAAACGGTGTTTACACACGTCCTGGCATCGGATGCACCCGGTAGTTTGAGCAACAACAGCATTACTGACCTATACCAGGATAGCCGTGGGTTGATCTGGATTGGAACACAGGATGGATTGAATGTGTATGATCGGACGGCGAATCGCTTTCAGTACTTCCGTGTAGAGGATGGCCTGCCGCATAACGCCATCGTAGGAATATTGGAGGACGATGCCGGTACGCTCTGGGTAAGTACGCCGAACGGCATCTCCCGTGTTGCGGTCAGTATGCCGCAGGGCTTTGGAAGTCTGACCGCAGAATTCAAAAACTACGATGAGCTTGACGGGCTGCAAGGCAAGCAATTCAACCATCGAAGTGCCCTCCGCACACGCGACGGAATGTTGCTCTTCGGCGGATCGAACGGCATAAATATGTTCCGGCCGGACCGCATTGTGCAGAATACCACGAAACCTCCGGTCGTGCTCCTCGACCTGCAGATATTCAATCGCAGTGTAAACGTAGGCGAGACGCTCAACGGACGTGTGATACTCGATAGGCCGATTACCCGCACCGAAAGCATAACACTTCGTCATAATGAAAATGTTTTCTCCCTCGAGTTCGCGGCGCTGAGCTTCTTCCACCCGATCAAGAATCAGTACAAGTACAAACTTGAGGGCTTCAACAAGGACTGGCTGACGACGGACGGCACGTCGCGAAAGGTCACGTACACGAACCTCGACCCCGGTGAGTACATTTTCCGCGTCATTGCCGCCAATAACGACGGCGTTTGGAACGAGGAGGGGGTAAGCCTTGCCATTACGGTATTGCCGCCCTTCTGGAAGACGAAGATTGCGCTCGGTTTGTACTTGCTTGTGATCCTGGGAGCGCTCATGCTGACACGCCGTCTTATCCTTCAGCGGGAGCGCATGAAGGTCAAGGTGCAACAGGAGCGGGAAGAAGCCCGGCGTGTGCACGAGCTTGACATGCTCAAGATTAAGTTCTTTACAAACGTAAGCCACGAATTCCGCACGCCGTTGACCCTGATCCTGGCGCCGATCGAACGACTGATGAAACACTCCAGGGATCCGGCCGAAAAAGGACAGCTGCAGCTCGTATATAGGAATGCGCGCAGGTTGTTGAACCTTGTCAATCAACTTATGGATTTCCGGAAGATGGAAGTGCAGGAGATCCGGCTGAATCCCGAACGCGGCGACCTGGTTCGCTTCTGTCGCGACGTTGCCTTCTCCTTTTCCGATCTTTCCGAGAAGAAGAACATAAAGTTCTCGTTTGAAAGCTCATTGCAGCGACTCGATACGCTCTTTGATCGCAACAAGGTGGAGCGCATCCTGTTCAACCTGATTTCAAACGCCTTCAAGTTTACCCGCGAAGGAGGCCGTGTCTCGGTAAAGGTGGATCTGGACCCGCGATCGGAGTTGCCAAACGCCCGGATACAGGTGTCCGATACCGGTATCGGTATCGCGTCGGACGATCAGGAACGCATCTTCGAACGGTTTTTCCAAAGTGAGACGCCCGGCAACCTGGTTAACCAAGGTTCAGGTATCGGTCTCTCCATTGCGCGGGAATTTGTCCGACTTCACGGCGGCGCGATATCGGTGGAGAGTGAACCTGACAAAGGAAGTTGCTTTACCGTGACGCTTCCGGTTCGGGATGTTGTTGCTGTTGACCGCGCTGAGTCCGTCGGAGAACCAGAAATACCGGACTTGACACCCGCGATGGCCTCGGGGGAGCCGCCGAGGGGCAGAAAAAAGCCGGTGCTATTGCTCGTCGAAGACAATGAAGACTTCCGGTTCTACCTGAAAGACAATCTCAACATTACGTATCACGTCATTGAAGCTGCCAACGGACTGGAGGGCTGGCACCAGGCCTGTGCCCATATTCCGGACCTGATCGTGAGCGACGTTATGATGCCTGAGATGGACGGCATTGCGTTCTGTCGGAAGATCCGGGAAGACAAGCGCACTTCGCACATTCCCCTCATTCTTCTCACGGCCCGGGCAGCAGAAGAGCAGATCCGGGAGGGCTTCGATACGGGTGCCGACGACTATGTTACCAAACCCTTCAGCTTTGAGATCCTGCAGAGCCGGATCCGCAACCTTCTGGAGCGGCGTCAGGCGTTGCGTCAGGCGCTCGGCAACCGAATCGAAGTCAAGGCAAGTGAAATACAGATTTCGTCGTTGGATGAAAAGCTTATAGAAAAGGCGGTCAAGTTCGTGGAAGAGCACATTTCAGATCCTGACTTTACGGTGGAGACGCTCAGCCATGAATTGGGGATGAGTCGCGTACACCTTTACAAGAAACTCGTTGCGCTTACCGGAAAGTCACCCCTGGAATTTATCCGCACGATACGACTTCAGCGCGCTGCCCAGTTGCTGGAAAAGAGCCAGCTGACTGTCGCCGAAGTCGCCTACAAGGTGGGCTTCAACAATCCCAAATACTTCGCCCGGTATTTCAAAGAGCACTACAACGTCTTGCCATCCTTGTATGCGGGGCGTAAGCAATAAGTAGAGCAAGCTCAGACACTGATACCTCCATAAGTTTTATGAGTATAAGGCGAGTTTCGCGACTTTGCTCGTAACTTCTCACATTCTCGAATCCTGTCGGAGCAACCGGGCATATTCATATGCGCTCTGGTAACAATCCGAACCCTGATCATAACGATTTTGTAGCCTATCGCGGAAGGATTTCGTGCTAGATTGACGCGAGTTTAGTCCAGAACCTCAATGTCTGCTGATAACTACCGAAAAAAGAGCAAAGTGATGCTGATCCTCGAGATCCTGCTCTATTTTTTGATCATGGGATGCATTGTTCTAGTCTCACTGATCTGATCGAAGCGTTCGCCGCGCCGAAATACTTTCCTGATTGTGTGCAGTATGTGTGTTTAAAAATTATGCGTCAATCGGCGCGGAATCGCAATTTTGCCTAACATCTCATACCCCTTCTTGAAACATTTTGACACCCTGCGTTAACCGTTCGCCCGCAACTGGGTAACATTTCAATACCCTCGAAGTCCCGGCGGAAGGGCATCTTTGGTATGCCCTAATGGCAACCGTTTGCGTAACCGTCCGAGAGAATTCGATTGCGTGAAGTAAGGGTAGAGGCGGGTAGCTTTGAAGATTTAACCGGATCAAAAGTAGTTTCAGATGGTTTGGCTGAAACGTTCTAGCCTGTCGCGGATTTCCTCGTGAAATCGCGCCAGGTGATCCGGTATTGCATGTCCAGATCGCATCATTTTATTTAAACCAACCCTATATCTATGAAGCTTGTTTACCGAAGTTTAGCACGAGCGGTCGTCGCGGTGCTCCTGCTGCTGGGGTTTGCGTCTGCTTACGGGCAGCAGCGCCTTGTCACCGGGCAGGTTACCGACGATTCGGGGAACGCCATGCCCGGCGTGAACGTGATCAGGAAGGGAACTTCTACGGGTACGGCCACCGACGGGAGTGGGCGTTTTTCTATCGAAGCGTCCGATGATGATGTGCTCGTGATATCGTTCATCGGATACATTTCCCAGGAAATACGGGTAGGTACGCAGTCCAACATCAGCGTCGCCCTTTCCGAAGATGTGTCCACCCTCAACGAAGTGGTTGTTGTCGGATATGGTGAGATGCGGCGAGCCGACCTGACCACAGCACAGACCTCCATTTCCTCCGCGGATATTGGCCGCACGGTCAACACCACCCTGGAACAGGCCATCCAGGGAAGGTCAGCAGGTGTGTATGTAACGCAAAACACCGGCGCGCCCGGTGGCGGTATTTCAGTGAACATCCGCGGTATCAACTCCATCAACGGAAGTAACGAGCCCTTGTACGTGATCGATGGCGTTCAGATTCAGGGATCGATCTCTGCATCCGGAACCAACCCGCTGGCATCCCTTAACCCGTCCGATATTGCCAGCATGGAAATTCTCCAGGGTCCTTCCGCTACGGCAATCTACGGATCCCGGGGAACGAACGGCGTCGTGTTGATCACGACCAAACGGGGCAAGGCCGGTGACATAAAGATTTCGTACGACTATTCCTACAGCCTGCAGGCCCCGCCCGACAATATCCCGGTAATGAACTTGCGCCAGTACGCGCAAATGGAGAACGAATACAAAGCCATTGCCGGAGGAGAAGTACGGGAAGATTTCCTTGACCCGACCATTCTGGGTGAAGGCACAAACTGGCAGGACGAATTGTTCAAGTCGGCCGCCATGCAAAAGCACCAGGTGAGCGTAAGCGGAGGGGGCGACAAGACCACGTTCTATTTTTCCGGTGAAAGAATGCTTCAGGACGGTGTAGCCCTGGGTTCCGGCTTCGAGAGAACATCGGTTCGGGTGAACCTGGATGTCAAACCCCGCGATTGGTTCTTTATCGGTGGCAATGTCAACTACGCCAAGACGGACGAAACGCTGGCGGCGAATAACCTGAACGGCAACAACCTGATAGTTAACGCCATTCAACTCGGTCCTCAGATCCCCGTTAGGAACCTCGACGGCACCTACGGCGGCGGCAATCCTGCTAACAACGCTGAACAGTTTGCTCCTCCCAACCCGGTTGGGATCGCGGAAATTTCCACTAACGAATTGCGGCGTGACCGCATTCTGGGTGGATTGAATGCAGGGGTAAGGATTCTCGACGGTCTGGAACTTCGTACCAACTTTAATACCGATATCGGATTCTACCACTCTACCTACTATCTGCCCACCTACAACTTTGGCTGGCAGCAGAATTCGAACGCATATCTCGAAAACAACCATAACCTGAATACGTACTGGGGCTGGAGTCAGACCATACAGTACACGAAACAACTCGGCCGACACCACATCAACGCCATGGCCACACACGAGGCGCAGGAGTCTTCATGGAAGAATCTGAGGGCTAACAGGAGCGGCTTCCTTACCAATGGTGTGCTCGACCTTAACGCTGGTGATGCCGCTACTTCCGGCAACGGCGGAGGTCAGGGTGAATGGGCGATGGAGTCCTACCTGGGACGTAT
>Ga0079224_100015120_pt1 | contig 10795 bp, 9 predicted proteins | sample Stecom2015_FD_80414 | JGI IMG/M metagenome (GOLD analysis project Ga0079224, IMG submission 80414) | Agricultural soil microbial communities from Utah to study Nitrogen management - Steer compost 2015 | ecosystem: Environmental > Terrestrial > Soil > Agricultural land | place: USA: Utah...
CATCGCTTTCTTCGCCTTGCTAGCAACAAGCGGTTGCAGTGAAGGTTTCATGGATGTAAATCCCATGGGTACGCTAAATGAAAACATTCTTGCGAATGCAGCTGGAGTAGATGGAGCGTTGATCGGTGCGTATTCTTTATTGGACAAGGTTGGTGGAGCAGGAAGTGGTAATGGTATATCAAGCTCGAACTGGGTGTTTGGTGGAGTAACTTCGGATGATGCTTATAAAGGATCAACCTTAGGCGATCTTCCCGAAATCCTGTCCATGGAAACATTTCAGCTAAACGCATCTATTAGCTTGTTAAACAACGAATGGAGAGTGTTGTATGATGCTATTCAACGTTGCAACGATGTGCTGCGTTTAATCGAAAAGGCTACGGATATGAGTGAAGAACAGAAAAATGCAAAACGGGCGGAAGCACGTTTTCTGCGTGGACATTTTCACTTCGAGGCAAAGAAAAAATGGAATAATGTACCCTATCTCGATGAATCGATAAGCTATGCGAATAAAAATGTCAATGTGCCCAATGACGTGGATATATGGCCGAAGATTGAGGAGGATTTTAAATTTGCTGTGGATCATCTTCCTGCAATCCATGTCAATAATGGCAGAGCGAATAAATGGGCCGCTAAAGCATACTTAGGGAAAACTTATCTCTTTCAACACAAATTTGCCGATGCGAAAACAGCTTTGACAGACGTAATTACTTCAGGTGTAAACGCTTCGGGCGTAAAATATGATTTGATTAACTACCATTATAATTTCAATGCAGAATACACCGCAAATGCTGAAACCGTTTTTGCAATAAAGTTTTCTGTTAATGATGGGTCTGACGGACGTAACGGTAACCGTGGTGATCGGTTAAATGGCCCTTACAATTGGGGGCCATCCGGTGGTAGTGGTTTCTATCAACCTTCACAAAGTCTAGTAAACTCTTACCGCGTTGATGCCAACGGTTTACCTTTCTTAGACAACTTCAATAATGTAGATGTCAAAAATGACCAAGGCTTATCTTCAACAACACCGTTCACGCCAGACAATAGCCCATTGGATCCTCGTTTAGACTGGACCGTTGGAAGACGTGGACTCCCCTACCACGATTGGGGTATTCATCCGGGACAATTGGCTATTCGCGAACAATCCAGCGGTGGCCCATACGCGACGAAAAAGACCATCTATTACAAAAGCCAAGAGGGTGTGTTTTCTGATGCTACAGCCTTATATGGAATCTATACAACCATCAGCTATAATGTTATCCGCTTCGCAGATGTACTACTCATGGCTGCCGAAGCTGAAGTAGAATTAAACAATCTTGCGGAAGCAACCCGACTAGTTAATCTAGTTCGCCAAAGGGCTGCTCGCCCAGAGGGGTGGCTAAATAGATACGTTGACGATAGTATGCCTGCATTAGGTTTCAGTAATACACCTGCTGCAAACTATAAAGTTGGCCTATATCCCGTATTTAACAATCAAGATTATGCACGCAAAGCAGTAAGGTTTGAACGCAAATTAGAGTTGGCGATGGAAGGGCATCGTTTCTTTGATCTTGTTAGGTACGGAACAGTCGCGGAGGAGCTAACTGCCTTTTGGAATAAGGAAAAAGCAGTACATACATACTACGGCTCTTCCAAATTTGTTAAAGGAAGTAATGAATACTTTCCTATTCCTCAAACACAAATCGATTTGAGCTTAGGAACATTAACGCAAAATAACTATTAACAATAAATTTGTGTCATTCTATAAACTTTAAATTAAATATCATGAAAGAAGAAACATCGTTATCACGCAGAACATGGCGAAAAAATGCTGCCTTAGCGGGAGCTGCAACTGTCCTATCCTCTAATCTTTTGGCTAAGGGTAAGACGGTGGAAAACAAGCCAGCTAAATACGCTCCACCTATCCGCTTTGCTGTATCTACCTATTCATACTGGCACTTTGAAAAAGTGAAATATCCTATCGAACGGGTTATTGAAAATGCTTCAAAACTAGGTTTCGATGGCGTGGAGATATTACATCGACAAATGGAGAGTGAAGAAGTGCCGTACATGAACAAGTTAAAACGCTTGGCCTTTGATGCTGGTTTAGCTCTGCCTATGCTATCCATTCACCAAAGTTTCGTTAAGCCTGATGCTGAAGCACGGAAAAAAGATATCGAACATACCAAACGTTGCATACAGCTTGCAGTACAAATGGGAATCCCATGTATTCGGATGAACACGGGCAGCTGGGGAACGGGCAGATCAAATCCGGACTATTACAAAACTGGAATTGAAACTCCTCTTCCAGGATATACAGATGAGGATGCAATCAAATGGTGTATTGATGGCTTAGCCGAATGCCTGATCGATGCGGAGAAAGCAGGTGTTATACTGGCTATCGAAAACCACTGGGGTTTGTCGTCAAACATTGATTATCTAGAGCGCATTTATTTGGCATTAAAAGACTCACCATCGATGGGATTGAACCTCGATACAGGAAATTATGTAGGCGATCCTTATCCACAATTTGAGCGCTTAGTCGGACATGCCGACATCATACAAGCGAAAACTTACTATGGAGGCGGTCATTATTATGATCTCGATCTGGATTACCCACGTATAGGTAAAATAGCCCGGGAGAAAGGCTTTAAAGGTTATGTCTCTTTGGAAATGGAGGGGAAGGAAAATCCGGATATTGCCGTACCTAAAAGCCTAGAGGTGCTTCGAAAAGCATTTAATGGGTAGAATTGGTTTTATGTAGACATGCTGCAACCATAAAAATAAAACCAGCGGAGGGGATTCTCTGTGTCCACAAGCATGTGGGCACAGCCCCTTTATTCCTTCTCCGGAAAAAACAACCAACATTTTAAATCTTTTTACATCCTTGTTTCACTCTTTAAGACAATTTGTCTCATGAATCTTATTATCCGTACGAAACTATCAGCAATGATGTTTTTGCAGTACTTCATTTGGAGCATGTGGTATGTTACATTGGGTACTTACATGATGTCTAGACTTCAAGCCTCTGCCATGGATGTGGGAAGTACCTATGCTACATTCTCTATCAGTGCTATTGTATCTCCGATTTTAATAGGGATGCTAGCTGATAAATTATTTTCTTCAAAATTCTTGATGATATGCCTGCATATTTTAGGCGCTTTTTTCCTATTTTTCTTATCTGAAACAGGTTCTTTAGATCTTTTTTGGTGGCTTGTACTAGCCTATACTTTCCTATATACACCAACCATCTCTCTGAGCAATGCCATCGCTTTTAGCCAGGTAAGTCACGCAGGGAAAGAGTTTCCTATGATACGAGTTTGGGGCACTATCGGATGGATAGTCGCTGGGGTGACCATTGGTTTCCTGAAAATAGAGCAATCAAACATGATCTTTAAGATAGCGGGAGTTGCTTCCGTTCTTTTAGCTTTTCTTTCATTGCTACTTCCTGAAGCCAACCACGCAGAAAAACCAACTTCTTGGAAGAGTAGCATAGGATTGGACGCCTTAAGCTTATTCAAAGATAAAGCCTACCTCACATTCTTTATTATCTCTATCCTGATGTGTATTCCACTGACTTTCTATTATAGTTTTGCGAACCCTTTTCTGAATGATGTTGGGTTAAACAATGCAACAGGAAAGATGACATTGGGCCAAGTCTCCGAAGCGGCTTTTATGGTACTGATACCTTTGCTATTTGTAAAATGGGGCGTCAAAAAGATGCTAGCCGTCGCATTGATATGCTGGATAGCGCGGTATATCTTCTTCGCTTTTGGCAACAGTGATATCCATGCATGGATGTTAATTGCCGGCATCGTGCTTCACGGGGCCTGCTATGATTTCTTCTTCGTAACGGGACAAATCTATACAGAAAGTAAAGCTACTTCTACAATCAAGAACGCAGCGCAAGGACTTATCACCTTTGCTACATATGGCGTTGGGATGTTTTTCGGCTCTTATATCTCTGGTTATCTTACGGAATTGTTCCGAAATGAAGACGGATCGAACCTTAGCTATAATTGGATGTCGGTATGGCTGCTACCGGCAGGTATATCTGCGTTTCTCCTGCTTATATTGATTTTATTGTTTAAAGAAAAAATTAAAGTTTTACCTCATGAACCGAAGACAAGCAATTAAACAATCCCTGCTGCTCCTTGGCGGAGCTGTATATGTATCTTCCTCGGGGTTGTTATACCAATCCTGCTCTCCTAATCAAGCTGATAAAAATGAATTGGATTTATCTTTAATGGACGAAATATGTGATACACTCATTCCAGAAACAACAATACCCGGGGCAAAAGCGGTCGGTGTGGGTGCTTTTGTGATCATGATGCTTGAAGACTGTTATCCGGACGAGACCACAGCCTTGGTACGCGAAGGATTACAATCTATACAACAAAAAGCCAAGGAAAAGACGAACAGTTCCTTTGAAAAGCTCTCCTATGAACAAAGGCAGGAAGTTTTAAAAGATATAGAAAAAGGGGGGGCAGAATATTTCAAAATTATTAAAGGGCTTACTAATAAAGGGTATTATACATCGGAAGTAGGCTGTACACAAGCCTTGGCGTTCGACTTTATACCTGGAGGATATAATCCTTGCCTTACCATAGATGAGAAGCAACGGGCATGGGCCATGTAAATACAGTAAAAACCTTATTATAACAGAAACATGAGCATACATATTTTAAATAATGAAGCAAATACATACGATGCCATTGTCATCGGTTCGGGTATAAGCGGTGGATGGGCTGCTAAAGAGTTATGTGAAAAAGGTCTAAAGGTTATCATGCTTGAGCGTGGACGCAATATCGAACATATCAAGGATTACGAAAATGCGCTAAAAAGACCATGGGAGTTCAAGCATCGTGGAGAATTGACCGTTGCACAGAAGCGAAGTCATCCTGTACAGACCAGACACGGGCATTATAATGAATATAACGAAAGCTTTTGGGTTAATGATGAAGAATGTCCCTATCAAGAGGTAAAGCGGTTTGACTGGTTTAGGGGTTATCACGTAGGTGGTCGTTCGCTGATGTGGGGTCGCGGGTGCTTACGTATGGGTGAAGTTGATTTTGAATCCAACGGCAAAGAAGGTATCGGGATAGATTGGCCTATCCGCTATAAAGATATAGCTCCCTGGTATGATTATGTGGAACGATTCGCTGGCATCAGTGGGCAAAAAGAAGGACTGGATCAACTGCCGGATGGTATCTTTTTACCTCCTATGGAAATGAACTGTGTGGAAAAGGAGGTAAAAAAGCGGATTGAACAGCATTATAACCGTTCGCGTGTTTTGACGATATTCCGTATGGCGAATTTAACCGTACCACATAATGGAAGAGGACAATGCCAATACCGCAACCTTTGCGCACGGGGCTGCCCATACGGTGCTTATTTTAGCACCCAATCTTCGACTTTGCCGGCAGCGATGGCCACTGGTAATTTAACATTACGTCCTTTCTCGGTAGTAAATGAAATTATATATGATAAAGAGAGTGGAAAAGCAAGTGGTGTACGTGTTATTGACGCAGAAAATTTCGATGTAATCGAGTATCGCGCAAAAATCGTATTCGTAAATGCTTCCGCATTAGGAAGCACACAAATCTTACTAAATTCTACTTCAGATGAGTTTCCTAATGGCTTAGGCAACAGCAGCGGACAGTTAGGCCATAATTTAATGGATCATCATTTTCGTGTGGGTGCTTCAGGCTCTGTAGAAGGTTTTGAAGACAAATATTATTCTGGAAGGCGTCCTGCCCCGGTATATGTCCCTCGATTTAGAAACTTAGGAAGTGAAAAACGGGACTATCTACGCGGTTTTGGTCTTATCGGAAGCGCAAGCCGCAGCGGATGGCAAAAGAACATTGCCGAGATGGATTACGGACAAGAAATGAATGAGCGCTGCAAACCAGGAGAATGGCAAATGGGGCTTGCTGCCTTCGGAGAAGTGCTTCCTTACTACGAAAACAAAGTTTGGCTAGACAAGAGCAAAAAAGATAAATGGGGAATCCCATTGCTAACCATTGATGCAGAATTCAAAGCAAATGAATTTGCTATGCGGAAAGACATGCAAAATGATGCAGCTGAGATGTTAGAAGTGGCAGGTTTGAAAGATATCCGCACATACGACAGACCTACACATCCTGGTGCCTGTATTCATGAAATGGGTACAGCAAGGATGGGGAATGATTCTAAAACATCGGTCTTGAACAAGTGGAATCAAATGCACGATGTGCCTAATGTTTTTGTTACAGACGGGGCTTGCATGACCTCTTCTGGCTGTCAGAATCCGTCTTTAACGTATATGGCTCTTACTGCACGCGCCTGCAATTATGCCGTTGAAGAACTAAAAAAAGGAAATTTATAACAACATCATGAATATGGAAAATCATCAAATAAACACACCTATACGGATCTTAGTCATCGGATGTGGCAATATGGGAAGTTCGCATGCACTGGCATACCACACTATGACAGCGTTCGAAATCTGTGGCTTGGTTTCATCAGGAAGAAGCAAAGATATACTTAATGAAAAGTTAGGTGGACAATACAAAACGTTTACGGACGTAAATGAAGCATTTGAAACAACTACCCCTCAAGCTGTATGTATTTCGACATATCCGGATACACATGAGCAATATATTCTCCAAGCGCTGGAAAACAACTGCCATGTCTTTGTAGAAAAACCAATTGCAGATACCTTAGAAGGTGCTTTACGTGTGCAACAGGCTATTCAGCAGTCGGGTAAGAAACTGGTAGTAGGTTACATTTTGCGACACCACCCTTCATGGATTCGATTCGTTACCGAGGCTAGACAATTGGGTACCCCTTTAGTGATGCGCATGAATTTGAATCAGCAAAGCCAAGGCAATACTTGGAAAACCCACAAATCGCTCATGAAAACGGTTAGTCCAATTGTAGACTGTGGTGTACATTACATCGATGTTATGTGTCAGATGTCGAAAGGTATACCTGAAAAGGTCTGTGCAATAGGCGCTCGATTAACGGATGAACTTGAACCATCAGCTTATAACTATGGACAATTGCAAATCCAATTTTCCGATGGTTCTGTAGGCTGGTATGAAGCAGGATGGGGTCCAATGATCAGTGAAAACGCTTATTTCATTAAAGATGTAATCGGGCCCAAAGGTTCTATTTCTATCTTAGCTAAAAATGCACAGAGCCAAGGAAATTCAGATACAGTCGAAGCGCATACACAAACAGAACAACTGTTGCTGCATCATGCACAACTTGATGACGACGGAAAATTTGTCCTGCGAGATGAATGGATCGACACACAGGATGAGCCTGATCATTATGCACTTTGTAAAAGAGAGCAAGAGTATTTCTTAAAGGCTATATTAGAAGATATCGATCTGAATAAAGCAACAGAAGATGCTATCAACAGTTTACGCATTGCTATGGCTTGTGATGAGTCTATACGCACTGGCCGCATGATTCACCTCTCAAAAAATCATTAAAAAGCACTTTCTGTTTCCCCTATTCTTTATACAAAAGTGTAGGGGAATGTTTTAATCTTAAGGTGTATGAATTATGGTCAAACATAGCTGTTATTGTATTTAATTTCTTATTTTTATAAGAAGCAACGTAAATATACTATAAACTAAATTGTGTCGCTAAAATGAATGATTCGAAATATACCCGAAACTTGATCCTTGGAGAGGAATCTGGCCTGAAATATTTCATATCAAAATTTGGCCGCTCACTTCGTTACTTTGCATATTCTATAACGCACGATAAAGAAATTTCGGAAGAGATCGTGTCCGATGCATTCTATAAGCTATGGCAGGGAAGAGAAAAGATAAAAACGGAGCAAAGCATTAAATCGTACCTCTATATCGTTACCCGTAATGCTTGCTTTGACCATGTGGAGAAGTTCAAAAATAAAATCTATGTGGAAGAAGATGTTTTGAAAGATATGCAGGCTGTGGATGCAGATTTTCTTACGAAAATTATCTACAGCGAGCTATTGGAAATGATTGCTATTGAGATTACGAAACTGCCTCATCAACAAGCTGAAATATTCCGAATGGCTTATCTAGAAGGCCTTACCCCAGATGAAATTAGCATAAAACTAGGAACATCCATCAACAATGTATATTTTGCTAAATCTTCAGCATTAAAAACACTGAAGAAAGTTTTCAAACAAAAGAACCTGACCTATTATTTTGCGCTGCTGCACTTATCTCAGGAGTATTTATGAACTTTTCCTTACCCAATCTCATAGGCGTTTATTTTATATATTTTACCCTTTTGCCAAATAAATAAGTGTATTGGATATCCTTAGCGTAGCCTAATTCATCCCATATCTCAAACCGAAACTGATCAAGATTTTTGGTTTTTATTACCTTAAACGCTTTTGCTATCGTATCTACATAAAAAGCATGGTATGCATCTATTGCATAAAAGGTGTGATCACATTCCCGATAATACCCACTATTGAAGCATGCATCTAAAAAGTGAAAGCTCAAAGCGTCAGCTTCTGAAACAGGGACATCGCGAAAATAAACATGTTGCTTATCCTTAGCTACATTACCAACTCGCTCACCATGCAAGACTTCAAAAGTAGTAACATCAGCTCCTTCTACCTCCTTAGAATAAGCACAATAGATTTTATCACCCACCTGTTGATACATACAGGACAAAGGTTCTGCATCTCTCAACCGATAGGGTAATTTTTGTTCGAAAACGTAATCGTTCCCACAGGAAGTAGATAAACCTTCTTTAAAATCAATGATTTCAAAATCGGCAGGATCTGCATCTTCCAAAACAGTAAATGCATTCATATAGCTTTCAAGATAAACCTTATTCTTATCTCGAAAGTAATGAAATGACGATCCGTTGCTTTGAATGATTTCAAATGATGCGAAGTCGATTTCTTTGTAATACTTTTGGTAAACCTCCCGTCCGAATTGTCGTATGGAAGCGTCGCCAACTATTGTAAATCCATAATCCAAATCTTTTCTTTCCATTATCTTCTCTTTTATCAGCCCCCAATTTATCGTTTTTTGATATAAAAATCTAAATATCGACAAATGTCACGCTTATACAAGCTCAGTGTGCCATTTTGTCGATATTATCTCTATATGCCTGAATTGCGCTGCACTACCGGTTCTGCCATTAACATACTAAATTAAAGATGTATTTACCGATTTTTCCGGCGCAATTACCGAGAAATAAGTTGGACTCGTCTAATCGTTATTCGGTAAATCTGACTTCTGCTCTACCTTTGAGATATCAAATAAGAAATAGAAACATTAAAATATTTAAAAACATTTAAAAAAACAAAAAGATGAAAAAGACATTAACAACCATCGCAACTGCATTGATCATGATTACTTCATTCAGCTCTTTTGCTGCTGAAAAGGCAAACCCTTTAAAGGATGTGGAATCGGCCAAAGTCCTGACGACATATCTTGAGGCTACGACATTAGGCGCCGTGGAACTGAACAAGTTTCTTTTTACGGATGACTTCGAACACCATAACAGCGCTAACAACGCTACCTTCAACAAAAAACAATATACCGACTTCCTGAAAGCGAACAAGGGCGTTAAGTTTGCGTGTGAAACCCGTTATGAGATTATGGATCAGAGCGGCAAAGCTTGTATCGCAAAAGCGACCATGAAGTTTGACAATTTTACACGTGTAGACCATATTACCTTGATTCAAACTAACGACGGTTGGAAAGTAAGCAAAGTGGTAACGACTTATCCTATCAACTAATAAGCTTTTGATAAAAGTGTGATACTGAGCACTGATATATTCATAATTGATTAAGTAATTAAAATCCTGAGATTATCGGTCTCAGGATTTTCTGTATGGTGCGATTTGGAATCAACGAGTTGCCAATAATAGACGCATTAGTTAAAATAAAAATAGCACAGTCTTTGTACTGTAAAGTATATTGCTTCGGGCAGATGATCCGGTGGAAGACATAAACATATCCAAGGAATTCGACGGTGCCCTGAGATGTTAAATAGAAAAATATGCATATACTTACGGTTATCGGATGCGGAGATGCTTTTTCTAGTGGTGGTAATACGCAAACTTGTTTTCATGTGCAATCACCAACGGGCACACTCTTGATTGACTGTGGTGCAGGAGCACTTGCTGGTCTGAAAAAAAATAATATCCGTTTAGCGGAGGTTGAGACGATCATTATTTCGCATTTCCATGGCGACCATTACGGCGGCCTCCCTTATCTATTGCAGGACGCAGCGAAAGAAAAACGGGAAGAAAAGCTTACGATTATCAGTCCCGAAGGTGGCGAAGAAAAGATTCGACAATTGATCGAACTGCTTTATCCCGGAAGCAAGATGCTGGATAAGCTGAATTTGCAATTTATCGCATACCAGGAAGAGGTGGAAATAATACTACCCAATCTTACTGTGGTGCCCATACCGGTTGTCCATAAACCTGAAAGCCAGCCGCACGGTGTCAGGATAAGTTTCTCAGGAAAAATAATCGGATATTCGGGAGATACAGAGTGGACAGATCAACTGATAAAAATTGCAGCAGATACGGATTTATTTATCTGCGAATGCTGTTTTTACGCTACGGAGATAAACGGGCATATGAATTATCTAAAACTGTCCGCAAATATTGACTGTCTTGATATGAAACAGATACTGCTTACCCACTTTGATGAAGAGATGCTGAGAAATATGGATAAGGTCAAACTACCGCATGCTTATGATGGCTTGCGCGTAATACTGTAAACTGGGATTTTCGGAGCGAATAGATTTTTACTAAACCTATTCTATCCATGAACTACTGACCGTTTTACCTGTTGTATAA
>Ga0079224_100015121_pt1 | contig 10794 bp, 6 predicted proteins | sample Stecom2015_FD_80414 | JGI IMG/M metagenome (GOLD analysis project Ga0079224, IMG submission 80414) | Agricultural soil microbial communities from Utah to study Nitrogen management - Steer compost 2015 | ecosystem: Environmental > Terrestrial > Soil > Agricultural land | place: USA: Utah...
CCAGTACACCTACGACAGCGACGGCGCCATCGCCGCGATGGAGTTCATCCAGGACCTGTTCGACGACGGCTGTGCCGCGCTGGTGACCGAAGCCTTCGGTGACCAGACCAACTTCGGTGCCGGCCGCACGCTGTTCACCGTCGGCTCGTCCTCCGGGCTGCCCTTCTACCAGAGCGCTGTCGACGCCGGTTCGGGCCATGCCTGGAGCGTCGCGGCCATCCCGCACACCACCCCCGACCCCGTCATGAACGTCTACGGCGCCAGCGTCAGCCTCCCGGCCGGGCACTCCGCCGAGTCGACCCTCGCCTCGTGGCTGTTCCTGAAGTACTACACCGGCACCGAGGCCCAGGCCAAGTGGGCCGTGGCCAGCCAGTACTTCCCCGTGCGCCAGAGCGTCGCCGCGGAACTGGGTGACTTCTTCGCCGAGCTGCCGGCGTTCGGCACCGCGTTCGAGCTGCTGCCTTACGGCCACGCCGAGCCGCCCGTTCCCGGTTACGACTTCGTCCGCGACATCGTGACCTCGGCCATGGCCGACATCGCCAACGGCGCCGACGTGGCCAGCACCCTGGCCGACGTCACCGTGGAAGCCAACGAGATCCTGGCCGAGCAGATGGAGGGTCTCGAGTAAGCACTCTCAGCTGAGCGCCCCACGACCGGTCGGGCGGAGCGCGCGTTCGCGCTCCGCCCGACTTCCGTTGGCAGTCCGCGGTCGCTCGGGCTGGCGCCGTCGTACCCTCAGGCCGTGGTGAACGCCCTCTACCTGCATGTCCCCTTCTGCCCCAGCATCTGTCCGTATTGCGACTTTCACAAGATGCTCAGGCACGAGGGCCTGGTGGCGCGCTACCTCGACAGGCTCGAGGAGGAGATCCACCACTACGCCCGGCTCTACCCCGGCCCCTTGCGGACCGTGTACCTCGGTGGCGGCACGCCTTCGCACCTCAGCGACGCCGAGCTCACGAGGCTGCTCGGCGCCATCGACGGGGCCTGGGGACGGCAGGGCAGGGTCGAGACCACGCTCGAGGCAGACCCGTTGACCTTCGACAGAGAGCGCCTGGCGCTGTTCGCTTCACTCGGCGTCGACAGGCTGTCGATCGGCCTGCAATCGACGCAGGACGACGTGCTCCGCTACCTGGGGCGCGTGCACGACGGGGCTCAGGGCCTGGAAGCGGTCGCGTCGGCGCTGGAGAGCGGGATGCGCGTCAACGTCGCCGTCATGACGTCGATGGAGGGGCAGGACCTCGCTCGCGACCTCGGCGCCGTGGCGGAGACCGGCGCGGGCCACGTCAGCGTCTACAGCCTCACCATCGAAGAGAACACGCCCTTCGGGCGCCGCGGCTATCAGGTCGACGAGGAGCTCGACGCCACCGCGTTCGAGCTCACCGGGGCGGTGCTGTCCGGCTACGGGCTCGAGCACTACGAGGTCAGCAACCACGCCGTCCCCGGCCAGGAGTCGCAGCACAACCTGAGCTACTGGCGCGGCGACTACTACCTGGGGCTGGGACCGTCAGCCTCGGCCTACCTGCCGAGCCATGGACCGTTCGGAGCCAGGGTCAAACAGCCACCCATCAAGGGCTGGCTCGCCGGCGCCGCACCCGAGGTCGACGTCCTCGACGCCGACTCGTTCATCCTCGAACGGCTCCTCACCGGTCTGCGCACGCGCGCCGGCATCGATACCGCCTCCCTGGCCGCCAGGTCCGGAGCCTCGCTCGAAGAGGTGGCCGCGGCGTGGCTGCATGACACGACGCGTCACGGACTGCTGCGGCAGGAAGGCGCGTTGCTTACCGCAACCCCCACCGGCCTCCAGCGGCTCGACGCCGTCATGCGGGCGTTCGTGGGCAGCAGGAGGCCGGTCGCGGCGGTCAGTCGGTCATGATCGGGTGGGCCAACAGGCGCGCCATCACCGAGCCCGCGGCCACGCTCAACGCGCCGGGCACCTGCAGTTCCTGCGCCGCAGCATCGAACCGCTTGAGGCTCGGCAGCCGCGTGAGGAAAGCGTCGATACTGAGGCGTGGCTCTGCCGCCAACGCGGTGACGTAGGCGCTCGTCAGCCGCTCCTGGGCGGCCCTCAGGTCCATCACCGTGCCGGTGACCGCGATCTTCTCCCAGTAGTCGGCGGTCGGCAGCGCGGCAAGCGAGTCACGCAACGTGCCCAGCGACAGCCTGTCACCCAGCGCGTAGAACTGGATGGCTGCCTCCTCGAGGCCGACCCCAGCCGAGCGCGCCACCTCGATGACGCCGATCCCCGAAGGCATGTACTCGAGGCCGGCGACGGAGAGCGCCACCTCCTCGGCGTGCCCCGCCTTCACCAGGTCGTTGACGGCGCTCTGGTAGCGCCGCCGCTCCGCGGCGGGCAGGAAGTTCTCGAGGCCGGCCCGGAGCGTACGCAGCGGCTGGCGGTAGATCTCCAGCAACCGGGCGATGTCGTGGCCGACGAGGTTGTGGAACAGCAGCCAGCTGACAACGCCGTCGACGGCTCCGCTGAGCTGGCGCAACGCCGCGTAGGCCGCCTCGGGGTGCAACGCCTCGTGCGCGGCGTCGATGAGGGCGGCGAGGTCCAGGGCGTCGAGCAGTTCCATGGCGATGAGCGCGGCTCGCACGACCTCGACCGGGGTGGCGCCGTTCTGTCTCACGGCGCGGTGCACGAACTCCATGCCCAGAAGGTCGACGACGGTGTTGGTGAGTTGCGTCGCGGTGATCTCACGCCGCAGGGAATGCTGCGCGATCGCTCCCGGAGCGTGCTCGTCGAGCGTCGGCGGGAAGTAATCGTAGAGGAAGTGGGCGAGGTCCTCGTCGTCCGGCAGGTCCGTCTCGAGCAGGCGGCGGTACAGCCCCATCTTGACGTAGGCGAGCAGCACCGACAGCTCGGGCCTCGTCAGCCCGTCGCCCGTCTTGCGCCGCTCATCGAGTTGCTTGCCGGTCGGCAGGTACTCGACGTGCGGGTTGAGGCCGGCCGTGTCCACCAGGTACTCGAGCAGCGAGGAGAACAGTTCGAGGTCGGCGTTGGCCGAGCGCAAGGCCAGGCTCAGAGCCTGTGACTGGCGGTCGTTGTCGCGCAGCACCAGCGCCGCGACGTCGTCGGTCATCGCGACCAGCAGCTCGTCGCGTTGCGCGACGGACATCGCGCCCGAGCTCACCAGCGGCTGCAGGCAGATCTTGATGTTGACCTCGTGGTCCGATGTGTCGACGCCCGCCGAGTTGTGGATCGCGTCGGTGTCGTTGCGACCGCCGTTCCTGGCATATTCGATGCGGGCGAGCTGCGTGAACCCCAGGTTGCCGCCCTCGCCGACCACCTTGCAGCGCAGTTCGTCGGCGTCGACGCGGACGCCGTCGTTGGCCGAGTCGCCCACCTCCACGTTGCGCTCGGTTGACGCCTTGACGTAGGTGCCGATACCGCCGTTCCACAGCAGGTCGACCGGCAGGCGCAGCACCGCCTTGATCAGGTCCTGACCGCTCATGGCGAGGGCCGTGGTGCCGAGGAGAGCCTGGATCTCGGGGCTGAGCTCGATGCTCTTGGCGGCGCGTTCGAAGACGCCCCCGCCCGCGCTGATGAGGCTGGGGTCGTAGTCGGCCCAGGTCGAACGGGGCAGTTCGAACAGGCGCCTGCGCTCGGTGAACGACCTGGCGGCGTCCGGCTGCGGGTCGATGAACACGTGCATGTGGTTGAATGCCGCCACCAGCCTGGTGCGGTCGGTGTAGGTGAGGCCGTTGCCGAACACGTCCCCCGACATGTCGCCGATGCCGACCGCCGTGAACTCGTCGCGCATGACGTCGACGCCCATCTCGGCGAAGTGCCTCTTGACGCATTCCCACGCCCCGCGCGCCGTGATGCCCATCCCCTTGTGGTCGTAGCCGGCCGAGCCGCGCGAGGCGAACGCGTCGCCCAGCCAGAAGTCGTACTCGGCGGCCGTCGCGTTGGCCAAGTCACTGAACGTGGCCGTGCCCTTGTCCGCGGCGACCACCAGGTAGGTATCGGGCTCGTCATGAACGACCAGCCCGGCCGGCGTGACGCTGCGGCCGGCGACGAGGTTGTCCGTCAGGTCGAGCAGCCCCCGGATGTAGGTCTGGTACTGCTCGCGCACGTGGCTCCGGAGAGCGTCGCGGTCCGCGGGCGGGGCCTTCAGCACGAAACCGCCCTTCGAGCCGACCGGCACGATGACTGCGTTCTTGGTCATCTGGGTCTTCATCAGACCCAGTACTTCCGTCCTGAAGTCGTCGGGCCTGTCCGACCAGCGGATGCCGCCCCTCGCGACCTTGCCCCCACGCAGGTGCGTGCCCTCCACCAGCCGGCTCGACACGGCGATCTCGTAGAGCGGGCGCGGCTCAGGCATCGAGCCGACCTTGGCAGAGTCGAGCTTGAAGCTGATGCGTTCGTGTCCGAGGTAGTAGCTGGTGCGCACGCTGGCCTGCATGAGGTCGAGCAGGCCGCGTAGCGCCTGGTCCTCCGCCAACGACGACACCCCCGTGAGAGCGTCGAGCACGGCCTCGTGCGCGGCGGCCATCGCCGCGGTCCTGGCACCGCTTCCTTCACCGGTGGCGGGACCCAGCCGCGGGTCGAAGCGCGCCTCGAAGTAGGCGACCAGCAGCGCCGCCAGGTCGGGGTGCGCCAGCAGCGACGCGCTGACGAACGCGCGACTGGTTACCAGGTTGAGCTGCGCGTAGTACATCAGGTACGCGCGCAGCAAGGCCACCTGCCGCACCGTCAGGCCGGCCGTCATCACCAGCCGGTTGAGCCTGTCGTTCTCGGCGGAGCCATCCGTCAGGCCGTCGAGGGCCTCGAGCAGCCGAGCCTTGTCGTTGCGCACGTCGACCTGGGCGCCGGCATCGGTCTGGACCCTGAAGACGTCCACCGAGCGGATGTCCGGTTCCTGTTCGCCGTCATCTTCCCCGGCTCCGCTCACCGCCCTGTCGAGGACCCGGGGCTGTTCGCCGCTGACAGCGACCACGTATGGGTTCTGGTCGAGGACCCTGAAGCCGAGGTTCTCGAGCATGGGCAGCACGTCCGAGAGCGCCCTGCCGGGCCCGAGATGATAGAAGATCAGCAAGGTGATGGCGCCGTCGCCGCCGGAGACGGGGTTGACCAGGTCGAAGACGTTGGCTCTGTCTCTCAGCTTCTCGAGGTTGGCGATGTCGTGCACGGCTTGCGCCGGCGACACCTCCGCCTCGTAGCCCTCATCGAACGCCTTCTGGTACCGCCGCGCCAGCTCGCGGCCGCGCAGCTCGCCATGCGCTTCGATGAGCCGCTCGCGCAGGTCCTCACGCCAGGTCCTCGCCAGCTCGATCACGGTGCGTTCGAGCTCGTCGGCGTCGATGGTGGCGGGGTCGATGTCGGTGACGAAGTAGAAGTGGAAGCGGGCGTGGCTCTGGTCCTCGCCCAGCGCCAGGCGGTAGTCGACGCGCGTCGCCTTCAGCTCGTGCTCCAGGAAGTCCTGGATGGCGCGGCGCACCTCGCCGTTGAAGCTCTCCCGCGGCATGACGACCATGGCGCCGACGCCGCGCTTGAGCGGGTCCGGCCTGATGCGCAGCCTGGCTCCGCGCTCCTGCTCGAGGCTGAGGATGGTCCTGATGTCCTTCTGCAGCTGCTCGCTCTCGGAACTGAACAGTTCCTCCCGCGGCATCGAGTTGAAGGCAGCCACGATGGCCTTGTAGTCGTGCGAGCCGGGCAGGGCCTCGTCACGCTCGAGGACCTGTCGCAGCTTGCGCCTGAGGATGGGGATGTCGTCGACCGGCGTCGACTGCGCCTTGCCCGTGAACAACCCCAGGAAGCGCCGCTCGCCGCTGACCGCGCCGTCTGGCGTCAGCGTCTTGAAGCCGACGTAGTCCATGCGCCGAGCCCGATGAACGGTGGCCTCGGCGTTGGTCTTCGTCACCACCAGCAGGCGGCCACTGGTGACGCGTTCCCGCAACTGCGGGGGGATGTCCTTGAGGGGCACCGGTTCGACGTACCCGCTCTGAGCGAGGTTGCGCAGGATCCCCAGGCCGCTCTCCTTGACGGTCCCGAGGCTCGGCTCGCCCGCGACGTCGAGGATGGCGTACTCGCGGTAACCCAGGAAGACGAAGTTGTCGTCGTCGAGCCAATCCATGAAGTCCTGGTACTCGGCCAGTTCTTCGCGGCTGGCGTCGCCGGCCGACGCTCCTTCGGCGTCCCCCGCCGCGAGCGCCGCCAGCTGCTCCGACACGCTGCGCGCCATGGCCCGCATCGCCTTGTAGTCGTCGGTGGCCCGGATGACGTCGGTGAGCACTGCCTCGAGGCGAGCCTCGAGCGCGGGCAACGCAGCGTCCTCGAGTTTCGAGATGAAGAACATCTCGAATGCTTCGGCCTTGTCGGCGCCGTCCACCTCGATGTCGAGCAGTTGGCCTTCCTCACCGCGCTTGACGTCGATGATCGGGTGGAGTTGGAAGGCCAACTCGACCTGCTGCCTGGCGAGCTCCGCCTGGACCGTATCGACGATGAACGGCCGGTCGCCCATGACCAGCCTCACGACGGAGTAAGGAGAGGTCCAGCCGTCGGACGCGAACGTCGGGTTGTAGACCTGGACCCTGAGCTCGTCGTTGCCCAACGAACCCAGGAACTCGAGCCCGTCGACGGCCATGGCGTAGAGCGACTCGGCGTCGAACACCTCGAAGAAGCTGTCTTCGACCCTGCCGAGCAGTGCAGTGACGAACCGATCGAGTTGCTCGGCACCGCTCGTGTTCGAGCGTTCGATCCGTTCGTGCACTAGTTCAAGCGTTGCAGCCAAGATGATCACTCCATGGTCGGCCGGACGGCCAGGCTGTGGTCGTCGACGTCCGCTGTCGTAGTGCGGCCACGATAACGCCGCCACATCGGCAGATGTGTGAAGCCTCGAGGCATCGCCACTACAGGCCCTGCGTCCCGTCCCCGCCTATATACTCTGTCGTGATGATGTTCGTCCTGGCCACCGTCATGGTGGTCATCGACCAGTTGAGCAAGACCTGGGTAGCACGCACCCTCCCCCTCGACGGCCCCGACATCCCGCTTACATTGGGTCTTGGGATCACGCACACCCGCAACAGCGGTGCTGCGTTCGGGATGCTGCGCAACCTCGAGCTGCGCGTCGGCGGCTTCGTCATCGACGGCACCGTTCTGCTCGGTCTCCTGTCGCTGCTGGTGTCGGTGGGCTTGATCGTGTACATGAGCCGCAACGCCAGGCGCCTGACGCTGTTGACGAGGACGGCCCTCGGCCTGGTGCTGGCGGGCGCCATCGGCAACATGATCGACAGGCTGCGCCTCGGCTACGTCATCGACTTCATCCACTTCAAGGTGGGCAGCTTCGACTTCCCGGTGTTCAACGTGGCCGACAGCTGCGTCGTCGTCGGCGCCGGCCTGTTGATACTCAGCAGCTTCCTCGGTGGCGAGCGCCACTCCCACACCACGACCGTGGCCGGGCCGCCTCCGCCACCACCGCGCCGGCGCGCGCAACCTCTCGAGGACTACCCCGAACTGCCGCCCTTCGGTGGTCGGACATCGGAGCCGAGCGAGTAGTCAGTCGGCCGCGGCGCCACTCAGCGCCGGGCCAGCACGAAGCGCTGACGCCCCACCAGGTCGGCCTCGAGCCGTGACGACGACCACCCGCGCAAGCGCGCCAGCATGCTGCCCGCGTTGCGCGGGTCGAGTTCCAGCGCCAACAGCGCGCCGGCCGGCAACAGCGTCGCCGCCTGCCGGCGCAGACGCTCCGCCAGGTCGAGCCCGTCGCCACCGCCGAACAGCGCGCCCGGCGGGTCGTGCCTGACCTCCGGCGGCAGGTCGCCTCGGTCGGCGTCGGGCAGGTAGGGCAGGTTGGCGACCAGGGCGCCCGAGCGCGCGGCGACGGCCGCCACCTCACCGTCGGCCAACAGATCGGACAGCCGGAACTCCACTGCCAGTTCGAGGCTCCTGGCGTTGGCCTGCGCGACGGCCAGGGCGTCGGGGTCGACGTCGGTCGCCCACACCTCGACTTCGGGCCTCTCCGCCTTGATGGCCAGCGCCACGGCGCCGCTGCCTGTGCCGACGTCGAGCACGGTCACCGGACCGCCAGGGAGGTTCTCGAGGACCAGTTCGACGAGACGTTCCGTCTCGGGTCTCGGTATCAGCACGGTCGACGAGACGGCCAGTTGTAGGCCGTAGAAGGGTGCCGTGCCGATGATGTGCTGGACCGGTTCCCGCAGCACGCGCCGCTGCAGCATCGCCGCCAGGCTGGAGCGTTCACCGTCGAGAAGCGGACGGTCGTGGTTGACGCTCTGCTCCAGCCGCCCCAGGCCGGTCACGGCCTCGATGAGCATGACGGCTTCCGCCTCCGCCGCTGCGATGCCTGCGCCACGCAAGCGCCTGACGCACAGGTCACGGGCGCGCGCGACAGTGAAGGCCGGCTGCTCGGCCACGCCCGTCTCGGGCTCAGGCAGGCTTGACGACGACCCTGCGGTTGGGGCCCTCACCGCTCGATTCCGTCATCACGTCGGGCTCCTCGGCCAGCGCCATGTGAACCACGCGCCGCTCGGCTGCCGACATGGGCTCCATCTCGACTTCATGCCCCGACTTCCGCACGCGGGCAGCGGCGTTGAAGGCGCTCTCGCGCAGTCGTTCGTCACGGCGGCGCTTGTAGCCGCCAACGTCGACGTTGACCCGGACGCCGCGCCCTTCGTCACGGTTGACGACGGCGTTGGTGACGTACTCGAGTGCTGCCAGGGTCCGGCCGCCGCGCCCGATGATCTTGCCCGGATCGCCACCGAACACCTCGACGAAGACCTCGTCGTCGGTCACGGCGTCGATCTCGACGGCATAGGCGGGATCGATGTTGAGGAGTAGGTTGACGAGGAAGGACTCCGCGCGCTCGGCCGCGTCGCCCTGTACGACCATGACGCCGGCAGACGCCTCGAAGGCCATGGCGAACGATTCTTCCTCACCGTGCACCGCGTGGTCGCGCTGCTCCAGCGTGGCTGGCTCGAAGCCTTCGTCATCGATGGGGAGGGCGTCGGCTCGTTCGTCTTCGTCGACGTTGATGCCGATGCCCTCAAGGTACTTGTCGAGATCAGAATCACTCACTGTGGCGCCTCACTTGCCTCGTTTGGCAGGCACTGCAGCGGTCACCCTGGCCGGGGCTGGTTGCCCACGGCTGATCAACCAGTACTGGAAGACCTGCACGAGCATGGATACCACATAGTAGACCAGTACTCCGGCGGGGAACGTGACTATCACGAAGACGAAGACCACGTTGATGATCATCGACTGGCGCAGCATCTGCGGGTTGCCGCGCGCCGAGAAGTAAGACGTCGCCACCATCACGGCAACGTAGAGGATCGGCAGGATGAACAGCGGGTCGGCCTGGCCCAGGTCGGGCAGCCACAGGAACCCCTCGGCGAACTCGAAGTTCACGAACACGCGCCACAAGATGATGAACAGCGGCATCTGCAGGAGGATGGGCAAGCAACCGCCCGCCGGGTTGACGCCGGCCTCGCGGTAGAGCTTCATGGTCTCCTGCGTCAGCTTCTCGCGGTCGTCCTTGTGCTTGCGCTGCAGCTCTTTGATCTTCGGCTGCAGTGCCTGCATGCCGAACATCGACCGCGTCTGGGTGCTGATAAGCGGCCACACCACCACCCTGAACAGCAGCGTCAGCACGATGATCGACAGACCCCAGCTGGGCACGTACTGGTGGATGAACTGCAGCAGGTTGACGATCAGCAGCGACAGCCGGCCCAGGATGTTGGGCCTGAACAGGCCCGGCAGGTCGAGGTAGCCCTCCTGCTCATAACGCACCAGTTCGTTCCTGCCTGCGTAACTGTCGACCAGCAGTTGGGCTTGCGCGTCGCCGGCGGCCAGCGTGGCCTGCAGGAACACGAGGTTCGGGCGCATGAAGCCTGCCTCGAGCACGTCTCCCCCGGCTCGAGGCAGCATGATGAGCGCCTCGTCGCGGTTGTTGTCGGCCTTCTGCAAGGCGACGTAGGTCGGGTTGGAGAAGGTCCGCTCGCCCGGGTTGAGCGCGAACGTCTGGTCGTAGCCGACCTTGATGACGGGGTTCGCCGTCCTGGCGATGCCCGGCGCCGCCACCTGAAGGGTGACGCTCTGGTCGACGGCCGCGGTGTCCGGGGCGTCCGGAGCGTCGTCTACGGCATCAGCGGCACCGTCGGCCTGCGCCGGCACCGCGTCGGCTTCGGCTTGGGCGCCGGCGGCGCGCGTGACCACGAGCGTCTGCTCGGTGGTCTCGGTGACGTTGCTGACCAGCACGGTGCGCTCGACGGTGAAGCCGGGAACGGTGAACGTGAACGTGCCGACCAGCGTGAACTGGTCGCGCTTCACCCACGCGCCCTCGACGTTCTGCGGCTGTGAGTACTCCCCATCGATGAGCAGCGCGTTGCCTGGGATGGTGGACTCGAACGGGATGAGGTTGTTGCGGGCAGCCACCTGGTAATCGGTGAGGTTCTGGCCCCGCTGCACCTTGACGTAGGCGCCGGCCAACTCGCCGGAGGGCGTGAAGAAGAAGTCGGTGCCCTTGGTAGGGATGCGCGTCAGCACATCGTCTTCGTGAGCGCACAGGAAGGACGGTGAAGCGCTGCTGCATGACGCCATCAGGTCGTCGACACCCTTGAACTGCGACACCGGGAAGTCGCCGGCCTCGAACACGACCTTGCCCACGCCACCGAAACCGAAGGCGAGAGCCGTCGAAACCAACGAGAGCCCCAGGATTGAGGCGAGCGCGAGGGTGAGCGCCCTTCTAGCGACCGATTTCAAGTTGCCTCCGTAGAGACGTCATGCTGACGACGAGGTGGGACCGGGTCGTAACCGCCCGGGTTGAACGGATGACA
>Ga0079224_100015122_pt1 | contig 10794 bp, 9 predicted proteins | sample Stecom2015_FD_80414 | JGI IMG/M metagenome (GOLD analysis project Ga0079224, IMG submission 80414) | Agricultural soil microbial communities from Utah to study Nitrogen management - Steer compost 2015 | ecosystem: Environmental > Terrestrial > Soil > Agricultural land | place: USA: Utah...
GGTTCGTTGCGGTGCAGACAATTCGGGAACCGACATTCAGATGACCGCGCAAAAAATTCTCTGAAATTGTGCGCTACATCCATAGGTTCAAGATTATTGAATGACAACATCTTGATACCCGGTGTATCAATGATATAACCACCCATGTCGAGCATAAACATTTCAGCAAAGGTGGTGGTATGTTGTCCCTTACCCGAGTATTCCGAAATATCATCAGTGCGAAGGCCGAGACCAGGCTGTATAACATTAATCAGACTCGACTTACCAACACCCGACTGCCCGGCCACCAGCGATGTGCGATCGCGCAGAATTGCCCGCAATTCGTCAACACCTTCACCGGTGATTGACGAACAACTCATCACCTTGTAACCTATGTCTTCGTACATTATTTTTAATCCGCCATACAACTCCCATTCGTGGTCGGTAAACAGATCGCATTTATTGATGATCAGGGTAACCGGAATATCATGTGGTTCAGTCATCAGAAGAAACCTGTCAATGAATCCCATTTTCAGGGATGGCTGTATAATGGTGGTGACGAGAATGGCCTGGTCAATATTGGCCGCCAAAAGGTGAAGATCATGTTTCTTTCGCGGCGATTGTCGCACGATGTAATTGCGGCGCGGTAACACTTCGGTAATGACGCCCCTTGTACTATCGCCCTGTTCATATTCCACTTCAACCTCATCACCGACACCAACGGGATTGGTCGTACGGATATCGTCTAACCGCAACCTGCCGATGATGCGGCATGGCAGGATATTGCCATCTTCCAGCAAAATATCATGCCAGCTTCCCGTCACTTTGGTCACCTTGCCTTTCATATCAGAATCGCTGCAAAGGAATAACAAACTCCACTAATCCTGGTTTTCCTTTAGTTTCATCCAATCGGTGGGAATACCTGAGACCGAGAGAAATGGGCACAAAATCAAAATCAACAATCCATTCAGCGCCAATGCTCTTTTGTGCTGTTTCCGGTATCCCCTGATGGCGAATAAAGTCCATATCGCAAAACAGATTCAGTCGCCACCTGCGGCAATATATGAGCCCAATGATACCCATATCGGGGTACAGCACCGGCAGGCCATAAGATAGGCTGATACCTGTCATGTTCTCTGCCCGTATAGGAAGTGCATATCCGCGTGCACCGATATACGGATTGCCAGCGATGATGGCATCATCGGACTGCTGGTGCAACCATTCTCCTCTGATGTTCACATAATGTGTCGGATGAACACCTCGCACGGCAAGTTCCATACTGCCATACCATTGAGAAACCGGGATTTTGGAAAGATTATGCGCATAGGATACATCCGCCCTAATGCCCAGTGGCGTCTGGTACTGTCGGTAAGCCTTGAGTCGCTGCATGACAGCCATCAGCTGGTGGCGCAGATACTGGTTTGATGCAAAATTTTCCGAATGCCTGTAAACCGACTCGTGGTGAAAAACTGAAGATAGCAGGATATTCCGGGTAGAGACGCCCGGCGTATATAGCAGCGGCAGGGCAAGCCCTGCATACAAGTCATTGGTTAAGTACCGGAGATCGCTACCTGGCAAAGGTGACTGCCTCCTCAGCGCATGGTGACGCAATCCGAAAATCACTTCAGGATAGAACATACCAAAGCGACCTTCGATAAATGGTCCATGATCTTTGCTGTCAGGATCATACTCATACCCAGCGAATATGGAAGTATTGTTGAGCAGGTTGTCAGACAACAGACCCAATCGGACGAAACCATCGCTTTCACCAAATGTCAGGCTGTGTGGAGCGATGAGTCCGTGCCAGTGGGAAATACTTTTAATGGCAAATGTATCTGATGAAGGATCACCTTCGAGCAAATTCTTTGCACCTACGAATCGGCTATGATCACCGACTGGCCGGAGCGATTCTACCGGCGTCCAATCAGATGGAATGCCGGATAAAATTGTCGGCTTTCGGCCATTGATGCGATATTCTACACATATCACCTGATTATTTTTCGCATCCCATTCAGGTTGGTAGTGTGCAAAACCTCCCTGACTCACCTGATAGATGCTGTTATCAGTTGTGTCAATAGCGTAGATCTGGTCGGTTGGACCAAATCCTGCATCGATCAAAATCCACTTGTCAAACACCGCCGGACGCCCAAGTGCAGCATATGAATAAGGTGTAACAGGTGTTATTTCTCCAGAAGAGATATCCTGAATAACAAGCGCCATTTGTCCACTAGCATTTCGCGCGGCAGCGACCAATTTCTTTTCATCATCACTGAATCGGGGATGTCCCAGATAGAGATTCACCGGATTAGGCAATGCATGTAACACCGCTCCGCTATAGGTGTCGATGATGTGCAATTGATACCGTCCGTTCTGATCTGTATGCAAAGCTGCTATTTGGTCGCCGGCACTATTCAGGTTAGGCATCGCGTATCCCTTTTCAGGTTCGACCTGCTTCCGTCGACCGGTATTCAGATCGTAAAACACAATCACATTTCTGTCGACGCGCTCCCACCTCGGATGATATCGCAGCTCGGTCCAAACGAGCGTACTTCCACGCTGATCGAAATGGGAATCCTGTCGCAAACCGGTGGAGACAATCTTTACTTTTTGTCCGTTTGGCTGAATGCGATAAATGGCGTTAGTGCGATCAAAGGTTGTTATTGAAGCATAAAGCCTGCCGAGCGAATCGACCCTGGGCCAGGACATGTCCAGGTAGGGATTATCCCATTCCTTCTCTGCCACACCTATTTTCGGATATGTTATATACGTTTCATTTTCCTGCACCCATTGATCAGCGTGCCATTTATAGGCATCCTGATAAAAGTCCTTTAGCGGTTTACCAAATCGTTTTTGCATGGCACCACCAAACGGCACCAGCGGGTTGCGCAATCTTGCTGCATGGTGCAGTATGGTATCCCAGATATGTTCTCCGTATGCTTCTCTGCCATAATTCACAATCAAATAACCAAGCGTATACCGGTCGGGGATGTTATAGCGGTAGGATCCGCCCCATGCGAGGAGGAATGGCCATGGCTCTTTACCACTAACCGCCAACTCGCGATAGGGATGTGTAAAATAACTCAGGCGACCGCGGCCTTGTGGTGAAAGTCGCGTCTCAGCCATCACCGCATCTCCTTCTACAAACCAGTCGGGCACCGACCAAACGTATAAGGCAGCAAACCCTATATCTCCAAATATCGATCCCGCCAAACGAGTAATGCCGGTATTGGCTCCGTGCGTTTGTTGCACATGACGGTATTCGTGTATGGCGAGTAATTCTTCCCATAGCAGGGATCCCAAACGAAACGCATTCTCGGATGGCTGGAGATAGAATTCCGATTTGAATGGCAGTAGTCCGACATAGCCGTTGGAAACATTCGTCTGCGGTTGCAACAGGATTGGCACTCGCCTGAAACGCCCGGGCATTGTTGATGATGATGAGCGATCCATCTCCAACACGAGTGATGCTATGCGATTGGCCGTGGATTCAAAGCCGGCCGGAAATACAATTTGAATACTGTCGTGTGACAACTTCCGCAAGGGCGTGCCGGGAGGGATTAATCCGAGGCGTTGGGCACCTGTTGATACAGACAAAAACAGGAGGAAAAGGCCAACGATTTGACGCAGGGCATTAGACATTCAGGGCAAGGTTATGCGAATGCACGGTTGCCGCAATATCAATCAGCAGTGAAGGGTCGTGCTCGAAGGCATTGCCAATTACGATGACATCAGCACCGGCATTCAGGTTTTCAGAGACTTTTTCGGCTGAGCGAATTCCGCCGCCCACAATTACGGGAACCGAAACTGCATGACTGACGGCTGAAATCATTTCACCGGAAATCGGTTTGTTGGCACCGCTTCCTGCATCCATAAAAATGAGCTTCAGGCCCAGCATTTCTGCTGCAAGGGCCGTGCATACCGCGATGTCGGCCTTATTGGCAGGGATGGGAGAAGTGTTGCTCATATAGAGCACGGTCGTACCCACGCCACCATCGACCAGCATATAGCCCGTGGGCAGGACTTCAAGCGGGCTCAGTTTGAGATAAGGTGCTGCGATGACATGCTGACCGATGAGCAGGTCTGGGTTGCGACCGGAAACGAGAGAAAGAAACAGAATGGCATCAGCCTTGTAGCTGATCTGATAGGAATTACCCGGAAAAAGAATCATGGGGATGTTGCACTGCTCGCGAATCATGGCGAGACATTGATCGAGTTGATTGTTGACCAACAGGCTTCCACCAATGAAAAAGTAGTCTACTTTGCAGCGCACAGCGAGCTTGATGAGCTGATCGAGGTTGCCCATCCTCAACTTGTCGGGATCAATCAGTACGGCCAGCTTCTTCTTCCCTTGTTGCCTGGCAGTGAGTAGTTCCGAATAAATGGTGTTCCGGGTGGCTTCCATACGCCAAATATATGTAAATCGCCGTATTGCACTTCCGCCGCGCCCAATAACTTTCCCTTTGCCCCGGGTCGACGGGCAAATGAAAAAACAGGCATAAACACTGCCCTGTCGGGTAAAAGGAATTACTTTTTCAGTCCGATTTCGCGAAGCCTTTCATTCAGGTATTCACCAGCTGTGATCGGCTGATAGGCCAGCGGTCTGTCTACCGTCACCGTACCGGGAAGGCAGGTGAGATCCATGTCTATCCGCGGATGCAGGAAGAAGGGGATCGACAACCGGGGTTTATGCCATTCTTCCCGCGGCGGATTGACGACGCGGTGCGTTGTCGAAATCAGGTAGTTGTTGGTCAGTCGCTGCAGCATATCACCGACATTGACGACGATTTCATCTTCGCCAGGAATGATGTCGAGCCATTGACCCTTGAGATCGAGAATCTGCAGACCACCGGCAGAAGCGCCGACGAGCAGTGTAATGAGGTTAATGTCTTCGTGTTGTTCCGCGCGAATAGCTGATTTGGGCTCCTGTGTAATCGGCGGATAGTGGATGGCGCGCAAAATGCTGTTGCCATTATCAATTCTTTCGTCGAAGTACGACGGATCGAGATGGAGATGGATAGCTATAGCCCGCAGCAATTGTGCTCCGGATGCTTCAAACGCCCTAAACAATTCGAGGCCGGTTTTGGTAAACTGCGGAGTTTCGGCCACATGAACATTATCATCGCGATACACCACCCGCAGCGGATGGTCATCAGGTACTTCCTGCCCGATTTGAAAAAATTCTTTCAGGTCACCGACATTACTTTGTTTGGCATGCTCCATACCGAATGGCGTATACCCGCGTTGTCCCGCAAGTCCGGGCACTTCGTACCTGCGCTTCACATCCTCCGGCAAAGAGAAAAATGCCTTGGCCTCGGCGTAAAAACGGTCGACCAACTCTTTGGAATTGCCGTGGTTGACGACACCCACAAAGCCATATTCGTGAAAGGCATTGCCGAGTTCGCTGACAAATGCGGTTTTTTCGGAATCACTTCCTGAAACGAATTTTTGCAGGTCAACTAAAGGAATAGCTCTTGACATTCTACATGGATTTACTCCCGGAAAAACGGAATTAATTCAAGTCAAAATTACGAAACTTTCAGGTGGTGAGTTTTCAGACTACGGCTACTACCGCGGTGGACGATAGCCCGACATATCCAGAATTTTCTGGGCGTCATCCAGTTTAAGTAAGTCCTTTAGGCTGACCTCCGGGTGTTTTTTCATGTACGCCCGCACGATCTGCCAGCCAAGCCACGAGCCGGTATTTCCGGGCGACTCGCGCGGCATACCCGGTGATGACGGACTGGGCCCGATGTATTTCTGGATTTTGGTCATGGCTGTTTCATAGAGCCAACCACCGGTGGTAAAGTGATACCAGATATCGCGCTCGTGGGTTTTGGCCCAATTCATTTTTTCCAACGAATAATCCATGATCACCGTATCTGATACATTGGGCATGAGGCTTTCCATGATAAACAGCTTCTTGCCATTATGGATCATATAGTCGATAAGCCTGTTGCCCGGCGGTGGCCCGGCCAAATCCTCAATCCACACTTCCAGCACACGGCGCACCATATGGTCGCGGTTATAAGAACGGATGAGGTAGTCAGAGAAAGCATTATTGAGTCCGGTGTACGTCCTGTAGGGAAAGTCTTCGCCCAAAAACAATTCGAGGCTGATGCCGATACCATCGCGGAGACTGTCTTCTGCATATAGAAACGGAAAGTAGCCGAAATCGGAAATCGTGGTGTACACTTTTGGCGGGTTTGTTTCCGGGAAATAGTATCGCGCATATTTGAACGTCGTCTCCAGGTCTTTTTCGAGGAAACTCACATCCGGAAAAATGGTCTGTACGGTATCGTACAACCACCGTGTGCGCGGATGGCGAATCCATTCCTGCAGTCGCGCAATTTCACCTTCATCATCTTCCGTGGTTTGGAGATCATCACCGGCGGGTACAACATACCTGAAATATATTTCCGCGAAGGCGGGATGTTCCTGCTGAATTCGATAGATATCTGCAGCTGAAATCATGGTATCAGCCAGCAATAGCTGCTCAAATCGGGTCAGCTCTACATCAACCTTAATGTGAGAGACATCCGGTATCTTTGTCCCGTCACCCGACGAACACGCCTGCAGGCAAATGGCGAACATCAACCAGCACAGTATTTCCGCAAATTTCCGGCTTTGGCGCAGATCAGGGATTGAACACATTTGAAGTCACAGTAATTTTTGAACGATTAAAGAGGATGAAACACATTTCTGCAAAGATAGGATGTATGTTGGTGCTGCTGTTGGTAGCAGTTGCCGGACTCAGGGGTCAGGACAGGTCATTTCGTCTGGGTTTCCAGACCGGACCGGCGATTTCCTGGCTGAACAACAATGAAAACCTCATCACGCGCACTGGCGGCCACCTGGGGCTGAAACTCGGCACCACGGCTGAGATCCATTTCAGCGACAGCTACGCTATGACTTTCGGTCTGGGGCTCGGCTTTCACCAGGGCGGTGAATTTCAATATTCCATCGGTGGCAATTTCCTGCCCAATTCCACCCTCAGCGACCCTACGCTGAACACGGGCGATAAGCCATTGCCCGATGGGGTGAAGATCGATTACCGACTGCAATATATCGAGCTTCCTGTCGGACTCAAACTGCGCTCCAGGGAGATGGGTTACAACCGCTTTTTCATCGAAGCACCTATCATTACCCTGGCCATACTGACTCGCGGACGTGGCGATATTTCTGCAGAACAATTCCTTTTTGAGCGGGAAAACATCCGGAAGGATTTGAGGTTTGCCAATATATTCTGGGGCCTTGGTGCAGGTATCGAGCGATCAATCAGCCTGAATAATTCGGTTACCGCAGGTATTTATTATCAGAACGGCCTTATTGATGTAACCAAAAACAAAGGTCACCGTGCCATTGATAATCCTGAGGTTGTTCCACCCTTTTTGCTTCAGGATGAAAAATCACGGGCTACCCTGAGCAATCTTATTCTTCGGCTCGGCATCTTTTTCTAAAACGCCATTTGAAGTTTAACTTTCCGACACGTACCACAGTTATGGTGCGAAAATTTAAATGAACACCGGACTTTAAAAACGGATTAACTTTCATCAGCTTCCGGTTAATACGAACGTGGTATGGATACATTTGATACATTACTACATGCATTTATTCGTCAAGGCCTCGCAGAAGATGTCGGCGAAGGCGACCATACTTCACTTGCCTGTATTTCGCCAACGCGGATAAGCAGGGCGCGTCTGCTGGTAAAGGAAGATGGCGTTGTTTCAGGCGTGGAAGTCGCGCGGCAGACTTTCAAGGAAATTGCTCCGGCGGCATCATTTGAAGTAGTCATTCCCGATGGCTCACCGGTCAGTCCCGGCGATGTTGTATTTTTTGTGACCTGTCCAACGCGTTCGCTGCTCATGGCAGAGCGACTGGTGCTCAACACCATGCAGCGAATGAGTGGTATTTCATCACTCACAGCATTGTTTGTCCAGGAAATCGAAGGTTTGCCCGTTAAAATTCTCGATACACGCAAGACCACGCCCGGTATGCGTTTTCTCGAAAAGGAAGCCGTGCGGCTTGGCGGTGGTGAAAACTATCGCTCCGGACTTTATGATCGCATCATGATCAAAGACAATCACATTGATGCCTGCGGTGGCATTGCAACGGCCATCGACCGTACAAAGGAATACCTGGCACGCACGGGGAAAAATCTCGCTATCACCATTGAGGTTCGCAACCTTGTCGAATTGCAGAAGGTACTCGACCGGGGCGGCATCGACCGCATTATGATGGATAATTTTGAAATCCCAATCCTGCGTGAAGCTGTCGCGCTTGTCAACCGACAATATGAAACGGAAGCGTCAGGCAATATCACCCTTAAAAATGTACGCGCATATGCGGAGACCGGCGTTGATTATGTCTCTTCAGGCGCGCTTACACACAGCGCAGGTTCGCTCGACCTGAGCCTGAAAGTCATCCACTCAGAGGGATAACAAAAAACACTTCGATATATCAATGCATACAAGCCAAAAAGCCCGGAGACACCCCTGCCTCCGGGCGGCTGTACAATCACTTTGCTGGAAAAAATACCAGGAAGCCGACAAAGGCGGCAAGCATCAAAACAATGAGCCAAAACCTCATGTCATTGTAGAACTGAATCTGACCTTCTATGTTCTTTTTAGCTGTGATTCGATCCCTTCCCTCCATGGCATCCTGGTATTGAAATTTGCATCTTAGTTTTAATCAAACATCTACACAGGGAACTTTCAAAAAGGATACCATATCATTTTAGGATAATATGTTAATGTCGTTTAACACCCTAATAGCCTGAAAACGAAACCGCTTCATATATAACCGCCCATTTCGCACAAATTCAGAAAGAATTATTTCTGAAGAATCTTTACCAAATGGCGCCTTCCAATCCGGAAACCCGGGCTATTTATTGCCGAATACCGAAAAGTATGTGGGTCAGTATTTTTTTGAGATAATGCCTAAAGGCCTTTGAGGATACGTTTTACCAGTTCTGGACCGGCATAGATCAAACCGGTATACACCTGTACGAGGGACGCTCCGGCATTGAGGTGGTGACCTGCCGTAGCAGCATCTTCAATTCCACCGACACCGATGACTTCATAGCGGCCTTCACTTTTTTCGGCGAGATATCGAACAACCGGCACGGAGAGGTCGTGTAATGGAGCACCGCTGAGTCCGCCGGCGCCGATGGTTTCAACTTTGGCAGCGGCTTCTTTCAACCCGTTCCTGGTGATCGTGGTGTTGGTGGCAATGACACCGGAAAGCTTTGTAGCGTGCAGAATCTCAGCAATCTCATCGAGTTGTTCAACAGTGAGATCGGGGGCAATTTTGAGGAATACCGGTTTACTTTGTTGATTGTGTTCCTGCAGCGTGGAGAGCAATTTCATCAGCGGCTCTTTATCCTGAAGCTCGCGCAAACCTGGCGTATTGGGTGAAGAGACATTCACCGTGAAATAATCGACAAGATCATACAGGCGATTAAAGCAGATCAGGTAATCATTCACTGCTTCCGCATTGGGTGTATCCTTGTTCTTCCCGATGTTGGCGCCAATGATCAGTCCGCTGGGCTTTTTCCGTGCCAATCGCTGTGCCAGCACTTCCACGCCGTCATTGTTAAATCCCATGCGGTTGATCAGTGCCCGCGATTGCGGCAATCGGAACAACCTCGGCTTCGGATTTCCGGGTTGTGGCCTTGGCGTAATGGTACCGACCTCAATATGACTAAAACCAAGCAATGCCATAACCTCCAGAAACCGTCCGTTTTTGTCAAAACCCGCTGCAAGTCCCACAGGATGAGCGAAGGTCAGTCCGGCGACTTTCTTTTCCATCCCAGCCTGTTTTACCGAATACATCGATCGCAACAGCACCTTCATTCCCGGCATACGGATCAGCGTCATCAGTAACCACATGGTGAGATAATGCGCGCGCTCGGGCGGGAAGAGAAAGAGGAGTTGCTTTAGTATTGGATACACGGGGTAAAGATAGAAAGAGCATGCGATCACACCTCTGGGTCCCTCTCAAGCGGGGAACAGCGCATGAAAAAGTGCGAGCGTATGAGCGTGAGACCACATCATAGGAAATACAAATAAATAAAAATACCCTATGTGCCTTACTTGTTTAAAATCCGATTTGCCGGCCTGAGGTATACCTGAGCTTTTGTGTTCTTTGTTCCTACTTTGTGTCCGCTGTGGTTAAAATATAATCTCAATTTTGGCGAAAACTTATGCATGCAGAAATACATCAAATCATCTGTGGCGGCCGGGCAGAAGTTCAGTTGTACTTTTATATGCGTTAAAAAATAACGTTTCCTGATTGCGATTTTACAGATATCCTATCAACAACTCATCCTCTTCATGATGCTGTCAGGCGAGCTTGATAAAATTGTCTTCAATCTTTACGTTAAAACTAATATCTGCATGTAATGCTTTAAAAACTTTAATAATCGTATCAATGGTAGCACTATTGGCACTATTCTCCAATTTAGAAATTTGCGATTTGTTGGAACCGATCATATGACCAAGTTCAGATTGCGTTAAATTTCTTTCCAGGCGAACTGATTTGATCATCCTGCCCAATAAATCCATTCGTAGTTCGTATTCGTATTCTTCACGCGCTGAAGAGCCTGTTTTACCAATGTACTTGTTTTTCATTTCAGCAAGCGTGTATGTCCTCATCTTCGTTGTTGCCATGCGTTTACCTCAATAGCTTGTTTTTAAAATATGCATCCCGCAACTTCATAACCCGAGCAATTTCTTTTCCAGATTTTTTATCAACCTTCTTGATCAATCCATGCGTCGCTGTTACCAGTGATTCTTTGTTGTCTGATTTATCTCAAAA
>Ga0079224_100015123_pt1 | contig 10794 bp, 6 predicted proteins | sample Stecom2015_FD_80414 | JGI IMG/M metagenome (GOLD analysis project Ga0079224, IMG submission 80414) | Agricultural soil microbial communities from Utah to study Nitrogen management - Steer compost 2015 | ecosystem: Environmental > Terrestrial > Soil > Agricultural land | place: USA: Utah...
GACAACTTCCGTCAGGAGGTCAACGGCAACGGCCTTTCCTCCTATCCTCACCCCTGGCTGATGCCCGATTACTGGCAGTTCCCTACCGTTTCCATGGGTCTGGGTCCTATTGCAGCGATCTATCAGGCACACGTGATGAAGTACCTGACCAACCGCGGCCTGATGGACAACAGCGATCGCAAGGTCTGGGCCTTCCTGGGTGACGGTGAGACGGACGAGCCGGAATCCCTGGGCGCCATCGCCAAGGCCGGACGCGAGAAGCTGGACAACCTGATCTTCGTCATCAACTGTAACCTGCAGCGTCTGGACGGACCGGTGCGCGGCAACGGCAAGATCATCCAGGAGCTGGAAGGCATCTTCCGTGGTGCCGGCTGGAACGTGATCAAGGTGATCTGGGGCCGTCACTGGGACGAACTGTTCGCCGCTGACAAGGACGGGCTGCTGCAGCAGCGCATGGACGAAGTGGTGGACGGCGAGTACATCAACTATTGGGGCCGCGGCGGCGCCTATACCCGCGAGCACTTCTTCGGCAAGAGCCCTGAGCTGCTGAAGATGGTGGAGCACCTGTCCGATGACGACATCATGCGTCTGAACCGTGGTGGTCACGATCCGTTCAAGGTTTACGCAGCCTATGCCCAGGCCGCGAAGGCCAACGGCAAGCCGACTGTCATCCTGGCCAAGACCGTCAAGGGCTATGCCTTCGGTGATTCGGCCGAAGCACAGAACGCTACTCACTCGGTCAAGAAACTCGACGTGGACGGCCTCAAGCGCTTCCGTGACCGGTTCAATATTCCGGTCACTGACGACAGGATCGAAGAGGTTCCCTACTATCGTCCCGACGAGGACAGTCTGGAAATGCGCTACATGCGCAAGCGTCGCGAAAGCCTCGGTGGCCCGGTGCCGTCGCGTCGGGTAGAAGCCCAGACCCTGAATATCCCAGGTCTGGACGCCTTCGCTCCCCAGCTGGCCAGCACCAAGGACCGCGAAATCTCCACCACCATGGCGTTCGTGCGCATCATCACCACGCTGTGCAAGGACAAGGAACTGGGTCAGCGCATCGTGCCGATCGTACCGGACGAGGCCCGCACCTTTGGTATGGAGGGCATGTTCCGCCAGATCGGCATCTACTCTGCCGAAGGGCAGAAATACGAGCCGATGGACTCCAAGCAGGTGATGTACTACCGCGAGGATACCAAGGGTCAGATGCTGGAAGAAGGCATCACCGAGGCAGGTGCATTCTCTGCCTGGCTGGCGGCTTCGACTTCCTACAGCGTCAACGACTATCCGCTGATTCCTTTCTATATCTATTACTCGATGTTCGGGTTCCAGCGCATCGGCGACCTGGCCTGGGCTGCCGGTGATTCGCAGGCGCGTGGCTTCCTGATTGGTGCCACCGCAGGGCGCACCACGCTCAATGGCGAAGGCCTGCAGCACCAGGATGGCCACAGCCATCTGCTGGCATCTACCATCCCCAATTGCGTGACCTACGATCCGACCTACTCCTACGAGCTGGCCGTTATCATCCAGGACGGCATGCGCAGGATGTATCACGAGAAAGAGTCGGTGTATTACTACATCACCACGATGAACGAAAACTACACCCATCCAGAGATGCCTGCGGGTGCGGAAGAGGGCATCATCAAGGGGATGTATCTGCTGGAAGACGGCGGAAGTAAAGAGTATAAAGTGCAAGGCAAGGCCGTAACCGACCAGCGCATCAGGCTGCTGGGCAGTGGCACGATCCTGCGGGAAGTGCGCGAAGCTGCGAAGATCCTGCGTGAGGAGTATAAGGTGGCAGTGGACGTCTGGAGCGTCACCAGCTTCAACGAGCTGCGCCGCGATGGTATCGAGACCACTCGCTGGAACATGATGCACCCGACCAAGAAAGAGAAGGAGAGCTATGTTCAGAAGTGCCTCTCCAACGCCAAAGGTCCGGTTATTGCCTCTACCGACTACATGAAAGTTCATGCCGACCAGATTCGAGAGTTCGTGCCTGACTCCTACCGCGTGCTTGGCACCGATGGTTTCGGTCGCAGCGATACCCGCGAGAACCTGCGCCACTTCTTTGAAGTCAACCGCAAGTTCGTGGTGCTGGCCGCGCTGACAGAACTGAAGGCCCGTGGGGTCGTAACTGGCGAGACCATTGCCAAGGCAATGAAGGCAATGGAGCTCGATCAGGACAAGGTGAGCCCGCTGACCGTATAAGCGGCGGGTGTACCGGCCAATAACAATGATCAAGAAATTCAGGAGCATGATCAGTGCCAGTTGAAAGCATAAAAGTACCGAATCTGGGTGATTCGAAAGATGTGGAAGTCATCGAGCTTCTGGTAACCCCCGGACAGACTGTCAGTGAGAACGATTCGTTGATGGTGCTGGAGAGTGACAAGGCCGCGATGGAGATTCCTTCTCCGAAAAGCGGCGTGGTCAAGAGCATCAGCATCAAACTGGGTGACCAGGTATCCGAGGGCGACGAAATACTGCTGATGGAAGTGGAAGGCGGGTCTGCCTCCGCGGAGGAGGCCCCGGCAGACAAGCCTGCTTCCGAGCCCGCTGCGGCCGATGTGGCTGCCAAGCAGGAGCAGGCCTCCGAGGAGCCACTGACAGAGGAAGCGGCATCCGGCGAGAGCAGTGTCGAAACCATCGAAGTGCCTGATCTGGGCGGTGACAGCGATGTGGAAGTCATCGAGGTTCACGTCAAGGCAGGCGATGTGATCAGCGCGGAAGATTCGTTGATCACCCTGGAATCAGACAAGGCCGCCATGGAAATTCCTTCTCCCAAGGCGGGCGAAGTCAAATCCGTGAAGATCAAGGTAGGCGACAAGGTCTCCATGGGGGCTGCCATTCTGGAACTGGTAGTCGCCGGTGCGCCTGCGAAGAAAGCAGCGTCCTCCGGTGCAGCTCCGGCGGCCAAACAGGAGCCGGCAAAAGCCTCGGCACCTGCACCGGCCGCCGCAGCGCCAGCGCCCAAGGCAGCTGCTCCGGCACCTGCTGCGGCTGAACCGGCAGGCGAGGGCGGTAATGTCTACGCCGGCCCTGCCGTGCGCAAGCTGGCCCGCGAACTGGGTGTGCAACTGACCCAGGTCGGCGGCACTGGCGCCAAGGGACGCATTCTGAAGGAAGATATCCACGCTTACGTCAAGTCGCGTCTGCAGGCTCCTGCCGCAGCTGCCGGTGGCGCCATGCTGCCTGCGGTTCCGGACATCGACTTCAGCCAGTTCGGCGAGATCGAGCAGGTGCAGATGAGCAAGCTGCACCGCGTCACGGCAGTCAACATGCAGCGCAACTGGTCAACAGTGCCACATGTCGCACAATTCAACGAAGCGGATATCACCGATCTGGAAGCCTTCCGCAACGATCTGAAATCCGAAGCCGAGAAGCGCAAGGTCAAGCTGACCTTCCTGCCCTTCCTGCTCAAGGCCTGTGCAAAGGTCCTGCAGGAATACAAGCAATTCAACGTTTCCCTGCACTCCTCTGGCGAGTACCTGATCCAGAAGCACTACATCCACATCGGTGTGGCGGTAGCGACGGAAGCAGGGCTGGTGGTGCCGGTGATCCGCGATGTCGACAAGAAATCGCTGTGGGAACTGGCCGAGGAAGTGATCTCGATGAGCGACAAGGCCAAGAACCGCCGCCTGACCAAGGAAGACATGCAGGGCGCCTGCTTCACCATCTCCAGCTTCGGCGCGCTCGGTGGCACCGGCTTCATTCCGATCGTGAATGCGCCGGAAGTGGCCATCCTCGGCGTGTCCAAAACGCAGGTGAAACCGGTGCACATCAAGGGTCAGTGGGAACCACGGCAGATGCTGCCATTCACGCTGTCCTATGACCATCGCGCGGTTAACGGCGTTGATGGCGGGCTGTTCTCCACCTATCTGGCGAAGCTGCTGGGCGACATACGTCTGTTGGCGCTGTAGTTATCTGAGCTCCAGTCTGGAGTCAAAAAAAACCGGAGCCAATGTGCTCCGGTTTTTTTTCAGCAGGGCAGCTCAAGGCTGGTTGCGGAGTGCTTGATCTTGTGGGCACTCCTGCGCGAGGCGAATCTCGTAATTGTCCAATCCGCGGAATTTGGTCTGAGCAACGCTGTGAGCGCTGCGGCTTTGCTGAAACCGAGTGGGCCATCACTGAAGTTGTTGAATCTGATGGAGCGCAAAGGGTTGGACGCCGTCATCTAATTACATTCAGAGCGTGCCGTGTCATCCCGGAAGATACAGCCACTGTCCTTCATGACGAATCCTTTGGATGTCGCACTGGAAGGCTCTTCCCAGCAGTTCGGGAGTCAGCACCTCATCTGTCGTGCCCGCGGCATGTTCTCCGTTACCCAGAAGCAGCACCACCTGATCGCAGAAGCGGGATGCCATGTTGATGTCGTGGGTGGCCATGCACAGGGCTGAGCCGGTTTCCGCAATCTGCTGTTTCAATAATGCCAGCGTCCTGATCTGGAACGCGATATCCAAATGATTGCCGGGTTCGTCGAGCAGGTAGAGGCGAGGGTTCTGCACCACCAGCATCGCCATGGCCAGGCGTTGTCGCTCGCCGCCGGAGAGGGTTGAGACTTCGCGCTCGGCCAGTGGCAGCAGGTCCACGGCGGTGAGAGCGTCCCGCGCCAGTTCGACGTCGTCGGGAATGTTCCAGTGCCAGCTGGATAGATGCGGATGGCGGCCCAGCAGCGCGGTTTCCAACACGGTAGCGGGCATCTCGTCATTCATGTGCTGAAACAGCATGCCCATATGTCGGGCCAGATCCTTCCTTGACCATTCCGTGACCGGTCGGCCATCCAGCAGGATGTCGCCGGTGGCGGGCCTGAGGAAATTGAACAGCGTATGCAGCAGCGTCGTCTTGCCGGTGCCGTTCTGACCGAGCAGGGCGACGCACTCGCCGGCGCTGATGTGGAGCGAGAGATCGCGGCAGAGAACGCGTCCTCCAATCTCAAGACGCAAGTTGTCGACCTGCAGGATAGGCCCGCTCATTCCCTGGCCTCCAGGGAGAGGCGCGTGTTGCGCCGCAGGATGATCAGGAAGGCGGGCACGCCGATGACGGCAGTGACGACGCCCACGGGAAGTTGCAGCGGCGACATGACCGAGCGGGCGAAGCTGTCGGCGATGACCAGGAAGCTGCCACCGAGCAGCACGGCAGCAGGTATCAGCACACGGTGGTCCCGTGCCCCCAGCAGTCTCAGCATGTGAGGTATCACGAGTCCCACAAAGCCGACCGAGCCGGCGATGGTGACCGCGCAGGCCGTGAGCACGGAGGCGGTGAAGTACAGGATCAGTTTCAGGCGCGCAACGTCGACACCGAGGGCGGCGGCCTGCAGCTCGCCTCTGGCCAGCACGTTGAGTGACGAAGCCAGCATCATCGTCAGCGCCAGCCCCGCCACCAGTATCAGGAAGCTGGGCCAGCCGGCGCTGCTCTGGCTCAGGTCGCCCATAAGCCAGAACAACATGCTGTAGACGCTGTTATTGGCGCTGGTGGTCAGCAGGATATTGATCAGGGCGCCCCAGCCGGCCGATACCACCACGCCAGTCAACAACAGGCGGGTGGAGGACCAGTGCCCCTGCGACCAGGCCATGCCGAACACGATCACGATGGAGGCCAAGGCGCCGACGAAGGCCGCATGGCCCAGCCACGCGCCGCCAAAACCCAGCAGCATGGCGGCCAGCGCCGCCGAGGCGGCACCGCCCGAGATGCCCAGAATATAGGGATCGGCAAGGGGATTGCGCAGCAGCACCTGCATCAGCACACCGGAGAGCGCCAGCAGGCCGCCGGTGATGAAGGCGGCGAAGGTACGCGGCAGACGCAGCTCCAGCATCACACGCTGCTCCAGGCCGCCTTCGGAGCCCAGCAGCTGACGCAGTACCGTCAGCGGGTTGAGGTCAAGGCTGCCGCTACCGAGGGAGATCACGATGCTCAACACCGTGACGGCGCACAGTGTCACCAGCAAAAGGAAATGACGACGTTGCACTGGCCTGGGGTCCTCTAGGGCCTGTTCACACTACTTGGGTTGTCGACGTCGTGCCTGAAAAAGCGCCAATCAAGGCGCGACGAACGTTGTTTGGTCATTCCAAATGAGTGAGGAGCAACGCGGAGTGGCGCTTTTTCAGGCGCAACCCACAGGGCTGGGACCATTTTGCCGTCCAGCTTCGTTGTCAGTCGTTCATATAGACCCACTATACTTCTCTCCTTCCGCCTCGCTGGGCGGCAAAATGGTCTCCAGCGCCGATAACCCAAGTAGTGTGAACAGGCCCTAGCTCACGGCAAACTGGGTGGCCTGGCCCGCCACGATGTACCAGCTGACGAACAGGGCATTGATGAAGGCTCCGGCCAGGTAGCTGCCGGTGCGGCGATAGGCGTGGGTGCTGATGATGGCGACCATGGTCAGCAACGGTACGAATTGTATCATCACGATGGTGTTCAGGGGCTCATCCGGCGTCAGCAGATAGCCGGTCAGGAACAGGCTGGCGTACTGCAGCGTGAGGAAGAGGCCGAAGCCGCCGGCCAGTGCCGCGACATTGCTGAGGCCGGCTCGCCACGGCGTATCACCCTGCACCGCCAGGCCGCCGTGCAGGGCACGCAGCGTCAGCACAAAAAAGAAGGTGAAGGGCAGCAGGTAGACGGGCAGGATCTGCCATTGGCTGGCACTGAGCGCCTTGATGCCCACGAACCAGAAGCGGAAGTCGACGAGCCACAGCCCCTTTGCCAGCAGCACCGCGAGGTATCCCATCGCGACAGTGGCCACGCTCAGTCCAAGCAGCGGCACCAGGGTGTGGGTGCCCTTTCCGCTGCGGCGCTCGCCACCCATGCCGGTCAGTCGCCCAGCAATAGCGACAATGAGCCCATTGACCACCGCCCAGAAGGCGATCTGGCTGGTGATGGTCTGCGGCAGCAGCCGCGAGGCCCCCAGCAACTGGCCACCCCAGCTCATCAGGGGATAGTAGGTCGCCACCGGGATGACAGCCGCCAGCAGCAGCGTGATCCACCAGCGCCCTGTGCGGCGCGGCCACGTCCCGCCGGTCGGGGTGTGCCGCAGGCGGGCGAAGGGCGGCAGCGATATCAGCAGGTCCAGCGTCCCGCACAGCAGCACGACGAAGCCGATCAGGGCCACCAGGGTGCCCAGTTCCTTGAAATACCAGCGTTGGTCGTCGACGGGTAAGGGGCTGCCGCCGTCCAGTGTGGCGGCAAACCAGTCGAGGGCGTGGCCGATGGCGGTGCGGGAAAGATGATCGCCGGGATGGGTGACAGGTGGCGAGTGCAGGATGCGGGCGGTTCCCTGGTCGATGTCGCCATGCAGCGCACCCTCCTGGACCACGGCGGGTGTGCCGAACAGTGCCTGCAGATTCGCGCTGCTGCCGATGTCGCTGCCACGGGGAACCTGCCACATGGTGGCGGCGAACTCATCGAACTGCGAGAAGACGACGGCCACGTTGCGCGGCCAGGTCGGGGTGCCGGGAGTCGAGCGGCCCGCGCCGACGCTGGAGCCCTCCAGCACCATCGCACGATAGTCGTCCGGATGCGCCGCCGCGGCGGCCAGCACCGCCCAGCCGCCCATGGAGTGGCCCTCCAGGCCGATGTTGTCGGTATCAACAAATGCCAGCGAGCGCAGATAGCGCAGTCCCGCGGGACCACCATAGCCTGAGGCGAATGCCGGCGCGTCCGAATAGCCGTGTCCGGCCTGGTCCATTGCCAGTACCACGTAGCCGCGGCGCGCGAACTCGATGGCGAATCCCGACTGGACCTCGCGGGAGTTGATGTAGCCATGAATGGCCAGTATGCCGGGGGCAGGTGATGCGGCGCTGGCACCGGGCGGAATATACAGTATTGCACTCAGCGTGCGCTCTGAATCCGCAGCGGCACTGAAGCGCACTTCCTGGACGGTGATGCCACCCGCGGTCTGGATGAAGTGTGCCAACAGGCTGCCGAGGAGTATCAGGGCCCAACCGAACACGAACATGCGCAATGGGAGTTTCATGGGATTGTCCTGACGGTTTGATAAAAGCGATCCAGGATGTCTTCGTTTACCGGGCAATCTAGCCTCCGGTTACGTGCCAGCTCGCACAGATAAGCGTTCAGGTGTGGGATCTCGGTGGGGCGGCCCTTGCGCACGTCCTGCAGGGAGGATGACCAATTGTCGGCGGTGGTGCGCAGCACGTCAGCCACCCGGTCGTAGAGCCCGGGCAGGGAGGGCGCCTCTGGCAGCAGCGAACAGAGTTGCTCGATCTCGTCGCCCAGGGCGATCAGTTGTGCGTGCGCGTCGGGCAGTTCCAGCAGTTGGCCGTTGCGACAATCGTGAATCACCGTCAGCGCATTGATGGCACAGTTGATGGCGAACTTGTGCCATAGCCGGAAGGCGATATCCGCGTCGGCCTGCAGGGACAGAGCCGGCACCGGCAGCTGGCTTATCAGCTCCGCCACCGCCTCCGCACTGTCACCTGAACTGTCGTCAGCCAGCGTCCCCAGCCAAGCCTGGCCGTGGCCGGCGTGGACCACACGGAAGGCCTCCCGGCGCCAGGCGCCGTGGGTGGTGCTCAGACAGAACACCCGCTGCGCCCCCCAGGCAGCGCTCAGCTCGCGTTGCAGCCGCAACCCGTTCTGCAGCATCACCAGCCGGGTTTGTGCATCGATCAGGTGACGGACACTGTCCAGCGCATCGAGCACATGCAGTGTCTTGGTGGTCAGCAGCAGATGTGTGATGGGGCCGCGGGCTTCTGCGATGGTGCAGGCCGGCACTGGCAGCGACGTGATGCTGATCCCATCCTCCAGGGTAATGCCCTGCGCCTGCCGGTAGCGTGCCAGCTCTGCCTCGTCGCGCAGCAGCAGCGTCACCGGCAGTGACCCCGATATCTTCTTCTGCCAGCCCTGCCACAGATGGGCGGCCCACAGACAACCCATGGCGCCGGCGCCCAGCACGCACCAACGTGGGTCAGCGCCAGTATCGACCGTGGGGGCAGGGGAAGTCTCGGGATCGGCGGGCGGGCGAATCATGGCGGGCTGATTTCCTGAAATTGTGGTGCGGTGGTAGTATGACCGCCTGTCTCGCGCATCGGCAAGCCGGCGCAGCATTTGGAAAACGGAACGGAATCAAGAGGTCACATCATGCCATCGTTCGACATCGTATCAGAAGTGGATATGCCGGAAGTAAACAACGCCCTGGATCAGGCGCGTCGGGAAGTGGGAACCCGCTTCGACTTCAAGGGCGTGGACGCCACCTTCGAGATCAAGGACAAGGAACTTACGCTGACAGCCGATTCGGAGTTCCAGATCGAGCAGATGCTGGACATCCTCAAGGGCAAGATGGTCAAGCGTAATGTGGACGTCAAGTCGCTGGAGGTGGGCACGGTGAAACAGTCCGGCAAGCAGGCTCTGCTGACCATTACCATCCAGCAGGGTATCGATGGCGATGAAGCCCGCAAGCTGGTCAAGTTGATCAAGGATTCCAAGGCCAAGGTGCAGACCTCGATTCAGGGCGACAAACTGCGCATCACCGGCAAGAAGCGTGACGACTTGCAGGGTGTGATCGCGATGGTGCGCGACGCCAATCTCGACGTGCCCGTGCAGTTCAATAATTTCCGCGACTAGGTTCCGCGACCACTGTCCCCGACCACCTCCATGATCAAGAGAGACTGACATTGCAGACCCGCAGCAGCCTTCGTGCCCTGGCCGTCTACACGGAACGACGCGTCCTCGTCATGCTGCTGCTTGGCTTCGCCGCCGGCCTGCCATTCCTGCTGATCTTCGACACCCTGTCGGTATGGCTGCGCCAGTCCGGCCTGTCATTGCAGTCCATCTCCGTGTTTGCCCTGGCCACCCTCAGCTACGCGCTCAAGTTCGTGTGGGCGCCGCTGATCGACCGGGTGCGCATTCCTGTGCTCGATGCCCTGCTGGGTCCCCGGCGCTCCTGGATGATCGTCACCCAGGCGGTCGTGATCCTGGGCCTGTGGCTGATCGCCGGCTCCAACCCCGAACTCAACCTGCTGAAGGTCGGCGCCCTGGCGGCGATGGTGGGCATTGCCGGTGCCACCCAGGACATCGTCATCGATGCCTGGCGGATCGAGGCGGTGGACGAGAGCCGCTCTGGCGCCATGGCCGCATCCTATCAGTGGGGCTACCGGATAGCCATGATCGTAGCGGGCGCTATCCCGTTGTTCCTCGCCGAGTCCTTCGGCTGGCAACTGTCCTATGCCGTGATGGCCAGCCTTATGGCCATCGGCGTGGCAGGGGCACTGCTGGCCCCGCGGGAGCAGTCAGTACGCCCTGCTGTTCCCCAGACCAGCTCGCTGCCCAGCCGGCCTGTCGCTGAAGCCGTAGAGTGGGCCCTGCGCCTGCTGCTCATTATTACCGCGGCGGTGTTGATGGGCTCCGGGCTGTCGGGCAACAGCACCATGCTGCAGGTGGTGTGGCAGAGCGTGGGTGCCGGCGCAGAGACTGTCGATGCGCTGCAGAGTCTGTGGCGCTCGTCACCCGGTGGGGTCTATCTGCAGGTGGGCAGCGTGTTGATCGGACTGCTGTTGCTGGCGCTGGCCTGCAAACCTTTGCCGGGTCTGCAAACGCGGCCGGGAGAGCGGCTCAGCCGCGCCTACGGTGAGCCACTGGGCAACTTCTTCACCCGCTTCGGGATGGGTCTGGGAGGTCTGATCCTGGCGCTGATCTGTCTCTACCGACTCTCTGATTTCGTGCTCAATATCATGGGGCCCTATTATCTCGACCTGGGTTTCACCCTCAGCGAGATCGCCGAGGTACGCAAGATCTTCGGTGTGGTTGCGCTGGTGGTCGGGGTAGCGCTGGGGGGCTACTGCGTTGCCC
>Ga0079224_100015124_pt1 | contig 10794 bp, 7 predicted proteins | sample Stecom2015_FD_80414 | JGI IMG/M metagenome (GOLD analysis project Ga0079224, IMG submission 80414) | Agricultural soil microbial communities from Utah to study Nitrogen management - Steer compost 2015 | ecosystem: Environmental > Terrestrial > Soil > Agricultural land | place: USA: Utah...
CACCCGAGGAGAATCAACAATTCGATCCAGATCATCTCCTTACCCTCCCCATCCATCAACCTCAGGACTTCAAGTCCCCATCGTATTGTTTATTATTTCACAAGTAATGCCATCAAAACATCCGGCGGCCCTTTAAACAGAACCGGTGACAAAAGCATTATTCTCCCGAACGAACGAACCGTTTTTCCCTCCACGGCGCACAACCCCAATCATTTTTGTTCAATATTTCACAAATGCTTTTTATCGACAACCACGCGAACATCCGCCAGCCCGTAGAACCGAATCGGGTTCCCGTACAGGAAAAACGGCATCAGGGGCTCATTTCCTTGCGCGAACATCGCATCCCGGTGTCCCTGCCGCTTTCCCGCGACCCCTTCCGATTCCGGACCGGCCTCCGCTTTGCAATAAGAATATCATTTTCTTCGACGGGAAGAAGTGAAAAAGATCATCCATCGGCTGCTCCCTTGCGGAATCGGGTCCGCAGTGCGGGGGATTGCATAAAAATCCTTCGTCGGCTCGCGTCCGACCAACGCTTTACGAGGCGCTGAAACCCGATTTCGCGCGGATGGATCCGGCGAACGGAACGCATCCTGCGCGCCTCTGAAATCGACGGCCGGCAGGAGTCTGTATCCTTTCCGATCCAGGGATGCCCTTCCTGAACGATGGAGATCCATCGGGCTTCTCCGTTCCATCTCATCCGACGATCGATCCCATGTCGAAAGCGGATGGATGGGGTAACGGGCAACAGCGGATCCACGTCCCGAGACGCCTCCATGCGCCGTTCGGCAATCCCCAGCGCGATGAGGAGGGCGCCCCCCGCCTCCGCCGAGTTCGGTCCTCTTCTCCCCGCCCAAAGGCCTTTCCCCCCTTCTCCTTTCCGGCCAAGCGCCCCTTTGCGAAGAAGCGGAAAAGACCGGCTCATCCCCCGCATCCTCTCCCGGGAAGTGCCTGTCAAACAACGGAAACAAAATAGATCAAGTCGGAGTCCTTTTTGTTCAATTGATCACAAACAATCTCCGCGTTCCCCTGTACACTGGCCTTGGACCTGAAAAAGGACATTGAGGGGAGCAGTGGGACAAGACGGTCAGCTTGAGAGTTTTTCCAAAGAAAAGGAGGAGCGAAGCATGTCCCAAAAGTACGCCAAACTGTTTGAACCGGTTTCCATCGGACCGGTGGAGCTGAAAAACCGCTATGCGATGGCGCCGATGGGTCCCCTCGGTCTTTCCGATTCCGAAGGGGGATTCAATCAGCGCGGCATCGATTATTACGTGGAACGGGCGCGGGGAGGAACCGCCCTGATCATTACCGGCGTCACCTTTGTCGACAATCGGGTGGAAAAGCACGCCATGCCGAGCGTTCCCTGCCCCACCCACAACAGCATCCATTTCGTGCGAACCGCCAGGGAGTTGACCGAGCGGATTCACGCCTATGACGCCAGGATCTTTCTGCAAATGAGCGCGGGCTTCGGAAGGGTGACCATCCCCACCAATCTGGGCGACCATCCGCCCGTGGCGCCTTCTCCCATTCCCCACCGGTGGCTGAACAGGACCTGCCGATCCTTGACCAAGGAGGAGATTCGGCACATCGTCAGGATGTTCGGAATCGGGGCCGCCAACGCCCAGCGGGCGGGCTTTGACGGCGTCGAGGTCCACGCCGTGCACGAGGGGTATCTGCTGGACCAATTCGCCATCTCCTTCTTCAACCGGCGTACCGACGAATACGGCGGATCCCTGGAAAACCGGCTCCGGTTTGCGCGGGAAGTCGTTGAAGAAATCAAAGAGCGCTGCGGCGACGATTTTCCCGTAGCCCTGCGCTACAGCGTCAAAAGCTTCATCAAGGATTGGCGGAAAGGCGGGCTGCCCGGCGAAACCTTTGAGGAAAAGGGACGCGACGTGGAGGAGGGAATCGAAGCGGCCAAGCTGCTGGTCAGCTACGGGTATGATGCCCTTGACGTGGACGTCGGCTCCTACGATTCCTGGTGGTGGAGCCATCCCCCCATGTACATGCCGAAGGGCCTTTACATCCCCTACGCGAAACGGGTAAAGGAGGCCGTCGACGTTCCCGTCATCTGCGCCGGGCGGATGGACAACCCCGACCTCGCCCTGGATGCCCTAGTGAGCGGCGCCTGTGACATCATCGGTCTGGGACGACCCCTTCTGGCGGACCCGGAATACGTGAACAAACTGCGGGCCGGAAAGCGGGAGCTGATCCGTCCGTGCCTCTCCTGCCATGAAGGATGCATGGGCCGCATCCAGGAATATTCCGCCCTGGGCTGTGCGGTCAATCCCGCCGCCTGTCGGGAGCGCGAAGCCCGGCTGACTCCGGCGCTTCAACCGAAAAAAGTGATGATCATCGGGGGTGGCGTCGCAGGCTGTGAAGCGGCCCGGGTGCTGAAGCTCCGCGGCCATGATCCCGTCCTTTACGAGAAAGGGGACCGTCTGGGCGGCAATCTGCTGGCGGGCGGCGTGCCCGACTTCAAAGAGGATGACCGGGTTCTCGCCGCTTGGTACGACAACGTGCTGAGGGATTTGCAGGTGGAAGTGAAACTGAACACTCCCGTCACGGCGGATATGGTGAGGGAAGAACATCCCGATGCCGTCATCGTGGCCACCGGGTCCATCTCGAAGCGGATTCCCCTGGGTGACGGCAATCATGCCTTCACCGCCAAGGAGGTCCTGCTGGGGGAAAAACCGGCGGGAGAGCGTACGGTGGTGGTCGGCGGCGGACTGGTCGGATGCGAGTTGGCCCTATGGCTGGCCAAGAAGGGGAAACAGGTCACTTTGGTGGAGGAGATGGATGAGCTTCTCGCCGCAAACGGTCCGCTCTGCCACGCCAACTCCGACATGCTCAAGGCGCTCATTCCTTATCACGGCATCAAAGTGTTGACCTCCACGAAGGTAATCCGGGCCACCGAGAAAGGGGTTCTCGTCCACGCGAACGGTGAGGAGAAAGAAATCGAGGCGGACACCGTTGTGTTGGCCATCGGTTTCGATCCCGACAAAACCCTGTACGACGAGCTGAAGCACGATTTCGCAGACATCCACCGGATCGGCGATGCGCGCCGGGTGGCCAATATCATGTACGCCATCTGGGATGCCTACGAAGTGGCCTCCACCCTGTAATGTTTATTAAGAATGGACGGCCGCAAAGGCCGTCCAAGCTGTTGACAAAGTGTCAGGAGGGAGGCGATTTTCCGTATCGGCTCCACGCGGCGGCGAGTCGCCCGAGGAAAAACGCCTCCCGAGTCTGCGTACGCGACGGACGAAAAGGCCGTCTTCACCTTATCCTTGTGTCATAGGATGGTATTCCTGTATTATAAGCAGCACGAAAGCCCCCGGCGCGGGGGCTTTCCAGGTCAAACTTCCTGCCGGGCTCCCTTTCTGCGGACCACGCCGAGGAGGATCACCGCCAGCAGCATCGCGATGGCGACGGTCGTGGACGCGTAGAACAAGCCGCTGTACCCGGTTACGACCACCTCGTGCAAGGAAGAAGACAGGATCTCCCTCACGGTCGGATCCGGGATTTTCTCGAAGGCTTCCTGCATCGCCGCCACATCCATCTCTTCCCCGGAGGGATGGGCCATGTTTCCCCCCACAGGAATGTTGGCATCTTCCATCCTCTTTTTGATCGTGTCCTCCAGATTCAAAAAGGACCGGGCGATGAAACCGGCGTACACCGTCGGCGCCAGGGTCATGCCGATCTGACGGAGGAGGGAGCTGGTGGCCAGGGCGATCCCCTTCTGGTTCCCCGCCTTTTCCGCCGCGAGCACATTGATGGGAGCCCCCAGCATGAAGCCGAATCCCACTCCCACGAGGCAGCTGGCCACCACCATCTGCCACAGGGAGTTCACCCACAGGGGGAACAGCAAAAACCCGATTACCGTCAGGACCGTGGCCACCAGCAGGGCTTGGATCGGACCGCGCCGATCCACCATCGCTCCCCCCGCGCCGGCTCCCACGCCGGAGGCGATGGCCAGGGGCGTGACCCAGTAACCCGACAGGTTTCGATCCACTCCCAGGTACTGCTCAATGTAGGCGGGAATAAAGATGACCGAGGCCAAAATGGCCCCCGACAAGAGCGCCAGAACGAGCGTCCAGCGATAGCTGGCGTCCCTCAGCAAGGTGACGGGCAACAGCGGATCCACATCCCGGGTCGCCTCCATGCGCCGTTCGACAAACCCCAGCGCGATGAGGAGGACGATACCCGCCCCGGCAAAGAGGAGAAATTCGGGAGAAGCCATGCTTTCCAGCAGGTCCACGCCCTCCAACAGGGTAAAGCTGTACATCAGGCTGAGCAGCGCCAAACTGAGCAGACCGATGCCCGCCCAATCCGTTTTTTGCACCGCATCGTCCATCTCCGGATCCTGGATCACTTTAAAGCCGAGGATCAGCAGGATCACGGCGATCGGAAGGTTGATGAGAAACAGCCAGTGCCAGCTTCCGGTGACGCTCAAAATAAAAGAACCCGCGTTCGGCCCCAAAACGGAAGCGATCCCGTGCATGGCCCCCAGCATGCCGAGGGCCCCGCCCTGCTTCTCCACCGGAAAACTCTTGAGGATGTAGGAACTGGCGATGATGAAGATCCCGCCTCCGCCCAGGGACTGAATCAGCCGGGCGACGAGGAACATCCCGAAATTGAAACTGCTGGCAACCAGGAGGGAACCCAGGCCGAACAAAAAGATCTCGATCAGAAACAGCTTCTTGATCCCGTATTTATCGGACATTTTTCCGACGATGGGAATGCTGATCGCCATCCCCAATGTGTAGATGGTGACGGTCCAGGAACCCCATGTGGCCGTCACATTAAAGGAATCGATCAGCGTCGTCAAGGCCGCGGAGATGATCCCGTTGTCCAGGGCCCCCATAAACACGCCGACACAAAAGAGAACCACCGATCCCATGAGACGTCGATTCATATTGTTTCCCCCACCTTTGACATTTGAGGCTGCCGCAAGCCCAGGGGCCGGAAAGAAAAACCGTGCGCTTTCCCCCGGCGAAACGGCCCTTCCGACACATTGCTAATAAACAATTATATTTTTCATCCTACACCAAAATCCGGATGGAAACGAGGAACGCGACGGTCACGGAATCCCAGTCAAAATCCCGGCCTTTGAAGTGGCCGGGGTCGTCTTGACATTCCGTTATCTGGCGGAGACTTCCATCTCGAACTTAAAGAGGGGAAGCCTTTTTTCTGTTCTCGCACCCCATTTGATGGGGTTCATCTGCCAGCAAATGATTCGAATGAATTCGTTAACCTCTTTGCTCATTTCCTTATAACGGGTCCAATGGAGATCATGATGACCCTCCAAAGCGACCACTTTACTGGACGGAGAATCGGTTAACTGGGTTTTATAAAAAGCCCCGAGGTTCTTTCCGTCTTCCGATACCTTATCTTCTTTCGTGGTGAATAATAAAACGGGCAGATCGGACGCAAATCTCATGTCCGCCGTTTTGTCCATGTTATTTTTCAATTCATTGACTTCGCTGACAACGTTCTTATTAAAAGCTTCCAAGCCGAGATCGCCTTGGTCATTTCCAAATTCCTCTCAGAATAGCTGCCATCACCGCCATCTTCTCACTAGGTCGTGTCAAAGCGGATTGCAGACGGTGATCCTCTGCTCTCCCACACCACAGCCGCCAATCAAAAATGCGTGTCCGAAAGCCTCGGACACGCACGTGTGAAAGGATCGTGGGTACCGCGTCCCTCGCGTGGATGACGCCTTGCATGATACCCGTGGTATTCTAAAAAAAGAATGTGGTGGGCAAAACGCAGCTGTTTTCACCCACCCATAAAACATATCGATCCAACTTACCCGATGCTGCCCTCCATCTCGTACTTGATCAGCCGGTTCATCTCCACGGCGTATTCCATCGGCAGCTCCTTGGTGAAGGGCTCGATAAAGCCCATTACGATCATCTGCGTCGCCTCATCTTCACTGAGGCCGCGGCTCATCAGGTAGAAGAGCTGATCCTCGCTCACCTTGCTGACCGTCGCCTCGTGCTCCAGGGTGATGTCATCGTTCAGAATTTCGTTGTAGGGGATCGTGTCCGACGTCGATTTGTTGTCCAGGATCAGCGTGTCACATTTGACGTTGGCTTTGGAGCCCTGGGAATTCCGGCCGAAACCGGTCAAGCCCCGGTAGGTCACCTTGCCGCCGTCCTTGCTGATCGACTTGGAAATGATGGTGGCCGTGCAGTTGGGCGCGAGGGCGGTCACCTTGGCGCCGGCATCCTGATGCTGACCCTTGCCGGCCACGGCGATGGACAGCACATCGGCCTTGGCTCCCTCTCCCTTCATGATGACGGCGGGATATTTCATCGTCAGCTTGCTCCCGATGTTGCCATCGATCCATTCCATGTGGGCTCCCTCGTAGGCCACGGCCCGTTTCGTCACCAGGTTGTACACGTTGTTGGACCAGTTCTGGATGGTGGTGTAACGGCAGCGGGCGTTCTTCTTGACGATGATCTCCACGACGGCGCTGTGCAGGGAATCGGTGCTGTAGATCGGCGCCGTGCAGCCTTCGACGTAATGAACAAAGCTGCCCTCGTCGGCGATGATCAGCGTCCGCTCAAACTGACCCATGTTTTCCGAGTTGATCCGGAAGTAGGCCTGCAGGGGGATCTCCACGCGAACGCCCTTCGGCACGTAGATGAAGCTTCCGCCGCTCCAGACGGCGCTGTTCAGTGCGGCGAACTTGTTGTCCGTCGGGGGAACCACCGTTCCGAAGTACTCCCGCACCAGTTCGGGATACTCCTTCACCGCGGTGTCGGTGTCGCAGAAGATGACGCCCTGCTCCTCCAGCTCTTTCTTCATGTTGTGGTAAACCACTTCCGATTCGTATTGGGCCGATACCCCCGCCAGAAACTTCCGTTCCGCCTCGGGGATGCCCAACCGGTCAAAGGTCCGCTTGATTTCCTCCGGCACCTCGTCCCAGCTGCGCCCCTGCCGCTCCGACGGTTTGACGTAATAGGTGATGTCGTCGAAATCCAGCTCGGACAGGTCGCCCGGAAGGATGGAAAACCATTGGCTGTTCTTGTCGCTGGGCATGGGCATTTTGAGAAACTGCTCCAGCGCCTTGAGCCGAAATTCACGCATCCAGTCCGGCTCTCCCTTGATCCGGGAGATCTCCTCAACCACTTCCCGGGACAAACCCCGCTTGGAGCGATAGACGGATACGTCTTTATCGCGAAACCCGTATTGGTACTCCGAGAGTTCGGGCAGTTCCTTCGCCACTACAAATCCCTCCCTTGATAAACCGAAGCTCATCCGGCATAAGCAGCGGAACAGGAAGGTTCCAGCCGGTCGACGGCTCAAACCTTCCCTAATGGGGCTGTTTCACACCCTTCTCCAGGGCCTTCCAGGCCAGCGTCGCACACTTGATCCGCGCCGGAAACTTGGCGACACCCTGGAGCGCTTCGATATCCTCCAGGGGAAACTGCTCCGTGTCCACCTCTTCCCCCTGCATCATCGCCGAGAAAAGGTCCGCCAGACGCAGGGCCTCCTCGAGGCTCAGCCCCTTGATCGCTTCCGTCATCATCGAGGCCGATGCCTGGCTGATGGAGCAGCCCTCCCCGAGAAACTTCGCTTCTTCGATCTTGCCGTCCTCCACCCGCAGCTGAAGGGAAATCCTGTCACCGCAGGTGGGATTGTTCATGTCGATGGTCACCGCGTTGTCCTCGATTCTCCCCCGGTTGCGGGGCCGTTGGTAGTGATCCATGATGACGCGGCGATAGAGGTCATCTAAGGACATTTCCGAAAAACTCCTTTGTCTTTCGAATGCCTTCCACCAATCGATCGATGTCCGACTCATCGTTGTACAGGTAAAAGCTGGCCCGGACCGTCGCCGTCACCCCCAGCCAACGCATCAGCGGCTGTGCGCAGTGATGGCCGGCGCGGACGGCGATTCCTTCGGCGTCCAGCACCGTCGCCACATCGTGGGGGTGGATCCCCTCCAGGTTGAAGGTGACCAAGCTGGTCCGGTTTTCCCGGGGACCGTAGACGGTGACCCCCTCGATCTCTTCCAGTCGCTTCAGCGCATAGGCCGCCAATTCCCGGTCATGCCAGCTGATGTGGTCCATCCCCACCGATTCCAGATAGTCGATGGCGGCGGCGAGGCCGATCGCGCCGGCGATGATCGGCGTTCCTCCTTCAAACTTCCAGGGAAGCTCCTTCCACGTCGAATCGTACAGATCCACGTGGTCGATCATTTCCCCGCCGTATTCCAGTGGCTCCATCCCCTCGAGGAGGGATTCCTTTCCGTAGAGGACGCCGATGCCGGTCGGCGCCATCATCTTATGGCCGGAGAAGGCGAGAAAGTCGACGCCCAGCTCCTGTACATCCACCTTCATATGCGGTACGCTCTGGGCTCCGTCCACCACGATTACGCCGCCGTGCTGATGAACCAGGTCCGCCAGTTCGCGGATCGGGTGAATCGTCCCCAGGACGTTGGAGACCTGGGCGATGGCCAGCAGTTTGGTCCGCTCCGTGATCGTCTCCTTCGCCTTGTTCATATCCAGCGTACCGTCCGGTTCCAGCGGCAAATATTTGAGAGCGGCTCCCGTCGCCTTGGCCGCTTGTTGCCAGGGAATCAGGTTGCTATGGTGTTCCGCCGGGGTCAGGACGATTTCATCCCCCGGGCCCAATCGGGCCCGGGCATAGCTGTGGGCTACCAGGTTGAGAGCCGAGGTGGTGCCCCGGGTGAAAATGATCTCCTTCTCGGAGCGGGCTCCGATAAACCGGCGCACCTTTTCCCGGGCCCCTTCATAGGCGTCGGTCGCCCGGCTCCCCAAGGTGTGAACACCCCGGTGGACATTGGAATTGTACGCTTTGTAATACCTTTCCACCGCCTCGATCACCTGAAACGGTTTTTGAGAGGTGGCGGAGCTGTCAAGATATACCAACGGGTGGCCGTTCACTTCCTGATTTAAGATGGGGAAATCCTGGGCAAACCGGTTCATTGCTGCAGCTTCCTTTCGATGATGCGGTTCAGCTGCTCCTTGAGCGAGTCAAAGGGAATCGCCGAGAGCACCGGCGCGAGGAAGCCGTAAATGATCAGCTTTTCCGCATCCTCCCGGGAAATGCCGCGGGACATCAGGTAGAACAGCTGAATCTCATCGATCCGGCCGACACTGGCGGCGTGTCCCGCCTTCACGTCATTTTCGTCGATCAGCAGGATCGGGTTGGCATCTCCCCGGGCCCGCGGATTGAGCATCAGCACGTTTTCGGCCTGTTGCCCGTTGGCCTTGGTGGCACCCCGTTCGATCTTGGTGATCCCGTTGATGATGCTGTTGGCCTCATCCCGCATGACGCCCCGGGACAGGATATCGCTTTCCGTATGGGTACCCCAGTGGTGTACGGTGGCGGTAACGTTGGAGCGCTGCTCCCCGGAGCCGACGACGATGGACCTTACATCCACCCGACCGCCGGTGCCGTTCAAATGCGTCGTGATATCCGACAGGGTGTTGCCCCCGCTCAGGTCCCCGACCAGCCATTCCAGCTGACCGTCCCGGTCCACCACACCCCGGCGGTAGAAGACGTCCGTCGCCTGCTTGCCCATATGGTTGATCGTAGCCACCCGGACGCGGGCTCCGGGGCCGACGATGGCCTCCAACACCCCGTTGTGAACAGCCTCTTCCTCCTGCTCCGAAACCACGTTGACGACCAGGTCAACCCGGCTGTTGGCCTCCGCCACAATCAGCACGTGGGACAGGAGACCCACTCCTTTCCCTTCGGCCCAGAACAGGCTTTGGAAGGGGAGATCCACTTCGACGCCCCGGGGAACATAGAGGAAGGCGCCTCCGCTCCACAGGGCGGCGTGGAGCGCGGCCAGTCGGTGTTCATCCGGACGCACGCCCTTCGTCATAAAGTATTCCCGCACAAGGTCCGGATGTTCCCGCACGGCGGTAGCGAGGTCGGTAAAGATGACCCCTTTTTCCTTCAGTGACGAATCCAGGTGGACGTAAACCGGATCCGCGTTTTTCTGTACGATGATGTTATCCTTCTCCCGGTCGGAAGAGAGCAGGGATTGAACCGACTCCGGAAGGTCACTGAGGCCGTCCAAGGAATCCCCTTCGGTCAAGGGCTCGAACCGGGTGAAGTTCCACCGGTTGATCCGGGTTTTCTGCACCCGGGGGAGTTCCAGACCCGCCGCTTTTTGCAGGGCGTCCAGGCGAAACTGGCGCATCCAGTCGGGCTCTTGATGCTTCTCGGAAAGCTGGTTTACTGTTTTCTGATCAAAAAGAATTTCCGTATCCACACTCATTCCCGTCACCCACCTTAGGCCTCTTGTTCGACCGTTTCGTCTTCGATGCCCAGCTCTTCCTTAATCCAGTCGTAGCCCCGCTCTTCCAGTTGAAGCGCCAATTCCGGTCCGCCGGAACGGACAATCCGCCCTTGCATGATGACGTGGACGTAATCGGGTTTGATGTAGTTGAGGAGCCGCTGATAGTGGGTGATGATCAGCACACCCAGATTCGGGCCGCGCATCGAGTTGACACCCTCGGCCACCACCTTGATGGAGTCGATATCCAAACCGGAGTCGATTTCGTCCAGGATGGCGATCCGGGGCTCCAGCATCATCATCTGCAGAATTTCGTTCCGCTTCTTTTCACCCCCGGAGAACCCTTCGTTCAGATAGCGTTGGGCGAAGGATTCGTCGATGCCGAGGGCTTCCATCTTTTCATCCAGCTTGCGGATAAACTTCATCAGGGAAAGCTCGTTGCCTTCTCCCCGGCGAGCATTGATGGCGCTGCGCAGGAAATCGCTGTTGGTCACTCCGGTCACTTCGGAGGGATA
>Ga0079224_100015125_pt1 | contig 10793 bp, 8 predicted proteins | sample Stecom2015_FD_80414 | JGI IMG/M metagenome (GOLD analysis project Ga0079224, IMG submission 80414) | Agricultural soil microbial communities from Utah to study Nitrogen management - Steer compost 2015 | ecosystem: Environmental > Terrestrial > Soil > Agricultural land | place: USA: Utah...
GGCGCGCCGCGCCATAGGAACAACGGCGTCGCGGCCAGATGCGCCCAGGGATCGGCCTCGATCAGCGCGAAGGCGCGTCGCTTCAGTTCGCGGTCGACGGCGACCGGATCGGGCTCGGTCTGCGCCATCTCCAGTTGCCTGTGCATCGCCTTCACTTTGGCGAAATAACTCACCGCCTCGTCCGGCCGGCCCTGATCGGGCGCGATCCGATCGCGCAGGTCGACGTAGCGCGCCAGCCGCTCCAGGCGGCCGTCGTCGACAAGATCGCTTTTGTCGAAACCGGTGAGCCGGCTCGTGACCCAGCGCAGCGGGCGCGGTGCGTAGGCGAACCACGCGCCGCGATATTCCTCTGCCGTCATGCCGTTCTTGACGGCGCGCGTGAGCAGCACCTGCCCGCCGCGACTGCTCATGGTCATCCGGTCGAACTGCAACTGATTGCGCACCAGCCACGGACCCACCACGACCGCCACGCCCAGACCCATCAGCAGTGCGGCGCGCAAGGTATCGTTCGACTGCACGCGCAGCACGCGCCATACTCCCAGTACCACCAGCACGAAGACGAGCACGACGGAGACGTACAGAAACGCGGCCTTCGTCAGCGTAAGCGCACCGAACAGCAGGCCGGTGAGCAGGAACCAAAAGCCCTGTCGCCGATGCACGGCGTAGGCGGCCGCGGCGCAGGCAAGCGCGAGCAGCGCGGCCGCCGACACTTCCGAATAAAGACCGTTGTAGTGTTCGGCGAGTCCGTAGTCGGTGGCCAGCGTGCCGAACGCGGCCCAGCCGTAGGAGCCCGTGTAGCGCACGATGGTAGCGAACACCACCAGAGCGAGCAGTGCGCCCCAGGGGAGATTGGAATGCTTGAGCAGTCGCGCATTCTGGCTCTCGACCAGCTCGCCCAGCGTGGTCTCGCCGCGCACCGCGCCAATGTACAGCGCCAGCGCCGCGATCGGCAGCGGTTCGCGATACTCCGAAGGACTCGGCATGCCCTGCGGATGCGCATCGAGGGAAATGACGCCGTGATGCGCGAGGTTGTAGGCGGCGGTGAGATTCTCGTACGCATCGGGCTGCACGATGGGGAAATCGGTGGCGCGGCTCATCCAGCCGTAGACGAGCGCCACGCAAGTCCCCAGCACCAGCAGTGCGCGCAACCAGACCAGGCGCGAGGCGGCGTTCATCGGCCCGTCTCCATACGCGGCGCATTGACGGGCGATGCACGCAACGGGGCGTGCATCCGCGCACGGCACGTACGCCAAGCGGCGTCGGCGAGCACGGCGAACGCCACTGCCGATACGGGCAGCATCGGTTCCGCATAGCGCGGGATGAAATGACTCAGCGCGGCGTAGAACAGCACCATGCCCATCGCCGGCATCACATACGCGAACAGCCAGGGGCGGCGACGCACCAGCGCATAAAGACCGGCGGCAAGCAGGATGCAGAAGGTGTACGGCGCACCGCGCCAGAGAAACAGCGGCACCGCTGCGGCATGCGCGAGCGGATCGGCGCGGATCAGATCGAACGCCCGCTGCCGCAGCGTCATGTCGATGACGACATCGCTTGCGGCGGGATCGATGCGCTCGAGTTCGCTGCGCATCGCATTGGCGCGGGCGTAATAGCTGACCGCCTCGTCGGGTCGGCCGGCCGCGATCGCCGGACGGGCGCGCTCGCTGGCAAAACGTTGCAGGCGCACCAGGCGACCGCCGTCTTCCAGATCGTGCTTGTCGAAACCGGTCAACCGGCCCACCGTGGCGCGCAACGGTCGGGGCGCATAGGCGAACCACGCGCCGCGATATTCCTCCGCCGTCATATTGTTCTTGAGCGCGCGCGTGAGCAGCACGATGCCGCCGCGGCCGCTCAGCTTCACCGTATCGAAATGCAGGTAGTTGCGCACCATCCACGGCGCCACCACCAGCGCGAAGCCGAGCGCGAGCAGCGGTGCGGCGCGCAATCCGTAGCCGTCGTTCACGCGCAGCCGCTGCCACACGCCCCAGGCGACTGTGCAGAGGATGAGCGCCAGGGTGACATAGAAGAACGCCGCCTTGGTCAGCGTGAGCAGACCGAAACAAGCGCCGGCAACAAATGCGAACGACAGTCGCCGCCGCTCCACGGCAAGCGCGGCCACGAGGCTCGCCAATGCAAGCAGTGCGGCGGCGATGAATTCCGAATAGAGAAAATCGTATTGATAGGCGAGCTGATAGTGCACTGCGAGCGTGGCCAACGCCGCCCAGCCGTGCGATCCGACATAGCGCAGCACCGTGCAGTAGACCAGCACGGCGAGCAGCAGCGCCCAGGGGATGTTGGAGTACTTCAGCATGCGCGCGTCCGGCCCGCTCGCCAGTTGCGCCAACGGCTTGTCGCCCAGTACGGGATCGAGTGCCGCGATGTATCCGGCGAGCGCAATGATGGGCAGGGGCTCGCGATGTTCCGAGGGCTCCAGTTGCGCGCCGGGCGTATCCTCGATGGACATCACGCCGTGATGCGCGAGGTTGTATGCGGCGGTGAGATTCTCGTAGGCGTCGAACTCGATCGGATAGCCGGTCGGCCGATCGATCCACCAATAGCCCAGCGCAAGGCAGGTGCACAGCACCACCAACGCGCGCCAGGCGCGGTGAGCCGCGGCGTGCTCAGGCATCGGCCCTCCCCGCCGGCACCGAAGGCCGGGCGATGCGCAACAGGGCGAGCATGTAGAGCAGCATGTTCGGGTTCCACCACACGCGCAGTCCCGACAGCAGTCGCAGCCAGGGCATCCACAGCGGCGGCCTTCGCCATGCGCCGTAGCGCAGCAGCGCCGGCGCAAGATCGGCGCCGAGCAGCATGCGCTGCAGCGCGCCGGTCCGACGCGTCGCGCCCTTCTGCTCGAAGGGAATGTGCGCGTACTCGGGATAGGCACGCAGGATGGTCTCGGTGTGGAAGCGCTGATCGGCGACCATCTCGAACGGCAGACCGTCGAGGAAGTCCCACACCTTCTCATCGAGGAAAGGCGTTTCCACGCGCAGGCCATTGAACAGCGCAAAAGGCTGCAGCGCGATTTCGCGCCGCGTGCGATTCCAGAAATAGAAGGAGCGCGACGGATTGTGATGATGCCGATGCCGCGCAAGTTCGACGATCAGTCGCTCGCGCGCCACCTCGTCCGACAGCCGTTCGGCCAGCGCGCCGTCCACCGCCGGCTGCCAGCCGCGCACCGAACTGCGCCAGTCGTGGAACAGCTTGTCGGCCACGCCTTGTAGATCGCCGCGCGTATACAGCGCGTGCAGGCTTTGGTTCTGGAACAGGCCGGCGGACATGACATCGCCGCCGACGCCGTCGAACAGCGCATCGGCATGCGCATGCAGCCAGTCGGTGAGCGGCGGCAGTTGCGCGCCCTCGTCCGCACACATGGCGCTGTCGCGCAGGTTGCGCAGCATGTTGCCGACGTAGAAGCGCGGCTGCGTCAGCACCACGTGCGGCACCTCGAGCGCGCGGGCGAGCAGCGCGGCGATGCGCGCATCCTCGTTCGGTCGACCGGGCAGATGTTCCAGCGTAACGCAGGCATGCGGCCGCACGCCGAGCGCATGCAGGGCCAGCAGGATGTGGCGGCTGTCGCGCCCGCCGGACAACGGCACGCACAAACGTCCTTCGACCGGCAGACAGCGCGCCACCGCCGCGCGGAACAGTTCGGCGTAGCGCGCCATCGCGTCGTCGCGCGACAGGCTTACCCGTCCCCCGACGGCAAACTCGCCGTCCTCGACGCGCAGGCCGCGCGCCGCATCCCATTGCAATTGCGCGCCCGGTGCGAGCTGGCGCACGCCGGCGAAGGGCGTGTCCTCGCCGACGAAGAAACCCAGGCGCAAAAATACGGCGAGCGCGGGATAGTCGAGATCGGCGCCCTCCTCCAGCAGGTCTAGCGGTGTCGTGGCGAGCGCAACGCCGTGCCGCGTCGCACGCCAGAACAGCGGATGCACGCCGAGCCGGCATACGCGCGCGCGCAGATGCTCGCCGTCCCAGTACCATTCGCCGTGGCTTTGCGTATTCGCCTGCCGGTACGTCGCCTCGCCGCGCACGCTGACGCGGCCGTTGATGACGGACAGGCGCAGCGCGCTCATCGTCGTGCCTGACGCTGCGTCTTGGCGGCCGGCGGGCGCGGCACGCGCTTGCACAAACTGTGAGTGCCGTCGTCGATGGTGAGCGCACGCGCGACGTCGGGCAGCGCGCAGGCAGCGGCCACCTGCTGCAGCGCGACGGAGCCGGACGCCTGCGCCCACTTGAGCATTTCGCCGGCGAAATCGCCGTCCGCATCCATCATCCGGTTGCCCGCGACGGCGGGAATGAAACCCTCCTGCAGATCGCGCAGCGTCAGCGGCGCATCCCTGGCAACGATGAAGTTCTCCGTCACCTGTATGCGCCGCGGCGCGCCGCGATAGCGTTGAATCGCCACCGCCGCGCCGAGCGGATTGATCAGCAGATTGCGTACGAACTCGACATTGCCTTCGCCGTGGAACAGCGGTTCGTACGGATTGGCATAGAACACATTGCCTTCGATGCGGTAGCGGTCCTCGCTGCCCGGACCGACCGGCGGCAGATGGCCGAGCAGCAAGTTCGGCCGCGCCCAGCTGCCATCCGAAGCGTCGTTCGCCTTGGAGAACACGTTGCCGCGAATGACGGTGACCTGATCGCCGGCGGGCAGACCCGCGCTCTCGGGCCGCACCTTCTGCTGCTTGATCTGCAGGTTGTAGCCCAGCGTATCGAGCACCACGTTACCCTCGATGGTGCCGGCGACGAAAGGCGCGCTGCCGTCCGAGTCGCCCAGATACATGCCGGTGCCGGCGCCGATGATGAGATTGTTGCGGATGGTCCAGAAGGCGGCCGGCGCCTTGGTGGAAATGCCGATGATGCCCTGCGACTCGCCGTGGCCGACGATGGTCAGCCCCTCGAGCGTGATGTGGTGAATCAGGGCGCGGCCGTGCTCGGCCTTCACCGCATCGACCGCGAGGTTGCGGCCGTCGAGCTTGAGATCGCGCAGCACCAGATAGCTGGCGTCCTTGAGGCTGACGGTGTTGCGGCCTTCGACGCCGAGCAGCACGGCGGGCCGCTCCGGATCGGCGCTGGCGATGAGGATCGGCGCCTTAGCCTTGCCGTGCAAACCGTGCAGCGGCAGGCCGCCTTGATACTCGCCGGGCGCAAGCAGCAGCGTGTCACCGGGTCTGAGTCCGGCGAGTTTGTACAAATAGTCCGTAGGGCCGGCAAGCACCTCGGCCGCGTGCGCCACCGGCATGCCGAGGAGGCACAGCGTCAGGCACAACAACGGCGCGAGGCGACGCATGGCCGTCCCTACACCAGCATCTCCAGCGGCGACGGATGACTGAGGAAGGCCAGCGGACTGGCGCTGTATCCGTACGCGCCGGACATGAAAACGGCGACGAGATCGCCCGGTTGCGCGCGCGCGAGCTCGACGCGGTCGGCAAGCAGATCGAGCGGCGTGCACAAGGGCCCGACGACCGAGGCGATTTCGCGCGCCTCCGCGTCGATGCGATTGGCGATGGCGACGGGATAGTTCTTGCGGATCACCTGTCCGAAGTTACCCGAGGCGGCCAGATGATGATGCAGGCCGCCGTCGGTCACGAGCAGCACCTGCCCGCGCGACACTTTGCGATCGCGCACGCGGCAGATATAGACACCCGCTTCGCCGACCAGATAGCGGCCGAGTTCGATGACCAGCGCCGCTTCCGGCAATTCGCGCGAAGCGCGCGCCGCGAGTGCCGCGAGATTCTCACCGATGGGTTCGAGATCGAGCCGCCGCTCGCCGGGGAAATAGGGAATGCCGAAGCCGCCGCCGATGTTGAGTACGCGCACCGGCGCAGGGGCATCCTGCGCCAGACGCAGCGCAAGTTCGTAGGCGTTGCGCTGCGCGTCGCAGATCGCTTCGGCCTTGAGGCTTTGCGATCCCCAGAAAAGATGAAAGCCTTCGAAGGCGAGCCGCGCCTTGCCGATGCAACCGAGCAGTTTGGGCACCTGTTCGGCATCCACACCGAAGGGTTTGGCGCCGCCGCCCATTTTCATGCCGGAGGCCTTGAGCTCGAAATCGGGATTCACGCGTACGGCGACGCGCGCCGGCCGGTTCAGCGCCCGCGAGATGTCCGCCAGCAGTTCCACTTCGCGAAAGGATTCGATATTGATCAGGATGCCGGCGGCAACCGCCTGTCGCAGCTCCCGTTCCGATTTGCCGGGCCCGGCAAAGCTGATTTCTTTTACGTCCGCGCCGGCGTCGAGCGCCACGCGCAATTCGCCGCCCGAGGCGACATCGATGCCGTCCACCAGCCGCGCCATGTGGCACACCAGCGCCGGCATCGGATTGGCCTTCATGGCGTAGTGCAGCTTTACGCCGGGCGCGAGCACGCGCAGTTCACGCACGCGCGCTTCGATGACGCGCCGGTCGTAGGCATAGAAAGGCGTCGTGCCGGCTTCCTCCGCCAACAGCGTGACGGGCTTGCCGCCGATGATCAGACAGCCGTTCTCGACTTCGAACTGCGATTGCGTGGCGTGCGGCGGAACGGCCGCGTGCGCGGGCAGCGGCGCGTTCATGCGGCAGCCTCGAACGCGTCGCGGAATTCGGTGGAGATCGACTTGCGGTCGATCTTGCCGTTGGGGTTGCGCGGCAACGGCCCCGGCCGGATCTCCACCTTCGACGGCAGCATGTAGGCGGGCAACTGCGTACGGCAGGCCATGAGCAGTTGTGCGCTGTCGAGTTGCGTACCGTCCTTCGGCGTGGCGATGACGACGATGGCCTGTCCCAGCGTGGGATGATCGACGCCGAAGGCCACCGCTTCGCCGACCAGTTGCGTGCCGTACAGCACTTCCTCGATTTCGGTCGGACTCACACGATAGCCGGAGGTCTTGATCATCTCGTCGCGGCGGCCGACAAAGTAGAGATAGCCCTCTTCGTCCATGCGCACCGTGTCGCCGGAATAGACCGCAAGTTCCGGCAGCACCAGTCCGCCTTCGCGCCCCGGCAGGGGCTTGTAGCGCTCCGCGGTCTTGGCCGGATCGTTCCAGTAGCCCATGCCCACCAGTGCACCGCGATGCACGAGTTCGCCCGGCTCGTTCGGCGCGCAGGGCGTGCCGTCCTCGCGCAGCACCAGAATTTCGGCATTGGGAATGGCCTTGCCGATGGAGTCGGGGCGCACGTCCACCTGTTCCGGCGGCAGATAGGTGGAGCGGAAGGCTTCGGTCAGTCCGTACATCAGATAAGGCTTGGTGCGCGGCAGGTGCGCACGCAGGGCTTTCAGGGTCTCCAGCGGCATGCGCCCGCCGGTGTTGGCGAAATAGCGCAAATGCCCGGTGATCGTCTCGGGCCACTCCAACTGCGACAGTTGTATATAGAGCGGCGGCACGGCGGTGAGTCCGGTGACGCGATGCCGCGTGAGCGCGTTGAGCACATCGCGCGGCATGAGATAGTTGAGCAGCACCACGCATGCGCCGGCATGGAAGCCGGTCGTCAACTGACTGAAACCCGCGTCGAAGGAAAGCGGCAACGCAGCCAGCAGCGTGTCATCGGCGTTGTTTTCCAGATACGAGGCCACGCTCTGCGCGCCGCACACCATGTTCCGGTGCGACAACACCACGCCCTTGGGTTTGCCGGTGCTCCCCGAGGTATAGAGGATGGCGAGCACGTCGTTGTCGATCACGCGATGTCCCGCGCGCGCCGGGCCGTCCAGCAGTTCGTTCCAATCGTGCGTGCGCGCCTCGCCGATCGCGTCGTTCTCCGTCGCGCTGCCGCAGACAACGACATCGCGCAGATCGCGGCATTGCGCCAGCTCGCTGCGCAGCGGCGCCAGACGCTCGGCCGAGGTCACCAGCACGCGCACATTGCAGTCGCGCAGGATGTAGGCGACCTGCTCCGCCTTCAGCAGCGGATTGACCGGCACGAACACCGCGCCGGCCGCCGCCGTTCCGAACGAGGCGATCACCGTCTCGAAACGCTTCTCCAGAAAAATCGCCACGCGTTCGCCACGCGCGGTGCCGAGGCGCATGAGACCCGATGCGAACGCTTCGATCGCTTCGTTCAATGCGCCATAAGTCAGCGACTGCTCGCCGTAGATGAGTGCTTCGCGATCGGGATTTCGGCGCGCGGCATTGCGCGGCAAGTGATGCAAGAGGATTTCCATCATCGATTCGACAGACCGCGAAGACGCACCGCATGCGTCCTCGCGAATTCATGAAGGCTTGAGAAGGATGCTTGCGCAGTCTAGCGAGCGCTTGCGCACACGTACGCTAATCGTTGTTACAGCAACATAAATTGACAATGTAGGCAGAGGGGGATCGGCACAATGGCGCTCTCCGACGTCACGCCCTTGCGCGTGACGTTTGCATGCAAACGGCCAACAGGGAGAAGCGCGCGTTGCGTATCAGGGAACAGGTCGCGGTACTGCTGGAAAGCGTACTGGGCATCAACGGACGATTGACTCATGCCGCCGATGACACGCCGTTGCTCGGCGCAATTCCGGAACTCGATTCGATGGCAGTGGCCACGGTGCTCACCGCACTCGAGGATCGCTTCGACTTCATCATCGACGACGACGAAATCGACGGCGCCGCATTCGCCACCCTCGGCAGTCTGGTCGCGTTCGTGCAAGGCAAGCTCGACGCCGTGCACCCGCAGGAAGGCGGCGCGCCGCTGCCGCAGACCTGAGTCGGTCGTGTCTTCCATGGAAGCGTTCTATCTGCCGACCGAACGCGGTCAGCGTTTTTGTCTGCTGCATACCGCCGCGCCGGAAGTGCCGGCGCGCGGCGCGTTGCTCTACGTGCATCCCTTCGGCGAGGAAATGAACAAGTCGCGACGCATGGCCGCGTTGCAGGCGCGCGCCTTCGCGCAAGCCGGCTGGGACGTGATGCAGATCGACCTGTATGGCTGCGGCGACAGCAGCGGCGAATTCCGCGATGCGAGCTGGGACATCTGGCTTGCGGACGTACGCGCGGCTTGGGACTGGCTCGAACAACGCGCGCAACAGGCGGTGTGGTTGTGGGGACTGCGTGCAGGTTGTCTGTTGACCGATGCGGCAGCGCGCCTGCGCGGCTCGCCGGCACGCTTGCTGCTGTGGCAGCCGGTGTTGTCGGGCCAGCGCTTCCTGCAGCAGTTTCTGCGCACACGCGTGACGGGCGCGGCGATGGACGGCGGTGCGCGATCGAGCATCGGCGCGCTGCGTGAAGCGCTGTCGCGCGACGGCGTACTGGAAGTGAGCGGCTATCCGCTCGGCACCGCATTGGCGGGAGGTCTGGATGCGGCCTGGCTGGACGCTCCGCCGCGCGGCAGCGAGGCGCACTGGTTCGAAGTGCTGCCGGACGCGCACACGACGATGAGCGAAGCGGCGCTGCAGCAGGCGACCGTATGGAATCGCGAAGGCTGCCACACCACCGCAACCGCAGTCGTCGGTCCGGCGTTCTGGCAGACACAGGAAATCAACGAATGTCCGGCATTGATCGAGTCCACCATTTCTTCGATGCAGCGGTAGCGCCGGGCATTACCGAGCGGCCGCTGCTGTTCGATTGCGAAGGCGAGCGGCTGATCGGCATTCTCGCGCATGGCGCGCAGCGTCGCGATTGCGGCGTCCTCATCGTCGTCGGCGGCCCGCAGTATCGCGTCGGCAGCCATCGGCAGTTCGTCCTGCTCGCGCGTCGTCTTGCCGCCGCCGGCTACAGCAGCCTGCGCTTCGACTACCGCGGCATGGGCGACAGCAGCGGCGCGATGCGCGATTTCCAGGCGACGGCGAGCGATCTCGCTACGGCGGTGCAGGCCTATCTCGCCGCCGCGCCGCATGTGCGGCGCATCGTGCTACTCGGGCTTTGCGACGCCGCCTCCGCCGCGCTGATGCACGGCGCGCAACTGCCGCAGGTGGCAGGCATGGTGCTGCTCAATCCCTGGGTGCGCAGCGAGGCCACGCTGGCGCGCGTACAGGTCAAACACTATTACGGGGCGCGACTGGCCGACGGCGCGTTCTGGCGCAAGCTCCGCGGCGGCGAGGTCGACGTGGGCCGCGCGGTCGCCGGCTTCTGCCGGCGCCTCGGCGCATCGCTCGCGCCGGCCGGCGCGACGGGTCCCGCGGATTTCCGGCGGCGGATGGCGCAGGGGCTGCGCGATTTCCGCGGCCCCGTGCTGCTGATGTTGAGCGGCAAGGATCTCACTGCGCAGGAGTTCTGCGAGTACGCCTCGCGCAATGGAGCCTGGCGCAAGGCCATGAAGCACGCGCAACTGCGGTGTTTCGAATCGCCCGACGCCGACCATACGTTTTCGCGCGCGGCGTGGCGCGAAGCCATGCTGTGCGCCCTGCTCGACTGGCTGCATACGCATTACGCCGCCGACACGCAAAGCGGACGCGCCGCATGAACGCCATGCCGGAAGCGCTGCATCGGCTGCTGCGGCTCATTCCCGACCTGCCGCTGGGCGAGAGCCTGTTCTATGGCGCGGCACGCGCAACGCAACGCCTCACGGCGCGGCGCGTGCGCGTCGTGAAATACCGGCTCACCGCGCAGCCGGTGGCACCTGCGCCGCTGCTGCCTGCGCGCGGCGCGGGATCGTTGCGCATCGAACGCATCCATATCGGTCATCCGCATTACACCGCACTGCTGGCGCAATCGCCACGGCCCGCTGCGGTCATTCATCAGCGGCTGGCCCGGGGCGCACGCTGCTTCGCCGCGTTCAAGGACAACGCGCTGCTCGGTTTTTTGTGGCTGCAGCACGGCGGCTACGACGAAGACGAAGTGAGCTGCCTCTTCCTGCCGCAACCGGCCGCACAGGCGGCATGGGATTTCGATGTGTGGGTGCA
>Ga0079224_100015126_pt1 | contig 10793 bp, 12 predicted proteins | sample Stecom2015_FD_80414 | JGI IMG/M metagenome (GOLD analysis project Ga0079224, IMG submission 80414) | Agricultural soil microbial communities from Utah to study Nitrogen management - Steer compost 2015 | ecosystem: Environmental > Terrestrial > Soil > Agricultural land | place: USA: Utah...
CTAGCGCAGGCAGAATACGGAGACTCCTCGAAAATAAAGAACAATTTTCTTCGTGCGATGATTACGCTGACGAAGCATTCCTTGTCCTACGGGAATAGCACGTGTCCGAAGACCCCGCAGAGGTGGTTTTTCCTCGAGGAGGCTGAGGCCGGGCCCGCGGAAAGCGGAGTATTCTGCCGGAGCGGTGTCGTACATCTATACCCAATACTAATTCTGTTGTAGGAACCCATTTACCGCACACTTTCTATCAATAGTTTTTTATAGAATGGATTACTTCCCTTTAAAACTAGGCTTTCTTTTTTCTAGAAATGCACGAACTCCTTCCTGATGATCATCAGAAGATCTTAGTTCCCATTGATTTTGCTTCTCTTTTTCAAGATAATAATTTAATCGCTCCAATTGTTCCTCATGATAGGTCATTTTAGTTTTTAACATGGCAACTAATGGTGAGGCTAGTAGCATTTGCCCTAGCTTTTCTGCTTCATGGACTACATCTCCATCTGTCAACACATCTGCTAATCCCATCCCCTTAGCTTCTTCACCTTTAACCTGTCTTGGATTTCCCCAGATAAATTGTTTTGCTTTTTGAATACCAAGACGTTGTTCGGCCCAAAAATGCCCGCCACCATCCGGTGCAAGACCCACACCAATAAATAGCATCCCGAATTTCGCTTCCTGGTGTGCCACCACATAATCCGCTGTAAGTGCTAAGCTTAGTCCGAGTCCTGCTGCTGATCCTTGTACAGCTGAAATTACAATCTTTGGCATCATATAAAGTTTAGAAACTATACCAGCTATGGAATCCATTACATTATCAAAAAACTCTCTATTTCCAAAGTCCTTCATCATGGCGATATCGCCACCAGCGCAAAATGCATTGCCTTCACCTGATAAGACAACAACACGGTCCTCGTTTTGGTTAACTGTATCAACGACCTTTAATAGTTCTTCTAACATCTCTTTGTTAAGAGCATTATATCGATCAGGACGATTTAGGCATATGTAAGATATACCATCTTTACTCTCATAATTTACAAAATTCAACTTAAGTCCCCCTTACTAATATCAATATTCAACATATTCTATAAGAAAGCGCTTAATTCCTTCTTTAATATAAAAAAAGCACAAGGCAATTTATACCTTGTGCTTTATATATTATTATCCTTGTTGAGAACCGTATAGTTCCTCTAAAGGCTTGGTAATGATTTGGCTTAATTCATTAATGACCATATTTAAGCGTTGTTCTTGCTCCATAAGTGAAGAAATACCTTCATGTTGTTGCACCAACTCTACAACTTTACGAGCTTTTTCAACTTCTTCTTCCGTGATATCTTGACCCTGCATTTGTTTTTGTTGCAGTTCCATTTGTGTATCTCGGAAATCCTCGAATGTTTTTTTAGCTGTAGGATCGCTCATTACTGCCTCAAATGCAGCTTGTAATCCTTTAAATTCTTCACTCTCACGAATTGCCTTTTCTAAATCATAGGCACTATCATACATATTTGACAAAACAAATTCCTCCTTGGATAGGTTACTACTCACTATAACAAACGAAAAGCTTGATGTATACTGATATCTTTGTCGCTTTATAAAATAGTGATTCTATTGATATAATGAAGAAAACATTGAAAAATGGGGTCTTTCTATTGATTGATAAGCTTAAGAAGTATTTCCCGTCTCTTCAACATTATGAAACAGTTCCTACAGATATAAACCTTGATTTTAAATGGTTTCAAATGGATAATGGACAATTGGTCGGAATTCATCCATCTGAACTTGAAGAAAAAGATCTTGTACTTTTGCATACATTATTAAAACCGTATGAGAATCACTTTCCTATATTGACTGAAGACGAACAAAGATGGAAACAATGGATTAAGATGAAAGATGGGCACCCAAGACTTAACAGAAGTTATCGTTTGGTCTACTTTAAAATACCATCTAATCAAATTCAACCACAAGAGTTCAAGGAAGCGATAAATCAGTTGTTTGAAAAAGAGACAACAATATTATGGGAAAATAAATCGGAAGGTGTTATTGTCGAATACCTCCGTAGTGATTTAGAAGAAGAAATTTCCTACACTGAAATAATCGATATATTAATGAGTGATCTATATATTAATATTCAATTTTTTGTTGGTCCGTATCTTTCCACATTAGATGGAATTAAAGAACACTATGAACAACTTATTTCAGGAGCACTCACTGCATTAACATACTCTGAAAAAAGTGTTGTATCCTATATAGAAGCAATTCCCTATCTCTTAATGGAGCAAGTTAGTCCGCAATTTAAAGAAGAATTAAATCATTTAATCCTTCAAGATTTCACTGATGATGTTGAATTCATTAAAATGATAGAAGTATTTCTTGAAAGTAACTTAAATATATCCGTTGCTGCCAAAAAGTTGTACATGCATCGTAACAGCTTACAATATCGAATTGATAAATTCCACGAAAATACTGGCATTGATATCCGTGTATTTCAACAAGCACTTACCGTATATCTAGCCCTTATTTCAAGAACAAAATAGCATTTCTAGTAAACATGCACAAAGTCCCTCTTATTCTTTGTGCATGTTTACTATTTAGCCCAGTTTATGATTTCAGTATAATAAAGGTATAAATAAAACGCTTTCAAAAATCGAGGGGGAAGAATTCATGGCAGAATTACGCTTAGAACATATCCAGAAGAAATATGACAAAGATGTTGTTGCAGTTAATGATTTTAACTTGCACATCCAAGATAAGGAATTTATCGTTTTCGTAGGACCATCAGGTTGTGGTAAATCAACAACACTTCGTATGATTGCTGGTCTAGAGGAAATTACTGAGGGTGGTCTTTTCATTGATGATAAAAAGATGAACGATGTCGCTCCAAAAGACCGTGATATTGCTATGGTATTCCAAAACTATGCATTGTACCCACATATGAACGTGTATGATAACATGGCATTTGGATTAAAATTACGTAAGTTTAAAAAAGACGAAATTGATAAACGTGTACAAAACGCGGCTAAAATATTAGGTCTTGAAGCATACCTAGATCGTAAACCGAAAGCACTTTCTGGTGGGCAACGCCAACGTGTTGCATTAGGTCGTGCCATTGTCCGTGATGCTAAAGTATTCTTAATGGATGAACCTTTATCAAACCTAGATGCTAAATTACGTGTACAAATGCGTGCTGAAATCCAAAAACTTCATAAGCGTCTTCAAACTACTACTATTTATGTAACACATGACCAGACAGAAGCAATGACCATGGCTACACGTCTTGTTGTTATGAAAGATGGAGTAATTCAACAAGTCGGTGCTCCAAAAGAGGTATATGACAACCCGAATAATGTATTTGTTGGTGGATTCATTGGATCACCAGCAATGAATTTCCTTACAGGAGCTATTAAAGATTCAGATTTTGTAATGGGTGATATCAAAGTTAGAATTCCTGAAGGGAAACTAAAGTTACTAAAAGAAAAAGGTTATACAGGTAAAGAAGTAATTCTAGGTATTCGTCCAGAAGATATTCATGATGAATTAGTATTTATCGAATCCACTCCAGATACCAAAATAACTGCCCATATTGAAGTTGCAGAATTAATGGGTGCAGAAACTTACCTTTATTCAAAAGTTGCAGATCAAGATTTCATTGCACGTATTGATTCTCGTTCTGACATACAAGGTGGAGAAACACTTGACTTAGCTTTAGATATGAACAAAGCACATTTCTTTGACGCAGAAACAGAAGAAAGAATTTACTAATTTCATCTTAAAAAGAGGGAGAAAATCCCTCTTTTTTTAATTGCACTACATTTTTTTGTGATACAAGAAAGAAACATTTTTGTTAATTAAAGGGAATTATTTCTATAAAGTTGTAAATAATACTGTTATCAATATTTTAAAAGGGAAAGCAATTAAGCTTTCCCTTTAAAGTAGCCATCCATATTCAATTATTTACCAGCAAATTGTTGTTGAGCAGCTTGAACTAGACGCTTCGTAATCTCTCCACCAACAGATCCGTTAGCACGGGAAGTTGTGTCAGCACCAAGATTTACACCAAATTCAGAAGCAATTTCATATTTCATTTGGTCTAAAGCTTGTTGTGCTCCAGGTACTAATAATTGATTTGAGTTATTTGAATTATTGTTTGCCATGTTGTATGACCTCCTGATTGATTAGAGTCTTACTCTATTGTTAGATAAGTTATTATTGAGGGACTATATCCCATGACATATACTTACTTATTTACCGTTTAACTGTTGTTGTGCTGTTTGAACTAGACGCTTCGTGATTTCTCCACCAACAGATCCATTAGAACGTGATGTGTCATCAGCACTAAGGTTTACACCAAACTCAGAAGCGATCTCATATTTCATTTGGTCTAGAGCCTGTTCTATACCAGGTACAAGCAATTGATTAGAATTTCTGCTTGCCATATTATCACCTCCTGTATGAATATTGTGAGCAGAACGAGTTGTTCTTATCACAAGAAATCATTGGTAATTCATATATTTAAAGGTTTCTCCTATTCATTCTGCATCTGCCTTAGATTAGAAGATTCACATGATCTTTATTTAGCAAAAAAGGGGACATAAAAGGGAAAGTCAAGAAGACTTTCCCTTTGTATAAGGGTTTTTTTACCCTAAGCCATCATTATTGAATTTGTCCTGACATTTGTTGTTGAGCAGTTTGAACTAGACGCTTAGTGATTTCTCCACCAACTGAACCGTTAGCACGAGAAGTTGTATCAGCACCAAGGTTTACGCCAAACTCAGAAGCGATTTCATATTTCATTTGGTCTAAAGCTTGTTGTGCACCAGGCACTACTAATTGGTTTGAATTGTTGTTGTTAGCCATGTTTTATCACCTCCTGTGATATATATTGTGAACAGAATCAAAAAACTTATCACAAAAATCTATTGGTAAATTGTGGGTAGTTTTTGAGATTACCAAACAAGGTTTAAACACTTTCTCTATATTCCTCTAATAAAAAAAGAATCCTACAACACTGCAGGATTCTTTTAATAGTTATTTAGGATATGTCATTTCTCTAGGATTTACATATTGATCAAATTCTTCAGCCGTTAGTAACCCTAGTTCAACTGCCGTTTCTTTCAATGTAGCATTATCTGCAAATGCTTTTTTAGCAATCTTTGCAGCATTTTCATAGCCAATATGTGGGTTTAAAGCAGTAACAAGCATCAGGGAATCATTTAAGTTCTTTTCAATTTGGTCAAGATTTGGTTCAATTCCTTGTGCACAGCGTTCATCAAATGAAAGAATACTATCTGCTAGTAACTCACATGATTGTAAAAAGTTATATGCAATTACAGGTTTAAATACGTTTAATTCAAAGTTACCTTGACTAGCCGCAAAACCAATTGCTGCATCATTACCCATTACTTGCGCCGCTACCATGGTTACAGCTTCGCTTTGAGTTGGGTTCACTTTCCCTGGCATGATAGAACTTCCTGGTTCATTCTCTGGAATTGTAATTTCACCAATTCCACAACGTGGACCACTTGCTAACCAGCGAACATCGTTGGCAATCTTCATTAAGTCAGCTGCTAGTCCTTTTAGAGCCCCATGAGCAAAGACGGTTTCATCATGGCTTGTTAAAGCATGGAACTTATTTGGTGAAGACACAAATTCTTTACCGGTGAACTCACTGATTTCTGCACATACACGGTCAGAGAACTCTGGATGTGCATTTAGTCCTGTTCCAACAGCAGTTCCCCCGATTGCTAGCTCCTTTAAATAAGGTAAGCTAGAAACTATCATGCTTTCCGATTTTTCTAGCATGCGATGCCATCCACTAATTTCTTGTCCAAGTGTTAGTGGTGTTGCATCTTGTAAATGCGTACGTCCAATTTTAACAATATCTTGAAAAGCGTCCATTTTCGTTTTAAAAGTATCTTTTAATGTGCGTAAAGCAGGTAACAACACATCTTCAATTTTTAATACTTCTGCCACATGCATCGCAGTTGGGTAGGTATCATTTGAGCTTTGTGATTTGTTTACATCATCATTTGGGTGAAGTACAAGATCACTGCCTTGTTCTTTTAACCATTCATTCCCGACATATGCAATTACTTCATTAACATTCATATTAGACTGCGTACCACTTCCAGTTTGCCAAACTACTAATGGAAAATGGTCGTCAATTGTACCCTCGATAATTTGTTTAGCTGCATACTCAATAGCTTTAGCTTTTGTAGCATCCATCAATCCTAAATCACTATTTGCTTTCGCTGCACTCATCTTTAGAATTGCAAACGCTTTTATTATTTCAGTTGGCATTTTTTCATTTCCAATTGGAAAGTTTTCCTTACTGCGTTGTGTTTGTGCCCCCCAGAACTTGTCCGCTGGAACTTTTACTTCGCCAAGTGTATCATGTTCAATACGAAAATCCATATGTATTTCCTCCCCTATGTTGATAGTAATTTCAATCCCCTTCTATTGTATCAAATTTTTATAAAATGAAAATCAAATTCAACTAATCCTCGGCAAAATATTCCCATTTTCTAATAAAGTAAGTTAAATTCACAAAATTGTAATGCCAAGTTATATGTTTTACCATTATACTAGTATGTATCATTAGTTTGTTAGGAGGACTTTAATATGCCTAATATATGGACACATATGCTTTTTTGCGAAGATGTAGTAGACACGATTGGTATATCAATGTCTAAACCAAAGCATAGTTATATATTAAACTTAGGTGCTCAAGGTCCAGATCCATTTTTCTACTTTAATTTTTGGCCGTGGATGGAAGATGGTCCAGTTAATCATATCGGAAATTTGCTACACACTGAAAAATGCGGGGAATTTCTTATGGACTTAATTGACGATGTTAGTGATAAATCAGATGAATTAAAATCATATGTTTTCGGCTTTGTAACACACCATATCCTTGATCGTAATGCACATCCATATATTCATTATCGTGCAGGTTATGAAGGAAATAAACACTCAAAATTGGAAATCATTATCGATACCTTGATGATGGAACGATACAAAAACCTTAAGACTTGGAAAACTCCAGTTCATAAAGAAATTCAACTTAGCCGGAAAATTAAAATTGAAATTGCAGAGTTACTCCATCGAACAATCAAAAAACATTTTCCAGATATTAATCAAAACTCTTCTAAAAATATCATGAAAGCATTTAATGACATGAAGTTAGCACTAAAACTATTAGCAGATCCACATGGGTGGAAAAATAAATTATTACATTCTACGGTGTCCTCTTTTTCACATCAACCAATTGTTGACCATACAGATTATCTTAACCTGGAACATACAACCTGGTACCACCCAGCAACTAGGGAGCCAAGTTCGAAGAGTTTTATCGATTTATATGAACAGGCAAGAATTGAAAGCATTGATATTATGAAGAATGTACTGGAATTTTGGCGTAAGGATGGAACAAATCGTAAGGAATTAGAGAAGGTACTTGGAGAAATATCTTATGATACTGGTTTACCACTTAGTTTAAATAGAAATAATAAATACAGTGAACCTATTATATAATGATCTGAAAAAGCTTAGTTATTCACTAAGCTTTTTCCGTCTATCTTCGGATTAGGATTTCAATTTCATCCTCATTTTCATCTACTAAATCATCTAATAATTGGTTAGCCCGAACAGTGTATGTATCATCACTAGTTTGTTGTTCGCCTAACTTTTGTTTAATATAAGCAACTACATAGATGCTTATTTTTTGAGTTTCTTCGTAATACTTTTCATAATACTCTTCCACTTCCATATCAAACTTTTCAGCTTGGGATTCTACAAATTCCTTTAACTGTGCAGCCATGGGATTGTTTACATCAGCATTAAGAAAATTATTTGTTAAATACTCTTTATCGACATCCATTTCTTTCAATTCCTCAGATAAATCGATATTCATTTTATTAACCTCTTGAATGGCAAGTGTTGCCTTAATGGTTCCATCTAAATTATCCAAAATCTTATTATCTGGATAGAGAAAGCGTAATTCACCTATGGTAATTTCTTCTCCTCGGACAATAGCGGCGATTTCGTCGTTATCATACGATTTAGAACAACCAATCATACTTATAGTGCAAATCACAATAACTAAGAGCCGTATCTTTTTCATTTTCCTCACCCACAATTATTATAGTGCTTTTTCATTTAGAGAAATTCTAATAATAGCATTTATTACGGACTCCAATTCTTGACTATCCTTAATATGAAATAAATAATCTGCTTCCTCTTTGGTCGGGCTTTTGACATCTTCTCTTGCGTCATCTACTTGTTGACGTAGAAGAACCTGTTCAAAGTTTGTTGCACTTCTAAAAATAGTGGTTCTACGTTCACTTTGATGGACCCTAGCTTTCAGAATATAATCAGGAATATCAAAATGTACAAGGATCCGAGTGAATTCTTTAGCAGGAAATAATTCGTTTAAGAGATAATTTCGATCATGAATACTTCGATTAGAATTACAAATAATCAAATGATAATCAGTATTTTCTTTCGTATAGTCAACAATTAATCTTGATAAAGCGTGCTTTAATGTATTCGGACCTGTTTTTGGTTGTATCTTTTTATAATATGTATTAATGAATTCTGCATGATTATCTTGGTCCATTACAATAGAGTTGTCCAACTTCTTTTCTAATGCTTTTGCAAATGTTGTTTTGCCACTATGTGTTTTCCCAACAGTAATCACTACTAATCGTTTCATGCACTATAATCCTCCAGATATGTTTAAAACCGCACAGATGATTGGCTCTGTGCGGTAATTTTATTGAATAATAATTAATCTACTGTATGGTTTTTCGCAGCCTCCACACCTTTTTGTACGTTTACAAAACTTAAAATAATAATTCCAGCTATAAAGAAGAAAATCAAAGAAAGTATTCCGTATCTGCTGTTTCCTGTCAATTGCCCAACAAATCCAAATAAGAACGGTCCAAACACTGCAGAGAATTTAGATGAAATTCCATAGAACCCAAAGAATTCACCTTTCTTATTTGCCGGAACCATCCTTCCATAAATGGATCTACTAAGTGCTTGAGCACCACCCTGAACAAGCCCGACTATCGTTGCTAAAATGTAAAAGTGAAGTGCAGAATTCATAAAGTACCCTATTATAACAATCCCTAAGTAGACAAACAGTGTAATCAACAATGCCCTTTTCGGTGAAATCTTGCCTGCTAACCAACCAAAGAAGAAGGTAGACGGAATTCCAACAAATTGTGTGATTAAAAGAGCAACAATTAAATCATTCTGACCAATTCCTATCTCTGTACCATATATGGTCGCCATTCGAATAATCGTAGATATACCATCATTAAATAACCAGAATGCAAATAAGAATAGGAGTAATTGCTTAAATTGTCTTATTTCCCTAAACGTATGTCCAATTCTAGAGAAACCAATTGCAATGTATGCTTTATCACGTTTAACCGGCTCTCTTTTTTCGTCATGGATGTTTTTTAATAATGGAATAGAAAAGATTAACCACCAAATTCCAACCATTGCAAAGGAAACTTTCATTGCTCCAATTACATCTAAGCCAAACATTGCTGGTTTTAAAATCATCACAACATTAATTAATAGTAAAATTCCTCCACCAACATAGCCAAGAGCAAATCCTTTTGATGAAACTTTATCTATATCATTTTCATCTGCGACCTCTGGTAAAAATGCGTCATAGAAAATATTTGCTCCTGAAAAGCCAATGGATCCGATAATAAATAACACAGCAACAAAGATATAATCCCCTTCACCAGTAAAAGCTAATGAGACACTCGCAATCATTCCCATAAATGCGAAGAATCGAAGAAACTTTTTCTTAGCAGCTGAGAAATCAGCAATTGCTCCAAGTATTGGTGCTAAAATAGCCACGATTAGTACAGCAATAGAGTTTGCATAGCCCCAATAACTTGTTGCTAAGCCATCATCAATATTGTTTGCAGCAACACTTGAATAAAAAATTGGAAGAATTGCGGCTAACATGGTTGTTGCAAAGGCTGAATTTCCGAAATCGTAGAGAGCCCAGCTCAATTGTGTTTTTTTATCCTTTTTCAAATACAAACACTCCCCTCATCTTTAGCATAGCAAATTAAATCAATTGAATATGTTAATTATTCGTAAATATCATTATGCTTTCTCTAAAGATGCAGCAGCTTCATTTGTAGTTTCAATAGCCTGGACTAAAATGCTCATACGGTTTACCTGCTCATCCACCATTGCTTCTAATTCTTCAATTGTTGCCGTAGTTTCCTCGATAATTGAAGCTAATTGATCAACTGATTGTTCGATATTTCCTGATGAACCTTTAATGACATTAGCTTGCTTATTTAAATACTGTAAGTACTTAATAAAGCTTTGTAATTGAGTAGTAATAATCTCAAAATTATCTCTTGATGCTATTGTATGCTCTGTACTAATTGATAATTTCTCTTTATTATTATTTACTTCAACTTGAGTACTTTTCGCATCATACTCAATCATTTCCAGGTTTTCACGCATCTGTTTTGCAGTTATTTGAGACACTTCTGCTAATTTTCGAATTTCTGCTGCAACAACAGAAAATCCTTTTCCAAATTCACCTGCTCTTGCTGCTTCAATACTAGCATTCAATGCTAAAAGATTGGTTTGTTCCGCAATATCTTGGATTTTTTCTGTATTAGAATTATTTTCATCAATACGTTGAACTAAATTTTCCATATTCAAAGTTAACTGGTCGAAAGATGATTGGAAGTCTTGAATCGTATTAGTCAAAGTATCCATGGATACTTTGCCCTTTGTAGATAAGTCAATTA
>Ga0079224_100015127_pt1 | contig 10793 bp, 7 predicted proteins | sample Stecom2015_FD_80414 | JGI IMG/M metagenome (GOLD analysis project Ga0079224, IMG submission 80414) | Agricultural soil microbial communities from Utah to study Nitrogen management - Steer compost 2015 | ecosystem: Environmental > Terrestrial > Soil > Agricultural land | place: USA: Utah...
CAACCGCAATATGATGCAGCACGTGAAGGCTACTACTGGAACGATCATATAAGGCCTGAAACAAACGGGATACAGCATTTCAGTTTTAATAAAGATGAGGCCGCCAAACTTCACAAAAGCGGATTTGGAGTGGTAAATACCCATCTACCAGATGGAATTATTCGAGGCACCGGAGTTCTGGTTGCACTTAATCCCGGTGGTACAGAAGGAGACAGGATCATAGCCGACCGCTCAGCCCAATATCATTCTTTTGAAAAAAGCGTACAGTCCCGCCAGTCTTATCCCACTTCCATCATGGGAGCCATGGCCTTATTAAGACAAAGCTATATGGATGCCGACTGGTATTCAAAAGGTAATGCCCAAAACCGCGATCTTGCACTTGAGGCCCTGAACCGGAATAAAAATCTGGTGCAGATCTTTAAAACCGATAATCTTCTGGATGCATTACGCGCAGATAAGGTAGGAGATGAATTTGGACTTAATTATGTGATACTGGGCAGCGGCCATGAGATTGAAAGGATCAATGAGGTGAAAAAATCTGGAGCCACTTATATTATTCCTCTTGATTTTCCCGATGCTATAGATGTGGAAGATCCCTTTAGTGCAGGTTTTGCAAGCCTTCAGGATATGAAACGATGGAACCAGGCTCCAGCCAATCTTAAAATGCTTGCCGATAACCAGGTGCCATTTGTTCTTACTTACCATAATTCAAAAGATGAGGAGAAATGCAGAGAGAATTTACTTAAGGCTATAGATTACGGTCTTGATAAGAAGGCCGCTCTTGCTGCCTTAACCACCGTGCCGGCAAAAACCATAGGTCAGGAAAATAAACTGGGGGTACTAAAACAAGGTGCATGGGCCAATTTCCTTATCACCTCTGGCGATTTCTTTGATGAGGAAACCGTGATCTACGAGAATTGGGTTCAGGGCCAAAGGGCAGTAATTGAAAACATGAAGACTGTTGATCTTTCAGGAAACTATGATCTTAAGGTAAGCGGAAAGCAATATGACCTGAAAGTAACCGGTAAACCTACCGCTCCAAAGGTAGAGGTGAAGCAGGGAGATAAAAAAGTGCAATCAAAGATCACTTATGCCGATGGCTGGATGAATCTGCTCCTTACCTCCCCAGATTCCCTTAATACCGAATATACAAGACTGGTGGCAAGGGTACCTGAAGGATTTTCAACAATTTCAGGAAAAGCCATACTGCACAATGGTCAGGAATCATCTTTCAGCGCTGTGAGAACCGGGAAGGTGGCAGATAGTATTCAGAAAAAAGATAAAGAAAAGAACCTCAGGGAGATCGTTCCGGTTTCCTATCCAAATATGGCCTACGGTTTTAAAACCATGCCGCAGCAGGAAACCATTTTATTCAGGAATGCCACCGTATGGACCAATACAGACCTTGGGATCCTTGAAAATACCGATGTGTTGATAAACAATGGGAAGATCTCCAGGGTTGGGAAAAACCTGAATGCGGGAAATGCCCGGGTTATTGACGCAACAGGGAAACACCTCACTGCAGGAATCATAGATGAACACACCCATATCGCCGCTTCAGCAATAAATGAATCTGGTCACAACTCCACAGCAGAAGTTTCTATGGAAGATGTAATAGATCCCACAGATATTAACATTTACAGAAACCTGGCAGGTGGAGTTACCGCCGCCCAGCTGCTTCATGGATCGGCTAACCCTATAGGTGGAAGATCGGCGATCCTGAAACTGAAATGGGGAGCTCCGGCTGAAGATCTTATTTTCAGGGAAGCTCCAAAATTTATCAAATTTGCCCTTGGTGAAAATGTGAAGCAATCAAACTGGGGAAGCACCAGTCGCTTCCCACAGACCAGGATGGGCGTTGAGCAGGTGTTTACAGATTATTTTACACGCGCCCGAAACTACGAACAGGAAAAGAAAAACAACAAGAACTACCGCAAAGATATTGAAATGGAAACCCTGGTTGAGATCCTCAACGGTGACCGGTATGTAACAAGCCATTCCTATGTACAAAGCGAGATCAATATGTTGATGAAGGTTGCTGAAGCTTTTGACTTCAGGATAAATACCTTTACCCACATACTTGAAGGTTATAAACTGGCAGATAAAATGAAGGAGCACGGTGTGGGAGCCTCAACTTTTTCTGACTGGTGGGCTTATAAATATGAGGTAAATGATGCCATACCTTTTAATGCCGCGATCATGCATAATGCAGGTATCACCGTGGCAATTAACAGTGATGACAGTGAAATGAGCCGAAGGTTGAATCAGGAAGCAGCAAAATCAATGAAATATGGCGGTATTTCTGAAGAAGATGCCTGGAAATTTGTAACTCTTAACCCTGCAAAGTTGCTGCACATAGACCAGTATGTAGGAAGTGTGGAAGCCGGTAAGCATGCAGATGTGGTATTATGGTCAGGCCATCCACTTTCGGTTTATTCCAATGCTGAAAAAACACTTGTGGAAGGTGTTGTATATTTTGACATTGAACGCGATAAACAGCTGCGCAAGGAAATGGCAGAACAAAAGAATTTGCTTACTACCCAAATGCTGGAAGCTAAAAGTGGAGGTTCTTCAACCCGACCCGCATCAAGGAAAGAAGCACAGGAAATTCACTGTAATACACTTGAGATCCATTAAAAAAATTTAAAATGAACAAAACATATATAACAATTATTGCATTGCTCCTTTCCTTCACAGGAAGAGTGTTTGCGCAACAGACTCCTGCCCCCAAACAAACAGAAGCAGTTACTATTGTAGGTGCAACTGCACATCTTGGAAACGGGAAAGTGATAGACAACAGCCTCATCATATTTGAAAATGGAAAATTAACGCATGTACTTGATGCGTTAACCACCAAGATGCAGTACCGCGGTCAAATAATTAATGCCGAAGGCAAACACGTTTACCCCGGTTTCATCGCGCCAAATTCAACCCTTGGGCTTGTGGAGATCTCCTCTGTGCGGGCTACCGATGATGAAGATGAGATTGGTGATATGCTGCCGCACGTAAGAAGTCTGATTGCCTATAATGCCGAAAGTAAAATTGTGGAAAGTATGAGACCCAACGGGGTTCTTATGGGCCAGATCACTCCGCGAGGAAGCCGTATCTCAGGGACTTCATCTATAGTACAATTTGATGCCTGGAATTGGGAAGATGCAGTGATCAAAGAAGATGATGGTATACATATCAACTGGCCTAACAGTTTTTCCCGTGGAAGATGGTGGGAAGGGGAACCACGCGGAATGCAACCCAATAAAGAATATGGGAACCAGGTGACCGAGCTTAACAGCTTCTTTAATAATTCAAAAGCTTATCTCGCAGGAGATCAAAAACTGGTGCACCTGCCCTTCCAGGCAATGAATAATGTTTTCAACGGCAAGAAGAAAGTTTTTGTTCATGTGAATGGGGAAAAAGAAATTCTTGATGTGCTTGAATTTAAAAAGTCCCAGGGAATCAATGATCTGGTTTTGGTGGGCGCCAATGATGCGCACAAAGTAGCTGCCCAGATCAAGGCTGAAAATATTGCTGTGCTGGCCAAACGACCGCACAGCAACCCAAACCAGGATGATGAAGATTACGATTTCTCATATAAGAATGCAAAATTGCTTTATGATGCGGGAGTTCTGGTGGCGCTTGAGAGCAGCGGCTCAATGGAAACCATGAATACGCGTAACCTGCCATTTTATGCGGGAACTGTTGCCGGAACCGGAATGGGTAAAGAAGATGCTTTAAAACTCATCACTTTAAATACAGCAAAGATCCTTGGAATTGATGATACTGTAGGCACCCTGGAAAGCGGGAAAGACGCCACCCTCTTTATAAGTGAGGGCGATGCCCTTGATATGCGGGGTAATATTGTAATGAACGCCTGGATCCAGGGAAGGGAAGTTAGCCTGGAAAGCCACCAGACAGAATTATATAAAAGATATTCAGAAAAATTTGAGGCTGCAAAGAGTGCGGGTAATTAGAAATTAATTATTTATTCAGTATAATATAAGAACCTCCATAAATTTGGAGGTTCTTATATTTTGGAAACTAAAAACCTACTAATTTAGCAGAATGCACAAACATATATCCAGTATTCAGAATCCGTTGATCAGGCGACTATTTCAGCTTCAGGAAAAATCCAGGGCCAGGAAGAAAGAAGGGGTTTTTATTGTTGAAGGTGTAAGGGAAATTCACCTTGCAATAAAGGGCGGATTCGGCATTGAAGAAATATATTTTTGTCCCGGTCTTTTTCCGGAAGAAAATTTAGAGCAAATTCTCGCGAGCATTGAGAATAAACCCGATATCATAGATCTTTCTCCCGGGGTTTATGAAAAAGTGGCATATAGAGGCAGCACCGAAGGATTGCTTGCCATAGTGAAGACAAAAAGCCTTGAACTAGAAGACCTTGAACTTGAAGAAGGCAATTTTTTGATCCTTGTAGCTGAAGCACCCGAAAAACCTGGTAATATTGGCGCACTGCTGCGCACAGCCGATGCAGCACGGGTAGATGCAGTTTTCATCGCAAATCCCAAAACCGATATTTTTAATCCCAACATCATAAGATCAAGCGTGGGCTGTGTTTTCACAACCAGGATCGCTACCGGTACTACCCCACAGATCATAAATTACCTTCAGCAAAAAAAAGTGAATATATATTCCGCCGCCTTGCATGCTGCGGTGAACTACACCCAGGTGGATTTTACAGCATCTACCGCCATTGTAGTAGGAACCGAATCTACCGGACTTAGCAAGGATTGGCTTAAAAATTCGACACAGAATATCATAATTCCCATGCAGGGTGAAATTGATTCAATGAATGTATCTGTAGCGGCAGGAATTTTGATATTTGAAGCAAAACGCCAGAGAGGATTTTAAAAATTGAATCCTCGAATCAGCTTATATAAAGTTAACCATAAAAATTAAAAATTATCTTGAGCCCCGTATCCCTTTTTTATATCATCATAGCAGTGATCCTTCTCGATTTCATAATCGATAAGATCATTGATGCATTAAATGCAAAACATTTCAACGATCCCATTCCTGCCGAATTACAAGATGTCTATGATGAAAAAGAATATCTTAGATCACAGAATTATAAAAAGGAGCGGTATAAATTTGGAGTCATTTCCTCAACATTTTCACTATTGCTCATGCTTGCCTTCCTCTTTCTTGACGGATTTGCCTGGGTAGATTCCCTGGCCAGGAGTATTTCAGATAACAGCATTGTGGTTGGTCTGGTTTTCTTCGGAATTATCATGTTTGCCAGTGATATTCTCAGCCTTCCATTTTCATGGTACAACACCTTTGTCATTGAAGAAAAATATGGTTTCAACAAGACCACACCAAAAACTTTTATTCTCGATAAACTTAAATCCTGGGGATTAATGATCGTAGTGGGAGGTGGTATTCTGGCATTATTGATCTGGTTCTACCAGTTGGCAGGGGATAACTTCTGGTGGTATGCCTGGATACTTATCACAGTATTTTCAGTTTTTGTAAATATGTTCTATGCTAAATTGATCGTCCCCCTGTTTAATAAACAATCTCCTTTACCTGAAGGTTCGCTTAGGGATAAGATCGAAGCATATGCAAAACAGGTAGGATTTAAGCTGGATAATATCTTTGTAATTGATGGATCAAAAAGAAGCACCAAGGCCAACGCCTATTTTTCAGGTTTTGGAAAGGAGAAAAGGATCACTTTATATGATACCCTGGTGAAGGACCTTGAGGAAGAGGAAATTGTGAGTGTACTTGCTCATGAGGTAGGACATTATAAGAAAAAACACGTGATCTTCAACCTTACAGCTGCTGTAATTACCACAGGTATAACCTTATGGTTACTCTCCCTGTTTATTGACAACCCTTTACTGTCACAGGCCCTTGGGATTTCACAACCCAGTTTTCATATAGGATTGATCGCTTTTGGGATCCTTTACAGTCCAATTTCAGAAATCACTGGATTGGTAATGAATTATCTCTCCAGAAAATTTGAGTACCAGGCAGATGATTATGCAAGAAATACATATGGGGAAGCCGGACTTATCTCGGGATTAAAAAAACTGTCGCGAAGCAGTTTAAGCAACCTTACCCCCCACCCCGCTTATGTATTTGTGCATTATTCACACCCTACCTTATTACAGAGATATCAAAATTTGAGGAAGTAGTCATAGTTGTTTCTTTATAATCTTAATTGTAATTTTAACCAATGACCGAAGCTGCATTTGTAAAGGAAAATAAGAATATTGCCAGGCAATATAAGGAGCTCCTGCGCATAAGTTACCGCTCGCTTACAGATGATGATAAAAAGCTTATAAGGCTTGCTTTTGACACGGCCGTTGATGCACATAAAGACCAGCGGCGTAAAAGTGGTGAGGCATACATCTTTCATCCTATTGCAGTTGCCAAGATAGTCGCTTCAGAGATTGGTCTCGATGCCACCTCTATTGCTGCCGCCCTGCTTCATGATGTGGTTGAAGACACCCGTTATACCCTTGCCGATATTGAAAAGATGTTTGGCTCCACAGTTATGAAGATCGTTGATGGGCTCACCAAAATATCACATCTTAAAAAGGATAAGGATGTATCTATGCAGGCCGAGAATTTCAGGAAGATGCTTCTTACCCTGAATGATGATGTGAGGGTGATCATTATAAAAATCGCCGACAGGTTGCATAATATGCAGACTATGGAATCCATGAGGCAGGACAAACAAGTTAAGATCGCTTCAGAAACCCTTTACATCTACGCTCCCCTGGCTCACAGGATCGGGCTTTACAGCATCAAGACCGAGCTCGAAGATCTTAGCCTGAAATACACCGAGCCAGAAGTATATACCGAAATACTTACCAAAATAAGGGAAAGTAAGGAGGAACAGGATGAATATATCAATGCTTTCACGAGAGTGATCAAAGATTCTTTGGACCAGGAAAACCTCGACTACGAGATCAAGGGCAGGCCTAAATCGATTTTTTCCATCAGGAGAAAAATGAAGGCTCAGAATATTACATTTGATGAGGTTTTTGACAAATTTGCCGTAAGGATCATTTATAAAGGTGACCTGGCAAATGAAAAATTCCTTGCCTGGAAGATATATTCTATTGTTACAGATCACTTCCGGCCCAATCCTATAAGATTAAGAGACTGGATCTCATCTCCCAAATCTACCGGCTACGAAGCCCTTCACATCACAGTTATGGGTCCCAAAGGCCGTTGGGTGGAAGTACAGATAAGGAGTGAAAGAATGAATGAGGTGGCCGAGAAAGGCTACGCAGCACATTATAAATACAAGCACGGGGAAGAACAGGAAGAAAAAGACATGGAAGAGTGGCTCAACCGCTTACAGGAAGCCCTCGAAAATTCTGAAACCAATGCTGTTGATTTTGTTGAGCAGTTCAAGCTTAACCTTTATGCCAAAGAAATATTTGTATTCACCCCACAGGGTGACCTTAAATCCCTTCCCAAGGGTTCTACCCCATTGGATTTTGCCTTCAGCATACATACCGAAGTGGGCCTTCATACCCGTGGAGCTAAAGTAAACAGCAAGCTGGTGCCGCTAAGTTATGAACTGAAAAGCGGGGATCAAATTGAGATCATTACCTCAGAAAATGCCAAACCCAATGTTAACTGGCTTGATTATGCCACCACGGCCAGGGCCAGGGCAAAAATAAAATCCTCGCTGAGAGAAGAGAAAAAAGAGATCGCGGAAGATGGTAAAGCCATACTTGCAAGGAAATTAAAAGCACAAAAACTGTCCTTTAATGAAAAAATGATCAATGAACTGGTTGTTTATTTCAATCTCAAAACCAGTCTTGATCTTTTCTACCGGGTGGGTATAGGAAAGATAGATAATAAAAAACTCAAGGAATTTACAGCTTCCAGAAGCAATGCTTTTGTGAGCTATATCAAAAGCAAGATAAGGAAAGCCCCTGTGGTTGAAGACCTTGATAAGGATGAGATCACGGTTAAGTATGATCAACTTGTCTTTGGTAAGGAAGAAGAAATCCTTGATTATAAACTGGCCAACTGCTGTAATCCTATTCCCGGAGACAGGGTATTTGGTTTCATTACGGTAAGTGAAGGTATTAAGGTTCATAAAAAGGACTGTCCCAATGCCATTCAGTTTCAGAGTAATTATGCCTACAGGATAATCCAGGCAAAATGGATAGATTCTACCCAGCAGGATTTCAAAGCGGTGATCAATCTTACCGGTATTGATAACATAGGATTGGTAAGTGAAGTAACCCGGGAGATCTCTAAGAATATGGGGGTTGATATGCGCAGCATTAATTTTGAAAGTTCTGAAGGACTGTTCAGCGGGCGTATAACATTAACGGTAAAAAACAACTCGATTTTGACAACACTCGTGAATCACCTTAAAAAAATTAATGGAATTGATAAGGTCTCGAGGGAATAAACCAATACATTTGCAGGGAGGTTAAAACTATGAGCAAAAAAGCAGTAAGTAAGAACGATCAGGCCGTTGTGAAAAACGTTTTCACCAAATTTCTGGAGGAAAAAGGCCATAGGAAAACACCCGAGCGTTTCGCCATACTTCAGGAGATCTATAACAATGAAGATCACTTTGATATCGAATCTTTGTATATCAAAATGAAGAATAAAAAGTACCGGGTAAGCCGCGCTACTTTGTATAATACCATTGAACTTTTACTTGAATGCGGGCTGGTGAGAAGACATCAGTTTGGCCAGAACCAGTCACAATATGAAAAGTCATATTTTGACCGCAACCATGATCACATTATACTAACAGATACCGGGGAGGTAATAGAATTTTGTGATCCCCGTATTCAAAGCATCAGGCAAACAATTGAAGAGGTTTTCAATATAGATGTCACAAATCATTCGCTGTATTTTTACGGCACTAAAAAGGAACAAACAAATCAATAATTTATGGCAGTAGATCTACTACTAGGATTACAATGGGGAGATGAAGGAAAAGGTAAAATTGTAGATGTTTTTACCGAGAAATATGATATCATAGCACGTTTTCAGGGAGGGCCCAATGCCGGGCATACACTTATCTTTGATGGCCAGAAGCACGTGTTGCATACAATACCCTCAGGGATCTTTCATAAAGATACCGTGAACCTTGTAGGAAACGGGGTAGTTATAGACCCGGTAATCTTTAAAAGGGAATTACAAAATCTTGACAAATTTAATATAGACTACAAAGCAAACCTGCTTATTTCCAGGAAAGCACACTTAATTCTCCCAACTCACAGATTGCTTGATGCAGCTTCCGAAGCTTCAAAAGGCAAGGCTAAAATTGGTTCAACACTTAAGGGAATTGGCCCAACTTATATGGATAAGACCGGCCGTAACGGATTAAGGGTTGGTGATCTTGAATTGGATAACTGGAAAGAAAAATACAGAACCCTTGCCGATAAGCATGAAAAAATGATCGACTTCTATGAGTCTGACGTTCAATATGACCTTGCTGAAATTGAAAGGGAATTCTTTGATGCTGTAAAGACGCTGAAAGAACTTACTTTTATTGACAGTGAAGAATATTTATACCAGGCCCAGCAACAAGGAAAGACCATACTGGCTGAAGGCGCACAGGGATCATTACTTGATATAGATTTTGGAACATATCCTTTTGTGACTTCCTCAACCACTACTGCTGCAGGTGCCTGTACAGGATTGGGAGTAGCACCAAATAAAATTGGTGAGGCATTTGGGATCTTTAAGGCTTACACCACACGGGTGGGCAGTGGCCCCTTCCCTACTGAATTATTTGACAGCGTGGGTGAAACCATGGGTCGTGTAGGAAACGAATTTGGTGCAACCACAGGAAGACCTCGCCGATGCGGTTGGCTTGACCTGGTAGCACTGCGATATGCCGTTCAAATCAATGGCATCACCCAGCTCATCATGATGAAAGGTGATGTTTTAAGCGGTTTTGAAACCCTTAAAGTGTGCACTTCCTATAATTATAAAGGCGAGAATATAAAACACCTTCCCTATAATATCGAAGCTGAAAATGTGACCCCTGTTTATACCGAAATGAAAGGTTGGAAAGAGGATCTTACTAAAATGGATGATGTATCTCAACTACCCAGGGAATTTATGGATTATGTTGATTTCCTTGAAAGGGAATTGAATATCCCGATCTCGGTGATATCTGTGGGTCCTGACAGGAAGCAAACCATTACCAGATAATTATTTTGAATATTCGATGGTGTCATGATGTGATGGTTTGATTTTAAATAATTCAAAATGCTTTTCAGGAATCTGAAAGGCATTTTGTTTTTTAGCCTCCTTACCCTTCCCCATTTTCTCAATAATTTAAGGAGAATCATTCTGGTTTTAATTACTTTTGATGCAAATATGTTATTTTGAAAATTTGTTTTCAATCATTATTAATAGCTCTCTTTTTCATAAGCATCTCTGCTTTTGGGCAGGAACCCCGCACCATTGATTTTCAAAGTGACCGGAACCTGCGGGATGAAGCCAAATATCCCGGAGCGCTTATATTAAGCGGGGTTGAGAACCAGGTATATTTTAATCATGAGGGAATAGAAGTTTGGTGTAATAATGCAGTGTTTTACCAGGATGAGAATTTTTTCAAGGCCTATGGCAATGTAAGGATGCAGCAGGGCGATACGGTTACCATGCAAAGCAATTATGCCGAATATAACGGAACAACCAAATTTGCCTTTGCCAGTGGCAGGGTGAAAATGACCAGGCCACAGTCTACCCTGGAAACAGACAGTTTGTTCTTTGACCGTATAAAACAGCAGGCTTACTACCGCAGTGGGGGTACGGTGCGTGATACCGCCAGTGTA
>Ga0079224_100015128_pt1 | contig 10792 bp, 7 predicted proteins | sample Stecom2015_FD_80414 | JGI IMG/M metagenome (GOLD analysis project Ga0079224, IMG submission 80414) | Agricultural soil microbial communities from Utah to study Nitrogen management - Steer compost 2015 | ecosystem: Environmental > Terrestrial > Soil > Agricultural land | place: USA: Utah...
AGACAAAATTGGCGTTTACGAACTCCCAGTTCACCAGGTTCCAGAAGGCTTCCACGTACTTGGGGCGCTGGTTGCGGTAGTCGATGTAATAGGCGTGTTCCCATACATCGCAGGTCAGCAGCGGGGTTTTGCCCTCGGTGAGGGGGCAGCCGGCGGCGCCCATGTTGACGATTTCAACGGCGCCGTCGGCGTTCTTCACCAGCCAGGTCCAGCCGGAGCCAAAGTTGCCTGCCGCCGAGGCGGAGAACTTTTCCTTGAACGCGGCAAACGAGCCAAAGGCCTTGTCGATGGCGCTGGCGATGGCGCCACTGGGTTCACCGCCGCCGTTGGGGCTCAGGCAGTTCCAGTAAAAGGTGTGGTTCCAGATCTGGGCGGCGTTGTTGTAGATGCCGCCGGAGGCGCTGGTGATAATGTCCTCGAGGCTTTTGCCCTCAAACTCGGTGCCCGGCACCAGGTTGTTGAGGTTGGTGACATAGGCGTTGTGGTGCTTGCCGTAGTGGTAGTCGAGGGTCTCTTCCGAGATATGGGGCGCCAGGGCGTTTCTGGCATAGGGTAGTTCAGGAAGGGTAAAACTCATGATGATTCATCCTTTAAGTTACAACAAATGAATTCCCGCCCGGGATGAGGGCCAGCATTTGACCGCCGGGGGGAAACAAGTATTCCAGCTACTGACTAACTGGAGAACCCAAGTCTAGCAGAGACTGAGGAAAAACTCAGGGCGGCCATACGGGGGACGGGTTCAGGATGCGCGGAGGGGGAAGGGCCAACAGGCGCCAATTTTGGGTTTACAATCGTCTGGCGCCGGGACATCATAGGGGGGTTCCGGTGGCGGGGAAGGGCGGTTTCAACTCCTGCGCCGGCTGCCCAAGACCATAACCCCATAACAAAGGTAGGACACTATGACCGATTTCCTTTCCATGAATTTTGTGAATTTCCTGTTCCGCTGGGGACACCTGCTGTTCGGTATCACCTGGATCGGCATGCTCTATTACTTCAATTTCGTGCAGGGGGCCTATTTCAAGGAGGGCACCCCGGAGGCGGTGGCGGACGCCAAGCAAAAACTCGCTCCCCGGGCCCTGTGGTGGTTCCGCTGGGGCGCCATGTTCACCTTTATCACCGGCGTGGTGCTGTTGGGGGGTATGGCCCACCCCAACATCCTCAATAACTACATTGTGATGGGCGCCACCCTGGGCACCCTGATGTTCCTCAATGTCTGGCTGGTGATCTGGCCCAACCAGCAAATCGCCCTGGGCATGAAGGAGGGCGACGGCCCGGCGGCGGCCGCCAAGGCACTGCTGGCGTCGCGCACCAATGTGCTGTTTTCCGGCCCCATGGCATTTGCCATGCTCGCCAGCCCCCACAGCGGAGCCTGGGGTGGTGATGGCTGGGGTACCGGGATTGGCGGGCTTGACCTGATGGTCGCCCTGGCCATAATTGCCCTGCTGGAAATCAATGCCCTGGTGGGCAAGCAGGGCCCCATGACCAGCGTCAAGGGGGTGATCCATTGCAGCCTAGGCCTGACGGTGGTGCTGGTGGCGGTGCTTGCGGTGTTGTAAGGCCGCGCAGCGGAAAAGGCCGACATTTGTCGGCCTTTTTTCTATCCGCTGAACGAGCGCTGCCTTGGGTTTATAGTAAGCTATCTCTTAATTAGTCAGCATTTCCTCACACCGCACGACAGTGAGCAGGAGTGCCGAATAGTTGCGCTAACCCTTTTACATGTCGGCCATCTGGATATCCCATGAGTGACAACGAACGCTATCAAGGACCGCTAACCGCCAGCCGCGACGACGCCGGTATCGGCCGCGGCAAACCCCCGCCGGAACGGCCCGCAGGCAAGCCCAAAAGAGACTTCAGCGGCCTCTTTGCCGGCCGCGTGCCGCTGGTGGCCGCGGTGCTGGTGGTGCTGGTTCTCGGTGCCTTGATTTGGCGCCAGGCCGCCCAGTTGAGCGAGTTGCGCCGCCAGTTCGACGAGCTTTCCTCCCTGATCAGGAGCACCGACGAATCCCTCAGCGAGTCCGGCACCATGCTCACCATGAAAATCCGCGAGCAGCAGGAAACCCTCGACACCCACTGGTCGGAAATCAAAAAGCTGTGGGGTGTGTCCTACGACCGCAACCGCAAGGCCATCGAGGTCAACACCAAGGCCACCGCCGCCGCCGCCAAGCAGGCCAAGGAGGCGGCAGACCTGGCCCGCCGCCAGCAGCAGGCGGTGGCGGAGCTGCAAAAGAGCCTCACCGAACTCAGCGCGGAGCTGCAGACCACCGCCGCCACCACCAGGAACCTGGGGGGCTCGGCGCTGGCGGTGACCGCCCAGCTGGAGGAGCTGCAGAGCCAGCTTGGCGACCTGGAGTCCGCGGTGAAGAAGACCCAGGGCCTGGCCCCCAGGGTGGCGGAGACCGAGAAGGCGCTGAAGGCCATGGACACCTACCGGCTGCAGATCAACCAGCAGTTGCAGCAGCTGCGCCAGCAGGTGCAGCAGCCCTGAGGGCGGCTGTCCGGCTGACAAAACTGTCCAAATCCCCGCGGATTCAGTAGAATTCGGCCTCTTTCCGAGCCGAGCATGTGAGACAAGCCATGACTGTAATCCGCCAGGACGACCTTATTCAAAGCGTCGCCGATGCCCTGCAATTCATCTCCTACTACCACCCCATCGACTTTATCGAAGCCGTGCACGAGGCCTACCAGCGGGAGGAATCCAAGTCCGCCAAGGACGCCCTGGCGCAAATTCTGATCAACTCCCGGATGTGCGCCATGGGCCACCGGCCCATCTGCCAGGATACCGGCATCGTCAGCGTGTTCCTCAAGGTGGGGATGAACGTCCGCTGGCAGGGGGACATGAGCGTTGAAGACATGGTCAACGAAGGCGTGCGCCGGGCCTACGGCTGTGCCGACAATGTGCTGCGGGCCTCGGTACTGGCGGACCCCGACGGCGCCCGCAAGAACACCGGCGACAATACCCCGGCGATGATCACCTACAAGATCGTGCCCGGCGATACCCTGGATGTGCACGTCGCCGCCAAGGGCGGCGGCTCCGAGGCGAAGTCCAAGTTTGCCATGCTCAACCCCTCCGACTCGGTGGTGGACTGGGTGCTGGAGCAGGTGCCGAAAATGGGCGCCGGCTGGTGTCCCCCCGGCATGCTGGGTATCGGCATCGGCGGTACCGCCGACAAGGCCATGCAGATGGCCAAGGAGGCGCTGCTCGACCCCATCGACATCCACCAGCTGCAGGCCCGGGGCGCCAGCAACCGCGCCGAGGAGCTGCGCCTGGAGCTGATGGACAAGGTCAACCGGCTGGGTATCGGCGCCCAGGGCCTGGGGGGGCTCACCACGGTGCTCGACGTCAAGGTCAAGGACTGCCCCACCCACGCCGCCAACAAGCCGGTGGCCATCATCCCCAACTGTGCGGCCACCCGCCACACCCACTTCGTTCTCGACGGCAGCGGTCCCGCCCAGCTGGCGGTGCCGGGCCTGGAGCACTGGCCGGAAATCAGCTGGGACGTGGGGGAGAGTGTGCGCCGGGTGAACCTGGACACCCTCACCAAGGCCGATATTCAGGACTGGCGCCCCGGTGAAACCGTGCTCCTGTCCGGCAAGATGCTCACCGGGCGGGACGCCGCCCACAAGAAGATGGTGGATATGATCAACAGCGGCCAGCAATTGCCGGTGGACTTCACCAACCGCTTTATCTACTACGTTGGCCCCGTGGACCCCGTCGGCGACGAGATTGTCGGCCCCGCGGGGCCCACCACCGCCACCCGGATGGACAAATTTACCCGCACCATGCTGGAAAAAACCGGCCTTATCGGCATGGTGGGCAAGGCGGAGCGCGGCCCTTCCGGCATCGACGCCATCCGCGACAACAAAGCGGTGTACCTGATGGCGGTGGGCGGCGCGGCCTATCTGGTGTCCAAGGCCATTACCGCATCCCGGGTGGTGGCCTTCCCGGAATTGGGCATGGAGGCGGTCTATGAGTTTGAAATCAAAGACATGCCGGTGACGGTGGCGGTGGACGTCAACGGTGAATCCGTCCACCAGACCGGCCCCAAGCAATGGCAGGCAATTATCGAAAACAAGGTGGTTGACGTTGTTTGATCGGCATTCTTGACCTATTCTTGTAGCCGTAGGACGTGACGAGGGTCGCACCTGTGGCGCAGAAATGGGAGTACACTCCCTTACTGTAATCACGGGGTGCCGCTTGACGTCCTAGTGTCATGGGGAAAGCGTACGCTCTGCGCTGATTATTGATCGCACTTTATCAGGATGACGAAAATGGGAAAAAGAATAGCGTCTGCAATCGCCGGCGTAGCACTGTTCGCGGCCGCCTCTGGCGGTTTTGCGGAAGAGCTTCGCGGCGTGTATCTGGGTCCGTCGGTGACGGGTTACTTCTTTGATGACGACAGGTTTATCCACGACGAGGATGACGATGCCGTGGTCCTTGGCCTGAATCTGGGTTACCGCTTCGACAATCCTCTGGCCATCGAGCTGGGCTACGGCCGGGATATCGATGGCATGGACCTCGATGTGTTCAGGCTCGATGGTTTCTACTACCTGCCCCGCAGTGAAGGCGGTTGGGCGCCCTATTTTGTCCTGGGTTACACCAACTACAACTTCGACGACAAGCACATCATGGCCGATGGCGACGACAGCACCGGGCAGATGGATGCCGGTTTTGGCGTCTCCAAAACCTGGGGCACCCAGTGGGAGTTCCGCGGTGACGGCCGTTTCCTCGAGCGTTTTGGCAGTGGCGATCAGGCCACCGATCTGGCTCTAAACCTGGCATTGAACTACTACTTTGCCAAGCCCGCCGCACCCGTGGCCGAGCCGGAGCCAGTGGCCCAGCCCCAGCCCGCGCCCGAAACCCGCACCCTCACCGTCAAACTCAATGTGCTGTTCGAGTTCGACAAGGCGGTGGTGCGGGCCATCTACGGGGATGAGCTGGCCGCCGTCGGCAGCGCCATGCGGGAGCACGACGACATCGAGCTGGTGCTGGAAGGGCACACCGACTCCGTGGGCAGCGATGCCTACAACCAGGATCTTTCCAAGCGCCGGGTTGAGGCGGTCAAGGAAAAACTGGTGGCGGACTTCGGTATTGCCGCCAACCGGATCAACACCGTCGGCTACGGCGAAAGCCGCCCCATTGCCGACAACGCCACGGAAGAGGGTCGTGCCCTCAATCGCCGGGTGGTGGGCGAGCTCACCTTTACCGAGGTTGTGACGCCCTAGTGCTGCGGCACACAGCCATCGGCTCGGGTGTGGTCGGGGCGCTTCCTGGGCCATGTCCAGACCGATGGTTGTGACAGGTTGTTGATAAAAAAATGGCGCCCAAGGGCGCCATTTTTCGTTGATGGGCTATATTTTCCCTCGGGAGGCAGGTATTGCTGTACAGTGTGACGACTCAATTCACATATTTGGCCAATTAATCTGGACAAGTTATTCATTGCAATTACAATAGTTACAGCACTTTCTTAAACAAAGGGGTAAAAATATGCGTAAAGTTACTGCTCTTGCTGGCGCACTACTGCTAGCGTCGTCCTTTACTGCCGTTGCCGGTGAAGGTTTCTATGCTGGTCCTTCAGCGTCCTACTATTTTCTTGACCGCGATCGGGTGGTTACCGGCGATGCCAACGAATCCCTGATCATGAGCGGCAACCTGGGTTACCGCTTTGCCGGCCCCTGGGCCCTGGAGGCTGGCTGGGGAGCCGGCATGTTCTCCGACGACGACATCGACGACGATATGGATGTCGTCAAGGTCGACGCCCTGTACTTCATGGGCGACAACCGTGAGAACTGGGCCCCCTACCTGGTGGCTGGCTTTACCGACTTCAGCCGCGACAGCAACCCCAGGCTGGCGGATGACGAGGAAGATACCCAGCAGCTCGGCTTTGGCTTTGGTATCTCCAAAATGGTCCAGGAGCAGTTCGAGGTTCGCACCGACGCCCGTCTGCTGCAAAAGGTCAGCGGCGGCGAGAGCGGCACCACCGACCTGGCTCTGAACCTGGCCTTCAACTATTACTTCAGCAAGCCCGCGGCCCCTGCCCCGGTGGTTGAAGCCGCGCCCCCACCCCAGGAGACGCCAGCCACCAGGACCATCACCGTCAGGCTCAACGTGGAATTTGAGTTCGACAAGGCTGTGGTGCGCAACATCTACGGCGACGAGCTGAACGCCGTGGCCAACGCCATGAAGGAGCACGACGATATCGACCTGGTACTGGAAGGCCACACCGATTCCATTGGCACCGATGCCTACAACCAGGATCTCTCCGAGCGCCGGGTTGCCGCCGTCAAGGCCAGGCTGGTTCAGGACTACGGCATTCCCGCCGGTCGTATCAGCACCGTGGGCTACGGCGAGAGCCGCCCCATTGCGGATAACAGCACCGACGAGGGCCGCGCCCGCAACCGTCGGGTTATCGGCGAGCTGAGCTATACCGAGGTGGTCAACGACTGACCGGGTATTGCCTCCAGTGAAACGGCGCCTCGGGGCGCCGTTTTTTTTACCTCGCGGTTGATAGCCCGCAGCCGTCCGGGAAGCTCATCTTCAACATTACCAATGACGGCGGCAGCCAACCGGCAATTGGCTCCTCGGCCATCGATATTCGCCCGCAGCAGCCCACTCCGCGGGCGAACGACGGTGGCACCCAATGGGCTATGGGCACATCGACCACCCCCATTCGCCCACAGAGTGGGCTCCCACGGGATTCTCCAGGCTCTCTGTAGGAGCCCACTCTGTGGGCGAACGACGGTGGCACTTTGAAGATGGGTTTACCGGACGGTTACCATTGCCCAGAGGTAACCCCCCAGCACCTCAAGGTGAAGCGGTCGCTGTTGGTCGGGTGGGACAGGAAGCTGTAAGCTTTGGGGGATTTCTGATTAGGCAACCACCGATTAATTGCCATTGCGGGGAGTGCAATCGCTGCCTGGGGCTCCCTGTCTAACTGTCATTGCGAGGAGTGCAACGACGAAGCAATCTCAAACCTCCAGATTGCTTCGCTGCGCCCCTCGTTGCACTCGGAGCTTGCTCGCAATGACAAAGCGGAGTTTCATTGCGAGGGCAGATAATCAGAAATTCCCCGAGTCCGCCGCCACGATGCGGCTAGACTGACAATCCGACCGCTGTGTAAACCGACCTGGTGAGCAAAAGACGATGACCTCCATTTTCTGGCACGACTACGAGACCACGGGAATCTCCCCCGCCATGGACCGGCCCCTGCAGTTTGCCGGAATCCGAACCGATGAGAACCTCACTGTTATCGGCGAGCCCCTGAGTCTTTACTGCAAGCCCTCCCGGGAGATCCTGCCCCATCCGGAAGCCTGTCTGATCACCGGCATCACCCCGCAACATGCCGATGCCGAGGGCCTTGCCGAGCCGGAATTTATCGCCGCCATCCACCGGGAGTTGATGGTTCCCGGCACCTGTGGCGCCGGTTACAACAGTATCCGCTTCGACGACGAGGTCACCCGCTACACCCTGTACCGGAATTTCTACGACCCCTACGAGCGGGAGTGGCAGGGGGGCAATTCCCGCTGGGATATCATCGATATGCTGCGCCTGGCCCACGCCCTGCGCCCCGAGGGTATCCAGTGGCCCCGGGGGGAGGACGGCGAGGTGAGTTTTCGCCTGGAGTTGCTCACCGCCGCCAACGACATCGGTCACGACGCCGCCCACGACGCCCTCTCCGATGTCAGGGCCACCATCGCCATGGCGCGCCTGGTGAAGGCGCGGCAACCCAGGCTTTACGACTATGTCTTCAGCCACCGCCACAAGCACCAGGTGGCGCAATTGATCGACCTCGGCCAGCGCAAGCCCTTTCTCCATGTGTCCTCCCGCCTGCCCAGGGAGAACGCCCACACCGCCCTGATGATCCCCCTCTGTCAGCACCCCACCAACAAGAACGCGGTGGTCGCCTTCAACCTGGCGGCGGACCCCAGGGACCTGCTGACCCTGGATGCGGAGGCCATACGGGAGCGGGTGTTCACCGCCGCCGCCGAGCTGGAAGAGGGGGTGGCGCGGATCCCCCTCAAGGCGGTGCATATCAATCGTTGCCCGGTGGTGGCCACCCCCAAGCTGTTGGACGAGGCGGCGGCAGTGCGTTTGGGCATCGACCTGGGGCGCTGCGAGCAGCACTGGCGGCAACTCAAGGATGCGGATCTGGGGGGCAAGCTGGCGGAGGTTTTTACCAGCGCGCCCTTTGCCCAGGGCAGGGATCCGGAGGCGGCCCTCTACGAGGGCTTCCTGCCCCCGGCGGACAAGCCCCTGCTGGCCAAAGTGAGAAGTGCCGGGGCCGACGAGCTGGCGGTATTTCAGGGCAGGTTTACCGACAAGCGCTACCGGGAGTTGGTGTTTCGCTACCGGGCAAGGTTTTTCCCCGCCAGCCTCACCCCCGAGGAGCAGCTGGTGTGGGCGGAGCAGCGCTACCTGATGCTGACCGAACCAAATCAGGGCCGCCTGCACCTGGACGCCTATTTCGACCGCCTCGATGCACTGTCCGCCGAGCCCGGGCAGACGGCAGCGGGGCAAAAAATTATCGCCGCCCTGCGGGAGTGGGGGGATGTGTTGCTGAGCCAGTGAGGAATTGTGCCCCAAAATAACCCGGTGCCACCCCCATTCGCCCGGAGACCGGGCACCTACGCAATTCTCCAGGCTCCCCGTAGGAGCCCACTCTGTGGGCGAACGACGGTGGCACCCAACGGGCTATAGGCACATCACCCACCCCCATTCGCCCGGAGAGAGCCTGCCCCATGAGTGTAACGAATGTCTTGGGTGCCGGGCTCCCACGGGATTCTCCAGGCTCCCTGTAGGAGCCCACTCTGTGGGCGAACGACGGTGGCACCCAACGGGCTATAGGCACATCACCCACCCCCATTCGCCCGGAGATCGGGCTCCTGCACAATGCTTTCCAAATCCGGGCAATAGCCTCAATTACAGCGCCTGGCGCAGGGCTCCCAGCACTTTTTCCCTGTTGCTGAGGTCGCCGACAAAACGCAGCTGGGCGGAACCCAGGTCGGCGACCAGCGTCGGAGTGGTAAAAATTCCCTTGGCGAGGGCGACGTCCGGGGCCTGGGTGACATCGATCACCGCCACCTCTATGTCGGTGCCGGTGCCGAGCTCCGCCACCAGGGCGTCCAGGTTTGCCCGCGCGGCGCGGCTGAAGAATCCGCTGCCGGCAATATAAAAGATCAGCTTTCTGGCAGCGCCTCCCTGCGAGCATGGATTCCCGGCGTTCATGATGACCTCCCGGTTCCCGGAGATTTGGCATCCCTGCCCTTGATTTGCGGCTTCCCGGGTTTGGATACGGCCTGGGGGTCCGATGAGTCTTTCTTTCGTCCTTTCCTGCTGCCTCCGCCAGGAGCGCTGTCTTCAGAGGCGTTTCGGCGCAGTTCTCCCATGACTTTGCGCTGTTCTTCGTCCTGCGCTTCCAGGGCACTGCTCTCTTCCGCGATGCGGGCGAGGTCGCTGCGCCTTTCCTGTAGCTCCCGCTGCAGCAGCTCGATGCGCTGGGCGATGTCGTCCGTCGCCCGCAGGGCATCCCGGTAGCGGCGTTCGGCGGCCTGCTTGTCCGCCTCCCGCTGCCGGCGGCCCTGCTCTTCCCGCTGCCAGCGCAATGAGCCCATCAGCACCTCCCCCTGCTCGGTGTAGACGGGCTTCAGGCTGACGCCGCTGCTGTCGATAATCACTTCCCGCACCTGATTGGAATGGCCCGTACCCCGGGACTTTACGATGGTCAGGGCCCGGTTGCGCTCGCCGCCATTGATCACGTAGGAGAGGTGCAGCCAGTTGTCGCAGAGGGTGGAGACATGGGCCTTGGACATTTCGGTATTGCCTGAGGCTTGATCCAGCAGGCTGGTGAGAACAATGGTGACCCCGGCCTGCTTGCAGTGCTGGACAATCAGGCGCACGGCGTTATAGCTGAGGTTGTCGCCCCCGGACAGGTTGAACGCCGATACCGGATCGAGCACCAGAAACCCGGGTTGCTGGCTGGCCAGCAGGTTCAGCAGTTGGCTGGTGAGCAGGTCGGCGCTGGAGGAGCGGGCGACAAAGCCCTCCATGTGAAGTTTGCCGCTTTTGATATGGCGGCCCAGGTCAATGCCCACCGAGGCCACATTGCGGACAATTTCCTCTGGCGCTTCGTCGAAGCAGATATACAGGCCGCGCCCGCCGGCGAGGCAGGAGGCTTCGGCGAAGGTGGCGGCCAGGGTGGTTTTTGCGGTGCCGGGAGAGCCGGATATCAGGGTGGTGCTGCCGCGATAGAAGCCGCCCCGCAACATGGTGTCGAGTTCATCAATGCCGGTGGCAACCCGGTCGGTAAACACCTCGAAGCCGCCGGAACGTGGTTCCACCGGCTCCACCTCGATGCCCCGCGGGCCAATCACATAGGGCACCTTGTTCTGGACGTGGTTGGAGCCCCGGTATTTTTGGATAAACAGGTTGCGGCTGGAAATAGTGTCGCTGGCGGAGCGCTCCAGGATCACCACACAGTCCGCCATATACATGGCGAGATCCTCGAAATGACTGCCTGGGCTGAAGGGCGTCGAATTGCCTGGTGCCTTTACCGAGACCAGGGTGGTCAAGCCGAGGCGCTCGGTCCAGGCCTGGAGGCGAACCAATTCGCGCCTGGGGTCGTTGGCCTGGGGCAGCATGGTGAGCAGGGCGTCGATACCGTCGAGCACCAGAAACCCGGCATTTTTCGCCCTGGCAGCACTTTCCACTGCCACCAACAGGCCGGAGATGTCGAAATCGCCGCTGAGTACCGTCTCCGCATCCCAGCGCCCGTCCACCATCAGCAACTGGCCGTTG
>Ga0079224_100015130_pt1 | contig 10792 bp, 10 predicted proteins | sample Stecom2015_FD_80414 | JGI IMG/M metagenome (GOLD analysis project Ga0079224, IMG submission 80414) | Agricultural soil microbial communities from Utah to study Nitrogen management - Steer compost 2015 | ecosystem: Environmental > Terrestrial > Soil > Agricultural land | place: USA: Utah...
AAATGAAGCCGAAGTATTTCGGAAACCTGAAACCCACATTTAAGCGAAGGGTTTAGCGCACTCATGGGTTCCTGAAAAATCATCGCGATTTCATTTCCGCGTATTTTTTGGAAGTCTTTTTCTCCAATATCCAGTAAGTTTTTTTCTTCAAAAAGTATGGTTCCCGATAGTTTGGTTTGTTTTTTCGGCAACAATCCCATAATTGCAAGTGAAGTAACGGACTTGCCCGAACCTGATTCCCCTACGATTCCCAGAATTTCATTCTCGAAAATCTCGAATGCTATTTTATGCAAAATCTCGGTGCTCTTTCCTTTTTTTCCGAAGGAAACTGCAAGATCTTGAACGGATAGAAGTGCGGCATTTTTCATTGTTTCAAAGATAGGACAATCACAGTGATTTTTTTTTACGGCGGTTCATCGAATAAAATTTTATTCTCGCAATTATTGTTGTTATTTTAAGTGTTTTTATTAAAACAACACATATTTCATTTCACTAAATCTACATTATTATGAAAAACATTACCAAAACCGTTTTTCTGTTCACCTTTTTAATTTTTGCATTTTCGGCGGTGGTTTCTGCCCAAGATAAAAATGGTAAGGAGAAAAACGTTGATCAGTCGGCAGGGCTAGTGGTTTTTGATGCCTCACAAGCGTATTCGCTTCAAAACTACACCCAGATTTTTAAAGATGTTTTAAATCCGTCCCCCCAAACTTCTTTCACAACGCTAAAACAAGAACAAGACGCATTAGGATTCACCCATCACAAAATGCAACAGTATTTTAGAGGGTTTAAAGTTGAGTTTGCAACCGTAATTTTAAGCAGTAAAAATGGAACGGTGCAATCTTTAAATTCTGCTTATTACCCCATTGAGGAAGATTTCAATACAACATCTTCAATAAGCAGCACACAAGCTTTGAACAGCGCTATTGCACACGTTGGCGCTTCAAAATATATGTGGCAGAATACTTCCGAAGCAGCTTTGGTTGATTATCAAAAACCTACCGGGGAGTTGGTAATCTTTCCTGCAATAAAAAATATTTCTGAAACAACCCGACTTGCGTATAAATTCGATATTTATGCAACGGCTCCTCTTTACAGGGCTGATGTATATGTTGACGCAAAAACTGGCCAGTTCATTATGGAAAACAAAAAAATACATCACGCAAATGTGCCCGCCACCGGAACAAGTCTTTATAATGGTACTGTTTCTTTTACCGCAGATAATGCCTCGGGCCCATACCGTTTGCGCCAAACGGCAGACGGCGGCGGAATCCAAACCTTTGATCTTAATAATGGCACAAACTATGGCAATGCCGTTGACGTAACAAGTACTTCAACCAATTTCACTTCAAACCCAACGGGGGTCCAGGCCCATTTTGGTGCTGAAAAAACATATAAATATTTCAGCCAAAAACACGGAAGAAACTCCTATAACAATGCGGGAGCAATTATAAAATCATACGTAAGCTATTCTACCAATTATGTGAATGCATTTTGGGACGGAAGCCGCATGACGTACGGCGATGGCGACGGTACAAATTATGGCCCTTTGGTTTCCTTGGATATTTGCGGCCATGAAATAGCACACGGAGTTACCGAATATTCTGCAAACCTAGTTTATAGCTATCAATCTGGGGCTTTGAACGAATCGTTTTCAGATATTTTTGGAGAGTCCATTGAATACTTTGCATCCGGCAGCAATGATTGGTTAATGGGTGATGATATTGGCGCAGGCGGAAGTGGCGGCGCCCTTCGTTCTATGAGCAACCCGAATGCCTTCGGCGATCCGGACACCTATTTGGGAACAAACTGGTATTCCGGATCTGGTGATTCTGGAGGCGTTCATATAAATTCTGGGGTACAAAACTTTTGGTTTTACGTTTTGAGTGTTGGGAAAACCGGCACAAACGATAAAGGTAACAGCTATACTGTTTCTGGAATAGGAATGGACAAAGCGGCAGCAATTGCTTACAGGAATCTAACCGTTTATTTAAATACAAACTCACAATACAGCGATGCCAGAAATGGTGCAATTCAAGCTGCAAAAGATTTGTATGGTGCGGGCAGCGCTGAAGAAATTGCAACTACAAATGCGTGGTATGCAGTTGGCGTTGGCGCTGCTTACGGAGGTGGCGGCGGCGGAAGTGATTACTGTGCTTCCCAAGGAAATAGTGTGAATGATGAATACATAAGCCGAGTACAATTGAACACTATAAACAATAGTTCCGGAGCGCAGCTTTATTCCAATTTCACCAGTATTTCAACTTCTTTAAACGAAGGTTCAACATATACGGTTACCGTTACTCCAACTTGGACGGGAACTGTATATAATGAAGGCTATGCCGTGTGGATTGACTACAACGGTGATAAGGATTTTGGCGATGCAGGCGAATTGGTTTGGTCTAAGGCCGCTTCAAAAAACACACCAAACAGCGGAACATTTACTGTGCCTTCGGGAACCGTGGGCGCAGAAACAAGAATGCGTGTTTCTATGAAATACAACGGAATTCCAACTTCTTGTGAAGTTTTCGGCTATGGCGAGGTTGAAGATTATACAATCAATTTGGGAGGCTCTGCACCTGATACACAAGCGCCAACCGCTCCTTCAAATTTGGTGGCTTCAAATGTTGCGCAAACATCACTTACACTTTCCTGGAATGCTTCAACGGATAACGTGGGCGTTACTGGATATGATATTTTCCAAGGCACCACAAATATTGGAACCGTCACCGGAACTTCCGCGAATATCACCGGGCTTTCTCCCGCAACCGCTTATTCTTTTAAAATTCAAGCACATGATGCTGCGGGCAATAATTCCGGTTTTAGTAATACCGTGAATGTTACCACACTTTCAAATTCCATAACTTATTGTACTTCCAGAGGAAATAACACAAATGATGAATACATAGACAGGGTTCAGCTAGGAAGCATCAATAACCTGTCTGGAAATAATGGGGGTTATGGAAATTTCACCAGTATTTCAACCTCACTTTCAAAAGGAAGTAGCAATACTATTACCATAACGCCAAAATGGACCGGGACAAGTTATAATGAAGCTTATAGGGTTTGGATCGATTATAACCAAGATGGCGATTTTGTAGATTCTGGCGAGCAAGTGTATTCTCGTGCAAGAACTAAAGCTACGCCTATTTCAGGAAGTTTTACGGTGCCAACAGCTGCACTTTCCGGAGCTACAAGAATGCGGGTTTCTATGAAATATAACGCAAACCCTACCTCATGCGAAACCTTTAGCTATGGCGAAGTGGAAGATTATACAGTTATTATAAGTAGTGCAATAAATGAAGGATTTACAGGCGAAACAAGCTTCAATAATCCTGAAATGACACTTTATCCAAATCCTGCAAAGCACACTTTGAATATTTCGCTGGTTGAAGCGACAGGCAGAGATTATGTGATTTTCAATACCGTGGGCCAAGTTGTGGGCAAGGGCGCATATACTGAAAATATAGATGTTTCTTCCCTGCAAAGTGGGGTTTACATAATTGAAGTAAATACCGAAATACACAAAATGAGAAAACGTTTTGTAAAAGAATAATTAGTTAATATTGATAACCAAAGCGGCCCGTTTCAAACTTGAAACGGGCCGCTTATTTTTAAATAGTTTGGGAAAATTACAAAGGGTCTCCCACTTTAATATCACACCTATGGCCAGGCTGCCCGTGGGCAGGATTTAAATTTCCTCCGCCCGATGTTGGCGCCGGAGTTGCCTTCATACTGTTTAAATCAATTTTTTGTGGTGTTGTTGTAGTAGATTTTTCACCGGTGCCATTCAATGGTGCTCCCACGGCAATATCACAACGGTGGCCCGGCTGTCCGTGTGCAGGATTTAGGGCTAAATCTCCGCTTGTGTTGATTGTGTTTGTTGTTGGGGCCACATTTTCAAGTGCTTGCTTTTTTTGCTCAAGCGTTGCCTCTTGTGTTGCATTTACCGGTTCTTCCACGGCTGTTGTTTTGTCTTTGCACGAAATAAATAAAGGAACTCCAACAAGCAGAGCCACTATTAGGGGTTTTAAATTGAATCTTGAAATTTTCATAGAATGGGATATTTTTAATTATAAAGGATAAAACTACTAAAAATTAAACAGAAAACCTCGCTGATATTTTTATAGAAGAAAAAATCACACCGAAAGAATATCGCCTTCAGTTAAAATTTCTTCATTGCGAAGTCGCAACAGAATTTGGGCTACCGTAATGGTATCTTTTTCGCAATAAACAATTATTCTATCAATGTCTTTTTCTTCGTAAAAAACGCTTCGCACTTGGCTGCCGTCAATATCATCTTTCGGGGAAGGAATTCCCAGAACGTGCGCCATCAGTTTAAGCGAAGTGAAGGTTTTGTAATCGCCAAATTTCCAAAGCTCCAACGTATCCAAATGGGGAACTTCCCAAGGTTTTTTTCCGAAGAGATCTAATTTAAAAGGAATGTCAATTCCATTAATAATCATTCTTCGGGCGATGTACGGAAAGTCGAATTCTTTCCCGTTGTGCGCACAAAGCAAATGATGTGGTTTGTTGAAATGTGTTTCCAAAAGTGTTTTAAAATCCTTTAGAATTTTGATTTCATCTCCGTGAAAACTGGTTACGCGAAAATTGCGAACATCTCCTTTCAGCACGAAAAAACCAACGGAAATGCAAACGATTTTTCCAAATTCTGCCCAAATTCCTGCGCGTTCGTAAAATTCTTCCGCGGAAACTTCGTCTTTTCTTTGATACTGGCTTTTCAGCTCCCATAGCATTTTTGAAGTATCGTCAAGTTCCTCAAAATTTTCGTGCTGCGGAACGGTTTCAATATCCAGAAACAGGATGTGTTCCAAGTTAATTCGCTTAATCATATTTTGAAAATTTCAATCGGGGAGAAGTTTAAAACTACGAAAAATTTATTGATTTTTTTGAAGCATTTTATAGGCTTCCTTCACATAAACATAAAAATCGTTACTGAAAGGCAACTCGGTTTTAGTGCCACGCTGTTTTCCCAACCGAACAATTATCAAATCATCTTCAGGAATTACAATTACATATTGCCCCAAAATGCCACGCATCGCATAGATTTTCTTGCCCATAAAATCACTCAGCCAAAAACCATAGCCATACTCCGGGCTTTCGGCAAAACGTGGTTCTATCGATTTTGCTACAAAAGCAGAATCTAAAATCTGTTCGCCATTCCACTTGCCGTATTGTTTGTAAAGTTTTCCAAATCGTGCAAAATCGCGCGCATTACTTCCCAAACAGCAATACGCTTTTACCAATTTATTTTTGGCATCATCAATTTGCCAAATTGCAGGGTGCTCAAAACCCATAGGCTGCCAAAAACTTTCGTGTAAATAACCTGCCAGCTGTTTTTTTGTAGCTTTTTGAATCACCATCGCCAAAAGCTGGGTATTTCCGCTTAAATATTTATAGCTTTTTCCGGGAGTTTCCACCACTTTCAATTTCAAAATGGTTTCATCCAAATCAGAATCATAATAAGCGCGGGCGGTCATCCCGAATGGATTGGAATACGATTCATCCCAATCCAACCCGGATGCCATCGAAGAAAGATCGCCAACCGTCATTCCCGTTCCGGCATATTGGGGATAAAAATCGCTTACGGGTTGTTCCAAACTTTTTATAAAACCGTCATCAATCGCTTTTCCCAGCAATGCCGAAGTAATACTTTTCGCCATTGAAAACGAATTGGTTTGGGAGTTTTTTCCGAAGCCATCAAAATATTTTTCATACCAAATACTATCATTTTTGATGACTAAAAAAGCAACCGTTCCCAAGGCAGCATTCGTTTCTGAAAGTGCTTTTGTGGCTTCAACGGTATTGTAATTTTTATGGATTGGCCATGGCTGTGGTTTATTGCTTGCAGGAATTTCCTCATTTTCAAAAAATTGAAAATCGTCAATATAAGCCGTTGTGTAACCGTGAAGATAAACCACCCAAACGCCTTTCAAAATGTATGCGTGGCCCGTAACGCAAAGTCCGATTACAAAAACCACCAGCAAAATAAAAAGCCATTTGAAGAATTTCAGGATTTTTTTCATTTAAAATAAAGATTGCTGTGCCGAAGGGTTTTCGTGCTCCAATAGCCATTTTTTTCGGTGAAGCCCGCCAGCGTAACCGGTTAGCGAACCATCGCTCCCAATAACGCGATGGCACGGGATTATTATAGAAATAGGGTTTTTTCCATTGGCGGAGGCAGCGGCGCGAATTACTTTTGGATCGCCAAGTTGGTTTGCCATTTGTTGATAGCTCGTTGTTTTTCCGAAGGGTATTGCCTGTAATTGTTTCCAAACCCGCTTTTGGAAATCGGTTCCTTCGGGTGAAAGTGTTAAACTGAATTCCTGCCGCTTTCCTTCAAAATATTCCTGAAGTTGACTGACCGAATCTTTCAGTTCTTGTGGGATTTTTTCAGAAACCACAACGTTTTCAGAATCTTTAAAAAGAACTGACGCTAATCCTTCAGCATCGCCTTTTAATTCCAAGATACCTACTGGAGTTTCTATTATTGCGGTTTTCATGGTTCGTCTTGTTCCTCTTTGGGTTCAATTTCTTGATTTAATTGTATTCCCATTCGTTTGGCTCGTTTCTCCCAATTTTTTCTGGCTTGCAATTGCATATCTTCAATGCTATCGCTTTCATCCATAATTTCAAGCCCCAAAAGAGTTTCAATAATATCTTCCATCGTGACTACACCGATGGTGTTTCCAAAATCATCCACAACGGAAGCAATATGCACCCGTTGTTTTATAAAAGTTTCAAAAAGTTCGGGAATAGGTTTTTGTGCTGAAATCACAAAAATATCCCGTTTTAAATCACTCAATAATTTATCGCCCCTTTCTTCCACAATTTCCTCCAGAACGTCGTCCCGAAGCACGAACCCAGTAATATTATGTGTCTTGTCTTTATAGACGGGGATTCGTGAAAAACGCAAACTTTTGTGCCCTTGGTGAAAATCCTCCAGGCTTTTGGTTTCATCCTCAAGTGTAACTACAGTAAAAGGTGTCATAACGTCTTTTGCCTGCACGCTTTTAAAAACCAATAAATTTTTGATCACTGTTGTTTCGTTTTCCTCAAAAACCCCTTCTTCCTCGGCGGCATCTGTAATGGCCATAAATTCTTCACGGCTCATTGTGCTAACGTGGGCAGACTTCCCTACCATTTTTGTAATCAACATCAACAGCCACAAGATTCCTGTATATTTTAAAGGAATAATAATCAAATTCAGGAAAGTTGCGGTAAAGCCGCCAAGTTTTTTCCAATAGGTAGCGCCAATTGTTTTGGGTATAATTTCCGAAGTAACCAAAATTAACATCGTCATTATTGCCGAAACAATTCCCACTATATTCATTCCTAGAAATTCTACTTTATACGGAAGTTTTTCAGCCTCAACCCCCACTAATATTGCACCCACTGTGTGCGCAATGGTATTTAAAGTTAAGATAGCAATTAACGGTTTGTCTATATCTTTTTTATAATTGGTAAGAGTGATGGCATATTGTTTTCCCTCCTGAGTTTTCATGCGTAAAAAAGTGGGAGTAAAACTCAGCAGCGCGGCCTCGAGAATAGAGCACAAAAAGGAAATAAAAATGGAAAGTACGGCATAGACAATCAATAAGGTCATATTGTGATTGATATAATTTTCACTAAAATAAGTATTAAAAACCTGTTTTCTCCGTAAGGCTTTGTTAATTACAAAAAAAAACCGCCGTATGTGGCGGTTTTTCTTAATTGATTATTAGGAGGCTTTTAAAAGCGGCCGCAACTTGTTTTCCCAACGTTTGGCATCCTGTAGACACACAAATGCATCATTGGAAAGTTCGTTTTCGTCGTGTTCGTTATAAAAAGGGATTTCCAATTTCCCCGTTTTTTCAACCAGTTCCAACCCAACCCAATCCAGGGTTTTTTCATTTTGCTTTATAGTTTTCGTGCGACAATCCTTTACATCTTCCATATTAATAATTTTGAAATCTGCAGATGGATTTCTTTTTGAAGTATAAACCAATTTTTTTGAAATGGCATCCACGCCAATCACACAGTTGCCAATTACATCAATGGTTTTTAAATTGATGCCATTTGTCTGCGAAAGTTTCGCAACAGATTTTTTCACTTTATTGTCCTTGCCTGAAGCGTTCATAATTAAAAAAAACACCGGCACCAACATAACTAACATGATAATAATACCCACAAGGGTTGAACTAAATTCCATATAGAATAAATTTTAAGATGAATAATTTTGAATAAATATGTGTTTGAAAACCAATTCAAACACAGCTAAAAAACCATCAAAAAATCACCAAAAAAAATGGAAAGGAAACAAATGGCGGAAGATGAGCTGCCGTTTGTCTTTTAAGGAATAAGAATAAGTATTTAATGGGCAAGCGCGGGCAAACGAAAAATCCTGAATGGAATGGAACATTCCCACGAATCCGAGCCCCAAATACTCATTGTGCGAAACCGTTTGCGAAGCCTCGCCAATAGAAATCTCGTGAAGCACAAAAGGTTTTTGGTCATCCTTCTGAAATTCAGAAATAGCGACGCTTTTTGGTTTTGTGTTAAAACCTTCACTAGCAAAAGCCACATTCCCGAAAGCCAAAAAAATGGCAATCGAGACGAGTAACTTACCAATATGTTTTTCAACCAGTTTCACGCCGCAAATGTATATCAAATTTGAATTGATAAATTTAAAATTGTGCTAATTAATTAGCTTCGCCACGTCCTTCGCGAAATAGCTCGCAATCATTGAAGCTCCCGCTCTTTTTATTGCAGTTACTTGTTCCATCATCACTGCATCGTGGTCCAACCAGCCTTTTTCGGCGGCTGCTTTCAGCATCGCATATTCGCCACTCACTTGGTACACGGCAACGGGAACAGTCACGGCATCCTTTATTTCACGTACAATATCCAAATAGCAAAGTCCGGGTTTTACCATCACAATATCTGCGCCTTCGTCAATATCCATCAATGTTTCGCGGATTGCTTCTTCGCGGTTTGCAAAATCCATTTGGTAGGTTTTTTTGTCTTTCGGAATATTTTTCGCATTGACGGGGGCAGAATCCAACGCATCGCGAAAGGGGCCATAAAACGCCGAAGCATATTTGGCGCTGTAAGCCATAATAGCGGTATCACAGAACCCTTCGTCTTCCAAAAGCGTTCTAATTTCAAAAATTCGACCATCCATCATATCGCTTGGCGCAACCACATCAGCCCCAGCAATAGCGTGACTTAGCGACATTTCAGCCAGTACAGCATTTGTATCGTCATTTAATATTTTTCCTTCTGAAATAATTCCGTCGTGGCCATAAATTGAAAAAGGATCTAAAGCCACATCGGTCATAACAATCATTTCGGGAACTGCATTTTTTACCGTTTTTATTGCCAGTTGCATCAAACCATTTGGGTTTAAAGCTTCTTTCCCCGTGTTATCTTTCAATTTATCATCAACTTTCACAAAAAGCAAAACGGACTTTAAACCAAGTTTCCAAAGTTCTTTCACTTCCTTTTGAAGCAAATCCAAACTCAATCTGTAATAATTGGGCATTGAGTTTATTTCCTCTTTTATGCCTTTTCCTTCCACCACAAAAAGCGGCACTATAAAATCATTGGGGCTTATAATAGTTTCCCGAACCAAGCTTCGCATTGCTTCAGTTGTACGTAATCTTCGGTTTCTTCTTAATGGGTACATATCTATTTTTGATTTACGATGTGCGATTTTAGATTTTTTCCTTCGTAAATCTAAAATCGTATATCTAAAATTAATTAATCCAATCTTTTGGGTTTTTTAAAACTTCAATTAGTTCTTCCTCTTCACTTCCTTTAACTGGCTTATGGTCGTATTTCCACTTCACAACCGGCGGCAAGCTCATTAAAATACTTTCAATCCGGCCTTTTGTTTTTAGACCGAAAAGCGTGCCTTTATCGTGAACCAAATTGAATTCAACATAGCGCCCACGGCGTATTTCCTGCCAATTTCTGTTTTCTTCGGAATAGGGAATATCTTTTCTTTTTTGAACAATGGGAAGGTAAGAATCTAAAAAGCTGTTGCCAATTTCGGTTACAAAATTATACCAATCCTCCATTTTCATTTCTTCGGAAGCTTTTAAATAATCAAAAAACAAACCGCCAATTCCGCGTGCTTCTTCACGATGTGCATTCCAAAAATACTCATCGCAACGCTTTTTATAGGTTTCGTAAAATGAAGCATTATGCTTGTCGCAAGCAGTTTTACAGATTTGATGGAAATGTTGGGCATCTTCCCCAAATAAATAATAAGGCGTTAAATCCTGCCCGCCGCCAAACCAGCTATCCACAATTTTCCCTGCGGAATTATACATTTCAAAATAGCGCCAATTCGCGTGAACCGTTGGCACCATTGGGTTTTTTGGGTGAAGCACCAAACTGAGGCCGCACGCAAAAAAATCTACATCCTTTACCCCAAAATACTGTTGCATACTGTCGGGCAATTTCCCGAAAACCTCGCTGATGTTTACGCCGCCTTTTTCGAAAACAGTTCCATTTTCAATAACCCTCGTTCTTCCGCCGCCGCCTTCGGGGCGTTCCCAAACATCTTCTTTGAATTTTGCCGAACCGTCAATTTCTTCCAAAGCGGAAGTGATTTCGTTCTGCAAATTCTGTATGTATTTTACGAATTTTTCTTTCATTAGTTCGTTTTCTGAAGGTTTCCAGATTTATTTAAAACAGTCAACGTTTCGGTGCTCGCGGCAGTTACGGAAAGCGGCAAAACCAAAATAATCCCAACAATGGGAATCAATAAAACAAGCATAAAAAC
>Ga0079224_100015131_pt1 | contig 10792 bp, 8 predicted proteins | sample Stecom2015_FD_80414 | JGI IMG/M metagenome (GOLD analysis project Ga0079224, IMG submission 80414) | Agricultural soil microbial communities from Utah to study Nitrogen management - Steer compost 2015 | ecosystem: Environmental > Terrestrial > Soil > Agricultural land | place: USA: Utah...
AGGGAAGTGAGGATCTCTTGGGGTATCTTTTTGTTCAGCTTCACGTACTGCTCGAACTGAGCAACGACCGCGCGGCGCAATGCTTCGGATTCAGGCCCTTCGCCCTTTTCCGGTTCGACCGGTACCACGACTGACATGAAATGCGTGTCGGCCTCGGTCACTTTCTGAATGCGAGCGCGCTGCAAGCCTTCGACCAACACCTTGACGGTGCCGTCGGGCAGCTTGAGCATCTGCAGGATGCTGGCGACACAACCGATGTCGTAAAGGTCGTCAGGGGTGGGATCGTCTTTGCCGGCGGACTTCTGCGCCACCAGCATGATGTTGTTGCCCGACTCCATGGCAAGCTCGAGTGCCTTGATGGAACGCGGACGGCCAACAAACAGAGGAATCACCATGTGCGGAAATACCACCACGTCACGCAAAGGCAACAGCGGCAAGTCCGTGGGTTCTGAAGTAAGAATCTGGCTCGCAGACATAGTAATTTCCTTAAAATTTACCTCTAGAAGCAAAAGGGAAGCCAAGGCCTCCCTTTTTTAGTACTACCTGTAGGTGTATGTAGTGACGATAGCCAGGTTTTCAAGTCTACAACGGTAAATCCTGCATTTATATAGGGGTAATCGAAAATCTTTCCTAGGCGGCGGCGTCTTTCAGCTTCTTGGAAGCCCCCTGCCTGCCAGTCGGTTCGGATTTGGCTTCATCCTCGTAGATAAGAATGGGAGTGCCCTGCCCCGTAACCGCGTTTTCATCCAGCACGACTCGTTTGACGTCCTTTTGCGAAGGAAGTTCGTACATGGTGCCCAGCAAGGCCTGTTCCACGATGGAACGCAGCCCACGAGCCCCTGTGCGCCGCTTGATGGCGCGCCTTGCGATGGCTGCCAGCGCGCCTGGACGCACTTCAAGTTCAACCTCTTCCATCTCGAACAGTTTCTGGAACTGCTTGATCAGCGAATTCTTCGGTTCGGTAAGAATACGTATAAGCGTATCTTCCTGCAATTCTTCCAGTGTCGCGACGACCGGCAGGCGTCCAACCAATTCCGGAATAAGACCGAACTTGATGAGATCCTCGGGCTCGACCTCGGCGAAGAGCTCGCCTACGCCGCGTTCAGTCTTGGCCCGCACCGTTGCGGAAAAGCCGATGCCCGACCTTTCGGTACGGTCGCGTATGATCTTGTCGAGGCCATCGAAGGCGCCGCCTACGATGAACAGAATGTTGGTGGTATCGACCTGGACGAAATCCTGGTTGGGATGCTTGCGTCCGCCCTGCGGCGGTACCGAGGCAACCGTGCCTTCGATCAGCTTGAGCAGGGCCTGTTGCACACCCTCGCCCGAAACGTCCCGCGTAATGGAAGGGTTGTCGGCTTTGCGCGAGATCTTGTCGATTTCGTCGATATAGATAATGGCGCGCTGTGCCTTCTCGACGTCGTAGCTGCAGTTCTGCAACAGCTTTTGAATAATATTTTCGACGTCTTCACCTACGTACCCCGCTTCGGTCAGCGTGGTGGCGTCGGCCATGACAAAGGGCACATCCAGCATGCGCGCCAGCGTCTGGGCAAGCAAGGTCTTGCCCGAGCCTGTCGGCCCGATCAATAGAATATTGCTTTTCGACAGTTCGACGTCGTCGCCTTTGGCATCGCCGTAGCGCAGGCGCTTGTAGTGGTTGTAGACCGCCACCGCCAGGTTGCGCTTGGGCGTATCCTGACCGATGACATAGCCGTCGAGGAAACCTTTGATTTCCTGCGGCGTGGGCAGTTCGTTGCGGATGGCATCGCGAGCCGCTTCCTGGCTTTCTTCGACAATGATGTCGTTGCACAGGTCGATGCATTCGTCGCAAATGAAAACCGAGGGTCCGGCGATCAGCTTGCGAACCTCGTGCTGGCTCTTATTGCAAAAGGAACAATGCAATACCTTATCGTCCGCCGATCCTTTTTTTTCAGGCATAAAACTCTTCGTTCAGTTCAGTGGACAGGACAAAGTAGAACTTGCCTGTCGGGTAATAACCGGTGAGCGCAACGCACTCACCGACCGGCTGGCCTAGACCCCGTCTGCGCGGGAGACCAGTACTTTATCGACTAAACCATACGATACCGCATCTTCCGCCGACATGAAATTATCGCGTTCGGTGTCCTCTTCGATACGTTCGACTGGCTGCCCGGTGTTCTTGGCCAGAATATTGTTCAGGCGCTCGCGCAAGCTGAGGATCTCACGCGCCTGGATCTGGATATCGGATGCCTGACCTTGCGCACCGCCCGAAGGCTGGTGAATCATGATGCGCGAATTGGGCAAGGTGTAGCGCTTGCCCTTGGTGCCGGCAGCCAGCAGAAAAGCACCCATGCTGGCCGCAATGCCGGTACATAGCGTGGACACGTCGGGCTTGACGAACTGCATCGTGTCGTAGATGGCCATGCCCGCATAGACCGAGCCACCCGGCGAGTTGATATACAGGGAGATGTCCTTGTCGGGATTTTCCGATTCAAGAAACAGCAACTGGGCGACCACCAGATTGGCGGAGTGGTCGTTGACGGGACCGACGAAGAAAATCACGCGTTCGCGCAGAAGGCGCGAGTAAATATCGTAAGACCGTTCGCCGCGTCCCGATTGTTCTATCACGATGGGCACATAGCCCAGCCCCGTAGGGGTCACCGAGTCACCACCATACATTGAGGCGTAAAAATCGGTAAATCGTGACATTAGTTGGTCCCCATGAGTTCTTCGAAGGCGACGTCCTCGTCGCTTACCTGGGCTTTGGACAAGACGTGGTCAACCACGTTGTCTTCAAGCACTATGGCTTCGATTTCAGCGCGACGCTGACGGTCGGATAGATAATAGGCCACGACTTGCGCGGGTTGTTCGTAGTTCTGGGCGAATTCTTCGATGCGGGCGCGAACCTGCTCGGGCTTGGCTTGCAAATCAGCGGCTTGCACGAGTTCGGACACCAGCAGACCCAGACGCACGCGGCGCTCGGACTCGGCCGTAAACGCATCGGCGGGTATCGGCATGGAATCGGCATTGGGCACACCACGTTGCTTGAGCTCTTCGCGTGCGGCGGCTACACGGCCTTGCGCGTCATTCTCGACCAAAGCCTTGGGTACGTCGAACGAGCATGCACCGACCAATGCATCCATGACGCTGGCCTTGGTACGGGCCTGAGCACGGGCCTTGACCTCGCGTTCAATGTTGGCGCGCACATCGGCCAGCAATTTTTCGACATCGCCTTCGGGCTGGCCCAAGGACTTGGCGAATTCGGAATCGACTTCAGGCAGGACCGGCTCGGCGACTTCCGTGACCGTGATCTTGAACTCGGCGGTTTTGCCGGCCACTTCCTTGCTGCCGTATTCCTCGGGGAATGTCAGCGGGAAGGTCTTGGATTCACCGGCCTTCATGCCGCGCACGGCGGTTTCGAACTCGGGCAGCATGCGGCCCTGGCCCAAAACGAAGGGGAATTTCTCGGCGGCGCCGCCATCAAATGCCACGCCGTCGATGGTGCCGACGAAATCCAGCGTAATGCGGTCGTCGTCCTGGGCCTCGCGGCCGTCGCGCGCTTCGTATTTGGCACGTTGTTTGCGAAGGATGTCGACGGTACGCTGCACTTCGGCGTCGCCGACCTGAACCTGGGCGCGCTTTACCTGCAGGGCGGACAGTTCGGGTACTTGGACTTCCGGATAGACTTCGAACGTAGCCGAGAAAGCCATGACGCCTTCTTCAACACCTTCGGTCTTGGGCTCCAGATTAGGCGTGCCTGCAACGCGCAGCTTGGCCTCGCCGATGACCTTATCCAGCGAACGGCCGACTTCAGTGTTGATCACATCGTAACGGATGCCAGGTCCATGGCTGCGCTCGATCAAGGAAAGCGGTGCTTTTCCTGGACGAAAACCCTGAACTTTAGCGGTGCGGGCAACGCGCTTGAGCTGGGCCTGGACTTCTTTTTCCACATCGGCAATCGAAACGGCCAGATCAACACGGCGCTCCAGGCCGGACAAAATTTCAACCTCGGGTTGCATTCGGGACCTATATAAATGAGTAATTGAACAAATAAACGAGTCATTTTACCGGAAAGTCGGAAAGCCCATGCAAACGCCCCGTCCCGGGCTGCAATGAGCCGGGACAGTGGACGCGCCGTTGCCCCACCATATATTTGTAAGTCCATGCACCGAACGTGCTAGCATGATCGACTGACTTGACATGGGCATCCTTTACGGCTTACGCCCACTTACATGAAAAACAGCACACAAAACGCGTTGACATCCGGGCTGCTTCGCGCCCTTTCCACACTCCCCTATGGTCTAGTCGCGCGGCTCGGTGAGGCGCTGGGATCGCTGCTTTACCGGATTCCAGGCAAGCGCAAGCACATTCTGCAGACCAATCTGCGCCTGTGCTTTCCCGAACACTCCGACGCTCAGCGCGAAGTGCTGGCACGCTCGACCTTCCAGCATGTCATACGCAGCTATCTGGAACGAGGCGTGCAATGGTATGGCAGCGCCGACGCCCTATCCCGCCTGGTCCAACTGGACAGCGCCATAGAATTGCAGGATCGCTACGAGCAGCCCACCATATTTCTGGGGTTTCACTTTGCCGCCATCGAAGCGACTTGCATGTATTACTCCATACTGCATCCGGTCGCCTCAATCTATACACCCATGTCGGACGAGGTCACCGACACGATCTCCCGACAGCAGCGCGGCCGCTTCGGCACGCAGATGATTCCACGCAACGGCAGCGCCCGCGAGATACTCAAGGTGCTCAAGTCGGGAACTCCCATCATGCTGGCGGCCGATATGGATTTCGGTCTGCGTGATTCCGTATTTGCGCCTTTTTTCGGCGTACCGGCCTGCACCCTGACGGCCGTATCCCGCCTCGCGCAACTATCCGGCGCGCGTGTTGTGCCCTTCGTGGCCGAGGTGCTGCCCGATTACCGCGGCTACAAGCTCAATATTTTCGAAGCGCTTGAGAATTTCCCCAGCGGCGACGCCCATGCCGACGCGGTTCGTACCAACCAGTTCCTGGAGGAACGCATACGCAGCACGCCGGATCAGTACTATTGGGTACACCGCCGCTTCAAGCGCCGGCCTGAAGGCGAAGCATCGGTCTACTAAGATCGTTAAAAAAAGCTATAATGTTTGGCTTGCCTTATGCTTATGGCTTTATGCGAACGTGGCGGAATTGGTAGACGCACCAGATTTAGGTTCTGGCGCCGAGAGGTGTGAGAGTTCGAGTCTCTCCGTTCGCACCATAATTGTTTTGTGCTGTCAGGCGCAATACCGGCTAAATGCCTTACCGGTGCAAAATCAAAAAGGGCGCAGGTGGCGAATACGCATGGCTCATGCGCAACCGCCGCCTTGGCAGTCCCGGCCCTGGCGGGCCGGGCCGCAACGCAGAACAGCAAGTACCCAAACACTTGCTAAAATCGCCGGCTCACGCCTTTTAATCCGGCAACAATGAATCCCCGACTAAGCGCCCTGCACCCTTATCCATTCGAGAAACTAAGGCGCTTGCTCGCCCAGGCTCCCGTCCCGCAATCCCCTCCCATCAATCTATCCATAGGCGAACCCAAGCACGCTGCGCCGGCCTTGTTGGTGAAAGCCATGCAGGACGCGATGGGAGGCCTGTCCGTGTATCCGCCGACCAAAGGCGATCCCGCCTTGCGCGCCGCGATTGCCGACTGGATTGCCCGGCGCTACGACATCGAACGTCCCGATCCCGATACGCAGGTGCTGCCCGCACTGGGATCGCGTGAGGCACTTTTCGCTTTTGCGCAGGCCGTGATAGACCCAGGCGCCGACGCCTTGGTGGTGTGCCCCAATCCCTTCTATCAGATATATGAAGGCGCTGCCCTGTTGGCCGGCGCCCAGCCTTATTTCATCAATGCTCAAGCGGAATTGGGGTTTGGCTATGATTGGAAGGCGGTGCCGGCCGATGTCTGGCGGCGCACCCAGCTGTTATTTGTGTGCTCGCCTGGTAACCCCGCTGGCAATGTGATGTCGCTGGATGACTGGAAATTGCTTTTTTCCTTGTCCGACGAACATGGCTTTGCCATCGCGGCGGATGAATGCTACTCGGAGATCTATTTCGACGAGTCCAGCAAGCCTCTGGGCGCCATGCAGGCCGCCAGCCGGCTTGGACGTAGCGACTACCGCAACCTGGTCTGCTTCTCCAGCCTGTCCAAGCGCTCGAACGTGCCGGGGCTACGCTCGGGATTTGTCGCCGGCGACGCCCATCTGATCGGCCAATTCCTGCTGTACCGTACCTACCATGGCAGTGCGATCAGCCCCGTAGTTTCGCAGGCCAGCATCGCCGCCTGGAACGACGAGGCGCATGTCATCGAGAATCGCCGGCTGTATCGCGAAAAATTCGAGGCCGTAATACCCATTTTGAAGCCAGTGCTGGACCTGGACTGGCCCGACGCCGCCTTCTATCTATGGGCCCGGACTCCCTGCGGCGACAGCGAATTCGTGCGCGATCTTTACGGCGCCACGGGCGTTACCGCGCTGCCCGGCAGCTATCTCGCGCGCGAGGCACATGGCGAGAACCCGGGCGCCGGGCGCATCCGCATTGCGCTGGTGGCTCCCAAAGAGCAATGCGTGGAAGCCGCGCAGCGGATTGCCGATTTTGTACGCGGAGGCGCTACGCAGTAGCGCGCCGGCCATTTTTTTCCGGGCCGGCGGCAAGACGGCACGGATATCCCCCCAACTTGCACCCGACCTGAAAAAGTAGAACGCCTATGACCACAGATCTGCAAAGCACCATAGAACAAGCATGGGACGCCCGTGCCGAGATTTCCCCAAGCTCCGGGCACACCGCCGTATACGAGGCCGTGCAAGCGACGCTCGAAGCGCTGGATCGGGGCAAGTTGCGCGTTGCGGAGAAATCCGGCGCCGACTGGGTGGTGCATCAGTGGATCAAGAAGGCCGTGCTCCTGTCCTTCAGGCTGGAGAACAACCGTGTCATGGGCGGAGGACCTTTGCAGTTCTACGACAAAGTGGCTACGAAATTTGAAAACTACGATGCCCAGGGTTTCGCGTCGGCGGGCTTTCGCGTCGTGCCCCCCGCCGTCGCGCGCAAAGGCGCCTTCATCGGCAAGAACGTGATACTGATGCCGTCCTACGTCAATGTCGGCGCCTATGTCGATGAGGGCACCATGGTCGACACCTGGGCCACCGTGGGCTCCTGCGCGCAGATCGGCAAGAACGTACATTTGTCGGGCGGCGTGGGCATAGGCGGCGTGCTTGAACCTTTGCAGGCCAATCCCACCATCATCGAAGACAACTGCTTCATCGGCGCCCGCTCCGAGATCGTCGAAGGCGTGATCGTCGAAGAGAACTCGGTACTGGCCATGGGAGTGTTCATTTCCCAAAGCACCAAGATTTACGACCGCTCGACTGGCGAGATCACCTACGGCCGCGTGCCTTCCGGATCAGTCGTGGTCCCGGGCTCGCTGCCCTCGGCCGATGGCTCACACAGCCTGGCATGCGCCGTCATCGTCAAGCGTGTCGATGCCCAGACCCGGTCCAAGACCAGTGTCAACGAACTGCTGAGAGCCTGATGCCCGATTCCGCCGTCCTCCAATTGACCCGGGACCTCATCGCCCGCCCTTCGGTGACGCCCGAAGACCAAGGCTGCCAGGACCTGCTGGCGGGCCGCCTGCAAGCAGTCGGGTTCGACTGTGAAACGCTGACGTTCGGCGATGTGAAGAATCTGTGGGCGCGACGCGGCAGCGCCGGCCCTTTGCTGGTGTTCGCCGGCCACACCGATGTCGTTCCCACCGGGCCGCTGGAACGTTGGGACAGCCCTCCCTTCGTACCGACGGAGCGCGACGGCAATCTGTATGGCCGAGGCGCGGCCGATATGAAAAGTTCCATCGCCGCCTTTGTCGTGGCCGTCGAGGAATTCGTTGCGGCACACCCCGGCCATATTGGTTCGATAGCCCTGCTGATAACCGCCGATGAAGAAGGGCCGTCGGTCGACGGTACGGTCAAGGTATGCCAGGCGCTTTCAGCACGGGGCGAGCACCCGGACTATTGCATCGTGGGCGAACCCACCTCGGTAGACCAGTTGGGCGACACCATCAAGAACGGCCGGCGCGGCTCGCTCTCGGGCAAACTCACGGTGAAAGGCAAGCAGGGCCATGTAGCCTATCCGCACTTGGCGCGCAACCCCATCCATCTGGTGGCGCCCGCGTTGGTCGAATTGACCACACAGGAGTGGGACAAGGGCAACGAGTACTTTCCCGCCACCACTTTCCAGGTTTCCAATCTGCACTCGGGCACTGGTGCGACGAATGTCGTGCCCGGCACGGCTGTGCTGGACTTCAATTTCCGTTTTTCCACAGCCAGCAATGCGCAATCCCTGCAAGCGCGCGTCGACGCAGTGTTGCAAGGGCACAAGCTGGACTATGATCTGCAATGGACCCTGGGTGGCGAACCCTTCCTGACGCCAAAAGGCGAGTTGAGTAAAGCGCTTCAGCAGGCGATACTGGATGAGACCGGAGTGGCGGCCCAGCTTTCCACGACTGGCGGCACCTCGGATGGCCGTTTCATCGCCAAGATATGCAAGCAGGTCATCGAGTTCGGCCCCATCAACGCCAGCATCCATCAACTGAACGAACATATCCGGCTGGACACCCTTGAACCTTTGAAAAACATTTATCGCCGCACGCTCGGGCTATTGCTGCCCGACCCTGACTGACCGGAGCCAGCATGCACGAAACCGCCTACCACGAACTGTTCACGCTGCGCGACCTGATGCGCTACGCCGTCAGCCAGTTCAATGCATCCCGCCTGTCGTTCGGACATGGCAGCGATAACGCCTGGGACGAAGCCGCCTACTTGCTGCTGCATACCTTGCACTTGCCGCTGGATACCCTGGATCCCTTTCTGGACGCCCGGGTGCTCCCCGAAGAACGCGAGCGCTTTCTTAAACTGCTGGAGCGCCGCATCACTGACCATGTCCCTGCGGCCTACCTGACCGGTGAAGCCTGGCTGCAAGGCCGCCGTTTCGTGGTGGATCCGCGCGTCATCATTCCGCGCTCGCCCATTTCCGAATTGCTGGCCGATGGCCTGAGCCCCTGGGTCACCGACCCCGACGAAATCGATTTCGTTCTGGATCTGTGCACCGGATCGGGCTGCCTGGCCGTGCTTGCGGCAGTGGCTTTTCCCAATGCGCAGGTCGATGCAGTGGATGTATCGGAACACGCCCTGGAAGTGGCCGACGAGAACATCGAACTGTCCGGCCTGGACGGCAGGATCACGACCCATTGCAGCGACTTGTTCGATCAGTTGCCGCAATGCGAGTATTCCTTGATTGTCTGCAACCCGCCCTACGTCAACAATCACTCCATGGAAAACCTGCCGCAGGAGTACCGCCATGAGCCCACGCTGGCTCTGGCCGGCGGCGAGGACGGCATGGATCTGGTGCGCCGTCTGTTGCAGCGGGCGCCGGACTTCCTGGCTCCCGGCGGGTTGCTGGTCCTGGAGATCGGCAATGAGTATGCCAACTTCATCGAGGCCTTCCCCGATCTGGAACCGGTCTGGCTAAGTACTGAAAATACAGAAGATCAAATTCTGTTGCTGACGCGGGAGCAGTTGGCCTCGTGATCCGCGCTACGGGTTTGACATTGCGTCGCGGCACCAAGGTGCTGTTGGACGAGGCCGAGTTCGTCGTCAATCCGGGCGAACGGGTCGGCATAGTGGGCAAGAACGGAGCCGGAAAATCCACTCTCTTTTCCCTGCTGCAAGGACGGCTGGACGCCGATGCCGGCAGCCTGCTCATTCCAGCGGGCTGGCGCATCGCAAGCGTCGAGCAGGAAATCAGCCACAACGATATGCCTGCGCGCGAGTTCGTCATCGACGGCGACACGCATTTGCGTGCCTTGCAGGCGGAACGCGCCGCCACGCCGGACAGCAATGGCCACCGCATTGCCGAGCTGGAATCGGCGCTGGTTGAAGCCGACGCCTGGAGCGCGCCGTCGCGCGCCGAGCAGTTGCTGGCAGGCCTGGGCTTTGCACCAACGCAATGGATGAGCCCCGTCAAGAGCTTTTCGGGCGGCTGGCAGATGCGGCTGGCACTGGCCCGGGCACTGATGGCTCCGTCCGAGCTGCTGTTGTTGGACGAGCCCACCAACCACCTGGACCTGGATGCCATGCTCTGGCTGGAGCGGTGGCTGGGTGCTTACCAGGGCACCGTCCTGCTTATTTCGCACGACACCGAATTCCTGGACGCCGTGGCAAAGGCCATACTGCATTTCGACCAGGCCAAACTGCAGCGCTACAAAGGCGGCTACGAAGATTTCCTGACCCAGCGCGCCGAAAGGCTGCGCCAGACCCGCCTGGCCTGGGACCGGCAGACGCGCGAAACCGCCAGGCTGCAAGGCTTCATCGACCGCTTCAAGGCCAAGGCCACCAAAGCCAAGCAGGCGCAAAGTCGAGTGAAGGCACTGGCCCGCATGGAAGTTCTTGCGCCCCTGCAAGCCGAATCGGGCATAGACATACGTATTCCCGAACCCACCAGCATGCCCGATCCCTTGCTGGTGCTGGACAAAGTCTCCACCGGATACCGGAGCGACGACGGCGGCAGCCGCCGCATCCTGAGCGATGTACAGCTCATGGTGCGCGGCGGCGCGCGCATCGGTGTGCTGGGCGTGAACGGCGCCGGGAAAAGCACCCTGATCAAGACCCTGGCTGACGAACTGCCGGTGCTGGCGGGCGAACGGCGCGCATCCAAGGGCCTGGAAATCGGTTATTTCGCCCAGCATCAACTGGACATGCTGGATTTGGAGTCAACGCCGTTGCAGCACCTGTTG
>Ga0079224_100015132_pt1 | contig 10792 bp, 9 predicted proteins | sample Stecom2015_FD_80414 | JGI IMG/M metagenome (GOLD analysis project Ga0079224, IMG submission 80414) | Agricultural soil microbial communities from Utah to study Nitrogen management - Steer compost 2015 | ecosystem: Environmental > Terrestrial > Soil > Agricultural land | place: USA: Utah...
GAGGGGGAGGCCCAGGTGGTGGAGGCCTTTTCCGATGCATCGGATTGGATACGCCACGACCTGTGGGTGGAAACCGAATTCGACTCCGATCGGGACGGCAGCCCGGACCGTATGCACGTGTCGGTGACCCGGCCCCGGCAAACGGAGACCGAAGGCCTCAAACTCCCTGTCATATACGAGACCAGCCCGTATTATGCCGGTACGGCAGGCTTGGGCGAAGGCGTCTTTTGGGACGTGAAACACGAATTGGGGGAAGCCGGGAATCCCAGGGTCCATCCCGAGGTGACCCGCTTGGGCGAAAGGCCCATCATATCCAATTCCCTTATCATGACCTGGGTCCCCAGGGGCTTTATCGTGGTGCATTCCTCCTCCCCGGGCACCGGCCTATCGGATGGGGCCCCCACCGTGGGCGGGGAGAATGAATCCCTGGCCCCAAAGGCCGTGATCGACTGGCTCTGTGGCCGGGCCAAAGGCTATAGCGAGCGCAAGGGCGGGGAAGAGGTAAAGGCCCATTGGTCCACCGGGAAGGTGGGCATGACGGGTACCTCCTACAACGGCACCCTGCCCCTGGCAGCGGCCACCACCGGGGTCGAAGGGCTGGAGGCCATCATCCCCATCGCCCCCAACACCTCCTATTACCATTACTACCGCTCCAACGGCCTGGTTCGTTCCCCCGGGGGATATCTCGGGGAGGACATCGATGTACTCTATGACTTCATCCACAGTGGGGATGAATCGAAAAGGGCCGGGAACAACCTGAGGGTGCGCGACACGGAGATGAAAAATGGCCAGGACCGCGAAAGTGGGGACTACAACGAATTTTGGGCCGGCCGGGATTACCTGAACAAAATGGGGAACATGAAGGCAGCGCTTTTGATGGCCCATGGATTCAATGATTGGAACGTGATGCCCGAACATTCCTACCGCATCTATGACAAGGCCAGGGAAATGGGCCTCCCGGTCCAGATCTATTACCATCAGGGCGGGCATGGGGGACCCCCGCCACTGACCATGATGAACCGATGGTTCACCCGGTATCTGTACGGAATCGACAACGGGGCCGAGCAGGACCCCAAAGCGTGGATCGTCAGGGAGGGGGACAAGATGGACCAACCCACCGCCTATCCCGACTACCCCAATCCGGAGGCCACCGACCTGGTCCTCCATCTTGTAAAAGGGGCCCCGGAGTGGGGCGGTCTGGTGACCCAAAAGCCAAATAAACAGGGAATCGAGACCTTGGTGGACAATTATTCCTTCAGCGGTTCCGCCCTGGCCCAAGCGGAGATCACCCGGCACCGCCTGCTCTATGTCACCCCGCCCCTGGCCCAGGAATTGCACATTTCGGGGGTACCCAAGATCAAGATCCGTGTGGCAAGCGACAAAACTGCCGCCAACCTATCGGTCTATCTGGTCTCCCTGCCCTGGAACAATCGGCGCAACGCCAGGATCACCGACAACTTGATCAATAGGGCTTGGGCGGATCCACAGAACCACAGTTCCCTGACCCATGGAACACCCTTGGTCCCCGGGAAGTTCTACGATATGGAATTCGAATTGAACCCGGACGATCAGATCATCCCCGCCGGTCAGCAGATCGGCCTGTTGATCTTTTCCAGCGATCGGGAATTTACCATATTGCCCGAACCCGGAACCCAGCTAAGCGTGGACCTGGACGGGACCCAACTGACCCTGCCCGTGGTGGGGGGAATGATCGTGACCGAAAATCCCTAGCCCAGGATGGGGCCGAGCCCTGGGGGATTGTGGAGCAACCAGCCCGTAAGGCTGAACCTGCTTTTGTGGGCCAGAAGAACCGCATGTGGGACCGTTGCACTTTTGAACATCACGCAGCGTCCCCCGATGGGCTCGACCAAAAAACTGGAACCGTCTTTGCGAAAAATCTGCAATTCCCCCCCATCCCCTTTCCGCCAGCCCTCATTGAGGTAGATCACCACGGATACCATGCGGTTGTTGCGGGTTTCAAATTGATCCAGGTGCTTGCTGTAATGGCCCCCGGGCGGATAGTGTGCCAAGTGGAACTCCTCCCCGCAAATGCCCAGGTAGCAATAGCGGTTGAAGTGGAAGATGCAGTGGTCCACCAGGGACCAAAAGTCCTTGAGCCCGGCATCCCTTTCCCGGTCCAACCAATAGGTGAAATCCCCACGGATCTTCCCGTTTATCTGTTTGTCCGTGCCGATTCCGGCCTCGTTGAAATTGGGGAGCATCCGCAAAAAGAAACTGCGGATTTCAAGGTAAGGGCCATCCCCCAAAAAATTGTCGATGACCACATGGTCCCTATCGGAGAGTTCGTCCATCCAGGACAACCAGGCCTCCGTACTGTGAAGGTTTGCCAAATAGTGAAAAATGTAGGCGAAAGTAGAAAAATTTCAAAAGCGACGGCCATTTTTTTTAAGTGCCCCATTAATGCGATATCTTAGTGGCAACACAGGGATCGATCTGGCGCGCCAAGGGAAGAAAACTTCACAAAAAATTCAATGAAGGAGCAGTATGACAAACGAATCCATAGGACCTTGACCCATTTGGAGAGACCCATTGATTTGGAAAGAACACCAATGGCACCCTTTGTATGGATGAACGAAAATGGCTTTACCATAGCGGATGGAAACCCTTTTGAATTATTTCACAATGATTCCCGGGAACATCCCAAAATCAGATCCTTGGTGGATTTCCATATTCCAATATTGCAAAGGATGTACAAACTCTATCAATACTCGAAACCATGTGGACGGACATAATCCCAAAATTGCCGATGCGCGATAAGGACACAACCAAGGCCTTTTACATAAACCAATTGGGTTTTAGTGAGATAGGTGATTATCAGGGCTATTTAATGGTCCATAGGGATGCGGTGGAAATTCATTTTTTTGAATTCAAGGAACTCGACCCCAATGAAAATTATGGACAGGTATATATACGGACCGACGCCATTGAAGATCTGTACAGGTCCCTGCTTGCCAACAATACGAAAATTCATCCAAACGGGGCCTTGAAATCGCAGGCCTGGGGACAAAAGGAATTTTCCCTGCTCGATCCCGACAACAATTTATTGACCTATGGCCAGCGCATTTAAACTTTTAAGGTGGAAAACAACCCCCGACAACCCCAAATTCAAATCCACGGCCCAACCCTAAAAAACGAACGATCATGATCCTATTCTTTGGAAGCCGCCCGGGCAAACGGGAAAGCAGAAAATTGCCACTCGTCCCTTGTCCCCATTGCCAACAAATCGGAAGCCTGTCCCTACATTCCCAACCTCAATACGCCCATTTGTTCTGGATTCCCATTTTCAACCTGAACACTGCCCAATATGTGGAATGTTCCCACTGCAAACGGGTCTACACCAAGGAGGAATTCAGTCCCCGGATGAAAAGGGCCGTGGATGCCCCATAATTGGAAAAGGCCCGGGATGCCCGGGCCCTCCCCTTAAAAGATCCTCGGTCAAATATCGAACCGAAGGCCCAGGGAGATGTTGTGCTGCTCGATTGCGGCATCCTTGAAAATGGGGTTCAAATCGTATTTCAGGTACAAGGATACCCCGTCAAAGCCCATATAGCCGCTCAGGCCATAGATCAGGTCGCTTGTGTTGTAATCCCGTTTGAGTTTGTCCTTGACGTTTTTCCCCTCCCTGTTGTACTTCAGTTTTTGACGGGTCCCCAGATTGATGCCGGCATAGCCCCCAAGTCCCAGTCGGAACTTTTTCTTGATGGAATATCGGAAGCTGTCTTCACGCTCCCTATACTTCGATGGGCCGATTTCAAAATGGACGGGGACCACAAGGTGGTCCATCCGCAACTTGGCCTTGTCCAGTTCGTACTCATATTCCTCCAGGACGGTCTGTCCCCCGTCTTCGACAAAAATCCGGTTCCCCTCGGGCTTGAGGCCGTTGAACTGAAAGGAGAATCCGTAGTTCACCCGCAGCCAGTTCGAATTTTGAAAGACCCTGGTCCTCCATTGCCATCCCAGTTCAAGGAAGCGGCTCCCCCCAATTCTATAGGGGCCGTCCTCCAAGGAACTTCCGTCCACCAAGGCGTTGTTCAATCCTATGGCCAGTACGGGGTCCGAATAGGTACGCCGATCGAACCGTATTTTCTCGCCCTGCTCCCGGGTTTTGAAACCAAAGGCGCGTTTTCCGTCGATAAAGATTCCAATATCCCGCTCCTGCCCCCGATCGTCCTCCTCTTCCCCCAAGACCAGGACCTCCCCGCGGTTGCGTTCCAATAGGGAAATCTCCTGTTCCACAATGGCCAATCGGCCCTCAATGTTGAGCGCCCGTATTTTGGCGGCTTCCTTCTTCAGGGTCTCGGCCTCCCCTTGGGATATCTCTCCCCGTTCCAAACGATGGTTGATCTCCTGAACCTCCTCTTTCAGGGCTTCCCTTTCCTGTTCCACGATACGTTCCTTTTTGGCCTTGAGCGCTTCGATTTTCCTTTTGTAACCCTCCTGTCCAAAGCCGATTTGGGAAAGCAATAAAAACAGGGCCAGGCAAAAATAAATTGGATTGTTCCTCATGATTGTTTTGATTATGGATCTTCCCGGCCCACCCGATGGGAATCGGATGGGAGCGGCAAGATCGTTTGATTGATGAATGTTCTTAATCGTTTCGTTGGGCGACCGCGCTGCGCATTTTCAAATACCCGGTCTTGAGGGCCTCAAAGACCCGTTCCCTGAAGGAGGCGTCCAATTCTTCCTCGACCTCGGCCAATAGTGCCAGGGCATCCACCCCACCGTCCTTTTGAAAGACCCTTTCCCTGAGAATCTGCTGTTGGGCCGCGCGAAGCAGGGAGTCCACCTCCCTATCGGAGACCGCCTGCACCCGTTCCAAATGCTCCACCTGGGCCACCACCTCTTCCACCTTCCGCAAGATCAGGGCGTCCGAATCCCCTTCGGGTTCCCCCTGTCCCTCCAAGTCCAGGGCCAAAGAAGCCCCTTGGGGAAGGTTTGAATCCAGGCCCGAAGCCCCGGAATCGGAAACCACCTCCTGGGAATCGGGGATCGTTGGAAGTATTTCTCTTGTGGATTCTCGATCCTTCAAGGTTTTCCCTTGCCCTTGGAAGGTCTCGGTCCCTACCCTTGTTTCATGTTCCCCTTCCACCAATTGGATTTCCCCATCGGGGATCGGTTCGCGGTCCAAAGTGGTCAAAACCAATGGGAGCGCCCCAATGAAACAGGCGGCCAAGGCGTAGGCCCACAGGTACCTTCCCCTTTTGGGAGGGGAATCGGACAGCTGCCCGACAACCCGTTCCCAGGAGCCCGGGGAAGGGGTTATGCTGCGCTGCTGCAGTTTTTCCTTGATATGTCTTTCGAGTTTATCCATATGTTTTCCTATTTGCCCAAACTCCGATTGGGCGAAATGCCTTTAAGTTTCAGTTGGTCCCGAAGCATCTTCCTGGCCTTGGAGAGCTGGGATTTTGAGGTCCCCTCGGAAATGTCCAGAAGTTCCGCGATCTCTTGGTGAGGGTGTCCCTCAATGGCATGGAGCAAAAAAACCGTCCTATAGCCTTCGGGAAGGGAATCGATCAATTGTTGTACCTCCTCCACATCCAACAGGCCCTGATCTGGATCCGACCCATCAAGCACCCCTTGATCGATCTCCCCCTCCAGGACCACAAACTGTCTTTTTCTCAGATGGTCGATGCAACACCGCACCATGATCCTGCGGACCCATCCCTCAAAACTCCCTTCATGCCGGTACCCATCGAGTTTTTCAAATACCTTGACAAATCCCTGGATCATCACATCCTCTGCAAAGTGCAGGTCCTTTATGTACTGTCGACACAGTCCCAACATTTTTGGGGCAAGGGCGTTGAAAAGGATTTCCTGGGCCTGCCGGTTCCCATGGACCGCCTTTTTGATGGTCTGCCGTTGGTTGGGGTATAGGGAAATGATCTTCAAAGGTTTGAATTGATTGAACTGCTTCTTTTCCAATAGACGGATGGAGGGACAAAAGGGTTGCCCGAAAAAATAAACTTTTCACGGAACCCTGGATATCAATATACTATCCTTTATTTTTTTCTATCCACCACGTATTCGACCATAAGGACCAGGGCCCTTTTGTACTCGGAATCCGGATAGGGGGCCAAGAGGGAGAGCGCCTCGTCCTTGAACTGGATCATTTGTTCCACCGCGTATTCCAGGCCTCCCATTTCCTTCACATAGGCAATGACCTCCCCCACCCGCTTTTGGTCCTTGTTGTGGTTCTTGATCGAGTTGATCAGCCATCGTTTCCGCTTGCGGTCGCTCCGGTTCAGGGCGTGGATCAGGGGAAGGGTCATTTTCTGTTCCTTGATGTCGATTCCGGTGGGTTTGCCGATGGCCTTGGCCCCATAATCAAAAAGGTCGTCCTTGATCTGGAAGGCCATGCCGCAGAGCTCCCCGAACTTTCTGAAGGTCTCCACATCCGCGGAACCCGGACGGACCGAACAGGCCCCCATGGAGCAACATGCGGCGATAAGGGTGGCGGTCTTTTGACGGATGATGTCGTAATAGACCTCCTCGGTAATGTCCAGGAGCCTGGCCTTCTCGATCTGCAACAGCTCCCCTTCGCTCATGTCCCGTACCGCATTGGAAATTATATGGAGCAGGTCATAATCCTGCTTCTCCAGGGAGACCAATAGCCCCTTGGAAAAGAGAAAGTCCCCCACCAGGACCGCAATTTTGTTCTTCCACAGGGCATTGATGGAGAAAAAGCCCCTTCTTTTGTTGGAATCGTCCACCACATCGTCGTGGACCAGACTGGCGGTATGGATCAGTTCAATGATCGAGGCCCCGGTATAGGTGCGTTCATTGACTTCCCCATTGATCAACTTGGCGGTGAGAAAGACAAACATGGGGCGCATCTGTTTCCCCTTTCTGTTTACGATGTAGTAGGTGATCCTGTTGAACAAGGCCACCTTGGACGACATGGATCGGAGGAACTTTTCCTCAAAAAGCTCCATTTCGGCCTCTATGGGCTCCCTGATCTGAGAAACGACTTTTACCAACTGTGTTGCCGGGTTTGGTTTTGAATGCCTAAAAGTAGGGAAAATGCAAGAGTTGTCGGACGGAAGCGCAAAGTTTTACCATCATGGGCGAAGGGACCCCACTAAAGCTTGTTGGCCAATTGTCCGCAGGCCGCATCGATATCCTTCCCCCGGGACCTTCTCAGGGTGACCGTTATCCCGTGGCGTTCCAAATGCTCCCTGTACAGGTCAAGGGCCTCGGGGGAGGCCTGCCTGAACTCCCCCTCATCGATGGGGTTGTATTCGATAAGGTTGACCTTGGAGGGTGCGAACTTACAGAATTCGACCAGGGCTTCCACGGCTTCCAGGTTGTCATTGATGCCCTCCCAGACCACGTATTCATAGGTGATCCGGCTCTTGGTTTGGGCGTACCAGAACTGCAGGGCCTCCCGCAGCTCTTTTAGCGGGAAGCTAGCACTGAAGGGCATGATGGAACTGCGGACCCGGTCGATGGCCGAATGTAGGGAAACCGCCAATTTGAACTTCACCTGCTGCTCCGCCATTTTCCGGATCATCTTGGGCACCCCCGAAGTGGAGACCGTGATCCGTTTGGGGGACATGCCAAGACCTTCCGGGGAACTGATCATATCGATGGCCTTGAGTACGTTGTTGTAGTTCATAAGGGGCTCGCCCATGCCCATGAACACTATATTGCTCAAGGGCCGGTCAAAGTACAGCCGGCTTTCATTGTCAATGGCCACCACCTGATCGTAGATCTCGTCAAGGTTTAGGTTGCGCATGCGTTTCATCCTGGCCGTGGCACAAAATCTGCAATCCAGACTACAGCCCACCTGGGAAGACACACAGGCCGTGGTCCTGGATTCCGTGGGGATCAACACGGATTCCACCACCAGGCCATCGTGAAGGCGCACGGCATTCTTGATGGTCCCGTCCGAGGACCGCTGCATCTGGTCCACCCGGATGTGGTTGATCACAAAGTGTTCCTCCAACAAGGCCCGGACTTCCAGGGAAAGATTGGTCATGTCCCCAAAGGAGTGGGCCGATTTTTGCCAGAGCCATTCATATACCTGATTGCCCCTATAGGCCCGATCGCCGCGGTCCACAAAGAACTGCCTGAGCTGTTCCTTGGTCAATGCCCTGATGTCCTTCTTTTTGGGTTCCACACGCTAAAGATAACTAAGAAAAAACCCGGAAGCCCCAGGCTCCGGGTAGATCATGGGCCACGATGATCCTAGAGAATCAACATGGCATCCCCGTAGGAGTAAAAACGGTAGCCCTCCAAAATGGCCTGTTTGTACACCTTTTTGGTCAGGTCGTGCCCCGCAAAGGCGGAAACCATCATCAAAAGGGTGGATTTGGGCAAATGGAAGTTGGTCACCATACAATTGGCTATGCTGAAATCGTAGGGGGGAAAGATGAACTTGTTGGTCCATCCGTCAAAGGTGTTCAGGGTCTGTGCGGAGGATACGGCACTCTCCAATCCCCGCATCACCGTGGTCCCAACGGCACATATACGTTGCTTATTGGCCTTGGCACGGTTCACGATCTCCGTGGCCTTCTCATCGATCACCAGTTCCTCGCTGTCCATTTTGTGTTTGGACAGGTCCTCCACCTCGACCGGGTTGAAGGTCCCAAGTCCCACGTGTAGGGTCACTTCCGCAAAATCGATGCCCTTGATCTCCAAGCGCTTCAACAAATGTTTGGAAAAGTGCAGCCCCGCCGTGGGAGCGGCCACGGCCCCCTCATGCTTGGCATAAATGGTCTGATAGCGCTCCTCGTCCTCCGGCTCCACACTTCGTTTGATGTATTTGGGCAAGGGGGTTTCCCCGAGTTCCCTCAATTTCCTCCTAAAGTCCGAATAGGGACCATCGTAGAGGAATCGCAATGTCCTTCCCCTGGAGGTGGTATTGTCGATCACCTCGGCCACAAGGCTTTCATCTTCCCCGAAGTACAGTTTGTTTCCGATCCTGATCTTTCGGGCGGGATCTACCAAAACATCCCACAAACGCTGCTCCTGGTTCAGTTCCCTGAGCAGGAAGACCTCGATGCGGGCACCGGTCTTTTCCTTGTTCCCGAACAGACGGGCGGGAAAGACCTTGGTATTGTTCAGCACCATCACATCCCCTTCGTCAAAATAATCGATCAGGTCCTTGAACATTTTGTGCTCTATTTTTCCAGTATCCCTATGAACCACCATGAGTTTGGATTCATCCCGGTGCTCAGCGGGATATTCGGCCAATAGTTCCTTTGGAAGCTCAAAATTGAAGTTGGATAATTTCATCTGTTGTTTTTTACTGTTTTAGGGGTGGATCAATGGATTTCCTTCAAGGGGGCAAATATACGACCCCGGGATAGGCCTTGTCAAGGGATTTGGGGAATAAATCCCCCTAGGCCTCTTCCAGGGAGAATCCCAGCTCCCCCAAATCCTTCCAAAAGTCGGGATAGGACTTTGAGACCACCCCGGCATCCTTGATGAAAAGTTCCGTTTTAAGGGCTAGGGGGGCGAAGGCCATGGCCATTCTGTGGTCGTTGTAAGTGTCCACGGCCACTCCACTCTTGAGGGAACCCAAGGGTTGTAGGGCCAGGCTTTTCCCATCCGTGGATACCCGGGCCCCGAACTTGGACATTTCCCGCTCCAGGGCGGCCAGACGGTCCGTTTCCTTGATGGGCAGGGTATGCAGGCCGTGCAATTGGCAGGCCATTCCCAATCCCATGCAGCTCACGGCAAGGGTCTGGGCGATGTCGGGGGCATCGGTCAGATCGTACTCCACCTGGGCCGGCAGGGCGTCCCCCTTCTTTTCCAAAATGATCTCTTGGCCGGAATGGCTGGTGTGCACCCCAAAGTCCCTATAGATTTTGGCCAGTACGCTGTCCCCTTGAAGGGAATCCCGCTTGTAGGAGGAAAGTCGAATCTGGGTCCCGGCTTCGGCCAGGGCCGCGATGCTGTAGAAATAGGAGGCCGAGCTCCAATCCGATTCCACTACCAAAAGGCAGGGATCCACTTGGGCCTTGGGCCCCACTTTGATCAGATTTCCAACGAAGGAGGTCTTGACCCCGATTTCCCCCAGCAGCCCCAAACTCATTCTGATATAGGGCACAGAGGTCATCTCCCCTGTCAATTCCAATTCAAGCCCATGGTCCAAGACCGGGGCGATCAACAAGAGGGCCGAAATATATTGACTGCTGATGTTGGCGGGCAGGGATACCTTGAAACGGCTCAGTTTCCTGCCCTTGATCTTCAAAGGGGGATAGCCCTCTTCCCCCACATATTCGATATCCGCCCCCAGTTCCCTCAGGGCCCCTACCAGGATGCCAATGGGGCGTTCCTTCATCCGCTGCGAACCCGTGAGCAATACTTCCTTGCCCGGTTGGCAAGCAAAATAAGCGGTCAAAAACCGCATGGCCGTACCCGCATGGTGGATGTCCACCTCCCCGGATTCCTTTGAGATCCCCTTTTGCATGTACTGTCCGTCGTCCGAATTCGAAAGGTTACGGATCTCTATGGAGGGAAACAGGGCACGCAACAACAGGGCGCGGTTGGTCTCACTCTTGGAGCCGGTGATCTGTAGGGATCGCCGTATTTTTTTGTCTTTGGAAAAGGAAAGCTTCAGTCTCAAGGTCGTGGGTTTGGGTTCAAGGGCCAAAACTAGAAAAAAGGCCCCTAATTGAAAGGACGGTCAGGCAACATTATTTGAGCTTTTTGTTGTTTTGGTGCCGATCGTGGTCCCTTTTGGCCTTCAACTCCAATTTTCGATCAAAGGCCTGTTGCAGGTCAATGCCCGTCTGGTTGGCCAGACAGAGGACCACAAAGACCA
>Ga0079224_100015133_pt1 | contig 10791 bp, 7 predicted proteins | sample Stecom2015_FD_80414 | JGI IMG/M metagenome (GOLD analysis project Ga0079224, IMG submission 80414) | Agricultural soil microbial communities from Utah to study Nitrogen management - Steer compost 2015 | ecosystem: Environmental > Terrestrial > Soil > Agricultural land | place: USA: Utah...
CAATTGGCCAGAAATGTTCCAATCGTCGATATCGGTCTGGAAACTGATCGGGGTAAAGACCCTATCCTTTAAAGCGATCAGGGCGGGGTCATCGGTCTGCAACCCCCCGGTTATGACCCGATCAAAATCCACTTCCTTTTGGTCATAATTGACCCGTATGCCGGGCAGAATGGAAAATCTCTCGGTCAGTTCCCAAACCAACTGCCCAAAAATGGCCCCGCTGAAATTCCGGAAACTTGGGCGGGTCTCCTGGGTAAGGCCCTCCAAGAGCCCAGGTGTCTCCCAAAGGGGATCTTGGTTGTTCTGCACAAAACGCCATTGGTGTTCCCCCGCCTCCAGGATATGGGCCCCGTCAGCATCCAATTTTTGGTAAAAGGCAAATACGCCCACCGTACCGCTCAAACGATCGGAAAACTCCCCGGCATACCGGAATTCCTGGCTGAATTGATGATGGATGGAGGGTGCTTGGGAACGGGAAACGGCGGAAAGGCCCGTAAAATCCCTATCGTTCGAAGGGCCCCATTTCCAACTTCTCCAAGCCGTTGTGGAAGTCAGGACCCCCTTTCCAATATCAAGGTCCGCGTTGAGGGAGACCCCCCCGAAATCCTGTTTGGACTCCCAAGGGGTATCCGTATCGATGATCCTGTCAAAAGGATTCCGGCTCGGCAGGTCATAGCCAAGGTCCGCTATGATATTTTCAAACTGTCGGAATTCCGCCCTTTGGGTAGGGGCCGTCCCCGCATAGACCTGGGCGTAGCCATCGGGCCTTTGTCTGGTATAGTCCGCGGAAAATAAGAGGCTCAGCTTATCACTGGGAAGCAGCAGCAGTTGGGCCTTCAAGCCCTGATTGTTCAGGGTGTTGGTATGTTTTTCGGATCTCTCGTTGAACAGGGTCCCATCCCGATGGGTCCCGCTAAAGGATAGGCGGGCAGCCAATATGTTTTCCACCAAAGGCCCGGAAATCGATGCCTTGGTCTGGATAAACCCATAATTGCCGAAGGATTGTTCAAAGTTCAGGGTATTGGTAAAGGTGGGCTTCCTACTGGTGATGTTGAAGGTGCCCGCGGTGGTATTTTTGCCAAAAAGAGTTCCCTGAGGCCCCCTTAATACCTCAATTTGTTGGGTATCGATGAAATCCAGGGTCGTGGCCGCGGGCCGGGCATAGTAGACCCCGTCCACATAAAAACCGGCCCCGGGGTCAATACCGTCATTGGTCAGGCCAAAAGTCGATCCCATACCCCGGATGTTCAGGGTGGTGTTCCTGGGATTGGAGGTGTACAGTTGAACGGAGGGGACCAGTTCTTTGATCCGGTTCACGTTGAAGGACACAGTGTGGTCGATTTCCCTGGCCCCGATGACCGCAATGGGGATGGGGATTTGTTGAACGGCCTCACTACGTCTACGGGAGGTCACAATGATTTCGTTCAGGGCCGTACGGCTAGGGGCCAGGTAAATTTTCAAGAGCTGATACCCAGCCAACCTAAATACCTGCGTCTCAAAGCCCAAATAGGATACCTGGACCTCCAAGGGATAGGTTTCGCCATGTCCCAGGGTGAAGTTGCCATCAAAATCCGTCACCGTACCAATTTGGGTGTTTTTGATCGATACCGTGGCCCCGGTAAGGGGCTCGGAGGTATTGGCATCGTAGACCGTGCCCTGCAGATTGTTCTGTGCATGGCCTTGAAGGCTCCACAATAGCGTGGCCCACAGGAAAAAAGTGAATTTGTTTTTCATTAAAGTAAGTCTATGGAATTTGTATGTTATTTGGGCAAATGTATAAAACATATAAATCCTACCAAATAAATAGGAAATGAATTTTAAAAAAATATCATGATCTATTTTAAGCCATGGTTTCCAATGACCTTCCTGTCCCAAACTGAGGCCATAGGCAATAATTATGGCGTCGTCCCCAATACTTGGTGCCGGAATCTTTTTTGGTTCCCCACTTTTTTAATTCCTTTGCACCATGATCGCGACCATTTGCAGAAAGGCACATTTCAACGCGGCCCATAGGCTGCACAATCCGAACTGGAGCGAGGAGCGGAACCTGGCGGTTTTTGGCAAGTGCAACTCCCCGAGTTTCCATGGGCACAATTTTGAGCTCGAGGTACGGATCAGGGGGAAGGTTGACCCTGATACGGGATTTGTCATGGATCTTGCCGATCTGGGGACCCTGATCAAAGACGAGATCGAGGAACGCTTCGATCATAAGAACCTCAATGTGGACTGTCCCGAATTCCGGGAGCTTTTGCCCACCACGGAATATTTTGTAAAAGTTATCTATGATATCCTAAAACCCAAACTGTTGGAAGGTCATTTGCTGCATATTGTTTTGCATGAGACACAAAAGAATTCAGCAGAATATGGAGATTGGTGACTTTTTTTGCGATATTGCACCGCTTTTTGATGGGAGACGGTCCTTGGGACCGGCCCAAAATGATATAATGGAGTGTTAGCTCAGTTGGTTTAGAGCACCGCCTTGACAGGGCGGGGGTCATTGGTTCGAATCCAATACACTCCACAATTTCCCATCCATACCCCGACCGAACGGGGGTATTTCTAAAGAATATTCCTGCTTATTTTTGCTGCGACCCACTTCCGCCCCGCCCTAAATCGTCCAATACCCTTTCCAGGGCCATGCCCCTGGATCCCTTGATCAGAAGGGAACCTTTTTTCAGAGGATGATCGGATAGATATTCCTTCAGATCGGTATAGGACCGGAATTTTTTGGCCTTTGTCCGAGTCCCATAAAAGTTTTCCCCGACAAGCATCACCTGGTCGAATCCCAATTTCTCGATGTAGTCGGCCAAGGTTTGGTGCTCTTGATGTGCCGTCGGACCCAATTCGAACATATCCCCCAAGATCAAGCTCTTTTGTGGTGCCTTGATTTTTTGGAAATTTTCCAGGGCGGCTTTCATGCTCGAAGGGTTGGCATTATAGGCATCCAGGATGACCTCAAGATCTCCAACCGATAGTATCTGGGAACGGTTGTTCCTGGGCCGGTAGCCCTCCAGGGCTTCGCGGATGTCCCTTAAGGGTACATCAAAATAGCGCCCCATCAAAATGGCGGCACAGCAGTTGGAAAAGTTGTACTCCCCGATGAGCTGGGTCTTAATCTGGGTACCCTCCACTTGGAGCCTCACATAAGGGTCGGCCCCAAGCAATCCAATAGTGTAGAATTTGGGATCATTGGTACTGAACCCTATTTTTTTGATATAGTTCCCCAGTTTTCCTACCTGTACCCCATCATCGGCATTCATGAAAATATGCTTGTCATTGGCAATCAGATGATCATAGAGTTCGCTCTTGGCCTCTATGACACCCTCCAAGGACTTGAAGCCTTCCAGATGGGCCTTTCCAAAATTCGTGATATAACCAAAATCGGGCCGGGCCAAAGCGCTCAAAAAACCGATCTCCCCTTTGTGGTTGGCCCCCATTTCTACAATGGCCATCTCCGTATCCTGTTTGATCGACAAGAGGGTCAAGGGCACCCCGATATGGTTGTTGAGATTGCCCTGGGTGGCAATGCAATTGTACTTTTTGGAGATAACGGCATGGATGAGTTCCTTGGTCGTGGTCTTGCCATTGCTCCCGGTCAGGGAGATGACCTTGGTCTTGCTCAGGGACCTGTGATGGGAGGCCAGCGCCTGAAGGGTTTCCAGGACATCCGGACATAAGATATAGCGGTCCGATCTCTTGTGGCTTTCTTCATCGATGATGGCATATGCCGCTCCGAGCTCCAAGGCCTTCCCCGCAAATTCATTGGCATTGAAATTGGGACCCTTCAAGGCAAAAAACAGGCAATCCGCCTTGATATTGCGGGTATCCGTACAAATTTCGGGATGCTCCAAAAAGAGCTTGTGCAACTGTTCGATTTCCATGGAACGAAGGTAAAAATAAAGCCCCGATCTCAGATCGGGGCTTTACAAAAATAAGCTGTCACTTATATTATTTGGCTTTTTTGTGCCGTACGGTCTTGTTTTTGGTCTTCGATTTCGACCCCACCCTGGACATGGCACATCGGAAACCAATGTCATCGGTAGCCATATATTGTGGCAGGTACCTTCGCTGTGCGGGATCCAACCAATAGGCCCGGTCCCTCCATGATCCTCCCTTGTAGACCCGTACCTCATCGTTGATCAGGGTGGTCCTGAAATTGGAAGTGTCGTACTGGCGGATGAGTTTTCCGGTGGAATCACGTTTTACACTGTGTTCCGGGGAATCGTACATCTTCCTGGCATCCCCATCCTCTTCGCTGAACTTGGTGAAGAACCGGGAGGAACCCGCGTCCCCATCGCGGTAGCCGCGGTTGTCGCTATGGTCGAAGTTTGTCCTGAGGTAGGTATCCTGTTCGGTAACGGCGACCTCCTTGATCTCCCCGGGCAGGTTGATGGCGACAATCCTGCCGTTGGGCAAGGTGTCATATACGATCTGGTCTTCCAAGATCTCCACCTTTCCATCTTCCCCAATGGCCTTTTTTGTAAAGATGTTCCCCCTATAATAGTTGAAATCACTGATTTGATCGTCCACAATGGGCCGGTAGACGTCCGCCACCCACTCACTTACATTCCCGGCCATATCATAGAGGCCGAAATCATTGGGTTTATAGGATTTTACCTCAGCGGTTATATCGGCACCGTCATCGGACCATCCGGCAATCCCGCCATAGTCCCCTTTGCCTTGTTTGAAGTTTGCCAATTGGTCCCCACGGCCCACGCGTTGTCCATTTCGGGTGTAATCCCCTTCCCAAGGGTATTTTTTACGTCCCCTATAGTTGTTGTATTCCCTGGTTCCCACAAGGGCCACGGCGGCATATTCCCATTCGGTCTCGGTGGGCAGCCTATATTCGGGCATGATGATACCGCTGCTCCTCTTGGCAAAGGTGTTGATGGAATCGCGTTTTTGTTTTCCCTGGAGGGAATCGATCTGTCCCCCATAAACGGATTCGGGATTGTTCAGATAGGCCTCGGTGTTGAAGGCGATGGGTATTTCCCCGTTCACGACCTTGTATTTTGCATCTTCGGCCAAATAGCCTTCCCTTTCCAACATGATCTCATTCACCCGGTCGGTCCTCCATTCGGCGTATTGGGCAGCCTGTACCCAGTTCACGCCCACTACCGGATATTCGGCATAGGCTGGATGTCTCAGATAGTTGTTGGTCATGGTCTCGTTATAGCCCAATCGATTCCTCCAGACCAGGGTATCCGGCAAAGCACCCTTATAGATATTTGTGTACATGGGATTGTCCGGGGGATAGACCGCCTTGAGGTAATCCAGGTATTCCAGGTACATCACATTGGTCACCTCCGTCTCATCCATATAGAAAGACTGTACATGCTGTTGTGTCGGGGTGTTGTTCCAATCGTGCATGACATCGTCCTGCACCTTTCCCTTGGTAAAAGTCCCGCCCTCGACAAAAACGGTGCCCGGGGGGGTTTCCTGCTCCTTGAAGTCCGAATTGTACTGGAATCCCCCTTCCTTGGCATTTATTTTCCAGCCAGTGGCCCTGGAAACGTTCTTGGATGAAGAGGAGTTTTTGCAACTTGAAAAACTTCCCACCACAAGGGCGCTAGAAAGTACAGCTTTAATAAAGTGTTTTTTCATAATTTGGACTTGAGTACTTTAAAATACCGGGGGTTGGATCCCCCAATGATTTCATTTTGGTTTGATCTTAATAAATCCTTCAATGGCATTAGAACGATGTTTTCGCCATTATATTTTGTGCTCGTCAAATAAATCTGGCCATGCCCCAGGGGCACATTTGCCATAATCCATTAACGCAAAAGAATGGAAAATAGTATCGGCCCGGGACGATTTAATGGCACTTGGTCCCCATAATGGTAAAAAAACTGTTTCCATTACACGAATTTTGGCAAAACTTCGTTTATGTTGTAATGTGTCCAAATCATTTTTGGACCCTAACCGTGCTAAACGCGTAAACCGACGTATGAAAAAGTTACTGATACTGGCAGTTTTCCTCCCTTTGGCCTCCCCTTTTCAAGTCAGTGCCCAACAGGAAAGGGCCATTACAACGGCGGTGCCTTTTTTGACCATCGCCGCCGATGCCAGGGCATCCGGAATGGGGGATATGGGCGTCGCCACTTCCTTTGACGCCTATTCCCAACAATGGAACCCCGCAAAATATGCCTTCGCCACCCAAAAATCCGGGATGGGGATCAGCTATACCCCCTATCTGGAGACCATCGTGAACGATGTGTCCCTGTTGAACGCCACCTATTACAACAAGCTCAATGACCGGAGCGCCTTCGCTTTTGGGCTGCGCTACTTTGGCCTGGGGGAGATCGAACTGCGGCAGACCATCGATCAGGAGGCTACCTTGGTAAAACCCAACGAATTTGCCCTGGATGGTTCCTATTCCCTGAAGCTCGGCCAAAGCTTTTCCATGGCCGTGGGAGGGAGGTTCATCAGCTCCAATCTGAGGTTTCAGGATGGGACCCAGGATTCACAGGCGGCCAATGCCTTTGCCGTGGATGTGGCCGGATTCTACCGGTCTCCCGAGTTGGCCTATAATAATTACAACGGGCGTTGGAGGTTGGGGTTCAACATCTCCAATATTGGCGGTTCCCTTCAATATGATGAAGGGGGGCAAGAAAACTTTCTGCCCACAAACCTGAAGTTCGGTGTGGGCTTTGATTTTATATTTGACCAGGACAATATCCTTTCATTGAACTCCGAGTTCAACAAACTATTGGTCCCCACCCCCAGGGATTTTGATGGGGACGGGGACATTGATTCGCAGGACAACGATCAGTACCAGAGCATCGGCTTTTTCAATGGGATCTTTGAATCCTTTGGGGATGCCCCTGATGGATTCGGGGAGGAACTCAAGGAGGTCACCTGGGCCCTGGGCGCGGAATACAGGTTCCGGGAGGCCTTTATGCTCAGGACCGGATACTTCAATGAAAGTGAGGAAAAAGGTTCCAGAAAATTTATGACCCTGGGGGCCGGTTTCAAGTACAGGACGGCACAGATCGACCTCTCCTATCTCTTTTCCACCTCCCAGGTAAAGAACCCCTTGGAAAATACCCTTCGCATCTCGCTTTCCTTCAATTTTGGGGAGGAGTTTTACAACGATTGATCGCACTAGCAATATAATTGGCCCAAAACCTGTCCCCATGGATGGGTTTTACTATTTTTGGGTATACCCGAACCTATATGGAAAAGAAAAAGATAGGCTTTGAAATGCTCGTTTTTCAAAGCAGGGAGGAACTGTCACAGATCGAACAAAAATTGTTACAGGCCGCCACCACGGCCAGGATGGATGCCTACGCCCCCTATTCCAATTTCAAGGTCGGGGCGGCCCTGTTGTTGGACAATGGGGAACTGGTCACGGGCAATAACCAAGAAAACGCATCCTACCCGGCAGGCCTTTGTGCAGAAAGGGTGGCCGTGTTCCAGGCAGGCTCCCGTTTCCCAGGGTCCGTCATCCAGGCCATCGCCGTATGTGTGGGTCCGCCAAAAGGGACAGGGGACTCCCCTGCCGCACCCTGTGGCAATTGCAGACAGGCCTTGATCGAATACGAACAGAGGCAGGGATCGCCCATTTCCCTTTTGATGCAAATGGAAAATGCCGCGGTGTATAAATGCAGTTCCATAGCCGATATTTTGCCCATGGCCTTCAATAGTTCATTTTTGGGCGATTCTTAAATCAAAACTTTTTTCAAACACAGATATATATGTATTTTTGCTTTTCTTCCCAAAGGGGATATTTCTATAAATACTACCGTTGATGAAAAAGATAACCAAAGAAGTTTACCTTAAATGGTATGAGGACATGTTGTTCTGGAGAAAGTTTGAGGACAAACTGGCCGCAGTCTATATACAACAGAAGGTCCGGGGCTTTCTTCACCTGTACAATGGACAGGAAGCTGTTTTGGCAGGTTCCTTACATGCCATGGACCTGAGCAAGGATAGGATGATCACCGCCTATAGGAACCATGTGCAGCCCATTGGGATGGGCGTAGATCCCAAAAAGGTCATGGCCGAACTCTATGGCAAGGTCACCGGGACCTCCAAGGGAATGGGTGGCTCCATGCACATTTTTTCCAAGGAGCACCGCTTCTATGGCGGCCACGGTATCGTGGGCGGACAAATTCCTTTGGGAGCGGGCCTGGCCTTCGCTGACAAATATTTCAAAAGGGATGCGGTCACCCTATGTTATATGGGGGACGGTGCCGTAAGACAGGGATCCCTTCACGAGTCCTTCAACTTGGCCATGCTCTGGCAGTTGCCGGTGGTATTTATCTGTGAGAACAACGGATATGCCATGGGGACCTCCGTGGCCCGGACCTCGCATTCCACGGAAATATGGAAATTGGGACTGGGCTATGAGATGCCCTGTGCCCCCGTGGACGGAATGGACCCGGCCATTGTGGCCAAGGAAGTGGACAAGGCCGTTGAACGGGCCCGCACGGGTGGAGGCCCCACCTTTTTGGAGATGAAGACCTATCGCTATAGGGGACATTCCATGTCCGATGCACAACAATATAGGACCAAGGAGGAAGTGGAAGAGTACAAAAAGATAGACCCCATCACCCAGGTCAAGGACATCATCCTGGAAAAGGGGTATGCCTCCCCGGAGGATATCAAGGAGATCGACAACCGTGTCAAGGATATGGTGGGGGAGTGCGAAAAATTTGCGGAGGAATCAGATTTCCCACCCTTGGCACAGATGTACGATACTGTGTACCAGCAGGAGGATTATCCATTTTTACAACATAAACTTTAAATAGATGGCTGAAGTAATCACCATGCCCAGGTTGAGTGATACCATGGAAGAGGGAACCGTGGCAAAGTGGCTCAAAAAAGTCGGGGATCAAGTAGAGGAGGGCGATATATTGGCCGAGATAGAGACCGATAAGGCCACCATGGAGTTCGAGTCCTTTCATCAGGGTACCCTGTTGCATATCGGGATCCAGGAAGGGGAGGGCGCACCGGTGGATGCACTTCTGGCCATTATTGGGACCCAGGGCGAGGATATTTCTTCCCTTTTGAGTGGCGGGGATGCACCGACCACCGAGGATCGACCAAAGGAGCAGGATACCGCCGGGCCCAAGGAAGCCGAAAAGTCAACGGCCACGATCGAATCGGCCCCCATCCCGGAGGGCGTGGAAATTGTCACCATGCCCCGATTGAGCGATACCATGGAAGAGGGCACCGTTGCCTCTTGGTTGAAAAAGGTGGGGGACAAGGTGGAAGAAGGGGATATATTGGCTGAGATCGAGACCGATAAGGCCACTATGGAATTTGAATCCTTCCATTCCGGCACCCTATTGTACATCGGGATCCAGGAAGGCGAAGGCGCCCCCGTGGATTCCCTTTTGGCCATCATCGGCCCAGAGGGCACCGATGTGGATGCCGTGCTCGGGGCCCAAGCTTCGGGCGGGAATACCGCCGTTGCCCAGGAACCGGAACCCCCTAAAGAAGGTCCCGACCCCGTGAGTGGGGCCCAAGGGGAAACAGCGAAGACCGCCCAGGACGGACAGCGTGTGCTGGCCTCGCCACTGGCCAAGAAAATTGCCAGTGACAAAGGGCTCGACCTTGCCAAAGTCAAGGGCTCTGGGGACCATGGGCGTATCGTAAAAAGGGATGTCGAAAACCTCCAGCCTTCCCAACAATCAACTTCTGGCCCTGCCCAGGTCGAGAAGGCGCCCCCATCCACCCCGGCACCCATTAGCTTACCGGTGGGACAAGAGGGCGTGGAGGAAGTGAAGAACTCCACCATGCGCAAGGTCATCGCCAAACGGTTGGGTGAATCCAAGTTTACGGCCCCCCACTATTACCTTACTATTGAGGTGGACATGGACAATGCCAAGGCCTCCAGGGTCCAGATAAACAATCTGCCCGATACCAAGGTGTCCTTCAACGATATGGTGATCAAGGCCTGTGCCATGGCCCTGAAAAAACATCCACAGGTCAATACCAGCTGGAACGGCGATACCACCGTATACAAGCAACATATACATATGGGCGTGGCCGTGGCCGTGGACGAAGGCCTGGTGGTACCAGTGATCAAGTTCGCCGATCAGCTCAGCCTGACCCAAATAGGTGCCGTGGTCAAGGATATGGCGGGAAGGGCCCGTTCCAAAAAGATCAAACCCGATGAAATGGAGGGAAGTACCTTCACCGTGTCCAATTTGGGTATGTTCGGCATCCAGGAGTTCACCTCGATCATCAACCAGCCCAATTCCGCGATATTGTCCGTGGGGGCCATTGTGGAGAAACCCGTGGTCAAGGAGGGACAGATCGTCGTGGGGAATACCATGAAGGTGACTTTGGCCTGTGACCACAGAACCGTGGACGGGGCATCGGGGGCACAGTTCCTCCAGACCCTACAGGCTTATCTGGAAAATCCGGTCACCATGCTGGCCTAAGGGCCCTTTGGAATTACCGGAAAGAAACCAAAATTGAAGCATCCCCTTTGGGATGCTTTTTCTATCTTTATTCAATTCTAAGCATTCACAGATGAAACTGTTCACAATCGTTTTCTCCACCCTTTTTGCCATGGGCTGTGGTTCCAATCAAGTGGTACAGACCACAAAGATCCACTCCCGATCGGAATCGACCCAGACCTCTACGGACAAAGATGCGTTCACCGATGCGGACCGTATTGAAAAGATCATGGATTATCTGGCATCGGATGAGCTCAAAGGCCGTGATTCGGGAAGTGAGGGCATAGAAATGGCCGCAAAGTATATTGAGGAACACTTTGAGTCCTATGGGGTAAGACCCTATTACGCGACCTATAGGGACACTTTGTCGAATTTTGAG
>Ga0079224_100015134_pt1 | contig 10791 bp, 9 predicted proteins | sample Stecom2015_FD_80414 | JGI IMG/M metagenome (GOLD analysis project Ga0079224, IMG submission 80414) | Agricultural soil microbial communities from Utah to study Nitrogen management - Steer compost 2015 | ecosystem: Environmental > Terrestrial > Soil > Agricultural land | place: USA: Utah...
ACGCCGCAGCATCGAGGCCGCGGGCGCCGACGCCCTCCTCGTCACCACCCCCGCCAACGTGCGCTTCCTCTCCGGCTTCGGCACCCCCGAGGACGCCGCGGTGCTCGTCACGCAGGACGAGGCGCTGCTCCTCACCGACAGCCGCTACACCGCGCAGGCGCAGGAGCAGTCGAAGCTGCCGTTCGAGATCGTGGCCGGCGCCCACGACGCGGTGGCCGCCAAGCTCGGCGGCCGCAAGCTCGCGGTCGAGGGCGACGCCACCACCCTCACGCAGTACCGCGCGCTGGCCGGCAAGCTCGGCTACGACCCCGTGGTCGTCGAGGGGGTGTTCACGCCCCTACGGCTGGTGAAGACCGAGGCCGAGATCGCCAAGCTGCGCGAGGCCGCGCGCGTCACCGACCTGGCGTACGAGGCCGCGCTGGCGGTCATGAAGCCCGGCGTCATGGAGGTGGAGGTGGCGCTGGAGCTGGAGCGCGCCATGCGCCTGAACGGCGCCGAGGGCAGCGCCTTCGACATCATCGTGGCCAGCGGCGTGCGTGGCGCCATGCCCCACGGGGTGGCGTCGCAGAAGCGCCTGGCGGCCGGCGAGCTGGTGACGCTCGACTTCGGCGCGGTGGTCGACGGCTACCACGCCGACATGACGCGCACCGTGGCGATCGGCGAGGTGGGCGCCGAGGAGCGCCGCCTGTTCGACGCGGTGCTGGAGGCGCAGCAGGCGGCGCTCGACGCCGTGGCGCCGGGCAGGAGCGGGCGCGAGGTCGACCAGGTGGCGCGCGACGTGCTGGGCGAGCACGGCCTCGCCGACGCCTTCACCCACAGCCTCGGCCACGGCACCGGCCTCGTGATCCACGAGGGGCCGCGCCTCAGCCACCGCAGCGACGACGTGCTGCAGCCCGGCATGGTCGTCACCGTGGAGCCCGGCGTCTACTTCCCGGGCTTCACCGGCCTGCGCATCGAGGACCTGGTGGTCGTCACCGAGGAGGGGCGCGAGGTCCTCTCGAAGAGCCCCAAGGCGTTCAGGAGCCTGTAGCCAGCTCGCGGGCCGCGGCTAGCGCCGCGGCCACCGCGCCCTCGTCGGGCGCCTCGCAGTAGACGCGCAGCAGCGGCTCCGTGCCGCTGGGGCGCACCAGCAGCCAGGCGTCGTCGGCCAGGTTCAGCTTCACGCCGTCGCGGCGCTCGACGCTCGTGACCGGCCGCCCGGCGTAGACGGCGCCGGGGTCGTCGAACGCTGCGAGCGCCCGCGCCTGCTGCGCCGGGTCGGCCAGCCGCAGGTCGAGGCGGTCGTAGGCGTGACGCCAGCCCGTCTCGCGCTCGAGCTCGGCGAAGCGCTCCCCGAGCCCCACCCCCTCCGCCGCGACGGCCTCCAGCAGCAGCAGGGCGTTGGCGATGCCGTCGCGCTCGGGCAGGTGGCCCTGCACCCCGATGCCGCCCGACTCCTCGCCGCCGATCAGCACGTCGCCCCTGAGCATCTCGTCGGCCACGTACTTGAAGCCCACCTTGGTCTCGACCACCGGCAGCCCGCGGCCGGCCGCCAGGCGCTCGACGATGCGGCTGACCGTGAAGGTCTTGACCACCGTGCCGCGCCGGCCGCTGCGCTCCAGGCGGTCGAGCAGCACGGCGAAGATCTGGTGCGAGCCGAAGAAGGCGCCGCCCGGCAGCACCACCCCCAGGCGGTCGCCGTCCCCGTCGGTGGCCACCGCGAACAGCGGCGGGCTCTCCACCTCGGTCATGCGGTCCATGGTGGCCTCGAGGTTGCGGGCGATCGGCTCGGGGTGGACGCCGTGGAACATGGGGTCGGGCTCGCCGCGCAGCTCCACCGCCGCGTCCGGCAGGCCCACGTGGCGGAAGAAGCCCGTCAGCCAGCCGGCCGCCGCGCCGCCCATGGCGTCGTGCAGCAGCGGCCCGCCGGCCCGCGCCAGCAGCCCCACGTCCACCAGCCCCGCCAGCGCGTCGTAGTAGTCGCGGCGCACGTCGAAGCGCTCGACGGCGTGGCGCCGCGGGTCGAAGGAGGCCACGTCGGCCGGCCGCACGCGCGCGACGAGCTCGGCCACGCCGCGGTAGGTGGCGTCGCTCGCCGAGCCGCCGTAGCTCCCCTTGAGCTTGAAGCCGTTGTACTCGGCCGGGTTGTGCGAGGCGGTGAGCATCACCCCGCCGTCGGCGCCGTAGCGCTTCACGGCGAACGACAGCGCTGGGGTGGGCAGGTAGTCGGCGCTCAGCGCGACCTCGACGCCGTTGGCGGCCAGCACCTCGGCCGCGCGGCGCGCGAAGCGCGCCCCCAGGAAGCGCGTGTCGTGGCCCACCAGCACGCGGCGGCCGCCGGCGGCGAGCAGCTGCCGGGCGTACGCCTGCGCGGCGCGCCCCACGTTCTCGAAGGTGAAGCGCTCGGCCACGACGTCCCGCCAGCCGTCGGTGCCGAACACCAGTTCGTCGGTTCGCTCGGTCATCGGTTCCCGTTCCCGGCGCGGCGGCGGCGAGCCCGCCCCGTCGCGGCCGGCACCAGCCTAACCGCTCACCGCGTAGACTGGCGCCGTGAACCTGGTCATCAAGTACGGCGGCAACGCCATGAACGACGACGCCACGCGCCGCGCGGTGGCCGCCGCCCTCGGCGGGCTCGCCGGCGGCGAAGTGCCGCCGGTGGTGGTCCACGGCGGCGGGCCCTTCATCCAGGCGGCCCTCGACGCGGCCGGCCTCGAGCACCGCTTCGTGCGCGGCCTGCGCGTCACGACCCCCGAGAGCCTCGCGGTCATCGAGCAGGTGCTCACGGTGCTGGGCAAGAGCCTGGCGCAGGAGATCGGCGCCGCCGTCGGGCTCACCGGCCGCGACGCCGAGCTGCTGCGCGCCACCCCGCGGGAGCCCGACCTGGGGCGCGTGGGGCGCATGGCGCACGTGAACGTGCGCGCCCTCGCTGCGCTGCGCGCCGCCGGCCTGGTGCCGGTCGTCGGCTGCTTGGCGCTCGCCCCCGACGGCGGGCTGCTCAACGTCAACGCCGACGAGGTCGCCGGGGCGGTGGCGGGCGCGCTCGGCGAGGGGGTGGTGTTCCTCACCAACGTCCCGGGCGTGCTCGACGACCCCGCCGACCCAGGCAGCCTGCTCGCCGAGCTGACCCGCGACGAGGCGCTGGCGCGCATCGCCGACGGCCGCGTGGCGGGGGGCATGATCCCGAAGGTGGAGGCGGCGCTGGCGGCGCTCGACCAGGGGGCGCCGTTCGCGCTCATCGCCGACGGCCGCGACCCCGCGGGGGTGGCGCGCGCCCTGGACGGCGGCGGCACGCGCGTCGTCGCCTGAGCCGCGCGCGTGAGGTTCCGCACCCTGGCCGTGACACTCCTGTAAGACGCCCGCTGGTACCTTCCGGCATCCGCAGACGAGACCCCGGCGCCGCGCGCGCCGCGAGCGTAAGGAGCGCAGGATGCACGAGAACCTGGCGATCGTCCCCACCAAGCTGCTCGTCCTCGAGGCCGCACGCCTGGAGCGCAAGCTCCTGCTGGGCACGTCCACGGCCATCGAGACCGAGCTCTACTGCCTGATCCAGGTGGAGCTCGGAGGGCGGCTGGCGCGCGAGATGGTGCTCGACCCCCGCGACTGAGGCGCCGGGGCGCGTGTGGAGGCGCGCCCCTCACGCGGGGGGTGCGCCCGGTGCCCCGAATGCCGTCTTTTTACGCTCGCGACGGCGCGCGACTTTGGTACATTTGACCGCGATGCCGCCCTCGTCCGTCACCCGCGCCCTGATCGGGCTCATCGTCGCGTCCCTCTGCGCGGGGGCGTTCGCACAGAACATCATCGTCCAACAAGGCGACTCGCTCTGGAGCCTGGCCCGCAAGCACGGCACCGACGTGGCCACGCTGCGCGAGCTGAACGGCCTGCAGAGCGACACGCTGCGGGTCGGCCAGACGCTGCGCCTACCGGGCGACGGCGACGCGGCGCCCGCGACCACCGTCACCGTGCGCCCCGGCGACACGCTCTTCGAGATCGCCCTGGCTCACGGCCTCACGGTCGAGGACCTCATCGCCTTCAACGACCTCGACGGCACCACCATCCACCCGGGCCAGGAGCTGCGCCTCGCCGCCGGCGACGCGGCGCCGGAGCCGCTGGTCGTCACCATCGGCTTCGGCGACTCGCTGTGGGTGCTGGCGCGGCGCTACGACTCGACCATCGACGCCATCGCCGCCGCCAACGGCATCGACCGCAGCGCCACGCTGCGCGTCGGCGACAGGCTGACCATCCCAGGCCGCTACGCCGCCAACGACCTCGACGTGGGCGGTCCGGCGCCGGTCGAGGTGGTCGTCGAGCGCGGCGACACCCTCTGGTCGATCGCGCAGCGCCACGGCAGCGACGTCTCGGCCCTCATGAGCGCCAACAACCTGACCTCGTCGCGGCTGCACGTGGGCCAGCGCCTGCGCATCGTGCCGGGCGAGGAGGTGCGCGCCACGCGCGCCGCCGAGCCCACCCCGCTGCATGCCCACCACCACGACGCCCCCATGGTGTGGCCGTTGAGCGGCCTCATCACCTCGCGCTACGGCTACCGCCAGCTGCGCGTCAGCGGCTCGAACTTCCACACCGGCCTCGACATCGACGGCGACACCGGCGACCCCATCGTGGCGGCCGTCGGCGGCACCGTGACCTTCTCCGGCTGGCGCGGGGGTTACGGCTACCTGGTCGTCGTGACGCAGGACAACGTCGACTACTACTACGCGCACGCCTCCGAGCTGCTGGTGCAGGAGGGCGACACGGTGGTGGCCGGCCAGCTGATCGCGCGCGTCGGCAACACGGGCAACTCGACCGGCTCCCACCTGCACTTCGAGGTGCGCGTGGACGGCCAGCCCGTCGACCCGCTGCCGATCCTCGAGTCGACCGCGGTCCGCTGAGCCGCAGCCGCAGGGCGGGAGCCTCCCTTGCTACGCCTCGTCGTCATCGGCGACATCCACGTCCAGGCCGGTAAGCTCTGGCGCATGCTCCGCGAGGCGGGGCTCGCCGACGAGCAGAACCGCCCCACCGACGCCCTGCGCGACGGCAGCACACGCCTGGTGCTGCTCGGCGACCTGGTGCACCCCAAGAGCCGCGAGCGCTACGCCGACCTCGTCAACGTGCGCCGCTACGACGAGTACAACCCGCGCCACCTCGAGCGCGCCGAGCAGGCGCAGGAGCGCTTCCTCAGGGAGGTCAAGGGCTTCGCCGACCGCGTGCCCGACGGCAACATGACCATCCTCATGGGCAACCACGACTACAACGCCGTCACCCCCGACCAGGGCCCGCTGCGCACCGACGACGTGTCGCACCTCGAGTGGAAGCCCGGCTACGGCAACGAGCTCGACCCCGCGCTGCGCGACTGGATCCTCACCTGGCCCTTCGAGCTGGCGGTCGAGGGGCTGCACCTGGCGCACGTGGGGCCGCTGCCCGAGCACAACACCTTCGACCAGGCGTTCTACCTCGAGAACCGCCGCCGCTGGCTGCAAGAGGACCGCGACTTCATCGAGGGCACCCCCTACCGCCTGGGCGTGTACGGGCACACGCCGGTGCGCGGCGGCGTCAACGTGGCGTCGCAGGGGCGCGCGCTGCTCCTCGACACCAACGGTCACCTGGACGAGTACGCCTGGCTGGAGGTCGAGATCCGCGACGACAGCTACCGGCTGAAGCTGCACGGGAACTTCTTCGACGAGATCATGCCGCGTGAGGCGGAGGGGTGAGGGCTGGCCTCAAGGCCCTTCCCGTTCGGGCCCGCGTCTCGGGTGGCTCTTCCGTGATGGTGGGTGGGGCGGGTGGGGTGCTGCCCTGAACGCATCACTTGGATGTGAACCGGGCCGCACCCCACCCGCACCACGCGCACACCGCTAAGAGACGGATGCCCGAACGGCAAGATCAGCGCTCGACGCGCGTGTCGTACGTGGGCGTCAGCATCACCCACGTGCGGTAGGGCGCCAGGTCGACCAGCTCGCCGTCCGCCGTGCGGAAGCGGATGCCGTCGCCGTCGCTCACCAGCCAGCTGCCGCGCACCGCGCGCCCGCGCAGGTAGAGGGTAGCGTCGCCGCCGTCGAGCGGGATGTACAGGCGCCCCGCGGTGTCGCCGGGCTGCAGGCGGGCGGTGATCTCGCCCACCAGCACCGCGTCCATCAGCACGATCTGGCCGTCGGGGTGGTTGGCGGGCTCGCCGTCGCGCACCCAGCGGTAGGCGCCCAGGGCGCTGTCGTAGCGGAAGCCCGAGCCGTAAGCGCCGCTGTAGCGCACCTGCACCTCGCTGACCGTGCGCGCGCCGTCGCCGGGGGCGAACACGGTGCCGGTCACGATGCGTCCGTCGCCCGGCAGCATGCGCGCCACGGCGCTCCGCAGGTCGGTGCCGAGGCTGTAGAGGTTGTAGGGCGCCGAGCGCTCGCCGGCGCGCGCGAAGAGCTGGCCGCTGCTGTAGGCGTTGAGCGTCGGCACGCTGGAGGCGCCGATGGCGATCATGGCGCCCGGCGAGCCGCCGTCGTGGACCAGCACCGCGGAGCTGCGCTCGGCGAGCTGCACGAAGTAGTCGCGCGCGCTGCGCACCGGGCCCACGCGCTCGGGGTCGGTGCGGTCGTAGATGGTCATCAGGCGCGTGAGGCCGCCCTCGACCGGCATCTCGACGATCATGCTGGCCTCGCGCAGCCCGTGCTGCGGGTAGCCCCCCACGTTGTCGAGCAGCACCGCCAGCGGCTGCTCGCGGCGCGTCGAGAAGGGCGGGCGCGAGGGCTGCGGCGGCGCGCCGGTGCCCTCCCCCACCCCGTCGGGGCCGGCGGCGCGGCCGCGGCCCGCCGCGGTGGCGAGCGGGTCGAGGGGGCCGGTCTGGCCGGCGGTGGCGGCGTTGCCGCCGGGCTGGCGCGGCGAGATGGTGGTGGCCTCGACGTCGGTGGCGCCGGTAGCGCGGCCGTCGTCGGTCGGCGCGCCGGCCTGGGCCGCGGGCGCCAGCACCTCGGCGCGCAGCGTGGGGAGGGGCACGTCGCGCACCTGCGCCACCTGCGCCTGCGGGGTGACGGCCACGTCGCGGCGGCTGCCCACCAGGGCGCTGACCGCCGGCGGCGCCAGCGGGGTGTGGCCCGACACCGCGGCCTGGACGCCGCTGGAGCTCAGGTCGACGGCGCCGGCCACCTGGGCCTGCACCCCGGGCGCCTCGAGCTGGCGCGCCGGGGCCACCGAGGCCGTGGCGTTGGGCGCCGCCAGGCCGGTGGCCTGCGCCACGGCGGCGCTCGCCTGCGGCACCTCCAGCGGCCGGCTCTCGGCCACGGCGGCGCTGGGCTGCGGCGCGCTGAGCTCGCGCGCCTCGCTGACGTTGGCGCTCGGCTGCATGGCGACGGCGCGGGCCTCGCTCACCTCCGCGCGCGCCTGCGGGCGCGGGATGGAGATGGGGTCGGCCAGCGGGCGCGGGTCGAGCGCCACCGGGTCGATCTCGGGCAGGGTGGTGGCGGGCACCTCGGCCAGGGGCAGCGGCTCCTCGAGCGGCGCGGCCTCCGCCACCTGCGGCTGCGGCAGCGGCGGGGCGGGCACCTCGGCGGCCTCGGCCGGCTCGGGCGGCGCCGCGGCGGCCTCGGCGGGCGGCGCGGCGGGGGCGGGCGGCTGCGCCGTGACCTGCGCCTCCTCGGGCGCGGTGGTGGCCTGCTCGGGGGCGGCCAGCTCGCGCGGGTCGCCGATCTCGGTACTGGCCACCTGCGGCTCGGGCGCCGGCAGCGCCGGCTCCTCCGCGGTGGGCGCCTGCACGCTCTCCTCGGCGTGCGCCGGCGTGCCCACGTCGATGACGATGTAGGCCGGCAACGGCTCGGGGCGGGGCACGAGGCTGGCGACGAGCAGCAGCAGGAAGACGAGCAGGTGCAGCACCACCGACAGCGCCATGGCGCGACGCTTGTCGGGGTCGTTCCAGAAGGCGGCGAGCGCGCCACTACGCGCGTTGCGGTTCACGACGTCCTCCTGCACCCATCCAGCCTCAGCCACCCGTGGCGATCACGATGCGTTGCGCGCCGCCCTGCGTGAGCAGGTCCATGATGCGCACCGCGGTGCCGTGGGGCACGTCGCGGTCGGCGCGCAGCACCACCGTGGTCTGGCCGGTGGCGTCGAGCTCCTGCCGCAGCAGCAGCGCGAGCTGCGCCTCCGACACCTGCGCGCCGCCGAAGAAGACGGCGCCCTCCTTGTTCACGGTCACGGTGGGCAGGTTCGACGGCTCCGCCACGGTGGTCTGGGTGTCGGGCAGCTCCACCGGCAGCCCCGACTCCAGGGTGATGAAGGTGGTCGAGACCATGAAGAAGATGATCAGCAGGAACACCACGTCGACCATCGGGGTGAGGTCCAGCCCCGGGGTGGCGGCGAGGCGCTTGCGGGCTCGGCTGACGCGCATGCCGGCTCAGCCCTGGGGCAGCGGCCGGGCGTCGACCCGCGGGCCGCCGCGTTCGGCGCGCGCCTCGGCGGCCGCGCCCTCGGCGCCGGCGGCGCGCGCGCCGCCCTCCTCGCGCCGGCTGGCCACCGCCTGCACCACGTTGCCCATCAGTTCCTCGCGGCGGCGGTCGATCTCGTTGAGCACCTTCTCGACCTTGCTGGTGAGGTAGCCGTGCGCCACCAGCACGGGGATGGCCACGATCAGGCCGGCGGCGGTGGTCACGAGCGCCTGACCGATGCCGGTGGCCAGCAGGGCGGGGTCGCCGCTGCCGTGGCGCGCGATCTCGGAGAAGGAGATGATCATGCCGGTGACGGTGCCGAGCAGGCCTAGCATCGGCGAGATCTGCGCGATGATCGCCAGCGGGCGCAGCCCGCGCGTGAGGTTCTGCTCCTCGAGCAGCGTGGCCTCCTCGAACGCCGCCTCCACGGCCGGGCGTCCGTACGGCAGGCGCTCCAGGGCGGCGCTCAGCACGCGCGCCACGGGCCCGTCCTGGGCCTCGGTGGCCGCGAGCGCCCCTTCCAGGTCGCGCTCGCGCACGGCGGCGTTCACCCGCGCCATCAGGGCGCTGGAGTCCACCTGCTCGCGGCGGAGCTTCAGGAAACGTTCGAAGAAGACGTAGACGGCGAAGACCGAGATCAGGATGATCGCGACCAGTACCGGTCCGCCGCTAGCCAAGAGTTCGGTGAAGGTCATGCCACGCTCCTCGTGCGTCCGTCAGGCACGCGCTTTCTCGCGTCGACGCACACTCTATGCAGCCGGTGGATGAACGCAATGAGAGGATGGCTGGCCGCAGCCTCGGGCGGCCTAGCCCGCCCGTCGAAGAACTCTAACCTTTCGGGGGTCGGCGCGGTGTTCGGCCCGACTCAGCCCGTGTTGCGGAGCCCGGCCGACACCCCCGTCAGCGACAGGCGGACGGCGTAGTCGAGCCCCTCGCGCTCCGGCGCGCCCTCGGGCGTGGCGCGCAGGCGCCTCAGCAGCTCGACCTGCAGGCGGCTGATGGGGTCGACGTAGGGGTTGCGCAGCTCGATGGTGCGCTTCAGCACGGGGTCGCCCGCCAGGAGCGGCGCGCCGGTGACGGCCTCCACCCGCTCGACCGCCACCCGGAAGCGGCGCTGCACCTCCTCGCCGAGCGGCCGCAGGCGCGGCTCCACCAGCTCGAGGTAGGAGCCGAAGACGCCCATGTCGGCCTTGGCCAGGCTCATCTGCGCGAAGTCGAGCATGGTGCGGAAGAACGGCCACTCGCGGTACATCTCGGCGGCCAGCTCGCTGCCGACGGCCTCCAGGGCGGCTCCCACGCCGTACCAGCCGGGCACGTTGGCGCGGCACTGCGTCCAGGCGAACACCCACGGGATGGCGCGCAGGCCCGCCACCGAGCGGTCGCTGCCGCGGCGGGTGGGGCGCGAGCCGAGGTTGAGGCGCCCCAGCTCGAGGATGGGCGTGACCTGCTCGAAGAGGTCGACGAACGCCTCGTGGTGCACGAGCGCGTGGTAGGTGGCCATGCCGGCGCGCGCGGCCTCGTCCATCGCCTGGCGGTAGCGCGGCTCCACCTCCGGTAGCGGCCCCTCGTCGCGCGCCGAGGCGAGCAGGACGGCGTGCAGCACCTGCTCCAGGTGGCGGTGGGCCAGGGCGGGGTCGCGGTAGCGGTCGGCGAGCGCCTCGCCCTGCTCGGTGGTGCGCATGCGGCCCGCCAGGCTCCCGGGCGGCTGCGCCAGGATCGCCTGCCCCGCCGGCCCCCCGCCGCGGCCGATGCTGGTCCCGCGCCCGTGGAAGATCCGCAGCGGCACGCCCGCCGCGCGGCACACCGCCGCCAGCCCCTCCTGCGCCCGGTAGAGCGCCCAAGTGGCGGCCACGAAGCCGGCGTCCTTGTTGGAGTCGGAGTAGCCGATCATCACCTCCTGGACCCCGCGCCGCGCCACGTGGGCGCGGTACGGCTGCAGCGCGAACAGCTGCGCCAGCACCTCGGGGGCGCGCTCCAGGTCGTCGAGCGTCTCGAACAGCGGCGTGGCGTCGATCGCCTCCACCCCGGCCTCCTTCGCCAGCAGCAGCGCCTCCAGGACGTCGGAGGCGCCCTCGGTCATGCTGACGATGGTGCTGCCGATGGCGTCCTCGCCGTACGCCGCGCGGGCGCGGCGCAGCTCCTCGAGGAAGGCCAGCGCGCGCCCGGCCGCCTCCCCGGGGCTGGCGTGGCGCGGCAGCAGCGGCCGCGGCGAGGCGAGCTCGCGCGCCAGGAGCTCCACGCGCGCCGCCTCCGGGAGCGCGGCGTAGTCCGGGTGGACGCCCGCCAGCGCCAGCAGGTCGGCGACCGCGCGCTCGTGCTGGCGCGAGTGCTCGCGCACGTCGAGCGGCGCCAGCGCGAAGCCGAAGGCGGCCGCGCGCACCGCCGCGGGCCGCACGAAGGCGCGCGCGGGCCGCGC
>Ga0079224_100015136_pt1 | contig 10791 bp, 7 predicted proteins | sample Stecom2015_FD_80414 | JGI IMG/M metagenome (GOLD analysis project Ga0079224, IMG submission 80414) | Agricultural soil microbial communities from Utah to study Nitrogen management - Steer compost 2015 | ecosystem: Environmental > Terrestrial > Soil > Agricultural land | place: USA: Utah...
CGCGCGCCGCTGGTGCTCGATTTTGCGACATCGGTAGTGGCCGAGGGCAAACTTCAGGTCGCCCGCAGCAAGGGCCTGCCTGTGCCGGAAGACTGGATTTATGACCGCGAGGGCCGGCCAAGTGCTAACCCGCACGATTTCTACAACGGCGGGATGCTGCGCACCTTCGGCGGCTATAAAGGGGCCGGGCTGGCGCTGATGGTGGAGATTATCGCCACCTTACTCAGCGGCTTCGCGCCGGTAGCGACCTCCGGCTTCAAGTCCGGCAACCCGACCATCATCATGGCGCTGGAGATCGAGCGATTTACCACGCCCGAACGGTTCGAGCATTATGTCGAGGAACTGCTGGTCCGCATCAAATCGGTGCAGCCAGCCCAGGGCTTCGAGGAAGTGCTGCTGCCCGGCGAGCCGGAGGCCCGTGCGTATGCGCAGCGCATCGAAGAAGGTATCCCGCTGCCGGAATCGGTCTGGGAGGAACTGACCGGGCTGGCACTGGAACTGGGTGTGGCGGTCTGATCGCCGGCGCCCAATCTACGTAATGCTCCCCGCAGCCAGTTCCGCCAGCACCATCGGGTCACGTTCGCGGGCGGCTAGTTCGAGCAGGGCGGGGCGCGCCTGATCGCCGCTGATCTGTTGCAGCGCCCAGGCCGCATGACCGCGCACCATTGGGCGGGCGTCGTGCAGCAGGGCCAACAGCGGCGGCACGGCAGCCTCGACCCGCCCGTTTCCGGCAGCAATGCAGGCGTTCCGCAGCAGCCGGTCATGCTTGATGCGGTAGACCGGCGAACCTCGAAAGCGCGCCCTGAAACCCGCCTCATCAAGTGTCAGTAGATCGACCAGCTTCGGCGCGGCGTGTTCAGCGTCTGGCGGGCGGAATGCCGGTTCGTGTGTCAGGGGGGCGAACCGCTGGAACGGGCAGACATCCTGGCAGATGTCGCAGCCAAAGACCCAGTTGCCCATCAGCGGGCGCAGGTCCCGGTCGATCCAGCCCTTGTGTTCGATGGTCAGATAGCTGATGCAGCGGCGAGCGTCGAGGACGTGGGGCTGCGGGAAGGCGTCAGTTGGGCAGGCAGTCAGGCAGCGAGTGCAGTTTCCGCACATGGTCGGTCGATGCGGCCTGTCGTAGCTGTCGAATTCGAGGTCGGTCAGGATTTCACCGAGGAAAAAGTAGCTGCCCCGGCGCGGGTGAATGAGCATGGTGTTCTTGCCGATGAAGCCCAAACCGGCCTGCTGTGCGTGGCTGCGTTCCAGAATCGCCCCGGTATCGACGTAGACCCGCTGCCGGATGGCCTGTCCGCTTTCAGCTTGCAGCCATGCTGCCAGCGATTCGAGGCGCGGCGTCAGAATGTCATGATAGTCCAGATTCCAGGCATAAGAGGCGATGCGCCCGCGCGCCGGGTCACTCAGGATGGCTTCGGGGACTGCCCCGCTGCGGTAATCCATTCCCACGATCACCAGCGAACGCACACCGGGCAGGATCACGTTCAGGTCCCGGCGGCGATCCTGCCGGTCCGGGCGGGCCATATAGCTCATGCTGCCGTGCATCCCGCGCTCGATCCAGCGGAAATAGGCGTCGAGAGTGGGCGATGGTTCGGCGCGGGTGAGGCCGATCAGGTTGAAACCCAGTTCGCGGGCGCGCTGCCTGATGCGATCAGCCGGGAAATTCATGGCGATTTGGTGAACGTCCCCAGGTTGATGCGATCCCCGGCGGACAGGCCGGCGGGGTTGCGGGCGTTCAGCCGCTGGCCGGTCTCCCAGGCGTAGACGACCAGAAAAAGCTGATATTCGCCGGGGGGCAGTCCGTTCGTTTCGACTGCGACGGCCTGACAGCCAAAGGCATAATCCGGCGGCAGGCCGGTATCCGTCTGCGCCACCAGCGTGCCATTCCGGTCGAGGACGTGAACGGCAAATGAATAGGTGTTGACCGGTACATCGTCTCCCAACTGCCAGCCAAGCGGGATGCGAAGCCTGCCGGTGTGATCTTCCGCCACAGGGCCAAGCCGGGCCATACGAATGCCATTCGGGTAGAGGTCGCCGCCAAAGTGGAAAGGCAGCTCGTCGGGCTGTCGCACGTACAGATCAACCTGCATGTAGGGGTGGCTGGCTGCGCTGCCGCAGTTGACGAATCCGTTCTCAGTCACGATGGCCTCATATTCGGAGATACGCGCTGGCTCGCGGCGCGGGTCGTAGCTGCTCCACAGCCGCTGCCGGCCGTCAATGATGTTAGGCAGGTCCTGCAAATAGACCTGATCGGGGGCGTGCGGCCACGACCAGAGCAAATGGGGAATCGAAGGGAAGTCATGAAAATAGTGCTGCAATCCGCGCTTATGCACACCATCCCACAATTCAGCAGTCAGATGATACACAATGGCGTCATCTTCCTGTATCTGCGCGGCAAGCTGGTCGTGGAGGACATCCCACGCAATATATTTGACCGGGTCGTCTTCCCAATTGGCGGTGGTCCAGATACCAACCGCCAGCCAGGGCATGAGAATCAACGCTGGATGAATGCCTCTTGCCGCCAGCCGGGTGACCCCAACCCCGAATATCAGCGCCAGCGGAACCCACAGGTACAGCAGGTATTTGGGCGTAATGAGCATCCCCAGCCAGGCGTTGATAATCAGCGCCAGCGCCAGTGGGCCGGCCAGTATCACCCAGATATAACGTTCTGCCAGCCGGCGCAACGGGAGAGCCAGCCCTCCGGCAATAATGAGCAGCACCACGCTGCCATTGGCAAAGAAACCAAGCACTTGCTCGATAACTTCGGGCATGGACAGGCTCTGCCCTTGACGCCATTCGTCGCCGCTAACGCCTTCAACCACCTCGAAGGATGTCACAAACCAGGGCAAGAACAACGCGCCGGCCAGCCCCATGAGGATGACCACGCGCCACCATTCCCGATTTTTAGGCACAAACAGCAGGTGGTAGACGCAGATAGTAAACACCAGCAGCGCCGCGAAATAATGCAGATACAGCAGACCGGCAGCGCAGATCACCAGCGCAGCCTGTGTCAGCCAGCCGGTTCGCCGGCTGATGATGCGCCAGTACAGCCAGATCGTGATCGCGCTGACCAGGACCACCAGGGCATAGGTGCGTCCTTCGTGCAGAAAATCGATGTAGTAGGCGCTGGCGACGAGCGCAGCGGCTGCGGCCAATCCCGCCAGCGGCGAATGCAAATCCCGGCCCAACCGGTAGACCCAGGCGACAGCCAGCAGGCCGGCCATGAGCGAAAACAGGCGCGTGGCGAATTCGCTCCAGCCGAGGATATTGTCCCAGGCGGCAACGGCGATAAAATAGCCGGGAACCTGATCGTAGGTGGTATCCGCTGTGTGCTGCCAGATTTCCAATGGCGAAAATGGTCCGCCATGATTGGGCGCGCCGGCACGCTCCACCGTAATCACTTCATCGACCCAGTAGGCTCCATTGAGGTCGCCTGCAGCCAGAATGACTGCCGCCAGTAGAAGGATTACCACCAGAATCCAGTTCTGTCTGGCGGTAAAAAATGAGTATGGGACGCTATGGCTGCTCATATAAGCATATACGTTGAGGGTTGTCGAGCGTTGTGCATTCAGCATTGAAATCCCCTCTTTGTGTGGTGAGACAGCGCATTCTATAACAGGAGTATTAATGACATCTGAGAATAGGATTAAAGCGTGGTCGCAGGCCCGTTTCAGCCGGTTCGCGCAGGCATACGTGGTCAGCGAGCGCCATGCGCGGGGGGCTGAACTGGCGCGGCTGGTCGAACTGGCGCAGCCGCAGGCGGATTGGCGCGTGCTGGATGTAGCAACCGGCGGCGGACATACAGCGCGCACTTTTGCCTCTCATGTCCGGCAGGTGGTGGCGGCGGATATTGCGCCCACGATGCTGAACGCCGCCCGCGCGACGATCAGCGCGCCCAATGTGGTTTATGCGGTCAGTGATGCCGAAAATCTGGCGTTTGCCAGTGAGCAGTTTGATCTGGTGACGTGCCGTATCGCGCCGCATCATTTCCCCGATGTGTACCGCTTTGTGCAGGAATGCGCGCGCGTGCTGAAACCCGGCGGAAGCCTCATCGTGCAGGATGTGACTGTGCCGGAAGATGAGCGCTCTGCCCGCTACATCGACTCGTTTTTCCGCCTGCGTGACCCCAGCCACAACCGCTGCTACGCCGAATACGAATGGCGCGGCATGTTCCTCGATGCCGGCTTAACCGTCGCCCATACGGAAACGATTGCGCATCAGATCGCGCTGCTTCCCTGGGCCGAACAGCAGGCCTGTAGCGATTATGTGATCGAACGGCTGCATATTCTGCTGCAACAGGCTCCGCAGGCCGTGAGGGAATGGATGCAGCCGCAGTGCATCGGGACGGCAGATGCGACGTTCCAGCAGGCACACGTGATTATAGTAGGGCGGAAAGATTTGCCCTGAAAAACAGGTTAAATCATTCAAAATGCCAAGAAGTCGCCTGCTGGGTTCAGGTCGTTGCAATCACGTTCAGCAGCAGATCGGCGGCGCGTTCCGGCCCACCTAGCGCGGCCAGCGCCTGAGCGAACTGCCGGGCATTGGCCTGTACCTGAGCGTCGCGCAGCAGGGCGCGGGAGCCTTCGTACAGCGCCCCCTGACGCACATCATGGGCGGTCAGGTTGAGGCCGATCTTGGCCAGAGCCACGCGCCGGGCCTGTCCGCGCTGGTCGGCGGCGTGCGGCACGACAATCTGCGGGATACCATGCACGGCGGCGGCGTGGGTCGTCCCCATCCCCCCGTGATGAATAATCAGCGTGGTGCGCGGCAGCACATGGTTGAAATCGACCCAGTTAAGCAGGCGGGTGTTGGCCGGCAGCGCAGCGATCAACTCCGCCTTGGCCTCCGGCGTAACCGGATTCCAGCCGATGACGACAATCGGAATCAGCCCCAGCCGGGCGACAGCCTGCGCTGCCCAGCTAAAGAAGCCCAGATCACCGGTGAATACGCTGCCAAGTGTGATCAGGGCCAGCGGGTGCTCAGCAGGAATGGCGGTCAGCCAGTCGGGCGGTTCATCCTGCGGCGGGGTGGGTTTGCCGCCGACGAAGGCATTTTGCGGGAGGAGCGTGGTGCTTTCGGCCTGATACCAGCTTTCGGTGAAGTAGCTGATATGGAGCTGCGGGCTGATGATCGAGGGAGCCGGGCCTTTTGAGAAGTACCTGCCGCTGAGGTTGAAGCGGGCCTGCAAGCGCCCCAGCCGCTGCCGGCTTTCATCGCTGAGCATTTTCTGGACGGGAAACATACGCTCAGCGTTCAGGTCGCTCTGGGCGGGCCAGCCGCAGACCACCAGCGGCACCGCCAGCACCTCGGCAGCCAGCGCCGCCGCCGTGAGGAACGGATCGGTGGCGATCAGGTCGGGCCGGCCTATCTGATCGGCCAGTTCGATCAGCGCCGTAACTGCATCGGCCACCAGGTCTTCCGTCATCCACGTATCCAAGGCGCGCCGGTAGCGCAGCATCACCGCTTCCTGCGGCGGAATCGTTCTGAAATCGGGAGCGGGTGGGGGCGGCCACAGCCAGCCGGTCTGCCGCACCGGGGCGAAGTCGATGCCAGCCTGCCGGATAGCACCGGCCACCTGGCTGCCGCTGACCCATGTCACTTCATGACCGCGCCGGTGCAGTGCCAGCGCCGTTTTCAGAAAGCCGCCCCAGTCCAGATGACCGGCCAGCGGGGCGGACACAAACCAGAATTTCGCCATTCTAAATGCCACATTGGAAAGACGACAAACTTAATGCTATGACTTCGGCTGCGGATTACCGCCAGCATTTACGGCTCGGCGGTGCGATCTTTCAGCCAGTTGGGTTCGAGTTCAGCCTGCGGCATCTGGAGCAGACTGTACAACCGGTGAGCCTCGTCCCACAGGCTCAGGGAACGTTCGGTCTCGTTGAGCGCGGCCTGTTGTTCGCTGTGAATTTGCAGCGCCTCGGCAAGCTGGCGGCGCATATCGGCCCGTCGGGCAAGCTGAATGGCTTCTTCGAGCATATCGGCGCACTGCTGAAAGTCGCTGTCCACCAGCGCCAGCCGCGCCAGACCGATCAGTGCGCGCACGATCACTTCAACATCGGTCTGTGACCGGCCTTCAGCGAGCGCATCACGGAAGAGCGTACGAGCCTCGTCCATCAAATTCATTTGCAGAAGCGTATTTGCCAGATTGATGCGGATCACACTTTCCCAGTGCGGGCTGTTCAGGCTGCGGATGCGTTCCAGGGCGCTGCGGTGCAGTTCGACTGCCCGGTGCGGCTCGCGGAGAATATCGTAGGCCAGGCCGAGATTATCGGTCTGGATGGCAATTTGCAGTTGCAGACCTTCCTGCTCGCTCAGGCGCAGCGCCTGTTCCAGCGTGACGATTGCCCGCTGCGGCCGGCCCGTCGACAGCAGGAACCAGCCATAATTGCCGCGTCTGGTCGCTTCGGCAGCATGATCCTCAAGACGATTGGCGATTTCGATGGCTTCATCAAAGAAGGCTTCGGCGGATTCCGTATCGCCCAGATCCGCGTAGGCGATGGCCGCATTGGAAATCACGACGCCGCGTGTGGCCCAGTCATCCACCGAACTGAGCATCATCAGCGCCTGCTCATATTCTTTCATCGCCCGCCGGCCCTGGCCGAGGAAGCGCCGCGCCCCGCCAATGTCGCAGTAAAGCCGGGCAGCCTGCGCGTAATACCGTTCGTTCTCGTAGATGCTGAGCGCGGTTTTCCAGTGCGCGATAGCCTGCTGCATGTTGCGTTGGCGTTCGTAAAGCAGGCCGGTTTCCAGATGAGTCTGCGCTAGTTCCAGCGGTTGATCGGCGGTCAGGGTGCGCACCTGCTCGTAGATTGCCAGCGCGGCGTGGGCATCGCCAGTTTCGGCACGGGCTGCTGCCAGCGTGCGCATGATTTCGAGCCGCAGCACGCCGGAATCAGCATCCGCCGGCATATCCCGCACAGCCTGATCGAGGTAGGGGATCGCCTCGGCGTTCTGGCCGCTGGTGCGCAGGGCCATACCCAGAGTGCCTCTGGCTAGGGGCAGGCACTTGTCGTCACCGCTGGACTGAGCCAGCTCAAACGCCTGCCGCGCGTAATCGAGCGCGCCGGCCCGGTCATCGAGATACAGGCAGATGCGGCTGGCTTCGCACAGTGTTCTGGTTCTGGTGCTGGCATCGTCCCGTAAGAGAGGCAGAGCCTGCCGGTAGAGGCGCAGGGCTTCTTCGTAGCGCATACCCTCAGCGGCTCGTCCGGCCAGCAGCAGCGCCCACTGTCGTTCGAGCCGGATGTGTTTCATCTGTTCGGCGATGCGCAGCGCGCGATACAGTAGCCGTTCGCCTTCAGCCTCGTGACCGCTGAGGATCAGCCCTCGACCAAGCTGGCCGACGAAGTAGCTGCTCCATTCGATGTCGCCGCTCATATTCAGCCGGGGCAGGGCATCACGCAGCAGGTGGACGGCGTAGCTGGCGTTGTTTTCCTGCAGATACGTATCGGCCAGATGAGCCAGCGCGCGGCCCTCGCCGCCCACACTGGCCGCAGCTCTTGCCACTTTGAGCGCCTGCTCGTAGTACGCCCGCGCTTCTTCCTGATTACCGCGCGCCTGCTCCAGCGTACCCAGCGTACACAGCGCGTAACAAAGCTGAGTACGCAGGCTGCTGGTCTGGGCCTGATGGCGCAACCGCAGCAGCAGGTTTTCCGCTTCTGACCACTGTTCCAGGGCGATGAGGGTTTCGGCGCGGTGCAGCAGGATAATCGCCAGTGTGCTGAATTCGCTTTTCGCTTCGGCCAGCCGTTCGGCCTCGACCAGTTTGGTCAGGGCGAGTTCATAATCTTCGGCCCGTTTGGCCTGCTGGCCTTCGTCGAGGAGTTGGCGAACCGGGTCGTGATCCGGTTCTTCGGGCTTGCGTCCGAGTTTGTCGATGATTTGTTCGATCAGTCTCATGCGTGCTGCTTTCGCGTTTTGTTTACAGTAACACGGGAACGCAGGTGGCGTTGCTCAAGAATAGTAGGAACCTCGTTAATGAGGGTGGGCAGGGCCGGCAGAACCAGATGTGATAAAGCTGGCCGGGAGATTATTATGGGTGCTGACCACTGAGATGCCAGCTTTTCGTGCAAATTGCTGAAAAAAGCGATGGGCTGCCGCTGTGCAGCCCACCGAATGCAAAAATCAGCGCCCTGACGATCAGGGGTAAAAGCCGCGTATCTGCATGGCTTCGGCAACGCGCATGATCGCGGTCATCTGCGCCGCCATGCGCAAATCGACCCGCTGCTTTTCTGCCACGTGGGTAGTCTCGTCATACGCGCGCACCAGAATACGCTCCAACTGGCGGAAAACCTCGTCTTTGTCCCACGAAAAGGCCTGAATATCCTGCACCCACTCGAAATAGGATACCACGACGCCGCCGGCATTTGCCAGAATATCGGGTACGACCAGCACGCCCCGATCATTGAGGATGTCGTCGGCATCCGGCGTGGTCGGGCCGTTGGCCCCCTCCACGATCATCCGGGTGCGGATGTGCGGCGCGTTGGCGGCGGTGATCTGGCCTTCCATCGCGGCAGGGATCAGCACGTCGCAGGGCAGGGTGAGCAGATCGGCGTTGGAGACCGGGTCACCATCCGGGTAGTCCGCCACGCTGCCGTTATTACGGGCAAAATCGCGCACGGCCGGGATGTTGAGGCCGTTGGGATTGTAAATGCCGCCGAACACGTCGCTGACGCCGATGACCTTAAAGCCGAGTTCGTGGGCATACAGAGCCGCGTTCGAGCCGACGTTGCCAAAACCCTGAATCACCAGCGTCGTTTCGGCTCTGTCCCGGTGACCGAATTGTTTGAGGGCTTCTATCATGGTGATGATAACGCCGCGTCCGGTGGCTTCGGTGCGGCCCTGACTGCCCCCGATAATGATGGGCTTGCCGGTGACGATAGCGGGGACGGAGTAGCCGACGGTCATGCTGTAGGTATCCATAATCCAGGCCATGACGCGCTCGTTCGTGCCCATGTCCGGCGCAGGGATGTCGGAATGCGGGCTGATAAGCGGGATAAGTTCGGAAGCGTAGCGCCGGGTCAGACGTTCGAGTTCGGGCTGGCTGAGTTCCTTTGGGTTGACGACGACGCCCCCCTTGGCCCCGCCGAAAGGAATGTTAACCAGAGCGCATTTCCACGTCATCCACATGGCGAGTGCGCGCATTTCATCCAGTGTGACTGCGGTGCTGTAGCGAATACCGCCTTTCGATGGCCCCAGTATCGTGTTGTGATGCACACGGTAGCCGGTAAACATCTCGAATTTGCCGTTGTCGCGGCGCACCGGAAAGTTCACGGTGAATTCGCGGCGAGGGTAGCGCAGAAATTCGATTACGTTGTCGTCAATATTGAGATGTTCGGTTGCCCGGTTGTACTGGGCGATGGCGGTCTGATAAGCACTGGGGATACTAAACTCTTTGTGCGCAGGGGAGGAGGTGTCTGGCAGTGCGACAACCATGTCCGGGGTGGCTCCTTTAAGCTAAATCGCCGTTTTGTATGATGAGTATACACCCACATAACTTTACAGAGAATGAGAGATTATGCAAAAAGTCTAAAAATACCATCATTTTATTGGGCGGTTTGTATGAGGTGCGGCACGCCAGCCAGCAGGAGGAGGCCATTAGCCTGCCGCGGGTCATTCTCTGGATATTGTGCCCTTGAGGGTTCAAAATCGGGTATACTTGCGTCGGGCATCTCAGGAAAGCGAGGATTCTTTGGCTCAGTCAGTCTATTCCTATCTTTCACCGAAAGTCGAAGCGCGCACCAGTCCCGGGCGGGGGATAGGCGTGTTTGCCCGCGAACCGGTTGCCGCTGGTGAACTGCTGGCGATGTGGGGCGGGCGCGTGGTCAGCAGCGCGGCGCTGATGCAGCTTCCACAGGTGATTCGCAGCCTTAGCCTCCAGATCGACGCGGACCTGTACATGGCCCCCATCGAACCGGAAGATGCGGATCGGGTCAATCATAGCTGCAACCCGAACGCCGGCATACGCGGGCAGGTTGGTCTGGTGGCGATGCGCGCCATTCTGCCCGATGAAGAAATCTGCTTCGATTACGCCATGAGCGAGGCCAACGACTTCGAGGATTTTGACTGCCAGTGCGGCACGCAGAACTGCCGGGGTCGCCTCACGGCCACTGACTGGCAGCGAGCCGATTTGCAGGCGCGTTACCGGGGGTATTTTTCAACCTATATTCAGAGCCTGATCGACAGCCAGTAAGGGAGAGACTGCAAAGCCTCTCCCGCGATGTGGAATACGCTACCAGTTCTGCACCGAGCCATCGCGGCGGCGCAGGTGCGGCGGCTCAGACGGCTGATAGGTCAGCGAGGCGGCCAGTTCCTCATTGACCTCGATGCCGAGACCGGGCCTGTCCAGCACCGGAAAGTTGGGGCCATCAGCGACAGGCTGTACCGGGAACAGATCGTTTTCGTAGACACCAAGCTGCTCGGTGGGCGACAGGCGCACTTCCATCCAGGCGAAGTTCGCCACTGCCGCGCCGACGTGGATTGTCGCCGCCGCGCAGATGGGGCCGAGCGGGTTGTGCGGCATCAGGTCGATGTAATGCGCCTCCGCCCACCCGGCGACCTTCATCGCTTCGGTGATGCCGCCGACGTTGCATACGTCGATGCGGGCGAAATTGGTGATGCCGCGTTCGATATACGGCAGGAACTGCCACTTGCTGCTGAACTCCTCGCCGATGGCAAACGGCACATCGGTCATAGTGCGCAGGGTTTCGTAGGCTTCCGGCGTTTCATCACGGATCGGCTCCTCCAGAAAGTCGAGCGTCCCGGAAGGCATCCGCTGGCAGAACG
>Ga0079224_100015137_pt1 | contig 10791 bp, 9 predicted proteins | sample Stecom2015_FD_80414 | JGI IMG/M metagenome (GOLD analysis project Ga0079224, IMG submission 80414) | Agricultural soil microbial communities from Utah to study Nitrogen management - Steer compost 2015 | ecosystem: Environmental > Terrestrial > Soil > Agricultural land | place: USA: Utah...
ACCGCGCAGCCGTAGTCGGCGTTGAAGCGGCGCAGCAGCTGGAACACGTCGGCGGCAGTTCTGGTATCGAGGTTGCCGGTGGGCTCGTCGGCCAGCAGCAACGCCGGGCGGGTGACCAGGGCGCGGGCAATGGCCACGCGCTGCTGCTGGCCGCCGGAGAGCTGGTCGGGCAGGCGGTCGCTGAACTTTTCCAGGCCAACGTCGGCCAGCAGGCCGCGCGCGGTGTCCAGGACCTGCGGAGTCGGGCGGCCGTTGGCGACCATCCACGGCATCATCACGTTCTCCAGTGCGGTGAACGCGCCGATCAGGTGATGGAACTGGAACACGAAGCCCAGGTGGCGACCGCGCAGCGCGGTGCGTGCCTCGTCGTCCATGCGCGCGGTGGCTTCGCCGCGCAGGTACAGCTCGCCGCCGGTGGGGCTGTCGAGCAGGCCGATCAGGTTGAGCAGGGTGCTCTTGCCCGAGCCGGAGGGGCCGACCAGCGCGGCGAAGTCGGCGCTGTCCAGGTGCAGGTCGATGCCGTGCAGCACCTCCACTTCAGTCGGCTGGCCGACGTTGTAGGACTTGCGTACGCCCTCCAGGCGCAGCACCTCGCGCGTTTCAGCCACGGATGGCCTCCACCGGGTCCAGGCGCGATGCGCGCCACGCCGGCACCAGCGCCGCGCCCATGCCGGCCAGGGTGGCGATCGCCATCGCCGCCGGTACCAGGGCCGGCGGCAGCGGAATGGTGAACAGCTTGGGCCCGAAGGTGTTGAACGCGGCCACCAGGCCAAGGCCGGCGAGTGCGCCGATGCCCGAGCCGGCCAGGCCAAGCACCGCGCCCTGCACCAGGAACACCTGCAGCATCTGCCGCCGGCGCGTACCCATGGCGCGCAGGATGCCGATTTCGCGGATGCGCTGGGCCACGCTCACCGCCAGCACGCTGGCGATGCCCAACGCCACCGACATCGCCACGAAGAAACTGATCATGCGCGTGGACAGGCTTTGCGAGCTGAGCGCATTCATCAGCTGCGCATTGCTTTCCATCCAGCTTTCGGCCTGCAGGCCGGTCAGGCCGCGCACCCGTGCGGCCACGCGGTCGGCGGCGAACAGCTCCTCGACAGTGAGGTCGATCACGGTGACGCCGCCGGGCAGTGCCAGCAGCGATTGCGCCTGCTTGAGATCGACGTAGACGTAGCGCGAATCGAGCTCGCGCACGCCCAGTTCGAAGATGCCGGCCACGGTGACGATGGCATCGCGCCCGTCGCCGGCCTGCAGGCGCAGCTTGCCGCCCAGGCGCAGGCCCAGGTCTTCGGCAAGCTTGCGGCCGACCACGGCGTTGCCCGAGCCCACGCTGAGCCGTCCTTGGACGATGTGTTCGTCGAGCGGGATCACGCGCAGGTAGCGCGGCGGGTCGATGCCGACCAGGGCCACCGATTCGACCGCCTCGCCGCGCCGGCCGAACGCCGGGCCGGACACCAGCGGCGAGACCGCGGTGATGCCCGGCAGCCGGTCGAGCACATCGCGGACTTCAAGCCAGTTGTCGATCGGGCGCAGCGATTGCGGGCGCGGGTCCTCCAGCACCAGTTGCAGCACGCCGTCGGCGGCCGGCGCGATGCGGTTGATCTCGCGCGGGGCTTCCACCCGTACATGCGCCTGGGTGCCGAGCGTGCGGTCGATGACGTTTTCCTGCAGCCCGGAAATCAGCGCGGTGACGAACACGATCACCGACACGCCAACCGAGATCCCGACCAGGATCAGCATCGTCTGGGCGCGGCCCTGGCGCAGGAAGCGCAGGGCGATGCTGGACTCGATCCACATCGGTCAGTCCAGCGGCATCGGCAGCTCGCCGTGGCGCGCGGCGCGGCCGTCGTGGCCGGATTCGGGCACGGGCTGCTGCCGGATGCGGACCCGGTCGCCATCGGTCGGCAGGCCGTCCGCGCCGAGCGCACCCGCGGCCACCACGGTGTCGCCGGCGGCCAACCCGTGCAGGACTTCGCTCATGGCCAGGCCGTGCAGGCCCAGCCGCACCGGCACGCTGTGCACGCGGCCGCCGCGCACGCGCAGCACGCGGGCGCGACCATCGGCGCCGACGTCGAGCAGGGCATCGTTGGCCACCGTCAGCGCGTCCTCGCGCTGGCCGGTGAGGATGGTCGCGGTGACGGTCATGTCCTCGCGCACGAAATCCACCGCCGGCTCGATCCGCAGGCGCACATCGACCGTGCCGCGGGCCGGGTCGATGGACGGGGCAATGTGGTGGACCACGGTCGGGAACGCCCGGCCCGGATAGGCATCGGCGATGCAGATGGCAGGCTGGCCCTGTTCCAGCAGCGCCAGGTTCTTCTCGTCGAGAGCCAGCAGCACTTCTCCGGGGGCATCCCGGGCGATTTCCAGCAGCACCTGGCCGGGGCTGACGGTATCGCCGGGTTCCACTGCGCGGATCAGCACCGTGCCGGCCACCGGCGCGTGGATGCGCGCACGATCGAGCTCGGCCTGGGCGGCGTCCAGGCGCTGTATGGCCTGGGCTTCGAGTGCACCACCGGCGGACAGCGCGGACAGCGCCAGCCGTGCCTGTTCGGCCGCGGCATGTGCGGCGATCATGGCCTGCCCGGCCTGCTCCACGCTTTCGCGTGCCACCAGCTGGCGCTGGCCCAGTTCCTGGCGGCGGGCGTGCTCTCGTTGCGCCTGGGCCAACTGGGCGCTGGCCTGGCGCAGCCGCTCTTCGGCATCGGGTCGCTCGGCGTGGCGCAAGGCGTTCAGCGCGGCCCGGGCTTCGTCGCGGCGGGCTTCAAGGTCGCGTGCGCGCAGCACCACCAGCAGGTCGCCCGAGGCGACCCGGTCGCCTTCCATGACCCGCCGTTCCAGCACCACGCCGGCGATTTCGGCACCGACCTGCACCCGCGACAGTGCGGCGACCCTTCCAGTGGCCACGACGTTCTGCACCAATGGCCCGCTGCTGATCGCATACCCGGGCAGGACCGGGCCGCGCCAGTGCAGCAGCGCCCACGCGATCAGGGCCAGCGCAACCAACGCCAGCGGCGTTGTCCATTTCCACCGCGAGGGCTTGGGCATGGCGGGCACGTGGCTGGGGGAGGGGGTCATCTTCGCCCGGCCACGGTGATGGCGGCAACGTGGCCGCGGGTGCGCCAGCGGCCTGGGCGGACAATTGCCGTCCGGTGGTGCTCAGCGATGTCGCGCCAGCCAGTCGCCGGCAGCCTGCGGGATCGGGGGTATTGCCGGCGGCGCGCTTGCGCTCATTCCTGCGGCGGCGCGTCCGGCTTGGCAGGTTCGCGGCTGGCGCGCTTCTTGGCTTCCTTCTCGTCCTGCTTCTTCTTCTTGGCCAACTCGCGTTGTCGCTTTTCGAACGAATAATTGGGCTTCGCCATGGAGGATCACCATATGGAGGAATGCCCAGTGTAAACAGCCAGGCGCCGGCCCGCATTGTTCGCCCGGTGCAAGGCCCGGCGCGCGTGTCGATGAGGGCGCGACAAAGGGCCCCAGTCGTGGCCCGAAGGCTGGCAGTGCGCCAGCAGACCAGGCCCGCGGCGATCACTGGATCGCCGCGGGGCCAGGCAAGGTGTTCTTACTTCTTCTTGTCCAGCATGCCGTGCATCTTCAGCCACGAAACCCATGCCTCGAACCAGCCGGTGCTGGTGGTGTCCTTCTGGTACATGCCGAAGCCGTGGCCACCACGCTCGTAGTAGTGGAACTCCACCGGGCGGCCGGCCTTCTGCCAGCTTTCGACCAGGCCGAAGCCCTGGTTGTTGAACAGCCCGTCGTCGGCGGCCAGGGCCACGAACATCGGCGGGGCGTCGGCCGGGACATTCTCGGACGTGGTGATCGGGCCATAGACGTTGCCGATGAAGGCCGGCTTTGCCTCCTCGCCGTGCAGGGCGGTGGTCAGGGTCAGCATGGCGCCGGCGGAGAAGCCGATCATGCCGATGCGGTCCGGGTCCACGTTCCACTCCTTGGCCCGGCTGCGCACCAGGGCGAAGGCGGCACGCGAGTCGGCCAGCTGCGGGGCCAGCATCTTCGCCGCATCGAACGCACCCGGGTCACGCGGCGGGCGCGGGCCCGACAGCATCTGCCGGATCGACTCGCTGAAGCCCTCCAGGTCGGCCGGGGTCTGGTTGAGGCGGTACTTGAGCACGAACGCGGCCACGCCGCGGTCGGCCAGCGCCTTGGCCACGTCCCAGCCTTCGTTCTGCATCGACAGCGAACGGAAGCCGCCACCCGGCGTGACGATCACCGCCGAGCCGGTCGCCTTGGCCGGGTCGGGCAGGAACGGGGTCAGCGTGGCCTCGGTCACGTTGCGTGCGAACACGCTGCCGTACTGGCTGTGCCAGGCCTCGGCATTCTTGGCATCCGGCAGCGGACCGGTGTCGAGCGCGATTGCGGTCGGCTGGTCGGGCGTGGCGATGGGCGTCATCTTGTCGTTCTGGGCGAACGCCGGCGCCATGCCGGTACAGAACAGGGCCAGCGCAAGGGCCATGGGCGCGGTGCCGCGGCCGAATGCGCGCATGAAACGTGTCTTCCGGGTCATTCGTGTTTCTCCGTTCGGGGAAGCGCAGGGCATGGGCATCGCAGCCGCCACGTTCGGGATCCCGCTGCGGCAATGAATGCCGATTTCCCGTGTGCGCAGCGCCTGGATGCGGAGCGGGCCGAGCATACGTCAGGAAAATTGGCCGCCCGCACCGATATCCGAAAATAGATGGGAGGCATAATCCTTTTGGAATCACTTGCCACGACGCGACCGGATACCCTCGGCGCTTGCCTCCACACACCATCGGAACGGTCATGAGCACGGGGATGAAGCAACCACTGCGGCGCGGCGGCGCGATCCTGCTGGCACTCACGCTGGCCACCATCATCCCGGTGGTGGCGGCCCAGGCCGAGCAAGCGCAAACCGATCCGGTGCAGGAAGCCGAGGCCATGGCCACCCGGCTGGTCGCGCGCATGACCACCGACGAGAAGCTGGACCAGTTGCTCAACGCCGCGCCCGCGATCCCGCGCCTGGGCGTGCCGCATTACAACTGGTGGACCGAGTCGCTGCATGGCGCGATGGGCACCCTGCCCACGACCAACTTCGCCGAGCCGATCGGCCTGGCCGCCACCTTCGACGATGCGCTGGTACGTCGCGTGGGCCAGGTCATCGCCGCCGAGGTGCGTGGCCTGCATGCACTGGCACGCCAGACCGGCCGTACCGGGCGCATGGGTACCGGCCTCAACACCTGGTCGCCGAACATCAACATCTTCCGCGACCCGCGCTGGGGCCGTGGCCAGGAAACCTACGGCGAGGATCCCTTCCTGGCCGCGCGCATGGGCGTGGCCTACGTCAAGGGCGTGCAGGGCGACCACCCGCACTTCTACGACATCGTCGCCACGCCCAAGCACTACGCGGTGCACAGCGGCCCGGAGTCCACACGCCACGAGGCCAACGTCTACGTCTCCAGGCATGACCTGGAGGACACCTACCTGCCGGCATTCCGCGCGGCGATGGTGGAGGGCGGCGCCGGTTCGATCATGTGCGCCTACAACCGCGTCAACGGCCAGCCGGCCTGCGCCAGCGACATGCTGTTGAAGGACTACCTGCGCCACGCCTGGTCGTTCCAGGGGTACGTGGTATCCGATTGCGACGCGGTCACCGACATCCGCAAGCACCACGACTACGCGCCGGACCCGGCCACGGCGGTGACCGCGGCGATGCGCGCCGGGGTGGACAGCGAGTGCAATGGCGCCACCCTGACCGATACCGCCGGCCTGGCCCAGCCGTACCGTGATGCGCTGGCACGCGGCCTGCTCTCGATGGCCGACGTGGACCGTGCGCTGGTGCGGCTGTTCGCCGCCCGTTACCGCACCGGCGACCTGCCGGGCCTGCGCCCGCTGTCCACCGCCACCGCCTCGCCCGATGACATCGGCACGCCGGAGCATGCGGCGCTGGCGCTGGAGGCGGCCGAAAAGAGCCTGGTGCTGCTGAAGAACAACGGCGTGCTGCCGCTGCGTGCGCAGGCCCGGGTGGCGCTGGTCGGCCCGCTGGCCGATGCCACCCGCGTACTGCGCGGCAATTATTCCTCGCCGCAGTCCGCACCGCCGGTGTCGGTGCTCGACGGCCTGCGCCAGGCCATGCCCGAGGCGCAGGTGCGCCACGTGCCGTTCGGCGAAACCTATACCGATGGCGACCCGGTTCCACCTTCGGCGCTGTTCACGCCCGATGGCGCGCCGGGGCTGGTGGCGCGCTACTACAACACCGTGCGCAAGCCGCCGGCCCGCTTTGCCCCGGACGAAATGGGCAAGTGGCTTGCGCGCGTGGGCTATCAGGCCAAGCCGGTGGTCACCCGCATCGAGCCTGACGTGAACACGCGCAGCCTGGACCTGTCGCAGGTGTACGACATCCATCGGGTGGAGTGGACCGGGCACCTGGTTGCGCCGGAGTCGGGTACCTGGCGCCTGGGCCTGGGTGGTTTCAACGGCCACATGGAGTTTGATGGCAAGCCGCTGGTCGACCTGGAGGGCGCGTCCTGGAACAGCCTGCCGACCCTGAAGACAGTGCAGCTGGAAGCGGGCAAGCGCTATCCGATCAAGGTGGTCACCGAGGCGCGGGTGCTGGCCGGCATCGGCCTGCTGTGGAAGCGGGTGAGCGACGACCCGGTCGGGCAGATGCGCGCGGCCGCGGCCGACAGCGACGTGGTGGTCGCGGTGGTCGGCCTGACCTCGGACCTGGAGGCCGAAGAAGCGCCGGTCGAGGTGCCCGGCTTCAAGGGCGGCGACAAGACCAGCCTGGACCTGCTGGCCGACCAGCAGGCACTGCTGGAGGCGGCCCGGGCCACCGGCAAGCCGCTGGTGGTGGTGGTGATGAATGGCAGCCAGGTCAACCTGGCCTGGGCCCGGCAGCATGCCGCCGCGATCATCGAGGCCTGGTACCCGGGCCAGTCCGGCGGCCTGGCGATCGGCAACGTGATCGCCGGCCACGTCAACCCGGCCGGGCGCCTGCCGCTGACCTTCTACCGATCGGTGGACGACCTGCCGTCGTTCGACGATTACGACATGCGCGGGCGCACCTACCGCTATTTCACCGGCACCCCGGTCTATCCGTTCGGCCACGGCCTGAGCTACACCAGCTTTGCCTACGCGCCGCTGAAGCTGGCGGCGGCGGCCGGTGGCACCCACGAGGGCCTCAAGGTCACCACCGAGCTGCGCAATACCGGCAAGCGCGCCGGTGACGAGGTCGCGCAGCTGTACCTGGATTTCCCCGACATCAAGGGCCTGCCGCGAATTGCCTTGCGCGGCTTCCAGCGCGTGCACCTGGCCCCGGGCGAGAGCCGCGTGCTGGAGTTCGACCTCGACCCGCGTGACCTGAGCGCGGTGACCGCCGAAGGCGAGCGCCAGGTGATGAAGGGCAACTACCGCGTGTTCGTGGGCAGTGGCCAGCCGGGCACCGGCGTGGCCGGGCGCGAAGCCCGCTTCAAGGTCGACCAGGTCCGCCCGATCGAGCGCTGAGGCTGGCGATGCGGCGCGTCCAGGCGGCGGCCGGACGCGCAGCGGGGCGGGTTGCTGCAGCAGCCGGGTGCTTTATCGGCACCGGCTTTTGGTAGGCTTTGCGACCTTCTTTGCCTGGGGTCGCCGGTGTCTGTCCTGTCGTGGGTGCGCGTCGCCCTGATCCTGCCGCTGGTCGTGCTCAACACCCTGGTGCACGCGCTGCCGCTGCTGGTAGTCGGCGTATTCAAGGCGCTGCTGCCGCTGCGCGCGGTGCGTCGCGCCTGCAACCCGGTGCTGACCGGGTTGGCCGAGAGCTGGATTGCGGTCAACAGCGCGATGCTCGGGGCCTTCACCGGCACCCGGGTCACGGTCGAACAGGATGCCGGGCTGCAGCGCGATGGCCACTACCTGGTCCTGGCCAACCACCAGAGCTGGGTGGACATCCTGATCCTGCAGAAGGTGTTCAACCGGCGCATCCCGCTGCTGCGTTTCTTCCTCAAGCGGCAACTGTTCTGGGTGCCGGTGCTGGGGCTGGCCTGGTGGGCGCTGGATTTCCCGTTCATGGGCCGCTACACCCACCGCCAGGTGGCGCGCAATCCGGAGCTGGGCCAGCGTGACATGGAGGCGATCCGCCGTGCCTGTGCGAAGTTCCGCGACATGCCGGTGTCGGTGATGAACGTCGTCGAAGGCACCCGCTTCACCGATGCCAAGCACGCCAGCCAGGCCTCGCCCTACCTGCACCTGCTCAAGCCCAAGTCCGGCGGCGTGGCGTTCGTGCTCGACGCGATGGGGCAGGGGCTGCACGCATTGCTGGATGTGACCATCGCCTATCCCGGCGGGCGCCCGACCATGATCGACCTGATCGCCAACCGCGTGCCCGAGGTGCGGGTACAGGTGCGGCAGCGGGTGATTCCGGCGGAGATGGTCAATGGCCGCTATCAGGAGGACCGTGCGTTCCGGGCCCGCTTCCAGCAATGGATGAACGGGATCTGGGACGAAAAGGATGCCGACCTTGCACGGATCCTTGAGGGTAGTGCGGCGTCGTCGTCGGCCGGCCCGGCTTGAGGCCGGCCGCGCGCTGCCCAACAATCACGAGCATGGCCGATCAGCCCGTCCCCGTACCCGGCATGCCGCCCGGCGCCGATCCACTGGCCGATCCGGACGAGCGCTGGATGCGCCACGCATTCGCGCTGGCCGAGCGGGCCCAGCGTGAATTCGACGAGATCCCGGTGGGCGCGGTGCTGGTGGGCGCGGACGGGCAGCTGCAGGGCGAGGGCTGGAACCGCAACATCGCCGAGCATGATCCCAGCGCGCATGCCGAGATCGTGGCGTTGCGCCAGGCCGGCGCGGCCGCGGGCAACCACCGTCTGCTCGGGTCCACCCTGTACGTGACCCTGGAACCGTGCGCGATGTGCGCCATGGCCATCATCCATGCACGCGTGGCGCGGCTGGTCTATGGCGCTTCCGACCCCAAGACCGGTGCCTGCGGTGGAATGGTCGACCTGGTTGCCGATCCGCGCCACAACCACCGGGTGCAGGTGCGCGGCGGGGTGCTGGGCGAGGAAGCCGGGCGCCGGCTCAGCAATTATTTCCGCGCCAAGCGCGGCAAGCCGCCGTTGTAGGCATCGATGGCCGGGCCTAGCCGGCGCGGCGCTGCATCGGGCGGTGGTCCATTTCCTCGTTGATCGCGGTCACCGCCAGGGTCGACTCGCGCGCCAGCATGAGGCTGGCGGCCAGCATCGCGATCACGCCGAAGGATGCCAGCCACAGCGGCAGCGACCCCAGCCGGTGGTCGGTGAAGGTGTCCACCGCCACTGCCAGGCTGGTGCCGACGAAGAAGCTGATCGCGGTGTACAGCAACTGCCCCACCCGCAGGATGGTCAGGCTGCGCAGGCGCTGCAGGGCGATGCGCTTTTCATACAGCGCGCGCTCGGCATCGTCCTCGATCTGGGTCAGTTCGCGCAGCAGGGTGCGGGCGCGGTCGATGATCCGGGCCAGGCGGTTGTTGGCCGACAGCAGCAGCGAGGCGGTGGCGGTCAGGAAGAACGCCGGGGCCAGCATCGCGGCGAGTACTGCATGGGTGTCGGTGACGTACATGGGCGGCCAGTGCGGAAGTCGTGCGTTATCATGCCACCCCGCACGCGCCAGGCAAGCGCGCAACCGCCAGGAGAAGCATCGAGCATGGGCAGCAGCGCAGTGGCCGGGCAGGACCGCCTGATCTGGATCGACCTGGAGATGACCGGCCTGGATACCGATGCCGATTCGATCCTGGAAATCGCCACGGTGGTCACCGATTCGCAGCTCAACATCCTCGCCGAGGGCCCGGAACTGGCGATCGCCCATCCGTTGCCGGTGCTCGAGGCGATGGACGACTGGAACCGCAACCAGCACGGACGCTCGGGGCTGTGGCAGCGCGTGCTCGACAGCCAGGTCGGCATTGCCCAGGCAGAGGCGCTGACCGTGGCGTTCCTGCAGCAGTGGGTGCCAGCCGGGGCCTCGCCGATGTGCGGCAATTCGATCTGCCAGGACCGGCGCTTCATGCACCGGCTGATGCCGCGCCTGGAGAAGTACTTCCACTACCGCAACCTGGACGTGAGCACGCTCAAGGAGCTGGCACGGCGCTGGGCGCCGGAGGTGCTGGCGGGCGTGCACAAGCAGGCCGCACACACCGCGCTGAGCGACGTGCACGATTCCATCGAGGAACTGCGCTTCTACCGCCGGCACCTGGCGGCGCTGGCAGCGCCGGCGGCGTAGCCGGGCCGCTCAGTCCGGCTGCGCCTGGCTGCGCGCCAGCCGCAGCCAGGTGTCGACCACGGTATCCGGGTTCAACGACATCGATTCGATGCCTTCGTGCATCAGCCATTCGGCCAGGTCCGGGTGGTCGGATGGGCCCTGGCCGCAGATGCCCACGTACTTGCCGCGTGCGCGCGCGGCCTGGATGGCCATCGACAGCAGCCGCTTGACCGCAGGATCGCGCTCGTCGAACAGGCCGGCCACGATCGACGAGTCGCGGTCCAGGCCCAGGGTCAGCTGGGTCAGGTCGTTGGAGCCGATCGAGAAGCCGTCGAAGATGTCCAGGAACTCGTCGGCCAGCAGCGCGTTGGACGGTACCTCGCACATCATGATGATCTTCAGGCCCGGCTTTCCATCGGCACCGGGGCCCTGGACCAGGCCATTCTGGCGCAGCACCTCGATGACCTTGCGGCCCTCGTCCAGCGTGCGCACGAACGGGATCATCACCCACAGGTTGTCCAGGCCCATCTCGTTGCGAACCTTGAGCACGGCCTGGCATTCCAGCGCGAACGCGTCGGCGAAGGACGGATCGACGTAGCGGCT